>Ga0222650_1000017_pt1 | contig 183689 bp, 164 predicted proteins | sample AntAcemetagen367_FD_179820 | JGI IMG/M metagenome (GOLD analysis project Ga0222650, IMG submission 179820) | Saline water microbial communities from Ace Lake, Antarctica - #367 | ecosystem: Environmental > Aquatic > Non-marine Saline and Alkaline > Saline | place: Antarctica: Ace Lake... | reverse complement strand
GTAAAAAGAGGTGGCCCGACCCGGGTTCGAACCAGGGACACGCGGATTTTCAATCCGCTGCTCTACCAACTGAGCTATCGGGCCTCATGAGAGTGAAAACCACCCTCGCGGGCGGGGCGCGAGTAAGTATCCGGGACTCGACTTTGACAACCCAAAAATCGCGTGTAGTGACAATTTGTTCAAAACTACCATGGCGGTTCATGGGAAAGACCTTCAACTCGACCCAAGCGACAACCCTGTCACATTAGCCACCTAGCGGATCGGCACACAAACCGCTTCGCTTTCACTTTATCCATGGAACTCTTCCTCATCGACGCCATCGGCCCCTTTTTCAGGGGGTATGACAAAAGCCGTATCAACTGGTCGAAAATTGCCTTCCCTCACCTCAAGACCACGGGGCCCGAAGCTGAAGCCCAATGGCAGCGCATCCACGATGATATGCGCGAGTTCGCCCGCAATGTGTCTGCTCTCGGATACAATGCGGTGACTCTCGACGACCTCGCCCACCTCGCGACGCACCCGATGCACGAACCCGGGATAGCTACCGACATCGCGTTCTTCAGGAAACAATTCACATCACTCTTCAATCTGCTGACCGAAGAGTTCGGATTGAAAATTTTTCTCACCAGCGATGTCATCCCGCTCACTCCGGCGATCGAGGAATCCCTCTCGGATCAGGCCGATGAACTGGAGGCTTATTATATCTCGCTAGTACAAGGGATACTTGATGATTTCCCGCAACTTTCCGGCATTATCCTGAGAATCGGCGAAAGCGACGGCAACGACGTCAAAGACCCTATTCGCACCAAGCTCCACCTTCGCGATTCCAAGGAGACGAACCGGCTCCTCCATAAACTGATCCCAGAATTCGACTCGCGCGGAAAAAAACTCATCCTCCGCACCTGGACAGTCGGCGCCCACCAGATCGGCGATCTCATCTGGAACCGCGGCACTCTCGCGGAAACGCTCGATGGTATCACCTCGCCAAATTTCATCGTTTCCATGAAATACGGAGAAAGCGATTTCTTCCGTCACATCCCGCTCAACAAAGCATTCTTCCGTGTCGAACAAGCGAAGATCATCGAATTCCAGGCGCGGCGGGAATACGAAGGCGCCGGCGAATTGCCCTCCTTCATCGGTCGGGACCTTGAGAGGTTCGCCCGCGAACTTCAAAATGCGGAAAACCTCGTCGGAATTTCCGTATGGTGCCAAACCGGCGGCTGGCATCGCTTCAAACGACTCACATTCCTGGAAGGAAACAGGGACTCCGATATCTGGATCAGATTGAACGTCGCGGCAGCGATTCACATCTTCCGCTACGGGCGCAGCGTCGAGGAATCCGTAGAAGAAACGCTTGGCACCAAACGCTCGGCCGCGGCGCTCAAACTTCTGGGACACGCCGACATCCTCATGAACCAAGTCTACTACATCGAGGACTTCGCTCGCCAAAAGTTATTTTTCCGCCGCGTCCGCATCCCACCTATCATCAATATCTGCTGGGACCGCCTCTATATCAACCACGCCGCATCAAAAGTCCTCCGCCATTTCGTCCCGGATCCTGAGGAGACACTTCGCTCCGGAGAAGCCGCCGCGACCCGTTTCCCGGATATGATCGCCCTAGCCCGCGAGGCCGAGCTCCCGGTCGACGATATCGAGCACATGCGCGATTTTTTCGCAATCATTCTACTCGCCCGCCGCTACTACTTCCTCCCCTTCGATGAAGCTCTCGCCACCCGCATCCGCACCGCGAAAAAGGAATATAAAAGGCGCTACCCCGCATCCGTCCGCGACCGCTTCCGCATCAAGATCTCCTTCGACCCCTTCAAGGTGAAACGCCGGACTCTTTCGTGGGCATTCTCGTTGCTGCTCAGGAAAAAGCGCGGCTACCGCCTCATCGACCACCTCTTCACTCTCCACCTCCTGGGCTACGCCTTCCATCTCTTCAAACCCCGCAACCCCAAGGCAACTCCGAAATTCCTCCGCAAAACCGCCATGGGAATCGATACCCTGTTCAAGTAGCACAAGGAGGGGCTGCCAGCCCACTGAATATACAGAAAAATGGGCGGGGTGCTCTGCTAGATGTTTGACCTATCGTACGTTTGATGCAGAGTTCGAACATGCTTCGACAACTGTTTCCCTTTCTAGCCGTATTTGCGCTCGCAGCCCAGCCTCTCCCCGCACAGGAAGACTCCGCCGGAAGCCTACCCAATCCCAACATTTCCACGGAAGTCCTAACCCTAGGGCTAGACCCGATGACCAAGGACGAACTCGAAAAAGAAGCCACCGCCTGGCAGGCTCTTCTGGAGAAAAAATCCAAAGCAATCGCAAACCTGGAGATCGAACTACTCAACGATGGCTCCGACAACCAAGAACTCAGCCAACGCCTCATCGGCCTTCGCAACGAAAAAGCCGAACTCGTAAAAAGAACCGAACTAGTCCTCGACGCCTATGAAATCAAAGGAGGTGATGTCGAAACAGCCCGGAAATATGTCGCCGCAGTCAAAGGAATCAAGACCGGCGTCAACGACGTCAGCTCTCGTATTCACGCCTTCAACGCATGGGTCAAATCGCGCGACGGAGGAATCAAACTCGCCATCAAAATCCTACAATTCATCGGCATCATGGTCCTGTTCTGGCTGATCTCGGCCTTGGTCAGCAGGTTCATCCAACGCGCGCTCGAAAGGCAGCAGCACTTTTCCGCTCTTCTCAAGGTCTTCATAAACAAAATATCTCGTCGTGCGATCATCACGATCGGCCTGATCGTCGCCCTCGGTACGATGGGGATAAATGTCGGCGCGGCACTCGCCCTGATCGGCGGTGGTGCTTTCATCATTGGCTTGGCACTGCAAGGCACCCTGAGTAATTTTGCCAACGGTTTGATGCTTCTGATATACCGCCCTTTCGATGTCGGCTGTGCTGTTGAAATCGGAGGAATCAAGGGAAAAGTCGAAAGCGTAAGCATGGTCAGTACCACCATTCTCACCTTCGATAACCAAAAAGTCCTCGTCCCTAACAACAAGGTCTGGGGAGAAGTCATCACCAATATCACCGGCATGACCACCCGCCGTGTCGATATGCTGTTCGGAATCGGATACAGCGACGATATGTCACTGGCCCAGGAAATCATCGAGCGCATCATCGCGGAACATGAACTCGTTCTCGACGATCCGGAACCCAATATCGGCGTTCACGAACTCGGTGATTCCTCGGTTAATTTCCGCTGCTGGGCATGGTCGCTCACAAGCGATTATCTGACCGTCCGCACCGAAGTTACCCGCCGCGTCAAAGAGGAATTCGATAAGGCGGGAATCAGCATCCCCTTCCCTCAGCGGGACGTTCACCTCTACACCGAGGAGAAGCCCGTTATCACCATCGAGGAGCCGAAACAGACCTGATGACTCACTCCTTCCGGGAAATGGTTCCCACAGTCGGGTGGTCGCGCAAGGTCTCCAGTTCGCGAAGCACCTCTTTGACATGCGAGATCCTCGCATATCGGTCCTTCAGGGTCGCCAGCGAAGCTTCGTGGAGAGACTCGGTAACCGTCGCGCAAGCATCGTCCACGACACTCACGAAATAGCCGAGATCGCACGCATCGCGGGCAGTCGTCTCGACACACTCGTTGGTATACACACCGGTTAGATAGAGCGTCTTGATTCCCATGTTCGTGAGCACGTAATGAATGTTCGTACTGGAAAATACTCCGCTCGCTGTTTTGTTGATAATGATCTCATCACCTACCGGAGCCACCTCTTCGAGAAACTCCGCATCCTTGCTACCAGGTGCAGCGAGCAGATGTAAGCGCCTGTGTCCCGCCCCCCGGTCGCGACCATCCTTTGTCAACGCGCAGATCCGGCAGTGAATCACCTCAAGTCCATTTGCACGGAAAGCCTCCTGCAAGCGCTTCATGCCCGGCAGCACGGTCTTCTTTAAACGATCAAAATAGTATTTTTGCCCAGCCTTGCTCACTCCGCTCTTTTCAGGATTTGAAAAAAGCCCGTGCCCCTCCGCCGCGTCGAGATACTGAACGTCAATACACATCAGCGCGACCCTTCCATCCGCCAAATGCTCCGCCCGACGCGGGTTCGTGCTGAACGCCTCACGATAGGTTTTGATCAACGGGTCTTTCACATCAGCGCTTCTCATGAATATCTTCCTAGCACACCACAACCCGCACGCCAACCTCTTGTAGCGAACTTATCTATTCGAACGCCAGTTTCTCGATCGTGCGCAGCATCACCATCGCACCAGCCTCGATATCATCGTATGCAGTCCACTCCGCCGGTGAGTGCGATTTCCCGTCCTTGGATGGAACGAAAATCATCACCACCGGACAGACCTTCGCGATGATCTGCGCGTCATGTGCCGCACCCGATTCCATTTTCCGGTAACGCACCCCGCAATCGTTTGCGGAAGCCTCAACCACTTTGAGCAATTTCCTGTCGCAATCCACCGGATGAATCCAGCTTTCCACCTCGTGGGAAAAACTCAGTCCCCGCCGCCTCGCGATAGCCGCCAGCGCCTTCCGAATCGCTTCCGAAAGCTCAGCCATCACGGTTTCGTCGGTATCGCGGACATCGATGGAAAACTTTGCCTCACCCGGAACCGTATTCGGCGAACCAGGCATCAATTCCACCCGACCTATCGTCGCCCGGGACCGATCCGACCCGTTCTCATCAAGAATCCGCGGCAACTCATGAGCAAAATCAGCCACGCCCATGAATGCATCCCTGCGCATCAACATCGGAGTCGTCCCGGCATGATTCGGTTCGCCGGAAAGCGTCACACTCCATTTGAAAAGACCGGTGATGGCTTCGACCACACCCACCTGCTCATGAGCTCCGGAAAGCACCGGGCCTTGTTCGATATGCAGTTCCAGATAGCCTCCGAGCGTCGCGGGATCTCGCCTTGCCTGCAGAGTCTCCCATGGATCGAGTCCATGTTCCTTCATCGCATCCTCCAATCGCACCCCGTCCAAATCGGCAGCGTTGTGGATCAGATCCGGAGTCACCATCCCTGCGAAAGACTGCGAACCAATCATCCCGCCGAAGCGCCCTTCTTCATCGGAAAATGCGATCAACTCTACCGTCCGCTTTGGCTTGCGCCCAGCCTCATAGAGAGTCCGAAGGCACTCCAAACCGCTAAGCACTCCAAGCGTCCCATCAAGAATCCCCGCGCTTGGGACGGTGTCGATATGTGAACCAATCACCAGAATGGGCAACGAAACATCTTCCCCCTCCATCCGGCCGATCACATTGCACGCCCCATCCCTCGACGTATCCAGCCCCGCTTCCTTCATCTTGCTCTCAAGCCAATCCTTCCCCTCCATGTCGGCTGGCGTAAACGCCATCCGGTATAGCCCCCCGTCCTTGCCACGACCGATGTCACCCAGCTCGCGTAAATCCTCCGCCAACCTGTCGATCGAGATTTTTGTCACTGCCGAATCGTCTTTTTGTAAAACAGCCATTCCTCCACCCAAACCCCGAAGCACTCGGATTTCCAGAAAGAATTCCTCAGTCCGTCTCCCGGGACAGGATCACAAAGCCTTCGCAATCGCTCGCGAAAGCCGCGCCAACGCTTCATTCATCGCCACCACCCTACCCCGCATCCCTGTGTTGATCTCGGGAACTTTACTCTCCACGACAGGAACCGTCGTCCGGAAGGTCTTCGGTGCCGCGTCCCCGCCACCGATCGGCTGCACCAGCCACGTACATTCCAAAATCAAATTACCATCAGGCAACGGATCGAACCGTTCGATGCGGATCTCGACCAGAGACGAGTAGTCGCGCGTAATGAAATTTGCCGCAGGTTGGATATTTGTCGAACCCTTGAGCCTCCTGAGATTGTCGGCCACAACCCGCGAAATGCCCGCGTCGAGCGACTCCGCCCAAAGGTTGTTATCATGAATTTTGAGAGTTCCGTTTTCCGTTCGGGTCACAAACTCGGGACGTTCAAGATACGGCGGGATCATGGGCCTCGCGACCGCGACCACAGGCTTTGAGGAATTCTCCGAACGTGAGGGAACCTCTGCCTCCAGCAGATGCCGAACCGGATCGTCATCGACCCGCGTGAGTAAACTGCAGGAGCCCAGAAAAATCGGGAGGAGTATGATACTAAGTCTTTTCATTCGTTTTTCTTTCCACGCAGCAGGCTGCTGGGGTTGCGTTTCAGGTCGTTGGTCAACTCACGAATCTGACGCGAAGCCGTCTCGGTATCGTGAATCAAATCCTGGAAATTCAGCAACAATGGCGAACGGGGATCCGTCACCTTGGAGAGCTCCTCCGCAGTCGCATCGATTTTCTTCAGGCTCTCCCGTGTGGATTCCGCCACTGCTCTGATGTCTTCCAGAATAGGATCAATATTTTTATTCGCCTTATTGCTCAGCTCCCGGATCTCCTTGAGCGCCTCGTCGAGATTTTCCAACGACGTCGCCAGCTTGTCGTCACTGGTGAACTCCTTCACATCCTGTGTGATAGCAGTGACGTTTTCATTGATCTCGATCAGATTCAGTTCGGAAATCTTATTATTGGCATTCTTCAACACATCACGCATTTCCTTGATCAGGCCACCCAGATCGAGATCGTTGATTTTCTTCAGTCCGTCGGTGATTCCGGAAATGAGTTCATCCATCTCCGTGGGTATGGTCGGAACCACAGGATACTCTTCGTCAAAGCCACCTTCATAGACGAACCCCCTCTCATTTCTGACTATATCGAACTCAATATATAGTTGCCCCGTTACGAGGCTCTGCTGCTTCATCCCGGCACGCAGCCCCTGTTTTACCGCACGCTGAACCCCCTCTCTCGATGAGAAATCAAGTGCTCCTTCCTTGCTGCCTCCCGCGATGCTGGTCAGCTCTTTTTCCGTCAGATCGACCACCACGGGAATGATCTTCCTGTCGTCCTTGGTATCGATGATCACGTTGATTGATGAGACTTTACCGATCCGGACCCCACCGAAACGAACATCCGAACCCACCTGCAAACCGTTCACACTCTTGTCGAAGTAGAGCAGGATCTTGTAGGATTTTTCGAAAAACTTCCCGGTTCCGAGCGTCACCAGAGTTCCGCCCACGAGCAACAATCCCACCAATGTGAAAAGACCGATCAATGTCGAACTTGCTTTCTTACTCATGATTGGTCTCAGGTTTCATCGTTTCACCGCGGTTCAGGAAAAGGCGGACAGTTTCATTCTCGGTCTGCTCAAGTAGTTCTTTCGGATCGCCCGTGGCCCCCTGTGTTCTCGTTTCCGTGTCCAAGAATATCGAATTATTAGCGATTGCGAAGATGCTGGCAAGCTCATGAGTCACAATCACAAAGGTCGAGCCCAAAGAATCGCGCAAGCGCAGAATCAGTTCGTCGAGCCGCTGCGAACTGAGCGGATCTAGCCCCGCCCCCGGCTCGTCGAGAAACAGCACTTCCGGATCCAAAGCCAACGCCCTCGCGATACCAGCCCGTTTGTTCATTCCGCCGCTCACCTGGGCCGGGTAATAGTCCTCGTACCCAGACAGCCCGACCAAAGCCAACTTGTAGTAAGCCAGATCCTTGATCTCCGCAGGCTTCAAATCCGTATGCTCCTCCATCGGCATCGTAATATTCTCAGCCAAGGTCATCGAAGACCACAGCGCACCCGACTGATACATCACTCCGAACCGACGGATATACTTCAGCCGCTCTTCCCCGTCCGCAGTCGTGAAATTTTCCCCTTCGTAAAACACAGAGCCCTCCGCCGGTTCCTTCAGCCCGATCATGTGCCGCAGCAAGGTACTTTTCCCACACCCGCTGCCGCCCATAATCACGAAGATATCCTCTTTCTGGACATCAAAATTCAAATCATTCATCACCACGAAGGACCCGAAGGCCATCTTCAACCCCCTTACCGAAATCTTCGCGTCTTTATCTGGCTGCTCCATAACCACTAGATATCGAGTATCGTGAAAATAATCGCGAAAACCGAGTCCAGAATGATAATCGCCGTAATTGATGCGACCACCGCCCGGGTCGTAGCCCTGCCAACGGCAGCTGATGAGCCACCGGATTTCATACCTTGCAGACACCCGGAAATCGCGATCGCCACCCCGAAAAACACACTCTTGAAAACCCCCAGTGACGCCTGGGTCAAATCAACTACCGTCAGCATTTCAGCCCAGAACAGAGCCGGTGGAATCCCTACCATCGCTCCGACCATCATCCCTCCCAGTATTCCGATCATGTTCGCATAGACCGTCAGCAAAGGCATCATCAGCACCAACGCGAACACCCTCGGCAGCACCAGATAGTCGAAAGGATTGAAACCGAATGTCTTGAGCGCGTCGATCTCCTCGTTCGCATTCATACTCCCGATATGGGCGGCGAAAGCCGCACCCGTCCTGCCGCTCATGATGATCGCCGTCATCATCACACCCATCTCACGGACCATGGCGAGTCCCACCAAGTCGGCCACGTAGAGGCTCGCTCCGAAACTCGCCAGTTGCACATTTCCAACGAAAGCCAGGATCATCCCGATCAAAAAGCTGATCAGCGAGACGATGGGCAACGCACTGGCACCACAATCCTGGATCACTTCCCAAAAATCCTGAGATCGGAATTTCGCCCTTCCAGTGAAAAATCTCAGCGTTGACCGCACGGTGTCACCGGTAAATTCCAGAACCGACAGCACCGCCTGCGATACAGATATGGAAACCAAACCAAGTGAACGCAACCCACGCGCTTCATCGTCCCGCTGCTTGGCCTCGCTCCGCTCCGGAACCCTGAGAGCCAACTCCATCAGACCGCGCAGATTATCGGGAAGTCCCTCCAGACCCGGTTCCTTGATATCCGCCTCGCGAAGATTCCTCAACAAGAACGCGGGCAAAATCGAATCGAAATCACCCAGATTCTCGGCGTTGAAAGCGTCCGGCCATTTTCTCTCGGAAACGCCCTCCACGGCAGCCTCGCTACCTCGCACCCAGTCACCGGAAAGAAACAACACGACTCGGCCTCCGTCATCTTTCCAGACGGCTTTCGGATTATCCGGGGAGGAGTCGCGCTTCTTTTCCATGAGAGATCTACGCAGATGAAAACGGAGCACCCGCAATCCCTGACAGCTTCTAGCATGAGGCCAAGATTCGACCTTTGCTAGTCGGAAAATTTTCTTGCCGCGACGGATCTCAGAAAAGCGCGATCGCCTGCCCCGCTCTGGCCAAACTGTCCCGTGTGACCGGTACGAATCCATGCTCCGCAACCACGCATGAGACCACGCTTTTTGTCAATACGGCGTCTCCGAAGAACGTGCAAACTGCCACATCTGCCGCATCCCTCCCTGTCGCGATCCGCACCAGCCCATTGATCGGCGCAAGCCGGGTCGGATCAAACACATACCACATCCCACCTATGAACACCTCGAAGCATGCATGGAAATCCTGTGGATCAAGCTGGTGGGCATATACACTCGCGTAGCGGGCGGGCACACTCAGTGCTCGGCAGAGAGCGATACCCAGATGGGCGAAATCTCGACACACCCCCTTCCGTTCATTGAAAGTATCCAATGCCGAGCAAGTCTCACCTGAACTCCCGCCGACATACGAAACGTTCTCATAAATCCAATCGCTCACCGCCGAAGCGATCCCGTATGCAGAATCGAGATGTCCGAACATCGAATCCGCCTGTTGGCGCAGCACGTCAGACTGACAGTAGCGGCTTGGGAACAGAAATGGAATCCCCTCCGGACTGATCTCCGCAACCTCCCCTGTGTTCAAGTTGACGAGATCGATGAGGCAGTTGGAAGCCTCCACTTCAGCTTCGTAAAGCAACGAAATCCAACCTGGATTATAAGTTCGGAATCGGCAAAAACGATTCATCCCGCTATCGATCCGAAACCTCTCAACCGACACCTCGGGAAGTGTCCTTAGCGATTCACGCAAAACCTTCTGCCCTCTCGTCTCCAAACATTCCATGGAAAAAAGAAAAGTCGCCGGTTCATTGAGCTGATACTCAAGCTCGCAGCTGATTTTGAATTTCATGGTGACTGTCGGGATCATTAAAACAATGCTATGACCGTAATCACATCAGCCATGCAAGCTTTCCTGTGCGGATCCACTCCGTAAAAAACACCGCTCACACCTTCCCGGTCGGGCGCGATCCTACCGGAACAAACGTTACATACAACTCGACTCTTCACAAATCCTCACCCCTCTCTCGAACGCTCAAAATCGCCTCTAGAAACCGGATTCCTTCTTCCCCTAATACGCCAATTCGATTCAAATCATCCCGACATGCCATACCTTGACGAAAACTTCTTTCTCGCCAGCGATACCTCACGCCGACTTTTCCACGAGGTAGCGGACAAACAACCCATCATCGACTACCACAACCACCTCTCGCCCGCGGAAATCGCATCCGACCAGCGCTGGGACAACATCGCCGACATGTGGCTCAGCTTCGATCACTACAAGTGGCGCCTGCTCAGGGCCAACGGAATCGATGAAGAACGCATCACCGGAAACGCATCACCCCGGGACAAGTTCCAGGCCTTCGCGGAAACCGTGCCCTACACCCTTCGCAATCCCATGCACCACTGGGTCCACATGGAACTCCGGCGCTATTTCGGTATCGACGCGCTGCTCACTCCCGACACCGCCGACGAAATCTGGGAACAAGCAAACGCGAAACTCTCCGAACCGAAATTCTCCACCCACGGACTCCTGAAAAAATTCGACGTCCGCGTTGTCGGGACAACCGATGATCCTGCGGATTCGCTCGATGACCACCTCGCCATCGCCGCCTCCGACCTGGAATGCAAAGTGGTCCCCACCTTCCGCCCGGACAAAGTCTTCCAAGTCGACCGACCCGACCTCTTCAATCCATGGATCGACCGCCTCGAAGCGGCCTCCGATCTATCCATCAACCACCTCTCCGACCTCCTCGCTGCTCTCCAGAAACGCCACGACGATTTCCACGCTGCCGGAGCGAGACTTTCCGACCACGGACTCGACCGTTGCCCCGCCCTTCCCTGCTCCGATGCCGAAGCTGCGAACATCTTTGACCAGGCACGCGCCGGAAAAGCGGTCTCCGCCGACGACAAAGAGCGCTTCTCATTCTACCTACTTATTTTCACCGGCCAACTCGATGCCGCCCGCGGCTGGACCAAACAACTCCACCTGACCCCGGTCCGGAACACCAACTCCCGAATGTTCGAGAAAATCGGCCCGGACGCCGGCTTCGACACCATGGGCGACACCCAGCAGGGCAAAGCCCTCTACACCTTCCTGGACGCCCTCGCATCCCGCGATTCACTTCCGAAAATGGTGCTCTACAACATGAACCCGCGCGACAACTACCTCTTCGCCGCGATGACCGGTGCTTTCCAGGATGGCACCGTCCCCGGTAAAATCCAGTTCGGTTCCGGTTGGTGGTTCCTCGACCAAAAGGAAGGCATGGAAATGCAACTCAACGCCCTCTCAAACTGCGGACTGCTTTCGCGCTTCGTCGGAATGCTGACAGACTCCCGCTCATTCCTCTCATTCCCGCGACACGAATATTTCCGCCGTATCCTCTGCAACCTTATCGGCAACGAAGCGGAAAAAGGAGAACTCCCCGACGATTTCGAAACCCTCTCGAAGCTCATCGCAGACATCTGCTTCCACAACGCCAACCGCCACTTCGGCTTCAACGTCTGATCAATGTGGCTGGCGCATCCTGCGCCAGGGCGTTCAAAAGGCATCCTGCCTTTCCAAAACTCCTCAACCCCAAACCAATCATGAAAAAATTCCTTCTATTACTCGCCACTGTCCCAATCATTTCCCACGCCCGCCCCGTCTACATCGGAACCGGTGCCGAAGGCATCTACCTGGCCGACTTCGATACCGAAAATGGCACGCTCAGTGAGCCCACCCTCGCAGCGAAATACCCCCGCCCCGGCTTCCTCGCCCTCCACCCGGAAAAACGCATCCTCTACTCCATTAGCGGAAAGAACACAGTAGCCGCCTTCGCAATAGACAAAGACAGCTCCCTCACCCTGCTCGGCGAAGCGGAATGCGGTGGCAAAGGCCCCTGTCACCTCGCCATCGATGCTTCCGGCCGCACTCTCGCAGTCGCGAACTACGGCGACGGCTCGGTCGCCACGATCCGCCTCGATACCGATGGCAAACCCGGCGACATCGTTTCCCTCATCAAAATCGAAGGCTCCGGGCCGAACGAATCACGACAAAAGGAAGCCCATACCCACGGCGTTTACTTCGACAAAGCCAACCGTTTCCTCTTCGCCCCCGACCTCGGTGCCGACAAAACACTCGCCTACAAATTCGATCCCGAAACCTCCGAAATCACCCCCAACGCCCCGGACGCCCTCACAGCCCCTCCCGGATCCGGCCCTCGCCACATGGATTTCTCCCCGGATGAAAAACACGCCTACGTCATCAACGAACTCACCAACACGGTCACCGTCGCCGAGTTCGACAAAAAAGCCGGCAGCTTCACCGACATTCAAACAATCGCCACACTCCCGGAAGATTTCACGGAAAGAAACACCACCGCCGAAATCGAAGTTCATCCGAACGGAAAATTCGTCTACGGCTCCAACCGAGGCCACGACTCCATCGTCGTATACGAGCGCGATCCAGAAACCGGTAAACTCACCTTCCTCCAGCACGCACCATGCGGCGGTAAAACCCCTCGCCATTTCGCCATCGACCCCTCCGGGAAATGGCTGCTCTGCGGGCACCAGGACTCCGACACCATCTCCATCCTCAGTCTCGACCCGGAAACCGGTCTCCTCGGTAAACCCGAAAACACCGTCACCGCCCCGCGACCCATCTGCCTACTCTTCCCCTGACCAGCACATGGGCTTTTGAGAACTCACGAGTTCACCCAAACACTTTTCAGGTAGGGTTCATCCGGGAAATCCTCCGGCATCCCCACCCCCGCCATATTTGGCATCGCGATCATTTTCATAAACTCATTCTCCGAGATTCCACGGTAGTTCGTGCAGCACAGCATCCAGCCGCCTTTGGCTAACACTTTCGCCGCCAACGCCGCCAGCTCGCCGAAATCTTTCTCCACGCGGAACACCTTCCCCTTGTCATCTCGCGAAAACGTCGGCGGATCGATCACGATCCCGTTAAACTTCCGTCCCTGTTTCGCAAAGCGCTTCAACCAATGGAACGCGTCGCCCTTACAAAAAAAGTGCTTCGTATCATCCATCCCGTTGTGACGAAAATTTCGCTTCGCCCATTCCAAATAAGGCGAAGAAAGGTCCAGCGTCGTTGTCTCCGCCCCGGCCTTCGCCCCCGCCACCGAAAAACCACCCGTGTAGGAAAATAGATTTAACAGCTTTTCCCCACCGGACATACGCCGCGTCACTTCCGCACGATTCAACCGTTGATCCAGAAAAATCCCCTGAGAATACCCACTCTCAAACGACACCTCAAACTCCAAACCATTCTCCCGGATCGGAAACGACCGTAGCTCGGGCATCCTGCCCCAGTCCGTTTTTAATCCATCTTGGGTTGAAACAGCCTCCACCCCATAAAGATGCATCGGCGACTCCTTCTGATGCCGGTCCAACCGCTTCCAGTAAACACTTCGCCCACTCGCTTTGAGCCAATCCTTCACCCCCACCCCGATCTCCCCGCCCGGCGTCATCACCATCCACCGTCCCGCATAATCCTCCAACGCAAAACCCGGCACCCCGTCCCCGCCACCATCCACCAACCGCACCGCATTCGTCCCCCCTCCCGAAAGTATCCCCTCCCTCATCTCCACCGCCCTATCCAACAAGTTTCCAATCACGACCGTGTAGATGCTGAAAAACTGAGACACTGAAAAGCTGAAAGTTAAGGATAGTCCGGTTGTCTGGCTATTTGCTTTGCGGCGTGGTTGTTCCTAGGGGACGCAGTGCGGCGTATGCATCGGCGACGTTTGAGGCTCCGACACACACGCAGTTTCGTCAGGCCACTGAATCATGCTTCAGCACCGCCAAATCGTGGCAGCCATCTTGATCGATCAATCTCCAACGCTCACCAAGCCCACGGAGGGAACCGAAATATCCCCTCTCCCTATTTCGTGAAGACAACCTTCCCCTCTTCCATCCCACCCTTGATCACATCGCCGTCCACGAACCTACCCTCGAGCAAGTCGAGACTCAGCGGATCGAGAAGCACATGCTGGATCGCGCGCTTGAGGGGCCTTGCTCCATAGACCGGATCATATCCCTGATTTCCGACGAATTCCTTCACCTCGTCGGATAGCGCAAGACCGAGACCTTGTTTCGCAAGACGCGTCCTCACGCGGCCAAGTTGGAGATCCACGATAGTCGTCAGGTCTTCCCGGTTGAGGCGGTCAAAGATGACTGTTTCATCGATCCGATTCAGAAACTCCGGCCTGAAGTGACCGCGTAGTGCTTCCATCACAGCCGCCTCGCGTTGCTCGACATTTTCCTCACCAAGTATGAATTGAGACCCTATATTCGAAGTCATGATCAGCACCGTGTTACGGAAATCCACCGTCCGGCCCTGGCCATCGGTGATCCTTCCGTCATCGAGAACCTGCAACAACACGTTGAATACATCCGGATGGGCTTTCTCGATCTCATCGAAAAGCACCACCGAATACGGCTTCCTTCTGACGTGCTCTGAAAGCTGACCGCCTTCGTCATAACCCACATATCCCGGAGGCGCGCCGATCAGACGCGATACACTGTGCTTTTCCATGTATTCCGACATATCAATACGCACCATGGCATCCTCGTCGTCGAAAAGAAATTCCGCGAGCGCCTTGGAAAGTTCGGTCTTTCCGACTCCGGTCGGTCCCAGGAAAAGAAATGAACCGATCGGGCGGTTCTCATCCTGCAATCCCGCCCGCGCACGCCGCACTGCATTCGCCACAGCGGAAATCGCTTTCTTCTGACCGACGACACGGTCGCCGAGCCGCGCTTCCATCGACACGAGTTTCTCTTTCTCACCTTCCTGTAAACGGCTGACCGGAATCCCCGTCCACGAGGAAACAACCCGTGAAATATCCTCTTCGGTGACTTCCTCCTTCAGCATCGCACCGTTCTTCTGCAAATGCGCGAGACCTTCCTCCGCTTCTTCCAGAGCCTTGTGCGCCTCCGGTAAATCACCATATTGAATCTGCGATGCCCGCGTCAGATCACCGATCCGCTGCGCCCTCTCAATCTCGGTCTTCAGAGAATCGATATTTTCCTGCGCGACCCGCACTTCGTCGATGATTCCCTTCTCGTTGCGCCACTGGGCCATCTTCCCGGAAGACTCCTCTTTGAGATTTGACTGCTCCTCCCTGACTTTTTCCAAACGTGCTGCCGAGGCTTTGTCGGTCTCCTTCTCCAGCGCTTTTTTCTCCATCTCAAGCTGCATGATCTGCCGCTCCAATACGTCGATTTCAGTCGGCATCGAGTCCAGCTCGATCTTCAACCGGGAAGACGCTTCATCGATCAGATCCACCGCCTTGTCCGGTAGAAAGCGGTCGGCTATATACCGATCCGAAAGCACTGCTGCGGCGACAATCGCCCCGTCCTGTATCCGCACCCCGTGATGCACTTCGTAGCGTTCCTTCAAGCCACGCAAAATCGCGATTGTATCCTCCACCGAAGGTTCGCCGACCTGCACCGGCTGGAACCGCCGCTCAAGCGCCGCGTCCTTCTCGATATACTTCCTGTATTCGTTCAGCGTGGTCGCGCCGATCGCGTGCAGCTCTCCTCTCGCGAGTTGCGGCTTGAGCATGTTCGAGGCATCCGCCGCGCCCTCCGCCGCACCCGCTCCGACGATCGTATGCAACTCGTCGATAAACAGAATAATCTTACCCTCCGCATCGGTCACCTCCTTCAGGAACGCTTTGAGCCGTTCCTCGAACTCCCCTCGAAACTTCGCACCCGCCAGCATCGATCCGATATCCAAAGTCACCACCTTCTTGTCTTTCATCGCGTCCGGCACGTCACCGGAAACAATGCGCCGCGCCAATCCCTCGACGATCGCCGTCTTTCCAACTCCCGGCTCACCGATCAACACCGGGTTATTTTTGGTCCGGCGGGAAAGCACCTGCAACACCCGCCTGATCTCGTGATCCCGACCAATCACCGGATCAATTTTCCCAGCACGTGCACGCGCCGTCAGATCCGTCCCGTATTTCTCCAGCGTCTGATACTTTCCCTCGGGGTCGGCGTCCGTCACCTTTTGCGAACCGCGCACATCCTTGATCGCCTCCTCAGCCTTGTTCTCATCAAAGCCCGCATCCTTGAGAAGCTTCCCAGCCGGGGAATCGCCCTTCAAAGAGCCCAGGAGAAAATGCTCCACCGACAGGAAATCATCTCCCATCTTGTCACGCACCTTGTCCGACTCATCGAGCGTCGCCCGCAAACCCGCGCTGATCTGTGGCTGTGTCGACGCACCCTGCACACTCACCTCCCCGGAAAGCACTGCTGCCACCGCAGCCTTGAGCTTCGGAATATCAATCCCCGCCTTTTGCAAAATTGGAACGGCGATCCCACCTTCCTGCTGCAACAGAGCCAGCAACACATGAGTGCTGCGAAGCTCCGGATGAGATGATTTTGAAGCCAGTCCCTGCGCGGCCTGCAGGGCCTCTTGTAGTTTTTGAGTGAGTTTATCGAGTGCCATGATCGTGAAATTTCTTCTGCGTACGCCACTTCTAACAGGCCGCCCGCGTCAGAAAGGGTAACTATATTTCCCAGCCTAGGCAAGTTCCCAGCCTACGCGGATCGTATCGAATCCACCGCATGAAATGCGCTTCCATCCCCATGGATCAGCGCATCTAGATTTGAAAAAAATTTGAACCGCAGATGAACAGGATGAACGCAGATATAAGAAGGTAGTGTGGAAACTCACCGATCAGCCTACTTCGTATCCGGATTTTCCTCTTCGGACTTCTCCTCGCCAGCTGCCCGATCCGCAAGTTCCTTGAGTATCCGCTTTTCAGCAACATCTTCGATCACATTCGCGTTCCCGAGTTCAATCACCAGAGTCTTCGCAGCCGCAATTTCAATATCGGTCATCTTGGCTCGCTCAAAATCAGCAGGCCGGATCTCCAAATTTGCCAGAACGGTCTCCAGACCCGGCGAAAGCGTCGGATCGATGATTGTCCCGACCTCCGCCCGCTCGCCCGCACGAGGTCCGGTCCTGATTGGAGGAAGGTCACCTTTTCGCATACTTTCCAAAATATGAAAATCCGCCTCGTAACCGAGTTTTCGGAAATTTTCATAATTCGATCTCAGGGTCTTCTTGATGATATGCTGCCGCACGGATGGTTTGACATCGTCATCATCCATCGCGAAATATTTCTCCTCGATCCCGAGACTCCGGTCGATTGCCTTGTCCGGTTCCAGACCAAGTTTGTTCGCCTCCGCGATCAAACCGACCGCCTGGATCAATGATCTTTTCGCATCCGCCTCCGAGAACTGGCCAAAGAACGAACTTTCGCTGCTCAGCGATCTAAGCTCGGAAACAATCTCTTTCTGCTGGCCCCGATTCTTAACATATCCGAAGGCGTAGAGCGCGACCACGATGATCAGAATCAGCGAGATCGCCCGGGTGAGTATGTACCGTAGTGTGATTTCCTCCATGGCCTAAGAATTCCAGATTGATTTAGGTTTAGCCGCAGGTTTTGGCTTACCTTCAAATATCCTGCGCTCACGGGCATTGAACAACGCCTCCTCACGGCTGATGAATCCACTTTCCAATAGCGATTTGATCGAGTGGTCAATCGTATGGTTGCCGTCTTTCGCACCGATCTCCATGAGGCCTACCAACTGTTCCAGTTTATGATCCCGTATACAATTCCGGATCGCACTCCCCGGGCGCATGACCTCACTCGCCATGACGCGTCCTTGCTCGTCAGCCCTTGGGATTAGCCTTTGGCAGATAATGCCTTCGAGTACGCTTGCGAGCTGGGTCACGATTTGCGGTTGTTGGTCGGCGGGAAACACATCCACGAGCCTGTCGATCGTCTGCGGTGCATCCGCAGTGTGCAAGGTCGCGAAGACAAGGTGACCAGTTTCCGCAGCGGTCATTGCGATGCGTATCGTCTCCAGATCACGCAGCTCTGAAACGACAATCACATCGGGGTCCTGGCGTAGCGCCTGCCTGAGTGCTTTCGGAAAACTTTTTGTATCACTGCCCACTTCCCGCTGCTTGATGATACAGGAACTATGGTGGAACACATACTCGATGGGATCTTCGAGAGTGATGATAACTCCATTTCGAGACTCGGAAATTCGACGCACCATCGAAGCCAAGGTCGTGGATTTTCCAGAGCCGGTTACCCCGGTGACCAGCACCAGGCCGCTGCGAATACCGCACAACTCTTGAACAACCGGATAATGCCCCAGACTTTCGAGATCAGGTATCTCTTCCTTGATAAAACGGAACGCCGCTTCGGAATGTCCTCGGACGATATGCACATTCCCACGAAATCGGCCTACCCCTTCCACCTGCAGCGCGTAATCAAGTTCCCAATCTTCGTCCAAGATAGCCCTTTGACCCTCAGTGAGTGTATCGACGATCAATTGATTGACCGTATCGGGATCAAGAATCTCTTCATCAAGAGACACCAGAGAGCCGTTCACCCTGGCACACGCAGGTGCGTGAACACTGAGATGCAGGTCAGAGCCTCCGCGTTCAACGGTCTCTCTAAGGTAATCAGTGATTTCGCGAGGCATGGCCGTTTATTCTAACTGATTCCGCGCATCGCGCGATCAAAGTCTTGTGGTCGTGAACAGGAGCCACGTGCCACATCGTTATCCAAGTATCCTTGTTTCACCGAAGCCACAAGATAGTTCAATGAAGAGCAGCTTCTAGTGCCATCAGCCTTATTGATGAAATCCTGGAGATCAGCCATTCGCTTTTCCACGATCCATTTGCGGGTCCCAGCCTCGTTTTGCATATATTCCAGAGCAGAAAATAATCCTCCTCCAACTTTTGGCAAAAGCTTTTGTGAAACGATACCGATCAACTGCGATGCAAGCAGATGCAGGGTTCCGGACTCCGTATCGCCCAACAGGTGAATGAGCCGGTCAATGGTCTCCGTCACGCTACTGCTATGCATGGTCGATACCACGAGGTGACCTGTTTCAGCCGCCTGCAAAGCCGTGACCGCTGTTTCAGAATCACGAATTTCCCCCACGAAGAGAACATCCGGGCTTTGGCGGAGCGCCGAGCGCAGGGCGACCGAAAAACTTTCCGAATCGAGCCGGATCTCCCTCTGGGAGAATAGTGAGTTGTCGCTTTGAAAAAGGAACTCGATCGGATCTTCGAGAGTCACGATATGGCGACACATCCGTTGATTGACCCAATTCAGACAAGAGGCGACACTTGTCGATTTCCCGGAACCAGTGGGTCCAGTGACGAGAACAAGGCCGTCCCTTCGTTGGAACCAAGATTGCATCAATTCTGCCGGAAGTCCCAAGTCTTCGATCGCGGGAATATCGCTGCGAATCGGCCGCATGACCGCCGCCAGACGTCCGAGTGTATGGTAGAGATTCACGCGCAGCCGACTGCCCTCGGGGATTTGCCAGGATACATCACACTCCTTCGTTTCATTGAAATCCGCACCACAGCGAGCCCATAAATCTTCCAGCGCATTTCGTGGAACCGGTCCCGGATGAAGTTCGACAACGTTACCCTCACGCCGGATTCTAGGTGGTTCTCCTTCTACGAGAAAAACATCAGTCGATTCGTATCTGAAAGCATCTTGAATCAGATGTATAAGAGGGTCGTCCATGGGTTCTATCCTCAGCCTTCGCAGAGAAACTTAGGAAAGCTTAGCCAGTTACCTTCCTTGGAGAAGGGAAAAGATGCCAATTCTCTCTCTTTGCGGGCCATTTCCTGAAGTTCATCCAGACGGAAGAAGGGCACGGAAATGACTTGGAATAGTATCGCACTCAATCGACATCGGTGCGGAACGGCGAGGCGGGAAGACCCTCCTTATTGAAGAGGTTCACATCCGGAACATTCTCCCAACCGTAGCGCACGGCTTTGGGATCTTTCACTCCCGCTGCGGAGATGACGACCATGTCACCTTTGATCTCCGCATCGGCGGGGACGAATTTCCCGTCGGCACCGGCGATCGTGAAACCTTTGAGGTCGCCGTCTTTGGCAACCAAGCCGCCTCCGATATGGCTAAAGGTGAGTCCGACCTTGTCTCCGACCACCTTCATGGACTGGTAGAGCGGGCCGGAGTATTCGATATCTTCCCCGTAGGTGAGAGCGCGTGCGGCAAGCGCGAGGCGTTCGCCGACGGGTTTCTTTTTCTTAGGATGAATATCATTGGCGTTTCCGACATCGGTCGTAACCGCCATAGCGGTGTTTTCGGATTTCGCGAGAGTGAGTAACTGGGCCTCGCGGATTTCAGGTGGCTGGCCCTTGTACGGGGCAATCTGAACAAAGAAAAACGGGAACGGCCCTTGTTTCCACTTGGTGCGCCAATCGGCGATCATCGCAGGAAATAATGTGCGGTATTGTTTGGAATTTCTAGCGTTTGATTCGCCCTGATACCAAATGACTCCCTTGATAGCATACGGGATGACCGGTGCGAGCATACCGTTGAAGAGACTGGATGGAACTCCTGAGCCAAGTGGTTTTTCAGGCGGTGTATCAGCGAATTTTTCCGCGTTTGCTTTTGATTGTGCCGCGTAGCCTTTAAGCTCATCGTGACCCTCGAAACCTTCGATGCTCGTCCACGCTTGCGCAGGCGTGCCGCCCCATGAGCTGTGGATCATGCCAACCGGCATATCAATCTTTTCGTAAAGCGCGCGGGCAAAATAGTAGCCGACGGCAGAGAAATCGCCGACGGTTTCCGGAGAACATTCGATCCACCTTCCGATCGGCTCGGTAAGAGGAACCGGAGAGGTCGTGCGCTTGACCGTGAACATGCGGATTTTCGGATATTTCGCCTTGGTGCGTTCCTCTTCGGCGGACTCTGTTGCTTTTTGTTTCCACTCCATGTTCGACTGGCCGGAGCAGACCCAGACTTCACCGACGAGAAGATTTTCGACTTTGACGGTGTTCTCGCCGGAGATCGTCATGGTGAGTGGCTTGCCAACTTCGAGCGGCTTCAGATCGACCCTCCACTTACCATCCTTGGCCGTGGTGGAGGCTTTCTGCCCGGCGATCTCAACGGTGACTTCCTCTCCATCGGCGGCAGTTCCCCAAACCGGTATAGCCTGCCCCTGCTGGAGCACTGCGCCATCCGTGAACAGCGGATTGGGTTTCACCTCCGCGTGTAGGAATCCGCCTGAAACGGCGGCGATAAAACTGAAGACGATGGATTTTTGGGGAGTCATAGGAAGCATGTTAGCCCCTTGATACGCCGCAGTGAAAGGAAACTTTTCGCACTATAAAACGTTAGGATTCAATCTGATCAGTGAACCAGGAATTTGCGCTGCGCAGTGCCTTCGGCGTTCGTCTCGGCTGGCTTGTTGTCCTCGCTGGTATCGGCAACCAGCTCCTCACGGAACTTGGCGATGATCGCCTCGACCGGCCATGAGGAAGCCTCACCGAAGGCGCAGATCGTGCGGCCATCGATTTGGTAAGCGACGCTTTCCAATGTCTCGATGTCCTCGGGGGTGGCCTTGCCATCCACCAAGCGGTCGGAAATTTTTTTCATCCAAGTGGAGCCTTCCCGGCAAGGCGTGCACTGGCCGCAGGATTCGTGGGCGTAGAAGGAGTTGATATTGTTCAGGACCCAGGACATCTTTCGAGAATCGTCGAGCACGATCACCCCGCCGGATCCAGCCATGGAACCGCATGCGGCGAGGGAGTCGAAATCCATGGGAATGTCCCAGAACGCGAGATCCTTCTCGGTGCCGTCCGGACCTTTGATCTTGAAAACCTCGTCTGCTTTGAGAATTTTCGATGACGATCCACCCGGGATGACGGCCTTGATTTCGCGACCGTCCTTGGGACCTCCGCACATGTCGTAGAGAAGCTCGCGCATCGTGATCTTGCCGACCTCGACCTCGAAATAACCGGGTGTTTTCACGTCACCGGAAACGCAAAGGATGCGAGTGCCTGTGTTACGGGCGACACCAAGCTTGGCATACTCATCGCCGCCCATGTGAATGATATGTTTCACATGGCAGAGCGACTCGACGTTATTGACGATGGTCGGGCACATGTAGAGGCCCAGCGCAGCCGGGAAATAGGGAGGCTTGATGCGTGGATACGGGCGCTTCCCCTCAAGTGATTCGATCAAGCCGGTTTCCTCTCCGCAGATGTAGGCACCCGCACCGCGGTGGACATAAATTTCAAGATCGAAACCGGAGCCGAGAATATTTTCACCGACGAAACCTTTTTCGCGAGCTTCCTCGATGGCTTTCTCGACGATCAGTGCCGCTTCTGGAAATTCTTCGCGGAGATAGATGTAAGCCTTGTGCGCACCGACGGCGAAACAAGAGATCACCATGCCTTCGATGAGTTGATGTGGATCCTGATGCACAATGTAGCGGTCCTTGAAAGTGCCGGGTTCGGACTCGTCGCCATTGCAGATCAGATAAATCGGCTTGGTGTTTTTGGGCGGAATGAAGGTCCATTTCATCCCGGTCGGGAACCCCGCGCCTCCCCTGCCCCGAAGGCCGGATTTTTTCACCTCATCGGTGATCGCTTTGGGCTCCATTTTAATGGCCTTTTTCAGATCAACGTAACCGCCGTCGGCGATGTAGGTGTCAATCGAAGTATCCCAGCCTTCGCGGTCGACGTTTTTGAAGATGAGCCGGTATTCGCGTTCGTGAGGTTGCTTGGTGTAGGAAATCATGGGCGACGCGGGGAATATGGACGTTCGGGGCGCGATGGCCAATGGGATTTTCCAAGTTTGTGAATTTTTTCACAAGAGAGTCCCTCACGCCTATCCCGCCGCGATCAGACGGGCGACTTCGGGATCGAGATATGGAATGACGGTTTCGCCTCGGGCGAGAGCATCACGAATTGCTGTGGCGGAGGCCGGATGCTCGCCATTGACGGTCACGAGACGGTAACCAGGTCTCGGTTCGATCACCATGCCGTTGCGCGCGAGCACTACGAACGAGGTGAGTTTGGCGATGGTTTCGGGTTTCGCCCAGGTCGGCAGAGCATCCCATTGGTCGCCACCCATGATCCAAAACCATTGGCTTTCCGGCGACTTGAGGGAGAGTTTCTGGAGCGTCCGGTAGGAATACGATGGACCCTCGGTTTCCAGATCGGTCCGGTCGACCTTGGCCCACGGAAGATCGCGGATCGCAGTCTGCAGCCATTTCACGCGTTCGCTGCCTGATGTCGGTGGGCGGCCTGTCTTGTGTGGGGAAATCCGGCATGGCAGAAACCAGACTTCATCGAGCCCGGCGGTATCTTTTGCAAGCTTGGCGAGATGGATGTGGCCTTCGTGGACCGGATCGAACGAACCGCCGAAAATCCCCACCCGTTTGCTACGGATGTGACCGGATTTTTTCATCCCTTCTTCAGCGCTCATACAAGAGCCTAGGCCTGTTCCTTTGGAATGGTCATCAGGAATTTCGTCTCACGTCCGGGAGTCGAACTCACGCTGATCGTCCCGTTGTGGGCCTCGATCGCGCGTTTCACGATGGAAAGCCCCAAGCCTGTGCCTTTGACTTCCTCCTGGGAATGGTGTTTCTCGACTCGATAGAAGCGGCGGAAGATGTGTGGAAGATCCGCGCTTGGGATGCCGACCCCGTTATCGCTCACCCAAATACGGAAGTTTTCGCCGCCGTCCTCGGCACCTACCTCGACTTTGAGGTCCTTGTGGGGGTTCTGCTTGAGAGCATTTTCGACAAGGTTGAACAATACCTGGGTCCAGTAGAAACGGTCGCCATTCACCGTGAAGCTATCGTCATGCAGATTGACGGTCACGATCGCCTTCTGGCTCTGCACGACCGATTCCAAACGTTCCAGAACATCGTTAACACATGACCGGATTTTGAAGGGTTCGATCTTGATCGCGGATGCTTCGCCGGATTCGAGACGGGAGATAACGAGCATGTCCTCGACGATACGTGAGATCCTTTCGGTGTGTTTTTTCATCACCCCGAGGAACCTGCGGGTCATTTCCGGCTCATCGAGCATGTCATCCTCAAGCAAGTTTTCGAGATAACCGCTGATGATCGCAAGCGGCGTGCGAAGTTCATGCGAAGCGTTCGCTACGAAGTCCTTCCGAATCTGGTCGAGTTGGTGCTCGGATGTAACGTCACGGATCACGACTCTGGTAATTGGGTCTCCACTCGGATTATCTGAAAGTTGTGCGGCATTGATAACCCATGCGTTGTCGCCGCGTGTTTCAAGATCGCCAAGCGGGGAAGTCTGCTGGGAAAGAACCACACGAGACTGCACAGGCTCGCCTGTCTCAAGACATCTGAGCAACGCATCGGCAAGACGCGGATCGAGAAACGCCTCCCGAACCGGACGACCGGTAAGTGCCCTACCTCTGAAAAGATCCCGCGCAGCCGCATTGGCGAAGCGGATGTTCGCTCTCGCATCGACGAGGAGAAAGGCATCGCCAAGCGCATCGAGCAGGCGGTTGCGTTCATCTTGCGCTTGTTTTAAATCGAGTTCCAAGCGCAGCTTCCATGCTTTGACCTGTGATTCGTATTCCTTCCGGGAACGCCTCATCCGGAAAACCTGGATCAGCAGTGCGATAAAAATACATATGGCTGCAATGATGGCTAATTGATCAATCATGAGTTGAGACTCACCACCTGATAGCCCACTCCGCGCACGGTTTCAATTAATCCGGCATGAGACCCGAGTTTTTGCCGCAGGCGTTTCATATGCGTATCCAATGTACGGCTGTGAACCTCGTCACTATATCCCCAGACCACACGTAAAAGGTCATTTCTGTCCTGTGTTTTTCCGGATCGCTCGCAAAGATACAGGAGAAGCTTGAACTCCGTGGAGGTAAGGTCCAGAGGCTCATTCTCAAGATAGAATTTCACGGAGTTTTTATCAAACCGGAAAGGACCGAATTCATACTCCACGATGCCTGGAGGGGCATCCACCCTTTTGAGTATTGCATTCACGCGCAGCACCAGCTCCTTCGGGCTGAACGGTTTCGTGAGGTAGTCGTCAGCTCCTGCTTCGAGTCCCTGTATCCGGTCTTCGGTTTGTGCTCTCGCTGTGAGCATGATAACCGGAATCTCCGCAGTCCGTGCATCACGCCGCAGTTCTTTGAAAACCCCGTAGCCATCACGCCCCGGAAGCATCAAATCGAGAACCACGAGATCGGGTCTTTCCTTAATCGCGATTTGTGTCCCGGCAATCCCGTCATGGGCTTTCAACACCTCATAACCGGCTCTCTCCAGATTAAACCGAATCAGATCCGCGATATCTACTTCATCCTCTACAACCAGAACTCTGTGCATCTGCTATTAAAGTAACTTTTCGGATACCGCGAAGAGAATGGGCAGTTTGTGACACTTTGGTCACAGCATGTCTTTCTCAACATATGCTCCCGGCTTTGTGGTGCGGCCTACACCAATTTTGACAGCTGCCTCGATGGAAGTGTTCACTCCAGTCCTAACCCCATCACCGATAATTGCACCGAACTTTCTGCGGCCTGTGTTCACAGCCTTTCCACGGACCATTGAAGTATGATTTCTACCATCATGCCGATGATTCTCAGTCCTCGTTCCCCCTCCGAGAGTCACATGGGAGCCAACAATGGAATCTCCGATGTAACAGTGGCGGGATATGTATGAATTCGGATAAATGATCGAGTTCTTGATTTCCGCCGAATGGCCGATATAACAGTTCGCTCCAATACTCGTCGCACCGCGGATTAATGCGTTTGGACCAATCTGAGTGTTCGCTCCAATCACGACCGGGCCTTCGATAACCGTTCCCGGAAGAATTCTTGCGCCCTGACCAAGGCGAACAAAACCCGAGATAGTTGCACTTGGACTGACTTCACCGACGAGGGAGCTTTCCTCCATGAGTTCCACGACCTCCTCATTCATTCGGAGCAAGTCCCAAGGATATACTATCGGGAAACATCCCGCTTCGGTTCGGATTTCTTCCTCGCACTCCTCGGGACGCTCCAATCCTTTCCATGCCAGTAACACTCCATCGGAATCACATAAGCGAGCCGATTTACTATTTCGCCCTAGCAATAACAATGCGCCGAGGTCAATCCAGGTATCGATTGGAATCCGCAGTGTCCGCGGACCGGCCTCTTGGTTCGTAACCAATTGAAACCCGGCACGAGTCAGTTCCGCAGATAGGAGATCGACCATCGGAACGTTCGCGATCAGACACGCGGCCAGCTCTCGATTTGCTGTTATCGGAGCACACAACACTGAGTTATTGGGCGGAAGTAGTGTAGCTTGCATGACTAAAAATTTATCTAAGCATTTGCAGCACCCCTGCACACGCAATATTTTTCCTTATCCTGATATTGGTTTTCGTGGTTAACCAACCGGTGATTGACCGTATTCAGCCTAGCTTTCCATTTCGTTTACGAAGATTCAGCGCATCGCAAGTTTCACAGTGCCTGAGATTGCCGTCATGACCGCTCATGAAAACCTGCCCACACAAGCGGCAAACAGTCCTCGAACGCTTTAAGCGTCTCTCCGTCCTCCAATGTCTGACTCTCGAAACAAGCGACAATCCGCTGACCAATACGAGACTGGTCAAGACGACTCCGAACACCAACTCATTCAGGGTCAGGTCCATCGCTCCTTTGGTTAAGAAATTCCACGCGCAAACCAATCCATCGGACTTCCTCTTCGGATTTCCTGAACCGCTGGCTCTCCAGCCATTTGACCATTTCCAAAAGACTTTGCTCCCGACCCCCGCTGAGTGAAAAGCACTCGGCAACAGTTCCATCGGCTCTAAGCTTAACGAGAAACCTCCATGCAGAGGATGCCGCACCCTCCTCAAGTTTCGCTGGAAACGGAGGTAAATGTTCTGGTAACCATTTCAGTGCCGCTTTGCTATACGGAATCAAGGATGGGATCATGACCGTGTCCGCTGACTCCACAGGCTCATTTGGTAAAGGCATACCAGCCGAGATTCTTTGGGGAAAGTACCGTATTCCCTTCGGAGCAATCCGCTCGATGGATTCCCTCCCAGAGGATTGCATCGGCTTCATCTTAATTGAGTAGTCACTCCAGACATCCACACCATTCAATCCTATAAGCCCTCTGGAATTGAGCGATGCCATGTTACCGCCAATCTCCATACGCCCGGGATACGGGCCCTCTTCCTCCGCCTTCAAACGCCACTCTCTTCCTATTTCATCGTCAGGAAAAAAGAGCATCGACACATTTTTCAAAGAAACGTTTCGAGGCGCATCGAAGCGAACGTTCAGGATGCTGAACAGGAATGTGAAAATGATCGCGACAATAATCACCGGAACAATTATCCGCGCTGGATGAACGTCCGAGTTGCTCCATTTAAAGATTAAATCCTCTTTAGTCATCGGACACATCTATAGCAGGAATTTCAGACTCACTCACTGGCATGGGTTTTCCAATCAGCGCCAACTTGAAACCCGAAGCCAACACGATTTCCGTGATTTCCCTTTCCATACCCACTGGAGAGTTGACATCGGTTTTCAGGAGAACCATCGCACGGGATATGGTTTCATCGGTTCCAAGTTGCTCGAAGTAACTTCGCAATTCTTCAAGCGTCACAGCCTGGCGCCCGATATAGAGCTTCGGATCAGTCCCTCCGCCAGGACCGAGCGTGACAACTATCGAATCACTGTAGCGCTGCATCTGGAACCGGGATACTGGCAACTCCACAGAAACACCACTCTGACTCAGAAACATCGGTCCGAGTAGCAATAGCATGGTCATCACCATGAAAAGATCAAAAAGTGGCATTACGTGCAAGAAGCCGGGGCGCTCTTCCAGTGTCGTTTCCAGCTTCATTCTTCTTCAACCAAGGTGGCCTTCTTTTTCGTGCCGGCCCGCTTCTTACTGAGACGCACCTCCCCGCGAAACGGCGCAAACTCCTCTTCCTCCCGGGCATCTGCGATCATATGCACAACCTCGATTCCCGCCCTCTCGATCCTTGCCACCAAGCGCTTGGAACGACCTACAAAGTATAGATAGAAAACATACATTGGAACCGCCACCGTAAGACCGATCACTGAAGTAATCAGTGCGGTAAGCACACCTGCCGAAAGCTCGCCAGCCCCAGCGGGACCACCCTGTTCGTTGACTCGCTGAAAGGTATCGATCATCCCCAGCATCGTCCCAAGCATGCCTATCAGAGGGGCGATGAGTGCCACTGATAGGATTGCCCTGATGTTTTTTTCAATGACAGGAACCTCCATTTGCCCCGTCTCGCGAACCACGTCGCCAAGATCCTTGCGGTCCAGATAATACCTGAGCAACGCCGCATGTGCGACTCTACCGACAGGACCGGGCGCTCTCGCCGCCTCATGCAGTGCTTCCGCAAACGCCCGTCTTTTCACATGCACACCGAGTCCGACCAAGAGCGAACTCACATTGATCCTGGATCGATGAAAAAAGAAAAACCTTTCCACGATACAAACTGAGCCAAAAAAACACAACGCCATGAGAACCCAGACGAGCGGACCGCCCTTCTCAATCAATCCTGAAGCCTCCCACACTGCCAAAGTCATTCTTGGTTGAGGGTATTCCCCTAACCTAGCGCCTAGCAATCTCGAAAAATACTTTGAGGGACTTTAGAAGGCTATTTTTTTGTTCTGACTTTCTCCAGGAATTCACAAAGTTTCGCCACCCGGTCGCCAACCGATAGGGTTTCCAACAACTTTTGACGCAAATCGACATCGTGGACTAGCTGCTGGGCAGCAAGATCGGTCATAAGCCCAGCCTCATCCGCCTGGTTCATCACTGTCATGACTCCGTCGTACACCTCCTGCGGAAGACCGGAAAGGCAATCCTCGACAGCTCCTTTCAAAGTAGCCATCGCCGCCTCATCATGGCTCGGCTCCAGCGGTTCCGAAACCAACGGTTCGATCTCCGCACACGGATAGGGTTCGTCGTCAAACCATTCCATGAATCTCACCCGGATGACACCATGCAGTAGAAGCTCGGAAGTTCCGTCATTTCGCTCCTTACAAGCTCTGACAAGCCCTGCCACCCCCACATCCGAAGCCGGTTCATCCTCCCCATCCGGTCCCTCCTGCTTCCTGCCTACCGAAAAAATACAGTCCCCCTCAAGTGCCCGGCGCAACATAATCCGGTACCTTTCCTCAAAGATGTAAAGAGGCAGACCACCGTGTGGGAAAAGCGTGCAGTCCGGCAATAACATCACACCGCACTTTTTTGGAAGAGTCAGGCCTGTCATACTCACATCATTGCATCAGACCGAACAACCTGCAACCGACAAGCTCCGCTATAGCGTCTTGCTCTTTCCCTCTACAAACGTTTCCATTTACCCATGAGATCAATTCTCAAACCTCTTTTCCTCGCAGCCGTCTCGATGAGTTTTTTCTCCTGCCGTCCCGCCACCCCAACCATGGACGGCCAACCTCCCATCAAGGCGGCAAAAGCAATAGGTTTGGATGATTTCGAAATCAGTGACCCTTCCATCGCCGCAATACCCTCTCCCACCACGCCTGCCCGCTCCCCTCAAATAGCACGTCGAACCATCAATGGAATCGAGTTCGAGGGATGCGCGTTCGATTCAAGAACCCACACACTATCGATAATTGATCAGAAAAATGGCCCGGGATCCTTATTCTCCAGCTCCCGGGATGTGGCCACAAAAACAGGTGCACTGCTGGCCATCAACGCAGGTTTCTTCACACCGGAAGGAAGTCCTCTGGGTCTTGTAATATCGAGAGGAAAGACCACAGGGGTATGGAACTCCGCTTCCTCTTTGGGAAGTGGTATCTATCAAATCGACCCATCCCAAAGGGCATCCATCACCAGAAGGAAAACACGCTCCGAAGTTTCAGATTCTCGGGAACTTCTCCAGGCAGGCCCCCTGCTGGTCGAAAACGGGAGACCGGTGGCGGGCTTGGAATCCAGTAAGTCCGCTCTGCGCTCAATTATCCTGACCGACGGCGGAACCCGATGGTGGATTGGCAAAACTTCCACCTGCGACCTCGCAAGTCTTGGCAAAACTCTTTCGAGATCAAGCCCATCGGACTGGGACATACAGAATGCTCTGAATCTCGACGGAGGTCGCTCTTCCGACCTCTTTATTTCCGGAAAAATACCCGGAGGCCCGGTGGAAAGCCGTGGCTTTCTGAACCGCCCCGTCAGGAATTTTCTTGTTCTCAAAGCTCGCTAGATCGGTTTATTGTGACAGAAACGTCTCGAAATGAAGTATTGGACACACCGACTTTCCTGATACTAACTTTCGAGATCCTCCGTCCCCAAGCCCGCAACCATGTTCAAACACCTTTTCACAGGTCTCATTATCGCGATGGCGATTAGCTCCTGCGGTACAGTTGAAGCAGTGAAGAATACGGCCGCCAATGCTGGAAAAAGCGTGAAACAATTTTCGCTCGCTGATCTCCGCCCGTCGCAAGTTGATATCGTCGAAGTGCGTGAAGGTGACTTAAAGGAAATGCCCTTGGGAAAAGATCAGGCGCTCGCATTTGAAAAGAAGCGCAAACGCTCTTTTTGGTCCTTCGCCCTACCTGATTTCAAAGAACCCAGCCTTCCTGACGTGAGTGAAGGCGATATGGATGGCGCTCTCCTCCCACCAAAGCCCTTGTAGGCATAACATTGGTTCGATTTATGAACCATCGCTGCCCAAAAGGACCGGGTAGATTGGCAATCTCCATCCTTGCCCATCCGGGTGTTTTCTCTAAAACCACCTGTAGATGAAAATACTTGTTGTTGGAAAAGGCGGACGCGAACACGCCCTTCTCCATATCCTTTCACTTTCCCCGCAGAACCCGGAACTCTTTTCATTCCCTGGTAGCGATGCCATCTTCCGGATTGCGAAATCCACGACCGCCACGGACCTGCCCAGCCTCATCGCTTGGATGAAGGAAAATTCCATCGATCTCTGTATCGCTGGCGAGGAATCCTACCTGGTGACCGGAGAGGGACTCGCCAACCTTTGCGCCGAAAACGACATCCCCTGCTGGGGACCGTCAAAAGAATCCGCGCAACTCGAAGCCAGCAAGGAATTCGCCAAGAATTTCCTTCTGAGAAACGATATCCCGACCGCCGGTGCCACTGCCTGTGACTCGCTGGAATCCTCCCTCGATGCGATCGCAGGAAAATACCCGACGGTTCTCAAATTCGACGGACTCGCTGCCGGCAAAGGAGTCGCCGTCTGCGCGGACGAGAAGTCAGCGCTTGAATTCCTCGATGAGGTTTTCACCGCCAAACGATTCGGTCCGGGTCGCTTGCTTGTGGAGGAATGCCTTGTCGGCCCGGAAGTTTCGATCTTCGCAGCGATCGTCGATGATAAGTATCTGATCCTGACGCCGGCGCGCGATTACAAGCGCCTGAAAAATGACGATCTCGGCCCCAACACCGGAGGCATGGGTGCGGTCGCATCCAGGAGACTCATATCCAACGAGCTACTCAGTATCATCGACGAATCCATCGTCGCGCCGACAGTTGCCGCGCTACGATCTGAAAACCTTCCCTATCGCGGATTCCTCTACTTCGGACTCATGCTGACTCCCGACGGCCCAAAAGTCATCGAATACAATTGCCGCTTCGGGGACCCTGAATGCCAGGCTGTGATGCCGCTTCTCAAGGGCGATCTCGCAGCGTTCTGCATGGAAGGCGCGAAAGGCACGCTCGATACCGACTTGATCTCGTTCTCCGAAGACTGGTCGGTCTGTGTGATCCTCGCCTCCCACGGATACCCGGAAAGCTCCCGCCCGGGAGACGTCATCACCGGCCTCGAAGATACTGGCCAACAGGTGTTCCACTCGGGAACCAAACTCGTTGGCGGGCAATGGCAAACCGATGGCGGACGTGTCCTCGCATGCGTCGCCCAAGGCAAAGACCGCCTTGAAGCAGTAAATGCTGCCCATACCGCCGCCGATAAAATTTCATTCCCCGGCATGCAAAGGCGCACCGATATCGGCATTCTCCATTTCCCGGAGACAAAATCCCATGCGCCCGAATCCGTCAAACTCACCCTCTCTCCCGAAGATATCGCCGCTGGAATCGAAACTCTGGCCGAAAAAATTAGAACAACCAACCCCGACGCACCCATCGCTCTGGTCGGAATCCGCTCCCGTGGCGACGAGGTCGCCGAACGCCTGCTCACCCTCCTATCCGCCGATGACCGCGAACTGAACTTCGGAGTCCTCGACATATCTCTATACCGCGACGACTTCGAACACCTGCACGAAAACCCGAAACTCCAGGAAAGCGACATACCGTTTCCAGTAGAGGGTGCGCACATCATCCTGGTTGACGACGTGCTCTTCACCGGACGCACGATACGCGCCGCCCTCGACGCTTTGTCGGATTACGGACGCCCCGGAAAAGTGGAACTCGCCGTCCTGATCGATCGCGGCCATCGCGAGCTTCCAATTCACCCGACCTACACGGGAATCACTCTTGAAACGAATCGCCACGACCATGTCCATGTTTCCCTGGAAGGCACCGACGGTGAAGATTCGGTAAAACTCGTGACTCCTCCTCAATCATGATCCCCGGTAAAAAAAAGACCCCTGAAGAAATCGCCGCACTGCGCGGGCAACTCGGTATTCCCGAGGCTCAGCCGGAACAAGCACCAACGAATTCCCATCCGGAATCCCCGCCCGCCCAAGCCATACCATCCGGGCAGCATCCTAACTCCCCATCTTCGACACCGACTCTGGATCCCACCCATCCCTATCAGTCTCCTGAATTGGTGGACAAAGAGCGAGCCGTACATCTCGATGCTCCGCTCGCATCAGAAAAAAAGGTGGAGGCCGTGAAAAATCATTCTCTGCGCAAACACGAACTACCCCTCGCACCAGCACCCGCAGTCACACAAAAGACCGCCCTTCCCGACCACAGGCACGACCCGAACGACATGTCACAGATACGTCACCGCGAGGCCTTGGCGAAAGTCATGCAACAGAATCAGCAGGATCCTGCCGCACACTTGCGGAAAATGACCGCTCATCCGCTCTTGCTGACCCCCGCCTATCTATTCCCCCTGGCTGCCGCGTTAGCCGCTTGGCAACGCGCCTTCTACCTCACCCCACTGGTCCTCCTCGTGATCTCGATACTGTTCACGTTTTTCATCTTTCTCACCAAGAAACGCTCGCGGCACCACGCCGCGATCCTCACCATCATCATTGTTATGACCCTGACCTTCGGGGCCCTGTACTACGTCCCGTTTTTAACCCATGCCCCGTAAAGATCTACTGGATATCGCATCGCTTGACCGGGAGGAGATCGATCTTCTTCTGGATCAGGCAATTCCTTTCAAGGAACTCTTCACCCGCTCGGTGAAAAAAGTTCCCGCGCTAAAAGGAAAATCAGTCCTAACCCTCTTCTACGAACCCTCCACCCGGACTCACTCATCCTTCGAAGTCGCGGCGAAACGACTGTCCGCAGACGTCACGAATTTCGACGTCCGCCACTCCTCGATCACCAAAGGCGAATCCATCCGCGAAACCGTCGAGACTCTGCAAGCGATGCGCACCGACTATATCATCGTGCGCCATTCCCGCTCCGGACTCCCCGCCGCAATCGCCGCCCAAACCAATGCCTCTGTCGTCAATGCCGGCGACGGTGCCCATGCCCACCCAACCCAGGCCTTGCTGGACGCCTTCACAATCAAAGAACAGTATCCGGATCCATCCGGGCAAAAGGTTCTCATCATCGGAGATATCCTTCACTCAAGGGTCGCCCGGTCCACATCGTGCATCCTCAAAAAGCTCGGCGTAAAAGTCGGCTTCCTGGGACCTGGCTCGCTGATTCCCAAAAACGGCCCCGAAGGAATCGAACGTTTCACCAGCTACGAGGAAGGTCTAAAATGGAAACCCGATTTCATCTACCTGCTCCGCGTTCAGATGGAACGCCAGGACGCCCCTTTCTTCCCATCGATCCGCGAATACCACAAACTCTATGGCATCACCGACGCCCGCCTCGAAGAGATCCGTAAACGCGGCCTCTACCTCATGCACCCCGGTCCTGTGAACCGGGGAGTCGAACTCTGCGACGCAGTTATGGACTACGAGCGATCCCTCATCAACGACCAGGTCGAAAACGGCATCGCCGCTCGTATGGCCGTCCTCTACTACCTCAAGCCGAACTCGTAGGCAAAAGTCCCATCCCAATGATGGCTGCACAATAATCGAGTCCGTTCCGCTTTCTGAGCCAACTTTCCCAAACCACATAATAGCACTGGGAAAGATCACAAAAAAGGCTGGTGGCTACACCATTCTTTTCACGAAATTCTGAAGCTCAATCTCAGAAAGGAATATCATCTTCTTCCTGATAGTCATCTGTAGGACCTGCGGAGCCGCCCTGACGGCTGTCTCCCTCGTTTGAAGATGATGATGAATCGTCGCCTTGCGAGCGGGCTCCACCCTTACCATCAGGGAGAAACTGCAGATTATCGGCCACGACCTTCAGTTTGGTCCGCTTCTGGCCCGTAGTCTTGTCGTCCCAGCTATCCATCTGGAGACGACCTTCGATAAACACGCCGCGGCCCTTGCTGAGATACTTATTCGCGTTTTCGGCGCTCGCGCCCCAGACCGTCACGTCTACAAATGTGGTTTCATCCCTCCAACCGCCATTGCCATCCGGAACCCTTCTATTGATGGCAACCCCGAGATCTGCAACTGCCGAGCCTTTAGGGGTGTGCCGCAATTCAGGATCGCGAGTCAGATTTCCGAGTAACATCACTTTGTTCAAATTAGCCATGGCGGAATGTTATCGTCTTACTTTCAGGATAAAAGCTAAAAGCCAACACGGTCGGTCGACTTTCCGTAAACGGCCTTATGCCACGCGGTTGAACTGATTGAGATAGACCGCGTCGTTAAGAGCGAGCTTCTCCTGAATCTTGGTGATGCAATCCGGTTCACCGCTGATCGTGTAGGTCACGTAATGCGCACCATTGATCTTGCGCGGGGTGTAGGCAAAATCCTTGCGGCCCATGTTGTCGATGTTCTCGACTTTGGCTCCTGCGGCCTCGATTTCCTTGGAAATCGCAGTCACAAGATCATCCATGCTGCCCTCTTGGCTCTTCGTCGTCAGGGCTATCAGGCCTTCGTATTTGCGGCTCATCTTCTTTTTCTTCGGTTGGTTGATTTTTAGGTGGTTTGACCCGTGGTGTATTAAAACGGTTCGATGCCAAGGCGATACCTTGGGAGCGCGAAACCTGCACGGCTTCGAGTGCTGTGGCAAGCATGTTTTCTAAGTCCTCACTCTCTTCAGCCGTGAATTTCCCGAGCACATGGTTGGTCATTGCCCCCGGCCGCGCCGCCCCTATGCCAAGCTTGAGCCTCGGAAACTCATTTCCACCGATGTGATCGATGATCGACTTGATTCCATTGTGTCCCCCGGCAGAACCCTTTTCACGAAACCTGAGATGTCCGAGAGGCAACGCCACATCGTCATAAATCACCATCATCCGATCTGCATCCCACTTGTAAAAGCTCATCAACTGCCGAACCGTTCGGCCACTCAGGTTCATGAAAGTCTGTGGTTTTACCAGAATCGTCCCGTCACCAAGTTTCGCGATATGTGCTTGGAACTTTGCCACCGAACTGAAACTCGCGCCATCAGCTTCAGCGATTCGGTCGAGCAACATGAAACCAATGTTATGCCGGGTATCTTCGTATTGTCTGCCCGGGTTCCCCAAACCAAAAACTATCGAAATTCCCATAAACTAAATCCATCCCATCCGAAGACGACTCGCAAACAAATTCACAAATCAAAAAAAAACGCCCGGGGTGATTCACCCCGGGCGTTCAAAATTAGCTATTTTCCACTATCGGAAACTCAGAATCATTCGGCAGCATCTTCAGCCGGTTCTTCATCCTTCTGCTCGGTGGCTGGAACTTCAGCCTCTTCTTCCTCTGTGCCAGAAGACTCCTCGGAAACGAGAGCGGCTGGTTTGCCAATATGTGCAACCACGACATCTTCTGAATGGGTCGGGGTGACACCTTCAGGAAGATCCAAGTCGCGAATATGGAGAGAATCGCCATCATCGAGATGAGAAATATCTTTCTCGATCATATCAGGAAGATCTTTCGGGAAACAGGTGATTTCGATGGTGTGTGCGTATTGCTCAAGAATACCACCGGCTTTAACACCTATCGACACACCGAGTAGGTTCACTGGAATGTTTGCGGTGATTTCGGTTTTATCATTCACCGCGAGGAAATCGACATGCAGCGCAATTCCGGTCAAAGGATCATGCTGAATGGTTTTCAAGAATACCGAGCGCACGCCTTCCCCTTCAACATCGAGGTTGATCAGGATGCTGTCAGATGAGCTGTGCGCGAGAAGTTCAGAGAAAGTCTTTGCATCCACCTTGAGATTTTCGTTTTCAACTCCACGACCGTAAACCACGGATGGGAGCCAGCCTTCGCGGCGCATTTGCTTGAGTTTGCCTGATCCGCTACGGAGGCGCGGAGCCGCTTGGAGTGTTGTTTTCTTGGCCATTTGTGAAATTGGTTGGTGATGGAGTGTCATTCTCCGCAGGCAAACATTCACCGTGCGGGGCGCGTTCTTTAAACAGCATTTCCGCTCTTGTCAAAAACTTGTTTAAGCTTTCAAACAAAAGTCCATGTTTGCTCGACCTAACTGGGTTTTCCGGGAAATCATTGGGTATGCGCATATTGATCGCTCCAGATAAGTTCAAGGGGTCACTTTCGGGCAAACAGGCGGCCGAGGCAATCGAGAGGGGTTTCTCCAAAGTTTTCCCCCAGGCAAACTACATCCAGCTCCCTCTCGCCGATGGTGGCGAGGGTATCCTGGACGCATTCCGAGATGTGGGAGCCACCGAAATTCGCGAAACTTTGGTCAATGACGCTCTGGACCGGGAAGTCGCCGCCTCTTGGCTTCTGATGCTGGACGGCACGACCACCACTGCTCTGATCGAGTCTTCCCAAGCCAACGGTCTGTGGCGCATTTCGGAATTCGAACGCAACCTCCCCCGATCATCTTCATTCGGAGTCGGCCAACTTATCCGGGAAGCAATATCTGCGGGTGCCAAAAAAATTATAATCGGCATAGGCGGTAGCGCCACGAATGATGCCGGACTGGGTATCGCTGCCGCACTCGGATGCCGCTTCCTTGACGCCTCAGGCCATCCGGTTGAGCCCATTCCCGAAAACTTTCTCATGATTTCCAGTATCGATTCCGAAAATCTGCCTCATCTCCCACCAATCATAGTCGCCTGCGATGTTGCCAACCCCCTGCTCGGGCCGCGCGGTGCAACGCGTATTTACGGACCCCAGAAAGGGTTGGCACCAACTGACACCGAAGCCACCGAAGCGGGCCACCACCACTTCGCAACCATCGCCAATGCCCATTTCAAGACCGACTTTTCCGAAGTCCCCGGAGCTGGGGCAGCAGGAGGACTTGGATACGGTCTGATGACCTTCTGCGGCGCGACGTTGGAATCGGGGTTCGACTGTATCGCGGACGCCCTCGAAGCTGAGAAACATGTTTCCACAGCCGACATCGTTATCACAGCGGAAGGATCTCTCGACTCACAGTCACTCGAGGGCAAAACCCCGATCGGAGTTTCCCGATTGGCCCGAAAACACGGTGTTCCGGTCTACGCTCTGGCTGGTCGCCTCGCCGACGAAGAACTTCTCCATCTGCATTTCGACGGTATTGCCTCAATTGTGAACGCACCGATGACCTTGGATCATGCCATCGCAAATGGCTCCGAATTACTGGAACTGGCTGCCGAGCGCCTCGCCCGTATTCTCAAAACCTCCAATCACTCGTAGGGGCCCTTTTCTATTGAACTTGGGGACTCCGCCAAATTGAAACCGTCGAAGACACACGTGCGAAGCACCTTGGACTGCGGCAGCCTGCCGCCGCTCTGGGCAATGCAGCCCTGCTGCAAGCCCGACGGCATTGGCACGGGAAAAAGCCCGATGAAACCTCCGCTTGCCCCGCTCGCAGCAGGCTGCATGGCGGAAAGCGGCAGCAGGCTGCCGCAGTCTAGGGACTTCGTCGGCAATCTCGCTCAAATGCGCGTTTATTTTTGACCGAATCCCTTAGTTGGATAGATCTACCCAACCAATAAGGTTCGACTCGCGTGACAAACCCGGGAACACGAGCGGCGTCAGTAGATCGGAGCACCATATTCGTATTCTTGCTCTCCACCACCACCGGACCCTTGAATTTTATCTTTGGTCCAGTTGAAACCAGCCTTGGTGTCACGCCAAACGCCAATCGATGTATTGCAAGACACCAGAAAGAAAACCGAAACCATTGCCGCCAGAAATTTCATGGCAAAATCTATACCATGAAATTTAGTTAATCAAACTTGATTTTATAAAGATCCTAAATTTGTTTGGTTGAAATCGGCCTACCAGGTTTTTACCAAGGTTTTGGAAGACGCCAGGCCATCCGTTCCAAGGCTGTAAACTGCGACTTTCCGACCGTTCAACACGATATCTGGTCCCAGCGGGTTGACAGTGATTTGATCGTCATAATTGTAGTCAAGAACGATAAAATAAGGTTTACTCCATGGGTCATAAAGCCCTGTAATTTCTCCGCTGGTATCGTTGTAGGTAGCTCCATCCCGATTCCCGCCTTTCGCCTTTTTAAGGCTCAAGTATCGAATCTTCCTATCATTCTGGCTGGTGGTATTACTTTCAGTACCATTAAGGGCATTTAACAAGGCCACTCCATTGTCGCTATCTGCGCCGCTTGTGGAGTATGGTGGAGTAGTATTGTCAGCGGTAGGCGCACTAGCAGGGTTCGGGACGGGCAGGGCAGAGTAGTCTGAATAAAACGAATCAACAGCCGAACTTATCGAACTCGCGACAGACTGCGCACTTACTCTTTTCGCTTTTTCTATCATGGTTCTTCCGACTCCGAAGCTTGCGGCAGCTAGCGTGGCTATGATAGCAATAACGACTAACAACTCCACAAGGGTGAAGCCCGGTATGGAGGAATTTCTACTTTGGGTTTTCATAAAAGAGATGGGTATTTGAGGTTGAAAAATCACGTCTAGTCAATCGGGACTTAAGGAAGCGAAAGCATTGACAACATAGATACCTAACTTTTGATCGCAATCCTAGCAAATCATTTCGGATCGAGGCCTTATTTTGATTGCTCCAACATCCTCAGAAGTGGCAACTCGGCACGTTTCCGAATTTCTTCATCCATTTCCACCCTTGGCTCCAGATCGCGGAGACAATCACGCAATTTCTCCATGGTATTCATCTTCATGTAGCGACAGTCCGCACAAGCGCAGCGATCAGTCGGTCCGGGAATCAGATTTTTGTCAGGGCACTCACGCTTCAACCGATGCAGCATACCACTCTCGGTGACTACGATTATATCATTAACCGGCGCGTTCTTGCAGAAATCGATCATTTTTTCGGTGGAACACACCTCGTCAGCCAACAGTCTCACAGCTTGGGTGCACTCCGGATGGGCGACTACGAGCGCCTCCGGATATTCGCCCTTGATTCGGTTGATGGAGTCGCGCGTGAACTCCACATGAACGTAACATGACCCCTTCCAAAGATCCATTTTCCTGCCGGTCTGCTCCATCACCCATGCGCCGAGATTGGCGTCTGGCACGAAGAGTATCGGTCTGTCTGGTGGTGCCTGATTGACGATTTTCACGGCGTTTCCAGAAGTACAAATCACATCGCACAGGGCTTTCACGCCTCCGGAGCAGTTGATGTAGGCGATCACATAGTAGTTCTTATCCGCATTCTCTGTCAAAAAAGCTTCCAGTTGATCGGCCGGGCAGGACTCTTCCAGAGAACATCCGGCATCCTTGTCGGGAAGAACCACGATTTTTGCCGGATTAACAATTTTTGCAGTCTCCGCCATGAAATGAACGCCACAAAAGACAATCACATCCGCGGCGGTGGATTTCGCTTGGTATGCCAGTCCTAGTGAATCTCCAACGAAATCCGCGACATCCTGGATATCCCCTGTCTGGTAATTATGAGCGAGAATAATCGCGTTCCTTGCGCGCTTGAGTTCGAGAATCTCGTCTTTCAAATCGAGGGCAACATTCATGCGGCAATGTTTCTGTGAGGCGGCGAAGATGCAAGAGCCAATACCAATCAATCTTTCACTTCCGTGGGCCGGATAACTTCCATTGATCCCGAGTGCTTGGCACCTGCCTTGACAATGAGTGCCGCAGCGCGAGCGACACCTTGTAAATTGCTTTTTTTCTCAAGCGTAATGGTTCCAGAACAGGTGATTTGAGCCTTCACCTGACCATCAATATAGACACTTTGCGCTTGAACATCTCCCTGGAATTCCACTTGCGCACCACGCTCAACCCGTAACTCCGAACACCTCACCATGCCCACAATTTTTCCACTATTCCTGATAACCAGTTTCCCTGAGCAATCGACAGATGTTGTAAGAGAGCCGAAGATCACAAGGTCGTGACACTGCACATGCACGCCGACAATTGAGGCGCCCTTGAGAACTGTCACATTTCCCCGTGTTTGAATGCGTCTGCGCCACGCATGATCAATCTCGTAGTTTTGCAGGCTGATGTAGCCACCGCATTTGGAACATTGCGTGGACTGCGCATCTTGAACCACTTCGAATAACCGATCACAATGATAACATTTGACGGTCCGTTTAACCGGAGTTTTTGAAAGAAACCTCTTTAGAAGACCTATATTGCCATTCTTTGCCTTTGCCTCCTGCTTCTCTGCAGGCCTTGTGCTTGGATGCTGGACAGGTGGTTTTCCAGAAGACGCCAAACGGGTGGCATACTTGGGGCGAACCACTGGCTTACCATCCTTGATATCCATATGCTGCCCACATGAACGACAGATGGTTGAAATAACCATTGAGGGTTCCTGCTGATGGTGGGCGCACAGCGGACACACAATATCCAGGTGCCGACTATTTGATTCAGCAGCCATTCTTACGCCTGAAATTAGGCTGGCACGGGAATTCGATCACTTGCTGGCCATTGCAGCAGGCGACGAGGAAGATACCGAATCCTGTGCTGGCTTTTGATCTGATTGCGACGAGGATCCTTGCGTTGGAGTGCCGACGGTGGACTTGCCGACGAAAATAGCGCCGGGTTCAATAGTGAGGATCTTGGCCTTGATATCACCGACCACCTCAGCGCTGGACTTGAGTTCGATGCGATCAGAAGCAGTCAGATTGCCGTGAACCTTTCCGTAAACTACGATGGTTCCCGTCTTAACTTCAGCCTTGATTCTCGCGTTCTCACCGATAGTGAGATTGCCTGTCGACTGGATGTCTCCCTCGATCCGTCCATCAACGATCAAATCGTGCTGAAACTTTACGGTGCCTTTGATTTCGACATCGGAGGACAGCACATTACGCGTGCCGCCGCCACTCGCCTTGGGAGTTGAAGAAGGCGAACTCGGGTTGCTATTGGATCCCTGAGAACTTGCAGCAACAGGCTGCGAACGCTCTTCAGACGGGCTTTGCGATGGCTTTTGTGGTTCGCTTGCTTCTTGGCCGATGACTTTCTTAAACACGACGAAATTTATCCCTTAAAATTTACCGATGTCAATGCGATTTCCCACTTTCATTCCGAAGTTTCGGGAGAATTTTCATCCGGTATCAATGGACTGGCTGGATTCCCTTCGGAACTTTCTTTGACTGCTTCCAGAAGATCCAGAACTTCGACACCGTCGATTGACTCAGTCGTCCCTTCCAAATCCTCTTCACCATCGGTGAAACTCACATCAGGGACAGAAATCGGGGCTGAAACCTCTACCGGACTGGTTGCTTTCAGTAACAGGCGACGGTTGATTGCCTCCTGCGCATAAGAGCTTCCCGGAAAATCCCTTTCGACAGCCTCATATGCCGCAGCAGCAGCTTCGAGATTTCCTTTTTCCACCTCAATATCTCCGAGTGAAATCCACGCGTATGGAGCCAGATACCGGGCATCTGGATTATCGGTCAGATCTCGGAAAATTTCTTCAGCCTCATCCATCTTCCCTTGCACCCTGAGCTTCGCTGCCAGACTCGCCTGAGCACTGGCCCTACCGGCATGTGCATCATCAGTATCAATGAAAGCCCGCAGTGTCCCAATCGCATCGTCTTGCTCTCCGTCTTCCCACTGCTTCTCTGCGAGCAGGATTTTCGCACTGAAAGCCGCTGCGGTGCCTTGATGGTTCTTGGTGATTGATTGCAGATCTGAAATTTCATCGGAACTCGCCAAGAGATTTCCGGCGCTCACCTCGGCACTTTCCTTGAGTCCCTTGACGACTACGTAGCCCGCAGTCGAAATTGCCAGAATGACAGCAAGAATAATCACCTTCCCCTGATTATTCTCGAGGAACGCCTCAAAGGCTGGCGGAGCCTGTGAAATTTCCCCCAGTGGATTTCCCGAAGAGGTCGCAAGTCTGTTTTCTTCTGTCATAAGAGTATTTTGCCAGTGAGGCGGAGGTGCATGCAAGACCTGACAGGCTGCAAAATCAATAGCTTTATTTCAAAACTATTAAAAGTGTAAGCGGTCATTCATCGTTCTTTGGAAAAATCCCCATAAGGAACACACGATTTCACGGTCGTTGGCTGCGTTTTTCTTTGGATCTTATGAGCGAAAATCCACTCCCCCTAGGACCAGGCAAGTCCCGCATACCCACGCATACTTGCAAAGTCACAGATGCTCGCCAACTTGCAGCCATGTCCTTCACGCCGAAACCAAACTCCGCTCTTTTAATCGTAGGCCACGGTTCCACAGAGAACCCGGATTCCTCCACCCCATACTTCGACCACGCTGAGGAAATCCGAAGCCGGGGCATCTTCGCCGAAGTCCACGTCTGTTTCTGGAAAGAAGAACCTTCCATGCGCGAGGCACTCTTCATGATCGACGCTCCCGAGATCTACATCGTCCCGGATTTCATCAGCGAAGGATACTTCACTCAGGAGGTTATCCCCCGCGAACTCCTACTCGATGGCCCGACCACCGTCCGCGATGGAAAAACCCTTCACTATTGTCTCCCTGTCGGGGTGCACCGGTCAATGACCGATCTCATTCTCCGCAGGGCCCGAGAAGTCGCCGATGGCGCGGACCCTGCCGATACCACCCTCATTATCACCGGTCACGGCACCGGCCTGAACCAGAACTCCACCAAGGCGATCAAAGACCAGGCGGATCTCATCACCGCATCCGGAGCCGGATACAAATTGGTCACCGACGCATACATGGAGGAAGAACCCTTCATCGCCGAATGGGATAAAATGTCGGAAACCAAGAACGTTGTGGTCGTTCCGTTTTTCATCTCTGACGGCCTCCATTCCTACCAGGACATCCCTGTGATGCTCGGTATCGAACCCGAAGTCGGCCCCGCCGCCAGCCAACGTGAGGTCTTCCGCCAAAACCCGCACAATCTCCGGGAAAAAACGCTTTTCTATTCTTCCGCGATCGGCACCGAACCCCTGCTCGCTGATGTCATTCTCGACCAGATCGCCGATTTCGACGCGAAGCACTCGCCCACCCCGGTCATCCCAAACGAAACTCCCGGACTCCCCCGATTTCTGAAAAAAATGGTCCGTGAAGGCACGAATCAGATTGGCCAAGTGCGAATCCACAGGGATCACTGTGAATTTCCATACGCCCTCTACCACATCGACGACGCCGATCTCGCGACCCAACCGGCCTTCGGCGGGCTCGACCAGCACCACGGCCCGGCCGATGCCCGCGACATCTCGACTTACTCCGAAGACGGTGAATACCGTTTCACCAAGGGAAAGATCAACCTCCGCCGCGGCTGGATCATCACCCTCGATGGCGAGGACGATTTGCTCCGTGCCCTCGACCAACTCTATCCCGCCTGCACCGCGCTTTTCGTAAAATACAGCCAAGGCAAACTGCCAATCGAAGACCTCCGCGAAAAACTCGGCCGCCAGACCGGGATGTATCGCTACGCCGGTTCCATCAGCGACGAAGGCGCCCAAAAGCTCATCCAAAAGGTCTGCGGCCCGGCCCACAATTGCGCGAAGAAAATACTCTGGCAACTCGACGAAAATACTCCGCTGGACGACAGCGAAGCTTCCCGCTTCGACGGCACTCTCGGCGATGCACCTGATATTCAGGCCATCCCCCTGCTCTGCCGCGAAGCATGCAACCACTTCGTCGCTGAATGTCGCAAGGCTGCCAAAAGCGAATTCGATGCCAAACAACCCACTGAATCCAAGTGATTTTTCTGGAACCTATCTCAAGAATTCCAGAGAATTTCAGTCCTCATGGACAGCATCGACCAGCTCATCGAAAACAATTCTCTCTGGGCTGAAAAAATCCGGACCAACGATCCGGATTTTTTCAAACGCCTCGCAGATCAGCAAAATCCCCGCTACTTCTGGATCGGATGCTCGGACTCCCGGGTTCCTGCCAACCAAATCACCGGGCTTCCTCCAGGTGAGGTCTTCGTCCACCGCAACGTCGCGAACGTCGTCCAGGAAAACGATTTCAATGTGCTCGCCGTCCTCCAATACGCCGTCGATGTTCTCAAAGTCAGCGACGTCATCGTCTGCGGCCACTACGGCTGCGGCGGCGTCAAAGCCGCCCTCGAAAACTTTCGCCACGGCATCATCGATAACTGGCTGGCACCCATCAGAGCACTCTCGCGGGGCCACAAAGATGAGCTTGCCTCCCTGGAAAATGGAGCAAAGCTCGACCGACTTTGCGAACTCAATGTCCTATCCCAGGCCCGCCACGTGGCACGAACTACGATCATCGAAGACGCCTGGGAAAGGGGCCAGAAAACCGCCATCCATTCCTGGATCTACCGCCTCGATCAAGGAATCCTGACCCCGCTGAGGAAACCGATCACTTCCCCTTCGGAAATTGAAGCCACTGATTCCTGAATATTCACATATTCTCACCATTCGGTTGCCTTACCTCGTTTCCCATGATGGATGGCATTGTCTACATCGGGCGCATGCGCGTCATCCAACGATCATATGAGAAACGTTTTCACGGCTTCACGCTTGAGGCGGAGTTCCCTCCATTCATTGACCAGACGGCTGGGTTCGATGATACCGCATCCGGCCGGAAGCGCCAGATTGTTGCCCTCCCACCAAAGGCCCCGGATCGCGATCACGGCTTCAAACTTGCCTTCGTCCCAGACCCCGAAGGGGGCACCGAACTCGGCAGGACAGAAAAGCCGTTCCCGCCAATCGGCAAGCATCGACAAAGTCTGCTCAGTGCGGGGTAACGGCCCCAATGCCGGTGTCGGATGGAGACGACGGATTAAATCCTCCGGATCTTGATGACGATCAAGACCCACTGATATATCAGTAAGAAAGTGAACGATCGAACCAAGGCGCAAAACCTTGCGGTTCTGCCTTTGGAGAGTGCCGAGATCCTGCAACTTCGCGACAAGTGTCTGAGCCACGTATTCATGCTCACGAATTTCCTTTTCATCGACGTTGAAAACCGACTCGTCTTCCAGACGTGCGGTCCCTGCAAGGGCCATGGTCTTCAAGCAAAGCCCGGACATGGAGACCAGTAGTTCCGGGGTCGCACCGGCAAAACCGGAATCAGGCGAGACCCAACCATAGGAATGCAGAGGCGCACCCTGTGCAGCCATAGCCGCCATGATATTTTCCGAAGGAGACTCGGCAACTCTACCACGCTCCGTCACGACAGGGACGGTCTTTTCAATCGTCCCTTGTTGAATACAGGCCATGATTTCCTGAAAAACGACTGAGAACGGCACGGCATCCGGACTCTCCCAATCTACTGCCAATGCTGTGGTGCTGCCATATTTCTCATAAAAATCAGATACGGAAATTCTCTCGAAGCTTTCGGGAATCTGCCACGGCAAATGACTGTTCTTCTCGCTGAAACTTCGCTTGAAAAACGCGACGCCGGACGTAGGCGGCTTCGCTGCGGCACGGAAAGAGCCCTTCCCCAGAACCACCGTCCCATCGGTCCGGGAAAGCCATGCCAGCCGCCTTTGATCCATAATATCCATTCAGGCGCTGCTGCCATCGGCGGCGGTCTTCCGGACTTTGGGAACATCCGGCTGCCGATCCGGAATAATCATTTCCAAAGACTCGGCTGGCACCCAGCCGCGGGTCTTCGTGGCGAAGCCGACGTATGCCCAGCGCCCTGATCTCTGGATAACCTCCGCAAGCGAACCGGGTGGAGCATCTATCACTTCCGGTGAGGTCCTCGCCGCATCGGTATGAAGCACGACTTTTTCGCCAACGATCACCGCCTGTTTCGCCAAAGGCGCAAACTCCGCATCGTCAGGGTAGTGGTAGGAGCCAAGAGCGCCAAGTGACATCAAGAGCGGCCCGAGAATGAAACTGACAACTCCCGCGACGCGCCAACGCGAACCGGCACGCGTGGCTGGGAAAACCAGTAGGCCAATGAGCAGCATCCAAGCGCCGACCCAGATTCCACCGCGCCAACTGCTCAGTGGAATACGTGCAAGAGAATATTGGTAAGATGGCCGTTCGACAGTGATCGAACCGTATTTCCTCTCTATAAACCGGAGATTCTGACGAGCTTCCTCGTGACTCGCATCGCGGGAAAGCGCCCGGCGGTAGTAAAGTGCCGCCTGCCCCGGTGCGCCCATACGATAGGCGGCATTGCCTATATTGTAGAGCGTGTCAGCCGAAAGATCTTCGAACGGCCCGGCATCGAGCCATAGGCCCGCAGCCTCCTCGAACTTGGCTGACTCGAAAGCCTCCCGTGCCTGCGAAGCAACATCCTGGCCCTCCGCCGCTTCAGTGAACGGTATGCAGAAAACGAGAAACATAATGCTGAAAGCCGCACGACGCAGCACTTTGATAATTTGTGCACGGCGCTTCGGAGCAAGTTCCACATCGTCCTTGGCTTCCCGGAAACAGAGACGGTCGCGCTCCTCGATGATATTTCCCAACTCCCTGTCATCGGAGGGGGAAAGCCACTTCTCAATGAAGCCGGCTGCGGACCGCAGGAATAACATCCCGTCGCGGCTCTTCGTGTTCAGCAAACTTTCAAAGTCCTTTTTCATCATTGATTTCTTTTCGTCCTTCTCGAACAAATGCGCGTATCGCATCCAGAGTGCTTTCCCGATCAGACCAAGTGCCAGCAACGAGGCCAACACTTGTGCGATCCACCATGGGAATTCGCCACTCTTCTTTGACAGGACATTTCCCGAATCCAAAAGTCCGAGAATATCGGTCATCCGCTCAAGGGGAAGAGGAAGCGCCTGCGGTGGCCCCGAAGCCTCAAAATTCCTCCCGATAGCAGCGGCCGTCATCTTCAGGGGTATTGCTTCGGTCGTGACTGTTTTATATTCCTCTATCTTGGGATCAAAATACACCAAACGAAACGGAGGGACCGAGGTCTTCATTTCCAAAGGCCGGATAAACTGACTGAAAACCACCGTCCCACCAATATCCCGGCGCTCCTCTCCGCGCTGCTCGGGTGTGGCATCGTAAACCTTCCAGCCTGACGAATCGATCATCTCCGGTGAGCGCAGATTATCGAGATTTCCCCGCCCATTGACAATGACATCAAGAGCCATCGGCTCACCTTCGGTGACTTCCGTTTCCTTGATTGCAGTTCCAAGGGTAAACTCCCCTACCGCATTATCAAAGCCTTCCGGTGCTCCATCTGGTAATGGAGAAGCGTCGAACTGATATCTCGGAACCGCCAGAGTCGCCTGAACCTGCATCTGCTGGGCGAACCGATCAAAGACCACTTTCACATAGGTCAACCGGACTGTTGCCGGGCCTATTGAAACCGGCCCCGACTTCAGCGCGGTCATCGTCGTCTGATAGGCCAGGGAAACATATGGTTGCCCCAAAAGATTGACCTCTCCTCTTGCTTCGGAAGGCTCGTAGCGCCACACCGCCAGACCGTCCCGATCGAATTCCGGGATCCCCCAATCTCTCACAGAGCGCGCGATATCTCTGGGAACGTAGATCTTGATCTCACTCTTGATCGTTTGATTCTCGTAAACCTTTTGGTCGGGCACCCTGACAATACTCGAATATCTGAACGTCCCTCCCACATCCTCGGGTTTGGAAATCGCCTCACTCCACTTCAGATCACTGGGGTCGAAGATCTCAATCTCTATCGGTTCGGTCCTGTTCGTGACCCCACCCACGACCACATCGACCGGGGGAATCGTGTGCTTGCCAACCTCGTAGCTCGAAACCACGTATTGGAAGCTATAGAGAATCCTTCTTCCGGGAATCATCCTCGGCGGCCCGTAGCCAATCGATTCGACCACAAGATCCTTCACTTCGGGAACCACCGGCATCGCGTCGGGCTCCTTACCCTCGATTCGGATTTCCAGAAGGGCCTTCTCTCCTCTTGCGAGAAATGCTGATGCGATGCGGGCATTAACCGCAGCTCCTTCGGCAAGGGACATCGTTAGCAAAAACACCGCGAGAACTTTTCTGATCCATGCATTCATAATTTACCAATCTTTCTCTGGGCTTCTAAACTCTCTCCTACCTGGCGTAAGAGGACCTTTTTCCAAATCTGAATTCTCCTTGAGCAGCCTGCGTGCCCTGTCCTCCGGCGACTCATTTGGATCTCTAACTTCGTCGGAATCGTTTTCACCTGGCTTTTCACCACCATCCTTCTCTTCCTCATCCCCGTCGGCACCAGAACCCTCGTCGTCCTCCTCTTGACCTCCCTCGCCTTGCTCATCCTGAGGACCTCCCTCGCCATCCTGTGGTTCCCCCTCGCCATCTCCCTCCCCTTGCTGCGGTTGACCCTCTCCCGGCTGGGGCATTTCTTGTTCAGTCTGCTCTTTTTCCTCATCGAGCAACTCGGCGAGCCGCTTCAAATAAGCCATTGTCAACTCGCTGTTGTGCCGGGATCCTTTATTTCCGGGATCCTTAACAAGTGCGGAACGGTAGTGCCTCACCGCATCGGCCCAATTCAGAATAATCGAATCAAGCCGAATAAATTCGCTGGTTTCTCCAGTTTCCGGAACCTCCGCTTCGCTCATCTTGGCCAGTTGCTCCCGAACCATCTCATCGAATTTATCTAAATCCGGAATTTGCTCTCCGCTCGGATAGCGACTCCCGGAAAGCCCCATCCAGCCAAGTTGGAAAAGAGTATTTCCCAAACCCTCATGCGCTTCCCCCGCCACTTTGTCCTCCTCGGAAAGCAGTGCTCCGCTGTAGGCCTGCCGCGCACCACGGAAATCCAGAGCTTCGTATGCGGCAAGTCCCTCGGCCAATCGATATCGCGCGGCTTTCTTGCCATCCTTGGCATCGGCCAGTGAACGATAGGTATCCCGTGCCTGATCGAATTGCTCCCTGGCAAATGCATCATTCGCTTCTGCAAGCTCATCAGCCACAGCATCCTTCGGAATCATAAACAGTGCCAAAACAACCGCAGCCCCAGCCAGCCCCCGCCAACGCGTTCCCGACGCAATGGAAACCATCAGAAACAGAATCCCCGGAAGAAGCGCCCATTGAAAAAACTCAATGACTACCCGGGTCTGCCCTCCCTCCATTTCGAAAACATCCAAACCTATGATCGCCGCCTCAACCATACTTGGAATATCCGCTCCAGTTCCGGCAATAACGTAACTACCCCCGGTCTGATTAGCCAGATCGCGCATCACATCGGGTTGCAGGCGACTCAGAACCTTGCTTCCACTTCTATCTACAAGATACCCTCCTGGAAAATCTTCGTGCGGAACGAACCCTCCATCTTCAGTGCCAACACCGATTGCAAAAATCGTCACTCCGGCACGCTCCGCATCGGCGACAATCGCGTCGAGGTCACCCTCGTGCTCTTCGCCATCACTGATTAGAATGAGAGCATTGTTTTTCTGCCCGGTCTCTTTGAGCGTTTCAGTCGCAAGCCGAATCGCTGAGGCAATATCAGAACCTCCCCTGGAAACCCATTTCTCATCAATTTGCTCAACCGTCTCTTTCACCGCCATGTGATCGATCGTCAGCGGTGCATAAAGATAAGGCGTCCCGGCAAAACCAATCAATCCAACCCTGTCATTCTCCAGAACCTCAAGCAACTCGTAGATGACGATTTTCGCCTGGGCCAAACGATCGGGTTTCACGTCCTGCACACGCATGCTGCGTGAAAGATCCAAAGCGATCATGATATTGCGGCCTGTCGACTTCTCAGTCTTCACACCCGCATCCCCCTCGGGCCTGGCCATCGAGAAAACCAATGCGGAAATGGCCGCTAACAACAAACTGAACGCCAGCCAGCGGGGCAGCGGATGGGCTTCTTTAATCAGTTTCCCACGAAGCCTCTCCGCAGCAAAGCCATCCCATGGCCGTTTTTTGAAACGTCCAAGCAACACCGCAACTATGGCGAGGATTGGCACTGCAATCCACACCAGAAGCCAGGCTGGGTCCGCAAGATTCATATTAGATGCTCATTCTTTTCAAAGGTATGGAAACCGCAGCTCCAAGCGCCGCGAATAACGAGATTCCAACAAACCACATATACAGTTCCCTGTCGTCCGTTACTGTCAGACTTCTTGATTCGGTTTTTTCCAGATCGTCAATCGTTCGGAAATTGTTCTCCAAATCCTCAAGACTCTGCGCCCAGAAATGCTCGCCACGCGTCTCGGTTGCGATCTTCCTCAGCGTGGGCAGATCGAACTCCTGACGCGGAAATCGCTGGATATTCCCGGAAACCCGGCCCTCTTTCGTTCCAATCGCGACGGTGTAAGTCTTGATCCCGAGAGTCTTGATATGCTTGGCCGCGTCGAGCGGAGAAATCTTCCCTGAATTACTGGCCCCATCGGTGATCAATACGATGATTTTGCTCTTGGCCTCACGGTTGTCCAAACGCGTCGCGGCAGTCGCGAGCGCCGAACCGATCGCAGTGCCCTGCTCTTCGACAGTGCCTTCCCCGTTGCGATTCAGCTTCAGACCGTCGAGCCCCCTCCTGAGCCACTCATGGTCGAGTGTGATGGGACTAACCGAAACAGGTCGCCCGGCAAAAGCAACCAACCCGATCCTGTCATCGGGCCTGCGGGAAATGAACGCATCCACAACGCGCTTGGCAGCATCGATCCTGCGAATCGGACGACCCTCGAACCGGAAGTCATCGATATCCATCGAAAGAGACACATCGAAGGCAAGCATGATATCAATCCCGCTGGCGATACGGCTTTGATATTCGTTGCGCCATACCGGTCGGGCCATCCCAAATATCGCGAACACCAATGACGTGAATGCCAGTGGCAATCCGATACCCCAGGCGAGCCGGTTGACCTTTTGCCCAAGACTGACAAGAACTCCCAAGTTTGGAAAAACCACAGCCTCAGTCGCCCCCCGACCTCTCCTCAGGAGAAGCAGGAACAGACTGGGAATCAGCAGTAGAAGCCAGCCCGGATCAACAAATCGGAAATGTGTGAGCAATGCCTCAATCATGCCGCGTGTATCCTTTCCAGAAGTTCCACTCCCCGGTTTTTGAAATCAACAGAGTTGCCATCTCCCATATCCTCCGGTCCATATTTAATCGCAGCCAGCTCTCCAAAAAATCTGCCGGTCGCCTCTCTGATTCCATCCGGCAAGTTAGCCAGCGCATCGTGCTGACTCACAAATTCCTCATGCGTTTGGAATAGCGCGGGTTCTCCAAGGCTTTGCGCAAGGTATTCCCTCAAAATCAGCGAAACGCGCACAGCGGATTCCCTAATCCCTGAAGGTTCCATCTTTCTGAACGCTTCGCTCGCCTTTCGAAATGCTTCGCGTTCGGCGTTTTGTGGATTGAAAGCCACCTTCTCTCGCCTGAGATAGACAACCGATAGCACCACCAAAACCAACACCCCGGCACCCACGAACAACCACCACAACTGCGGCTCCCACGTCGGCACCAGCTCGATCGCTTCCCGGTTTTCCACCAACTCAAAACTGTTCGGTTCTTCCTCCATCTTTTCTATTTGCGCCGCCGTCCACGTCGCTTCAGGAGCACATGTAGCGCGGGCAGCGTGTCGCGATCCGTTGACAGGGTCGCAGCATCGATCCCGTGTTTTTTGAATATCGATGCGGCCATCTCGGATTGTCTTTTCATCAGCTTATGATAACCCATGCGAAGGTTGCTGTTACTGGTGTTAACCAAGGTTTCGAGGCCACTTTCAGGATCGATCATCACCACCCTTCCCGCCTTAGGCAGCCTTTCCTCAAGAGGATCGCTGACCCTGAGCGCCACCGTATCGTGTTTTCTAGCAAGCTTCCCAAGCGGCTTGTCCAACGACTCCGAATGGAAATCCGAGATCAGGAAAACCAGAGCCTTGCGCTTGAGCGACTTGATGAGGAAATTACAAGCTTCCTCAATCGACGTTCCCCTGTTGGCAGGCTTCGCCATAAGCACCTCCCGGATCATCCGCAGAAGGTGACGGGTGCCTTTCGCAGGTGGTATGAACATCACCGGCTCGCCCGCGAAAATCAAAAGCCCGACCTTGTCGCCGTTTTGAAGCGCGCTGAAACCAAGAACAGCGGCAATTTCAGCCGAAAGTTCACGTTTGCTCAGGTGGTCGCTTCCAAAATCAGCCGAACCTGAAACGTCCACCGCCATAATTACGGAAAGCTCACGTTCCTCCCTGAACTTCCTGACGAATGGCTCGTTCATCCGGGCCGTGACATTCCAGTCGATGAACCGGACCTCGTCACCATGCTGGTATTCGCGGAAATCATCAAAATCCAATCCCTGCCCACGGAACGATGAAAGATACTCGCCGGAAAATGATTCACGGGCCAAGCGTCGCGCTTTCAGCTCGAGTTTGCGCACCCGGGCCATCATTTCATCGATATGCTCGTCTTCGTTCATCAAACTGAAACTATTTTACGGCACGACCACCTTCTTCAGGATGCGGGCAATGATCTCATCTGTGGTCACGCCTTCTGCCTCCGCCTCGTAAGTAAGGAGTATGCGATGACGCAACACATCGGTCGCCATATCTTTCACATCCTGAGGAGTAACGAACGCCCTTCCGTTCATGAAAGCACGCGCTCTGGCTGCCAATGCCAAGTTGATCGTGCCACGTGGCGACGCACCGGCCCGAACCCAGTTTTTCAAAGGTGCATCCACCTTCACCGGAAATCTGGTGCAATAAACCAATTCAACAATGTATTTGCGAATCGCATCATCGATATACACTTGGTTCACCAACTCCCTGGATGCGCCTACCTCCTCTGGAGTGGCAACGTTCCGGGTTTCATAAACCGGCGCCGAGGTCGCCATTCGGTTGAGAATTTCCAACTCTTCGTCCTTGCCGGGATAACCCACATTCACTTTCAGCAGAAACCGGTCAAGCTGTGCCTCGGGTAACTGATAAGTCCCCTCCTGATCGATCGGGTTCTGGGTAGCGAGAACCAGAAACGGCTTCGGCAACGGATAAGACCTGTCCCCAAGCGTCACCTGCCTCTCTTGCATCGCCTCCAAAAGCGCCGACTGCACTTTCGCAGGGGCACGGTTGATCTCGTCCGCAAGAATCAAGTTATTGAAAATCGGTCCCAACTTTGGCTCGAACCGGGCGTCCTGCGGATGATAGATCATCGTGCCAATCAGGTCGGCAGGCAGTAGGTCCGGAGTGAACTGGAAACGTGCGAAAGATGCGGAGAGTGATCCGGAAAGAGCTTTGACCGCCAGGGTCTTCGCAAGACCGGGAACCCCCTCAAGCAGGATGTGGCCGTTGCATAACAGCCCGACGAGCAAACGATCGACCAGGCTTTCCTGCCCGACCAGAACCTTTGCCATCTCGTCCTTCACCTCGCCGATCCATCCGCTGCTCTCCGCAATCTGTGCCTGTAGTTCTTCTGTAGTCATAGCTAACGTGGGATAGTTTGCCACTACCGCCGCGCAGTGCAACCGACAATCCCAACGAATTTGAGATTACTGAAGAAACGACAATGCACAGTCTTTCTATCGCAACCTCTGGCTGGATCTGACCTCCATAGCTGTTGGTTCACCGCAATACGGGCACCTGAATTTATCGCTGAAAATGATCGATGTTGCCACCTTTAGCCGATGACTTGTCAGTATTGTCTCCACCTTGGGATGCTTTGAGCAACGCCGGTTTAGCAGGGGCTGCACCATGCACAGTGGACACCTCAATCTGGACGCCAGGATGAATCCGAAAATCGCCAGTAGCACGCCCAATCCCATAGCGCAACCCGCAGCGACTATCCATTGGTGGTCTGAGTTCACCAAGCCATAAGTCAATAGGCCCAGTGCTGTGGGAGCGCTGATCCACGACAGAATTACAATCACCGATGCGAAACGGAATCTTCTTAAAACAGAACGGGATCTGAGGCGGTGCATAGCTGGTATCGTAGATCGGAACCAGAAGGCCGCTTACTGGTTTGCGCTTTGAAGCGTCGGGAAGTTCCGTCAACGTTACAATCCTAAACAACAGATTATTACATATGATTCCGACAAACCTAATGTCAGGCAATCTTCCTCTGGCTCATCCGAACAGATCCTCGCTGGTATCCGGGACAGACTCCTTTCCCGCAGCTCCTGCCAGCACGGAATCAATACGAGTGAGAAGTTCCAAACTTGGCTCGTTTTTCCCATCGAGTATTTCCTGCAACCTGGATCGCCATTCCTTTTGCGTATCAGTCCCATCACCAGCAAGAACGATCGCCAGTTCAGTAAGCCTCCCACTGGCCGATAACTGCTTCCTGGTCCTCCTCAACCACCTTTCGAGGTAGGGTCTCGCTATTCCTCCGGTAGACATTCTCAAACGATATATTGATGAAACTTGGGGTCAATAGGATACACCGAACTAGCCTCGAAAAGCAGCTATGAAAACCAAGACGCCAACCTTCACTCCGAGCAAGGATCTCCGCAAAACGGAACAACAGGTCGCACGCAACAAAGCCGACCCCATCGCCGTATGAAGCCACCCGCCACGGATTTGTGTCCGTGGCGGGAATCGCTTTTTCAGCTATTTGCGAAATCGATACCTACCCTAGACATCACCACCCAATTCCTCCAAAAGTGTAACAACAAGACCCGGAATAGCCATGGGTACAGAATTCATGCCGAACGATTAGCCTAATCCAAGTCGTTTCATTTCAATCTTGAGCCTGAGCACTTTCGTTTTGCAACGTCTCGGCTGCATACCGTGATCTTGAAGCACCATTTCGAGGCAGGTCATTTCGTTGGATTCTCAAACCAGATGACACCCCATCCACCGTCTTCTTCGGTAGTCGCGATGTCCATGTCGCCGTCGCCGTCGAGATCCACGACGAAGGCGTTGTCCATCTTCTTGCGTGACTCCGGACTTGGCATATCCATCAGGGCGGTGGTCCAGTCCTCGGGAGACATACCATCGCCGGACATGGTCAGGTACCACAACTGTGCCTCATATTCTGGGATGATCACGATTTCAGGACGAGTGGGATCGCCGTTCATTTCGAGGATGGCAACCCCCTTGGGTTTTGCCGTTTTTACTGTAACGCTTTTCGGTTGGGCGGGGCCTGGCACCTCGACCTTCTTATAGATCGGGTCACCTTTTTCGTTAGTGCGAAGGTAGATGTGGACCACACCCCGCCCGCTGGCTTTCACCAGATCGAGACGTCCGTCGCCGTTCACATCGCCGAGGGCCATGAACATGCCGTTCTTATCAACATCGATCATCTTAACAGGCCACGGTTCCCTCACCTTCTCCTTGCCTGGATTTTCGAAATAAAAGGTTCCTTGGGATCTGCGTTCCTGAACAATGATATCATTGTCCCCGTCGCCGTCTATGTCGTTGATGATGCAGGTCATGGGCCAGTTGGCCTCGCCGAGTTCGTAGCGTTTCCAATGGGTGGGATCGTATTTGTTTTCGAGCGGTTGCTTGTACCAGGCCCTAGCCCCGACGATAAGGTCGTTGAGACCGTCGCCATCAATGTCGCTGACGATGGGGTTGCGTGCTTCTTCCTTGAAGAGTGTCATCTTGACCCATTTTTCAGCATCCCTCAGTTCTTTTGTACCGGGGTTGAAGTAGACATGCCCGCCATTGGCGATGAAGTCGATATCACCGTCTTTGTCGAGATCACCGATACCGGAATCCTCGCACTTGCCATGCTTATCAAGTTCGATGTAGTCGGTCCAGAGTTCACGGATCCTGTCCTTGCCGGGATTGAAATACAGGCGGCTGTATCCGCCTTCTTCGAAGTTCACGAAGACATCCAGATCACCATCGCCATCCCAATCATGGTAGTTGAAGCCGTCGGGACCGTGGTTCTCAGGGTCCGGCTGGATGACGTTGACGCGCCAACCACTAGGGCCGGGTTTGCCGACATATTGCTTCCAAGCGTCCATATCGACGCGTTCCTCCTTTTGGGCAGACAACGCTCCGACACAAAACATGCTGAACCACATAAATCTCAATACCGTCTTTGTCATTGTTCCTCCCATCGCATATATTTTCAACGTAATCGAAATGACGCGTCGGTGGAAAGCTCCAATTTAATCAACACGCGGGCCACGGCTTGCCTTCGAGCACGCAGTCGAGGTCCAACATGCTGTCGCCCAGAAATGCGAGGGTTTGGTTCAAGGTCTCCAGCTCCGGTTTTTCCCGCAGAGCGATGGTGGGAAATAGAAAATCATCGGGCCAGATGCCGCGGTATGTTCCAGACACATCGGGAGTGTGGAGTAGCAAGCCATCACCGTACTCGACTTTCGATTTTTCTTTGGCGTCAGCCAGGAGCCCGCGAAGTTTCGTGAGGACGGTGGTGAATAATTCCCGGTCGTCGGGGGTCAGGGCATACGTGATTTTTCCTACCGCGTGTGTGCCCGCGTCCGCCGCGAAGAAAGGCTTTGTCACCACCGCGCCGACGGAAAGTAACGAGGTGCAGAGGAAGTCGCGGCGAGAGGGGCTGATCGAACCGTGTATCATGAAGGATGGGTGTCCGAGCTGATTAATGATGGGATGCAAGCCGAGCTACTCGGATGTTTTTTCCACGCTCGGCCGCCATTTAATTTTGATTCCCCTCTTTTTTTGTGGGTTTCCCTTGGTGGCGAGGAACTGGCGAAAGATTGCAAGTTTTTCAGCAGGGCCGATGAGGGTGATTTCGGTGGGTGTTGTGTTGATTATCAATTTCAAAGGTGCCTTCTTGGCCATCCAATAGGGCGAACCTGTTTTGAATGATACAGGTGTTGATGGCTGATTTCCCTCCCCAGGTTCCGAAGTGGAAGAGCTTGGTGTCCATCTTGGGATCAGGCCTCTTCGGAATGATGATGAGGCTTCCTTCGATGAGAATCTCGTCGAAGCGCCGTTGCTGCTTACCTTCATGGGTAACCAAGATGGCTGCACTGGCGTCAGATTCCTCTTCTGCCCGTATTCCGGTATTCTCCAACCGGCAAACGAAAAGCCACGCCGGGAGATCCCGGCGTGGCTTGTGACTTTTGCTCGTAGCATGGCGAATTCAATCCACCATCACGCTTACTTTTTCTTTGCGATTTTCTTAACGGTCTTTTTGACCGTCCTGAAGACGGTTTTCTTTTTCGCTTTCTTGGCGGCAGGCTTCGGAGCGGAGCCGTCTGCGATCGCTGCCTGGGCGGCGGCGAGGCGGGCGACAGGCACGCGGTAAGGTGAGCAGGATACGTAAGCGAGGCCGAGCTTGTGGCAGAAGGTCACCGAATCCGGATCACCGCCATGCTCGCCGCAGATACCGAGCTTGATGTCCGGCTTGGTCTTGCGGCCTTTTTCAACGGCGATTTCCATCAATTGTCCGACACCGGTGGTATCGAGCGAGGCGAACGGATTCTTCGGATAGATATCGTTTTCCTGGTAACTATTCAGGAACGATCCCATGTCGTCGCGGCTGACGCCGAGTGCCGTCTGGGTGAGGTCGTTCGTACCAAAGGAGAAGAACTCCGCGTGCTTGGCGATTTCGTCCGCAGTGATCGCACCGCGTGGAACCTCGATCATGGTGCCAACGAGGTATTTGAAATCAACGCCCTTGGCTGCTTTCACCTCAGCGGCGACGCGATGGATGATTTCCACCTGAAGCTCAAGCTCGCGGGCGTAACCAACGAGAGGAACCATAACTTCAGGAGTCACTTTAAGCCCCTTCTTAACGCACATCGCGGCAGCTTCGAAGATCGCCTGCGCCTGCATCTCGGCAATCTCAGGATAGGAAATGGCAAGACGGCAACCGCGGTGGCCAAGCATCGGGTTGAACTCGTGAAGGTCGTGAACACGCTGCATGATATCCTCGACCTTGACTCCGAGCTTACGAGCGAGATCCATCTGCTGCTCCTTCGAGTGGGGAAGGAACTCGTGAAGCGGCGGATCCAGGAGCCGGATCGTCGCCGGCTTGCCTTCGAGCGCCTTGAAGATTCCGAAGAAGTCCTTGCGCTGGTGCGGTAGGAGCTTCTTGAGCGCCTTACGGCGGGCGGGTTCGTTGGTGGCCAGAATCATTTCGCGCATCGCGTCGATCCGGTCGCCTTCGAAGAACATGTGCTCTGTGCGGGTGAGGCCGATACCTTCCGCGCCGAATGCGACAGCATTTTTGACCTGCTCGGGGGTGTCGGCGTTGGTACGGACACCCATGCGAGTGGCTTTTGAGCACCAGTCCATCAGCTGGACGAAGTTCTTGAACTTCTCGGTGTTCTGGGAAGCCTTCCTGTTGTTGATGAGGCCGGTGATAATCTCGGATGGCTCGGTGGCGAGCTCGCCGCCGTAAACCGTTCCCGCCGTTCCGTCGATGGAGAGGTAATCGCCTTCCTTGTAGATATTTCCACCCGCCTTGACGGTCTTCTTATCGTAATCGACTTCGACACCGGAGGCACCGCAAACGCAAACCTTGCCCATCTGGCGGGCAACGAGTGCGGCGTGGGAGGAAACACCACCACGCGAAGTGAGTATGCCTTCCGCAGCAATCATTCCTCGAAGGTCTTCCGGGGAAGTCTCGACGCGGACAAGGAGAACTTTTTCACCGCGATGGGAAGCTGCCTCCGCGCGATCTGCGTTGAGGTAAATTTTTCCGGAAGCGGCACCAGGGCCGGCAGGAAGACCTGTGGCGATTATGGTTTGTTTTTTGGTTTCTGCGATGTCGAAGACAGGTGCGAGGAGAGCGTCAAGTTGGTCGGCAGGGTTGCGCATAACGGCAGTCTGCCAGTCGATGAGTCTTTCCTTAACCATGTCTGCGGCGAACTTCAGGCCTGCTGCCGCAGTGCGTTTGCCGTTGCGAGTCTGAAGCATGAAGAGCTTGCCTTCCTGGATGGTAAACTCGACGTCCTGCACGTCCGTGAAATGCTTCTCAAGAATCTTGCGGACTTTCATCAGTTCCTTGAAAGCGGCAGGGAGTGCTTTGGCCATACCTTCGACAGCATCCGGAGTGCGGACACCGGCGACGACGTCCTCACCCTGTGCGTTCACGAGGAACTCGCCCCAGAGCTTGTTTTCTCCGTTGGCAGGGTTGCGGGTGAATGCAACGCCGGAACCTGAGTTGGTGCCTGTGTTTCCAAAGACCATCGCCTGAATATTGACGGCGGTTCCCCATGCTGCAGGGATGCCGTATTTGCGACGGTAAACGATCGCACGGTCATTCATCCACGATCCGAAAACGGCGCCAGCGGCACCTTCGAGTTGCTCCCACGGATCTTCTGGGAAGCCGTGGCCGGTGCGATCAAGAACGAGCTTCTTGAAAATCGCGACCATTTCCTTGTTGTCCTCAGCGGTCAGTTCGGAATCAACGATATCCTTTTTGTATTTCTTGAGCTTGTAGGATTCGATCGCATGTTCAAAAGGCTCGTGATCTTCATCGGGAGTCTTCTGGACGCCAAGAACCACGTCGCCATACATCTGGATGAAGCGACGATAACAATCCCATGCGAAACGCTCGTTGTCAGTGGCCTTCGCGAGAGCGGCTACCGTCTTGTCATTCAGACCGAGGTTGAGAACTGTGTCCATCATGCCGGGCATGGAGTCACGCGCACCGGAACGGACAGCAACAAGGAGAGGAAAGCCTTCCGAGTCACCGAACTTGTAACCCATGATCTTCTCCATGTTTGCCACACCGGCTTCCATCTGGGAGCGGAGAACCTTCGGATAGGTTCTCTTATGATCGTAGTAGTAGATACAGACCTCGGTGGTGATCGTGAAACCGGCAGGAACGGGGAGTCCGATGCGGGTCATTTCGGCGAGGTTCGCGCCTTTGCCACCGAGGAGCTCTTTCATCTTGCCGTGTCCATCGGCTTTACCTGCTCCCCAAGTGTAAACGTATTTCGTAGCTTTTGAGGAGGTCTTGGTTTTTGCTGTGGATTTCTTCGCAGCCGTTTTTTTCGCTGCGGTCTTCTTCTTAGTTGCCATCGTATTTGGTATTGTCGAGTTGCTAGCCGCAATCAGGATGAGTTGGCAGGATAAGCTCCTGCGTCCTTGGAGCGGGGGCGGCAGGCTATCAAGAGCGGCTTGGCTGTCAATCGACCAGTTGCAATAAATCCGTGATTTACCGAAATTGGCAGAGTTGAAAATTTCAGTCTCAGCGGCTCATCTCGTATGCTTGGAAAATAATCCCCGGAATCAAGAGGCATACACTGGTAAGAACCTTCACGTTGTCGAACGTGAAACGGTGATGCATACGGTTCAAAACCTGAAGCAATGCCGCCCCTGTCAAAATACCGTAGAAAAACGGCCGTGCGATCATCGATTCCGTTTGAACCGCGAAAATCAAAGAGGCGGCACCGAGTAAGGTCAGTGGCAACGATAGAGCGATTTCGTCTTGCACACGCGATTCCGTTTCACCATCTCTCGAAGTGCGCGACCAAAGATCAACTGCTGCGGAAGCGATGAGACAAAGCAGGGCAAAACAGATGAATTCCCTGGAATACAACAGTTCCTTGATTTCAAGACTCGGTAAATAGGCATGTGCCATTAATGCGGTCCCGAATGCGAATGCGATTCCGCCAACCGCGTGTTTCCCATAGGGAATTTCGCCATGCTCCGGGGATGAAAAGAGAGTTAAAGCAATATACGAGACAACAAGTATCAAACCCACAAATAGATAGTTGTAACCGGAAAGAGGGAAATTAAGCACGGTTAAAATGAGCGCTGTGATACCCGCCAGAACTGCAATCAACCTAAGACCTTTGCGATGAACCATTTGGAATGTAGTTTTATCATCGGCCATGACACTCTCCAGAAGCTTTACGACAATTCTGACTGTCCACGCGATCAGACCGAGCGCTACGTATGCTTCCCATGGGTGGTAATTCACCCGCCAGGTCTTCGCGAAAAGAAACAACCATAGCACAGCAACGAGCGGAGCATCCAAGCCCAGCAGATTGATATATTGCCACCAAGGCTTTCCCTTACTTTCCACGGCCAGACCTTTCCAACGCTCCACGCCGAACGCAAGCTCCGACTATGATGAAGCCATGCGCGCCATCGGCGGAATGGGAGCTCCGATTGCCTCCGCCGTAGCTCGCAGCAATTCTATTTCCAAATTCTCAACCTTACCATCATCGGTCGCGACCAAAGCACACATCCGCAAGATTTGCTGCTTCACAAGTGGAGTCGCGCAATCCATTTCAACAAGCGCGTCCCCGACGTCCGCCAATCCTGCCGAACCGATCACCAACTCCCGCCCCGTGTGCTCCCTGTATTCGGCGGATGCCTTTGCAACAGAGTTCCGCCCGCCTGCAAGTTCCCCGAACGCACCGAGAAGTGTCCCCACTTCTTTTCCCAAATCCAAAAGTTTCCGGTATTTGATACGTGGCACAGGCTTCAGGCTCAGCCCGATTTCAACATGCCTGCGTATGACTTTTTGAAGCATGAACTCGAAAAGGTTGATCTCACCGTCCGCTTCGATCATGAGCTGGCTCAGGGCCACGAATTCGGCCGCCTCAGCCCTGCTCATTCTTCTCAGCCACGATAGGGAAAGGTCAATCAAAGCAAGTTTCTTGGCCGAGGTGTATTCTTTGAGATCAATACTCCATCCGATAATTTGAGCTGCCATCAACTCATCGCAATCGTGTTCTGTTAGAATCTCGCGACCTATCTCCATCCCGTCGGAATCCGCCGCGACGAGAAGTCCCAACAGGAGTGCCTTGGCTTCCTCTTTGGAAAAAGATGTGATCTTTCCCCGACGGAGTTCCTCCCTGAGTGCAGCACCCACCACAAGCCTGCCGCTTTCGCCTATCGTATCCGGATGCGGAGCAGAATCGATCTGATCCATCTGGCCGGAAAAACCCATGCCTCCTGAAAATTCCGATGCCATGGCCGGATCTGACTTTCCTTTCAGCATTTTACCATCCCAACGAGGATCAATAGCCTTGATCCGTTTCTCAAGAGGCGGATGAGTTGCCATCATCATGCTCAACCCGCTTCCAGCGAAAAACATGTGCCTGGCCTCCATCGCTTTCGGAGATGAGATTTTTCCATGCTCGGAAAACCCTCCGATTTTCTTCAGCGCACCGGCGATCCCATCAGCATCCCTCGTAAATTGAACCGCTGAAGCATCAGCCAGGTATTCCCTTTGGCGGGAAATCGCGGCTTGAATCATTCGTGCGAACAACACTCCGACCGATCCAACCAACCAAACTGCCAGACCCGCGAGAACTATCGCCAGCACCGCCCCTCCGCCTTTCGAATTGCGGGAGCCCCGCATGAAACGGAACGACTCCAGCATCACGCGCCCCAGCATGGAAAGCATCACAAGCCCGAAAATCCAACCCATCAACCGCATGTTGAGCTTCATATCACCATTCAGGATATGGCTGAATTCATGCGCTACCACACCCTGAAGCTCAGACCGTGTCAACCGGTCGAGAGTTCCTCTGGTAACGCCAATGACCGCATTCGTGGTATCCGTTCCCGCAGCAAAGGCATTGATCCCATCTTCCTCATCCATGATCCAGACCTCGGGAACCGAGACCCCTGATGCGATAGCCATTTCCTCTACCACGTTGAGCAAACGCCTTTCCCTGAGGTCTGTCGTTGTTGATTCCACCGGCCTACCCCCAAGGCTACGGGCCACAACCTTTCCACCGGCGGAAAGCTGTGCGAGTTTCGACCAGCTACCCACCATGATCACTCCTCCAACGATTGTTGATGTCCAAAGTGCCCGGTTGGCGTCCCACCATTTCAAATGCCCCCACTCCGTCGCCTGATAAATGCCATCAGGATTTGCCTGGCTGAACTGCACCCCGATCGATGCCACGACGTACATCACCGCTATGACTCCCAATACGGAAAGGACAAACCACAACAAAAGCATGCGGCTCGACTTCCTCGCACGCTCCTGTGCTTCGAAGAAATTCATTTACAGGAAGTCCGGAAAAATTAGAACTGAACGTTGGGAGCCTCGCGCTCAGCCTCGACCTCAATCTCGAAGAAAGCCGCCTCGCCGAACCCGAACATTCCGGCAATGATATTGTTCGGAAACACTTCGCGCTTGTTGTTATAGCCGAGCACCGAGTCGTTGTATGCCTGCCTGGAAAACGCAACCTTGTTCTCGGTAGTCGTGAGTTCCTCGCTGAGTTGCATCATGTTCTGATTTGCCTTGAGATCCGGATAAGCTTCCGCAACCGCGAACAACCGCCCGAGAACACCTCCCAGTCCGGCCTCCGCCTTTCCGAGCTTATCAAGCGCTGCCGGATCGCCGGGAGTTGAGGCGGCTTCCTGCCTCGCGCCTTCAGCTACGTTCCGAGCAGCGATCACCGCTTCAAGCGTCTCGCGCTCGTGGCTCATGTAAGCCTTGGCCGTCTCAACAAGATTGGGAATCAGGTCATGCCTTCGTTTCAACTGCACATCGATCTGAGAGAACGCGTTCTTATACATGTTCCTCAATTTAACGAGGCCGTTGTAAACCCCCATCGCGAAAAGCCCCAAGAGACCCAAGAGACCCACGATTCCAATCACTACAATAATTCCAATCAGTCCGGCAGTCATAATGAATACCTGTTTAGACGATCAGGGCCGCATTGCCACTCCAAAACTCAACTCCTCAATCCCGGCCTCGTCCACGCCTTCCCCACATCGACTGACCGCTTAGCAGACGCTCTTTCATTTCATCGGAAATAGCAGTGGTTCCGTTAATGAATTCGGTAGCCGCCGGCTTGTCTTCCTGCATCCAACGCGCGGCGACAACTCCCGTAGCTCTGGACCTATCGCCTTCGTCCGTGATCATCCCTGCCACTTCGGCCAACTCGGCAGGAGGCGTGGTCCGATTGCTCCAGACATAAGTTTCCGCTGCACGGTCCTTCACCTCCGGAGAAGTCTGGCTTTTCACAAACTCAAGCGCTGCCGCACTGTCCGCTGCCGCCCAAATCGGCATCACCTCCCGCATCGCATCCCGTTTCGCGCCGTCGTTTTCGATACTGTTGAGCCAATCCATCGAGCCTTGGACATCGGTCCTAGCATAGTTTTTCGCAACCGTCGGAACCGCGTCGCGAATTGCTTCAGCATCGGTCATTTTCCCGATCTCCGCAGCAGCAAGTTCCGGACTGCTTTGCGCCAATCCCTCAATCGCGGCCGACATCGCCGCATTGCGCTGTTCCTCGGGAAGCCCGTTGGCCCAGAGCGTGGCCTCCGCGAAATTATTTGTGCCCCACTGTCTGGCAATCGTTTCGAAAGCCCCGTTTTGTGCCTCAGCATCCATTGTCCCTGCCATTGCAACTGCTTTGGAAGGATCGGTTTTCGCGACTTCGGAAATCACCGAAGTCATCGCGTCGGCGCTGTTGGTTTTCAAACCGGAGGCCCAAACCATCGCAGCTTCCGGATCCTGTTTTGCCCACTCACCAGCGATGATCTCGCCCGGCCCCTGCGCTCCCATTCCTCCCCTACCCCGACCACCCATCATGTTCATCATCGCAAACTGCGCCGGATTGTTCGTATAGTATTTCGCGGCATTGACCGGATCCGTGCTGGCCCATCCCTGAAGCACCGTCGGCCTCACAAAAGCCCCGGCAAACCCCATCGTATCGGTGAAAGCCATCGCAGCCGTAGGATCGACTTCCGCCCATTTTCCGAACAGCAGCACCGACGCAAGGATTCGTTCATTAAACGGCAGAGCGTCAAGTTTCTCAGCTTCCCCGGCGAATTCATCCGGACCAAGACCCGAGTAGAAATCGAGCAACGCCTGCACCCGGCCACTCTGGCTAGGCTTGCGATAGATCTCATCAATACTCCGCGCCTTATTTCCTCGTTGGGAGTCCGCACTTCGGTCAATACCGGGCCGCTCGCCAGATCGCGTCCGCATCTGTTTCTCCACAGCTGCAACATCTCCATCCACCGTACTGCCGGAATTTCCGACACCGAAGCCAACGCCCAAACCGATTGCCAATGCCACACCCGGAATCAATATATTCGTTTTCATACTATGAGTCTTTTCCAATCGAAGCATAACCCCGGACATAGGAAAATGTTGCGATAATATTCGCAACACAGGCACAAAAAAACCGCACCTTCCGGCGCGGCTCTTTGAGATTCGAAATCGTTCCGATTAGCGCTTGGAGAACTGGAAGCGGGCGCGAGCTCCTGGCTGGCCTGGCTTCTTGCGCTCTTTCATGCGCGGATCGCGGGTGAGGAAACCTTCCGGTTTGATGAGCTTGCGGTTCTCAGGGTCAAACTGTGTGAGCGAACGTGAAATCGCGTGGCGGATCGCAATCGCCTGGGCGTGCTTGCCTCCTCCTTTGACTACGACCCGAACGTCATACTTGTTGACCATGTTCACAGTCTGAAAAGGAGCGATAACCGAATTCTGGAGATCGATGGTCGGCAGGTAATCTTCGAAGGAGAGACCATTGATGGTAATCTCCCCGGAGCCTTCGGTCACCCAAACGCGGGCAACAGCAGTTTTACGACGTCCCGTGGAGCTTTGTGTAGCGGTAGCTGGCATAATGTTAAATATAAGTGAGGAAAATTAGCGAATTTCGTGAACGGCCGGGTTCTGGGCTTCGTGCGGGTGTGTCTCGCCGGCGTAAACCTTTAGCTTGCCGAACTGGGAGCGACCGAGACGGGTCTTGGGAATCATACCCCAAACGGCCTTTTCGACCATAAGTGTCGGGCGTCTCTCACGCATTTTCTCAGGCGTTTCGACCTTCTTGCCGCCAACGTAACCCGAAAATCGTGTGTAGATCTTATCCGTTTCCTTGGTGCCACTGAGGACACACTGATCTGCGTTGATTACGACAACAAAGTCACCGGTATCGACGTGTGATGTGAATGTTGGCTTGTTTTTGCCACGGAGTAAGCGGGCAGCTTCCACGGCAACCTGGCCGAGGATTTTACCTTTGGCATCGATCACATACCATTTGCGTTCTATTTCGTGTGACTTGGCGGAAAATGTCTTCATTTCAATGATTGGGAAACCTTCAGGAGGACAAAGCGATTTGCTCCTTCACGAAGGGGCGCGGAAACTACTTAGCCAATATCCCACTGTCAACCGAGAAATATTCTGAAATTTCCTAGAGTCCCTACACTAGGGTCCCTGAAGACACATCGGGAAAAATCTTCTCGCCCAAGTCCCCTGCCCTGCCCAACCTCCGCCCGCTATGCTCAAAGCAGGAATTGTAGGTCTACCAAACGTCGGAAAATCCACCCTCTTCAATGCGGTCACTCGCACCCGAAAGGCGGAGGCTGCGAACTATCCATTCTGCACCATTGATCCGAATGTCGGAATTGTCATGGTCCCGGATGAACGACTCGCAGTGCTTTCCAAAATCTCCGGCTCACAGAAACTTGTCCCAACAGCCATTGAATTCGTGGATATCGCCGGCCTAGTCGCCGGGGCATCCGAGGGCGCTGGCTTGGGTAACAAATTCCTGGCGAACATCCGCGAGACTGACGCCATCGTCCAAGTGGTCCGCTGTTTCGAGAACGACGACATCATCCACGAACTCGGATCCGTCGATCCGCTTCGTGATATCGAAATCATCAACTCCGAGCTAATTCTCGCCGACCTGGCCTCGCTCGAGAAGCGCCGCTCGTCCCGTGAAAAGAAAGCTAAGGGAGGCGACAAAGAATCCAAGAAAGAGGTCGAACTCATGGATATCATCATGCCGCATCTCGATCAGGGAAAGCCTGCCCTGACCTTGGATTTCTCAACTGAAGATGCTGAGGTCGTGAAAGATTTTTTCCTGCTCTCTTCCAAACGCACCATCTACGCCTGTAATGTTGCGGAGGATGAACTGGCTGCGGCTTCGGAAAATCCCGACTCCCACGATCACGTCTCTAAAGTCCGGAAATACGTGGCGGAGCACTCCGGTGCCGAAGCAGTAGTGATTTCCGCGCAGATCGAAGAAGAACTCTCGGATTTGCAACCCGAGGAAGCCGCTGAATTCCTTGCAGATATGGGAGTGACTGACTCAGGAGTCTCCGCGCTGATTCGAGGTGTATACCATCTACTCGGACTACGCACCTATTTGACCACGGGAGTCCAAGAAACCCGCGCATGGACGATCACCGAGGGCGACAAGGCACCCGCTGCCGCTGGAGTGATTCACACGGATTTCGAACGTGGGTTCATCGCCGCAGAAGTCGTCCACTACGACGATTTGGTACAGGCTGGGACCAAGAACTCGGCAAAAACGGCTGGTAAGCTAAGAATCGAAGGAAAGGAATACGTGGTAAAGGATGGCGACGTGATCGAATTTCGCTTCAACGTTTAGCGCGAGAAATCCGAATATTTATTCAGCCGCCTCTACACCCTTCGGTTCTTCACTCATCGGTGCCTCCTTTTGTATCTCCTCTTTATTTACAATCGCTTTGAGAAGTGACTCGCCGGTCTCCTTCTCATGGCGGATTGAAATACCTGCATAAAAAGCGGCAGCAGCTAGAGCGAAGAAGAGAATGGCCATACCGAATCCAGAACCGGAATCGGCTGGCTCTTCCTCGATAACCTTACGCTTGGGCTTCCTAGCAGATTCACGTTCCGGCCTAGGCAGATCTTCAACTGCTGCGCTGGGTAATTGCGCCTCCGGCTCCCTAGCGGACGGTGTTTTATCGACGGACTCCTCATTACTTAAAATTTCGAGTTCCTCCTCGGATAGCGAAAAATCAAACGAGACATCGCCCAGCATTGCCGTCATACCCGAGACCAGAGAAATCTTCTGCTGGCGGACGCCGTCATGCTTGATTCCGTTTGTCGAACCCAGATCGGTAAGGACGTAGCCGCCGTCAACCCTCTCCATTTCAGCGTGCTTTCCCGATACGGATCCGCAATCGATGACAATTTCGTTTTCACTCGCTCGTCCAAGTTTGACGACTTTGCGGTCAAGTTGAAATCGATAGGGTTGCGCGTTCTGTTCTGGAATGGTGATGATAACTCGGGGCATGGTAATTTAACGTTAAGGTTTCCACAGTTCTAACGTGAAAAAGCTTCAAGATGCATCTGAAAAATTCAATTAAACGCGAATTCTTTCCAGTTGCCAGTCTAGGTTCCATCTGCTCTTCTTAAATCGCTATGGCAAACGCGACTAATGTTCTCTCAACCGGTATAGAAATAATCGGCTCGATCCGGTTTTCAAACGATATGGTCATTGATGGCAAGATCGAGGGAGAAATCACCTCGGAAAAAGGCAAGATCACCATCGGAGAGAATGCAAAAGTCAAAGGCGATGTCTCAGCTGGTGAGGTCAAGGTTTACGGCAACGTTGAAGGAAAAATCACTTCGCAACGATGTGAACTGAAAGACAAGTCGAAGATCAACGGCGACATTAAATCCAAAGTCTTCTCCATGGAGGAAGGTGCGCAGTTGACCGGCCGCACCGAAATCGGAGGCTGATCCTATCTTTTCTACATTTTTTGAAGGCGGGCCAATTGGTCCGCCTTTTTCTTGTCTTCTTCCTTGGAGCCTGGGACTTGAATATTCGAAGTTCTAAAACGGATCATCCTCCGTCCACTCGTTTCCAACATTCCACGTCTCAACTAGCTCCTTGGGAAAATCATCGAGAAAACGCGAAGGCCGGCAAAGGATATCTCCGGTGTAGCTTTTCGGGTTCAGCATTGGATAGGTGAGATAAAGTTCATCCTTCGCCCGGGTCAGCGCCACGTAAAACAAGCGCCTTTCTTCCTCGAACGCAGCTTCATCATCCGCCTCCAAAATCCGACCGTTCGGAAATTGGCCGTCTACCAGCCAGATAAGGAACACGACTTTCCACTCCAAGCCCTTCGCCTGATGGATCGATGACAGCGTGACTTTGTCGTCATCGAGCTCCGACTTGTCGCCGGTCGGCTCTCCATCTGTCGTGCTCATCAGCGAGAGCTGGGCGAGAAATTCCAGCACATCCTCGAAGGTGCCGCCGTATTCTGTCAGTTGCTCGATATCCCCTCGCCTAGACTCGTAGTTGTCAAAATTCTCCTTCAAGAAATCATCATAAACACCCTCCAACACACTGAAGATCATTTCAGAAGGGGTCGCGAATTCACCTCCCGGATTCAGCTCGTCGAGCGTGTAACAGAATTGCTCCCAATGTTTCGCCGCCTTTTTGGGCACCGGATAGCCTAAAAGAATTTCCGACCATTTATCAGGCGGCTCGGGATTCCCGAAAAACGGAGCCTTCAGCCATTTCTGCCAGAGCTTTTCCGATGTTCCCGGCCCGCACCCCGGAAGAAGCTGAATCATACGCTTGAAGCTGACCTCATCCTTGCGATTGGTCACGAACCTCAGAAATGCAGCGACATCTTTGATATGCGCCTGCTCAAAGAACCTCAGTCCGCTGGTGATCGAAAATGGAATCCCCCTTCTGGTCAGCTCCATCTGAATTTCCAAACTCTGAAAATGCGCGCGGTAGAGCACTGCCATCTCAGAGAGTTCGATCCCCTCTTCATCCCGTAATTCGAGCATCCGCTGCGCCACGAAAGCCGCTTGGCTCGATGGATCCTCCACCGCCACCAAGGCTGGCTTGGCGCCAACTTCATTCCGCGAAGACCTCAAATTCTTATCGAAGCGTAGCCGGTTCTTCGAAATAGCAGCATTCGAAAGCTCGAGAATTTCAGGAACGCTTCGGTAGTTGGTCTCGATCGTATGCACTACAGAGTCTCGGTATCGCCTTTGAAAATTGAGAATGTGATCCACTTCCGCACCCCGCCATGAATAGATCGATTGAGAATCGTCGCCTACTGCCATCAGGCTGTTAGAGTCTCCAACCAGCAGGTCGATGAGTTCGCTTTGCACCGCGTTTGTGTCCTGATACTCGTCGACCAAGATATTGCGGAAACGTTTCCGGTAAATTGCCAAGACATCCGGGTGTGCGCGGAAAAGTTCCACCGCGAAGATCAGCATATCGTCAAAATCGAGCGAGTTGATATCACTCTTCTTCTTCACATACTTCTCCCTGACGTTTTCCAACTCCTCAATCCAGTCAGCAAAATAGGGATAGCGGGCGTCGAGCACACCTTCCAGATCCGCGCCGATGTTCGCCATTAGACTGAACATCGAAATCAGAACATCTGGCTTGGGGAAACGGCGCTGCTTCGTATCGATATCACAGGACGCGACCACTCCTTTCATCAGGGATTTCTGATCGTCCCTGTCGAGAATACTGAAAGATTTGGTAAAGCCGATCTCCTCTGCGTGCCTGCGGAGTATGCGGTTGCAAATCGAGTGGAACGTCCCGGCCCATAGATCACTGACATCGCCGCTCACCAGTGAACGGACCCGCTCGACCATTTCCCGCGCCGCCTTGTTGGTGAAGGTCAGCAACAGAATATTCCTAGCGTCCTCTCCCTGGTCTAATAACCATGAAACACGATAAGTCAGCGTCCTTGTCTTACCGGACCCCGCGCCAGCGATTACCAAAGCTTTTCCCGGCGGTGATGAAACCGCGCGGAATTGCTCAACATTCAGTGCCTGCTCATAATCGATCCCCGAAACCGAAGCCGGCTTCGTTCTCCGGATTTTGTATTCACGAGCCATCTGTTTTCAGTTCTCCCCTGCTCAATCCACATCCTCACGGGTCTTCTCCCCACGATCTATTGCTCTGGCGTGCGCCAGGAAATCTTTAAGACTCTCGCGAACTTTAGGCAGGAGGAAAAACACTCCGATCAAGTTCGGCACAACCATCGCGAAAAGGAACGAATCGCCGATACTCACTGCCGAGCCGCTACCGATAATGGCACCGAGCACTACCACTAGGCAGAACACCAATTTATAGCCTATGACAAGCGGCTTGTTGTATTCACCACCACAGAGGAAGAGCAGTGCCTGCTCCCCGTAGTAACTCCAGCTTAGCATCGTGGAGAAAGCAAAGAGCACCACCGCGATAGTCAACACAAACGGGAACCATTCACCAATACCAGTGCCGAAGGCCTCAGAGGTTTTGGTAATATCCATTTGCTTGCTAAGCACATCATTGCTGAGCGGAATCCATACGGCATACAGAGAAGCTTCCTCATCGGACCCACCCCGGCCAAAGTGACGGTCCACCCCGTCCGTGCCCAGTTTTTTAGAGACGACTTGTCTAACATCCGCACCCAATCCGGCCAGAAGATCGGCCGTCTCTTCATTTGCGTAAACACGGCCCCATTCCTCTTGTTCCTCATCTTTCGCGGGACTCCCAATAATTCGAAGGGGAGTATCGCCAGGCAGCAAAAACTGCTCGCCGCTATCCTCCATATACTCACGAAGCGGAAAGACCTTACGCTCGGAATTTGGAAGCTTGCCCATTTCCTTGGTATGGGCGATTTGCGCTTTTTCGAGATCATTTGCCTGGGTCATATAGATGGGAGCTTTGGTGTTTTCATGCACCCGGGCGTCAACCTTCCATTCACCTGTGATTACGATAACCAATGCGGTCATCGTGCAGACCACCACTGTGTCCACCAGGGGTTCGAGTAGGCCGACCAAGCCCTCGGAGGCCGGCTTATCAGTTCTGACCGCACTGTGTGCGATAGGAGCCGAACCGATACCGGCTTCGTTCGAGAAAGCTGCTCGCTTCACTCCCTGGATCAGAGCGCCTACCAAACCACCGACGACGGCCGTGGGGTTCATGGCATGGGCAAAAATTTCACCTATAGCGCTTGGCAGTTTATCGAAATTGAGGAACAAGATGACCAAGCCAGCACCGACATACATGATGCACATTACCGGCACCAAAATGGACGTGACCTTACCAATAGATTGGATGCCACCAAGAATCACGGCGCCTACCAAGATTGCCATGATCACACCGAAAGCCACGCTCCCTGAATCAGAGGTGACGAATTGCGCGACGCTACCTTCACCGCCCTCGAACTGTTTCGCAAAAAGGGAGTATGCTTGATTGGACTGGAACAGATTGCCCGCACCCATCGCGCCCCCGATCGCTGCGATACTGAAAAGAATGGCAAGCCCCCAGCCGAGTCCTTTGAAGAATTTCTTCGCCGCGCCCTTTTTCCCATCAGGCAAGCCGCGGGTCAGGTAATACATCGCTCCACCGTGGGCTTTGCCGGCCTTATCAATCTTCCGGTAACGAACCCCCAGGGTACACTCGGTGAATTTTGTCGTCATCCCGCAAATTCCCAAAAGAATCATCCACAGCGTCGCCCCGGGGCCACCGATTCCTATTGCGATAGCCACCCCGGCAATATTCCCAAGACCAACCGTGGCGGAAAGAGCCGAGCTCAAAGCTTGGAAATGAGAAATTTCTCCCGGCGCGTCTGGTCGCGTATATTTGCCCCGCACCGTATTGAACGCTAATCCGAGCGCGCGAACATTGATGAAACCAAACCAAAAAGTCAGAAAAAGGGAAGTTCCTGCCAGTAAAATCAGAACCAGCGGAATCGTCCCGACCACCTCGAACGTCGGCCCCCAGAAAATGATATCGGACAACAACTTGTTGAGCTGATCTATCGGCCCGTTAATTTTATCCGTCAGTTGGTCTGTCCACGATTTCTCAGCAGCCCGCGCATGCACTGGAAGCATTGCCAAGAGCAAAACAAGGCCGCGCACGAAGGCGGCAAAATATCGTTTTCGAGTGGGGATTAACGAAATCATGGCGCGATGCTATGAGAACACCCGATCACCACAAGCATTTTCCTATTATCCTAGATTGGCTTGCAAAATCTTGGACGGGTGCGAAGTAATGATCACTTAAAATTACTGATGAAAACTTCCAACCCCGCTTCACATTTAATCAAGGTCGGCATTATCGGTCTCCTCCTCGGTTCGCTTCTTGGTGCAGAACCGCTGAAAACCATGGCTTGGAATCTGCAATGGTTCCCAGGTGGAAGGCCCTACGCGAAGAAGGAAGAACAGACATCCCAGATTGAAGGCGCGAAACTGATCATGAGCCAGCAGTCACCGGACATCTTTCTCGCCCAGGAGCTCAAATACAAAAGCGCTTTCGAGGAACTTGTTTCGACTGTTCCGGGTATGAAAACCCATGTCTTCAGCAATTTTCTGGAGTCCGATGGCGAAACTCCCAGCTCCCTGCAATGCGCGATCGCTTCCAAGCTCAAGGCGAACTCTGCCTGGTTCGAATCTTTCAAACCTTCCAAAGGACTCCCGAACTTACGGAGAGGTTACGCATTCGCGGCTCTCGAACACCCGGACGGTGGCCTCATCATGGTTTATTCCGTCCACCTTAAGAGCAACCGCGGAAGCGACACACCTGAAGGAGAGAAGGATGTCGCTGCGACCCGTGCGGAATCGGTGAAACAACTCATCGCCCATAAAGCTGAAATGGAGAAGAAATTTGCTGACCGGAAAATCCTCGGATGGGTCATCGGAGGCGATTTCAATACCAACCATGACGATCAGTTTCCCATCTGCACTGCGATCGAGGATCTCGTTAAAGCGGGCTTCCATAACTCATGGGACAAGACTCCCAAAGAGGATCGCCTGACCTGGAGAACAGCTCCCGATTTCCAACGGTTCGAACCAACCACCTTCGACTATTTCCTGACGATTGGCTTCGAGGAAACCCAGGCAAAAATGGTATCCGGCGTTCCATTTGAAGTCTCGGATCATGCGCCGGTTCTAATCAACCTGTCGGTGAAATAGTTCAGGCTATGCCCCGAAACACTTGCGCAGCCAGCTATCGATCGCATCAATGATTCGAGGGTAGTGTTCTTTTCCGAACATGTGATCTGCCTGGGGGATCTCAATCAGTTCCTTCTCGCAAGATGCTGCCGAAAACGCATCCCTACTGTCTTTGATGGGAACCACATCGTCGTCACTACCGTGAATGAACAACCAGGGAGCCTGCACCTTGGCGGCTTCGGAAATAACGTTACCAACCTGTTTCAGATCATTCATAAAGGTTGATGAAAGGGGGCAATCAGGCTCCTCCCACATACACCCCTCATCGGGTGGCACAGCGCCGAATTCACGCTCGGCGAAGCCTCTCGTATCGACCATTCCCGCGAGAGAAACCAACGACTGGATTGCCATATCTTCCGCGGCTACCTTCACACCGACCGCTGCCCCCATGCTGTGACCGATGTAGGCGACGCGTCGTTCTTGAGGAACAGTCTTCAAGATCGATTTCAGATCCCCAACTTCCTTAGTGATGGTTGAATCCTCGAAGCGTCCCTCGGACTCCCCATTTCCTGAAAATGTAAACCGTATACAAGGCCAGCCCCGCTCCGCCAGACCATCGGCGATGGCAAGTATCAGAGGCCTGTCTTTGTTAGCCGTCACTCCATGCCCTAGAATGACCACGACTCCCATTTTTATTCCGCCATGAAACGTAACATCCAGGCGTTCCCCATCACGGTTGTGAATTAGACTGTTTTGATTCATGGGCTTAGAGATTTTTGCCTGCACGGTCGGGAAAGGTCAATTCAGCAACAGCGGATTTATCGAGATTGCCCAAGCCTAACTCCACAAGTTTGTGGTATTGCTTCTCCGTCGCTCGCGACAATGGAACATCCGTGTGGACCTGCTTTGCGATCGCATTGGCTATTCCGCTATCCTTGGCCGCGTGTGATGCGGAAAAGAAGCAATCGTGATCTCTCAACACCATATCATCGCCATCGGTCTCAAGGACTCTGGAATTCGCACCCGTTTGAGAAAAAATATCCCTGAGTAAATCGAGATCGATTCCCAGCGCCTTGCCCAATCCCAGTCCCTCGGCGAGGCCTGCCGTATTGATATTCATCACCATATTCACCAAAGCCTTGATTCTTGCCGCGTTCTCCACAGGACCCACGAATCTGAGTGAGATGGAAATATCATTCAATAGAGCCTCGTTGTCTTTGAACACCTGTTCTTCGCCACCTATCATGAGGTATAGTGTTCCTTCTCTCGCTTGCGTGATAGAAGAGGCCATACTCGCCGCCAATGTCCTCGCACCCGCCTCCGCTGCAAGATTTGCCGCTTTCAAATGAGATTCCGGGCTGACTGTCGCGCAATTGATGAAGGTCTTGCCTTCCGCGTTGGTGAGCAACGACCCCTCTCCGGTGAAAATTTCCTCCATTGCCGCATCATCGGTAACAACAGTGAAAATCACGTCGGACGAAGCGGTAACATCAGCGAAACTTGTCGCCGCCACCGAACCGAGTTCCTCGGCCATCGCAACCGCGATTGGATGATGATGATCGTGGATCGACGAAATCTCGTAGCCCAACTCCGAGAGACGGCGAGCGATATTAGCTCCCATTCGCCCCACCCCCACAAATCCTATTTTTGATTTTTTCATACGGCTCAAACTCGAACATGTCCTGATACGGGGCAACTTCAAATATGAACAATTGTAATCGAAAGACGTCCGGAATCCCGGATCCAACTTCGATGCTGATTCGAGCAAGGCCAGTCACCTATGATTATTTTCGGGAGGAAAGTATTCCTAACGGCAGACTTACTTCTGCTGCGCAAGAAACTCCACTAGATCACGTAGTTCGCGGGGATTGAGAATTGCACCCATCGGAGGCATAGTGGAGAGAGGCTCTGTGCGTGATTCGATATCAGCAATATTAATCGTCGCTTCCGATTTGTCAGGAAGGACGATAGTTAGAGTCTTGTTATTCTCCTCTCTCATTGTGCCGGAAACCGTGGTGCCTGCTTTCGTTGTCACGCTCATCATTCCGTAATCAGGGGCGACGACTGCTTGTGGATTCACAAGGGATTCCAGGATGTATTCGCGGCTCTTTTTCCCAATTTCCGTGAGGGGCGGGCCTACATCGCTACCTTCGCCGCCGATACGATGGCAGGCGGTGCATTGGGCGGCTAGGTTCTCGTTGAATACCCGCTCTCCGAGCTTTGCGTTGCCGCCAACTAGGGAGGCTTTTTCACCCAGCGTGGCGGAGGTCGCAGGGAGTGTTTCGGTCAGTTCAAGAAGGATCGAAGCTTCGGCGGCAGGATCTCTCGTCGCGCGTGCGGCCAGCGCACTGAGCAGATCTTTCGCAGCGGGATCCTTCATCTTTCCAAGAAGAAGGACGGCCATTTGGCGCTCGGGGACGTCCTTGGATTTCAAGAGAACCTGCTTCGCGTATTCGATAACTGTGGAGGGGTCCTTGTCTGCCAAGAGGTAGGCGGCGTGGGAGCGGACTTCGGCGGAGCCATCTTTCAGGAGTTCCGGCAGGGTCTTCGAGAAGGCGTCAGGCTTTGCGGATTTCAGCGCATCGAGCGAGCGGATACGGACGGCTGGATCTAGGCTGGTGTCGAGGGTTTCCTTCACAAGATCATCCACACTAGCGACGATTCCGAGGTTTTTGGAAACGGCGGCGGCGGCGGTGGCTATTTCTTTGTCGGCGTTGTGTTCAAGGGCGGTGGCGACGGGTGCGTAGGCGGTCTTGGAAATGGTTTCATCCGCAGGTTCTAACGGATCGTAGCGTCCATCGACGGGGTTGAGCTTGGATTCCTCGGTCCAGGATTTCAGTGCTTCCAGTGCCGCGATACGGAGATTCCGCGGGGCATTCTCATCTGCTGCGAACTGCGAGAGACGAACGGCGGATTTTTCATCCGCGAGGTAACGGTTCGCTGCAATGGAACGACGGATTGCGGGAGGCATTGCTTCGGGATTTGTGCGAATGAGCTCGGCCAGGGACGGGTAGGCCGCAGTGATCGGCGGATCGTCGAAAATCGCGTGGGCGGCTTCGGAAACGACTTTTGGATCGGAATCAGTCAGCAGCTTAGCGGCCAGGGGCGAGGACAAGCGGCGGAAGGCGACCGCTGCGGCCAGGCGGACGGATGGGCTTTCGTGGGAAATGGTTTTGGCTGCGATTTCTTCAGCGGTCGATGCGGTCAGAATCAGGACTCCCGCATGGCGCAGGTATGCGTCCTTGTTCGCGTTCTCAACAAGCATGGCGATTCCCGCGTCGATGGACTGATTCATCCCGAGTTTCCAGATGGCGGTGGCGGCACAGAAGCGGACGCGTAAGGATTCGTCTGCGAGAAGGCCATCAAGAGCCGGTACCGGCTTTGTTTGGCTTTCGCCTGCATACTTTGCCGCTTGGGCACGAATCTCGGCGTTCATGCTTTTGGAGAGTTTTTCAAAAAGAGCGAAATCAAATGCTCCCATTTGGCTCAGGCCCCAGAGCGAATGGATGAGAGCCATTTCGTCAGCGTCGTCTGCGGAGGCGGTGGCTACTAATTCATCCCTGGCTTTGCGTTTCGCGAGTTCCCATTGGGCATCGAGACGGATGCGTTGATCGGGGTGGGACAGTTGTTTCAAGAGCTCCGTGGTCGGTGTGTCTTTCGGGCCGTCTTTGAGCATTTTCGCCACTTCCTTGCGTATCTCGTTTCCAGCGATGGATGGATCGTCAAGTTTCCAGATCGCTCCCTTTTTATTGAGCGGGTAGCCCCCGCTCCAGTCTGCGGAATAGAGCGCACCATCGGGGCCGAAGGTGATGCCGACGTTCATGGGGCCGGAGTAGACGATGTGCTCGGCAGTCATTTCAAAGGTGGCACCCTTGGGTTTCACCTTGAAGGAGCGTAGGTTTCCTTTCGGGAATTCGGTTACGAAGAACGCGTTTCTATATTTCTCGTTGAGGGCGGTGCCGGGGTTGAAGGCGAATCCGGCTGGGCCATCGGAGTAGTTTTCGTTGGTTGGCGTGATGTATGCGGGTTGGAATTCGCCGGAAGGCTTCCAGATATTTTCCGCCATCCATGGGTTGTAGTCGGATTTACGGTATTGATAGTAGTTTCTCCAGCCGGTATCGGAACCTTCGGTGATGTGGAGGAAGCGCTCACGCTCGCCCTTTTGGTCGGAATCGTTATCAACGGAAAAAAGGTTACCGTATTGGTCGAAGGCGATTTCTTGAGGGTTGCGGAGGCCACGGGCGAAGATTTCGAATCCAGAGCCATCTGGATAGCAACGGAGAACTGCGCCTTCGTGTGGGGCGAAAAAGTTTTTTCCTTCCTTGGAGGTGACGTTGACTCCTTTGTCTCCGATCGACCAGTAGATACGACCGTCGGGGCCGAGGGTGAGGCCGTGCATATCGTGGCCAGCATAAGCGATGTGTACTCCGAAGCCATGGGCGATGGATTCGCGCTTATCCGCTTTCCCGTCGCCGGTGGTGTCGCGGAGTTTCCAGACATCCGGTGCGATAGTGGCGTAGACGTCGCCGCGCCATGCTAGGGTGCCTGCCGCGATGCCGGTGACCTCTGTGTTGAAACCTTCTGCGAAAACGTTGGAGGTGTCATATATTCCGTCGCCGTCTTTGTCGGTAATGCGGATGATTTTTTCCGTGATGGCGGTGAGGTCCTTATGGTCGATTTTACCGTCTTTGTTCCAGTCCCCGAGTGATGATCTGGGAAATTTCTTTTTCCCATCAAGTTGCTCGCGGAAGAAGGCGAGTTTGTTCGCGATGGAGGTGTGGGAGACATCTGCCTCTACCCAACCGTCCTTGTAGAATTCCCGGATATCGAGATCCGCGACTTTACGGCGGGCTGTTTCGGTGACGTAGATCGTGCCATCGACATCCACTGAAACGGAGACCGGGTTTTTGAGGAGTGGTTGCTCGGCAACGAGTGAACGCTCCAAACCGTTGGCGGCGGGGAAAGTTTCCGCAAGGGATATTGTGATACCAAGGAGGGCAATTACTGAAAATAGAGTTGGGGTTCGCATGGAAATTCAATTCAAGTGAAGCGGGAAGAAGGGCAGGTGCAAGGTTAATTCTGTTCTTTCAGTCCCCGAAAAACCGGGAGGTTGCAAGAATCACCCTCATGATTCTTGCAGTCCTTTCATAATCCTTGTAAGGATTTTTTATGGAAATGAAAACCCTCATCTGCTTTTTGGGCACCGCCCTCGTGTCCAACGCCTCTCCCGAAGCTATCTTCGACGGCAAAACCCTTGATGGCTGGGTAGTCAAAGGTCCCGCCCCATGGACAGTGGAAGACGGCATCCTCATCGGAAAAAGCGATCCCGCGAAAAAAGGCTCCATACTCTGGACTGAGAAAGAATACACCGATTTCACCCTTGAGTTCCAGTTTCGCTTCAACGGTAGGGTCGATTCCGGAGTTTTCATTCGCCAAAACAAAGACCAGATCCAGATCGGTATTTCGGGTTCCCTCAAGCGGGACATGACCGCCTCCCCTTACATTCCCGGAAAAGGATATCCCGTGGAGGCAAAGGGCGTGGCAGAGCTTCTCAAGGAAGGCGAGTGGAACAAAATGAAAATCACAGCCGAGGGCAACGTCTACAACGTCGAGCTAAACGGCAAACACGTCATGGAATACACCTCTGATACCGCGAAGGACAAAGGACCTCTCGGGCTCCAAGTGCATCCGTCTATCGATATGAAAATCGAATACAAGAACATCACTCTCACACCACTGTAAGTATCGCAGCCGTGTCACGTCACCTTGTCCGAGAAGGACTCATGTGAGTATGTTTTTTATCATCGCACAGGAAATATCTGTGCTGCACTTGGTAGAAACACCCGGGTGAGCGGGGGCAGAGAAGTGGGTTCAGGACATCATCCGTCATACCTCCATCACCTTCCAGACCGAGCGCGAAAAAAACGAAGCTCTCACCGCGTACAACTGCTTCACCTCAATCCGGACGATGAATCGACATAACCGAGATACCATCGACGACGATGAAACCGTAACGGATTTCTTGAACCTTACTCCGGCAAGGATACGAAAAGAGAAACCAAAACACAGACATCCCATCGCCTCGCGATAGAGAGCCACGAAGCTTGATAACAGGTTGATTCTTGGCTGTTTTGTCGATATTCTTTATCCAACTTTCAGTGAGGTCCTGCGTCGATGCTGAGGAGCTTTTTGAGAACCACGTAGGCTATGTTGTCCTTGGCTCGGGGACCCAAAAGACGCCGCCCGTCACTTCGCGAAGCGTGTCAGCTCCGATCTGATGGGAGCCATCGCTTTGATCCTTATCGATAAGGGATGTTGTGCCGCTCAGAAGGGTGACTTGGGTTATACCAACCGGATGCAGGAACATGCATACAGTCGGTGGTTTGCAGCCCTGAAGAGAAAGCACCGCATGAAACACCGGCAGGGAAAGCTATAAGGATGTGCTTCGACGACGCCACAAATTAAGGGACGCCTTTCACTGCACGGAAGGTCGAAATCCGGATATTAGCACCCAGACAACCGAAGCGACCGACCGGCGACATCTCCCCGGCATCAGCGACAACCATTCATCACGCGGCCGGCGTCCCGTGACGCAGTAGCCTCCCGGCCAGCTCAAGCTTTCGCAGCAGGTGCCAGACACCGGCAAGCCCCAACAGCAAGCCACTGCTGAGTCCCAGCGCGAGAATGACCTCGGATCCTGCCAACAGCCAGAGCAGTGCAGCAAATGTGGCAACGCCCGCGCTCGCCGCCAGCAGGCCGAGGCAAATGAGCCAAGAGGTGGCTTCCAACGTCCAGCGCATCCACAGTTTCATTCGTTCGATCTTGATGGGTATCACAATGTTTTCTTTCATAGCGGTTGTATGTTCACAGCCCGATGTGACAGCGTGATGAAGTTCGTGTGAATCTTCGGTGAAATCCACCGCAGGCGACTTTCTTGCTCCATAGCCACGCCTACACCTAAACATCTTTTTCGCATGCACCACCGCAGCCCGGGCTGGGCGGATGACTATCTCCGCCGGGAAGTGGAGATGGCTTGACGCGATCCCGGTTTTCCCTTGCGAAGTGGTCGAACTCGCTTATCAGGCCTCATGATTAAAGTTATTTTCAAGAAATCAGGTATCGAGGAGGAATGGGATGGCAGTGAAGAAAGCCTCCTGTCCCTCGGCGAGAAACATGGGATTGATCTCGATTTTGGCTGCCGAATGGGAAACTGCACGGCATGCCAGCAACCGATCCTTGCCGGCGAAGTCGAGTATCCTGATGGTCACAGTGGTGAACCCGAGGAAGGTAACGAACTGCTCTGCTGTTCCGTGCCAAAAGGGGGCGCCGACCTCGTAATCGGTGCCTGATCACAGGCGAAGCACTTCGGACTCTTGCGCTAGCGAAGTTCGTCTACCCCGATTACACAACTACCGCACCCTCCATCATGACGATCTCGATTTTCACAGACATCCCGGTCTGGGTGCGGCCTCTGGCACGGGCGTTGAATGACACTGGAGCAAACGTCGTTGTTGTGGAAGAACCGGATGCGGTGGCGGACACAGGCATGATCGTGAACCGCATGTCTTCCGGTCTGGTGGGCAAAATGCCTGAGCGTGCAATAGCGTTTCAGGATGCCTTCGCCGAGTGGGCGCGGGTGGGACGGATGGTTATCAATGGTGCTGATTGCTACCGCATCGGCCACAGCAAACTGGCTCAAGGAGGTTTGTTCGAGCAATGCGGAGTGAAGACGCCGCAAACCCGTGCCGCGATTCCGGGTGGGCGCGCACTGCCAGGTTTACCGGTGCTTCTCAAGCCGTCCGCCGGAGGATTCGGCAAGGGCATCTTCGAGCTTGAACCGAATGAATACGCCCCCGATTCCTTATTTACATCGGCCGATGGATGGGTCGAGCAGGAGCGCATCACCGCCGCGGATGGTATGGTTCATCGCATCGAAATCCTTGGCGACCGGATCCTTTACGAAGCCCGTTCTCCAATCACCCCGGGTGAATACAACTACTGCCTCGCTCATGCCGAATCCACGGTGACCCTCAGCAGTGAAGAAGATCTTCCACCCACCATCACCCAGCCCAGCCTTCGGATCGCAAGCATGGCCGGGATGGAGCTGGGAGCGGTCGAATACCTCGTGGACGCCAGTGGAGAGCCCGTCTTCATCGACTTCAACCCAGTCTCGAGCTTGCACCCGCGGGCGTCCGATCTGCTAGGCGAAGATCCGATCGTTACGACGGCAAATTACCTGATCCGCCGCATACGCTAGTAGCGCGGCCTCTTCGATGTCGTTCCACCGGTCGCCGGGAAATTGGCGAGGGAGCGTTTTTCTCGGTAGATTGGACGAAAAATAATACACCTCCAAAAATGCCGGAACCTGACAAAGTGGCAAAGGAATGGCAAAGGGGAATCAGCCTCTAACAGCCTTCGATTTAAGGCTCCGTAACCCACTAGAAATTAGTGAGTTATGGAGCCGGCTAACGGATTCGAACCGTTGACCTACTGATTACAAATCAGTTGCTCTACCAACTGAGCTAAGCCGGCCTCGTCGCCAGACGCAGGGATGTATCTACCTTTCTAAAAAGGATGGTGGGCAGGGCTGGATTCGAACCAGCGTACTCAATGAGAGCAGATTTACAGTCTGCCGCCTTTAACCACTCGGCCACCTACCCGGTGCCGCTTGTGCGGGGCGGGATGTTTGTTTTCGAGACGGGGTGCTGACAAGTAAAAAGAGGGGGAAAGTTCGATTTTTTCACCACTATCCCCTCATCCATCATTTCAGGGCAACTTTGTGCTTCGCCTCGCCCTACTTTCACGTTGTTCTTTTCAGAAATGCAAACCCTCCTGATCGCACTCGGATCGCTCGTCGCGTATCTCATCGCATACCACACCTACGGACGTTGGCTATCGCAGAAGATCTTCAAGCTCGACGCCTCGAACAAGGCTCCAGCTATCGAATACGAGGACGGCAACGACTACGTCCCGACCACCAAAAGCGTGGTCTTCGGCCACCATTTCACTTCGATCGCAGGCACCGGCCCAATCGTCGGGCCGGCGCTCGCTGTCATCTGGGGCTGGCTCCCTGCCCTGCTTTGGGTCCTATTCGGCTCGATCTTCATCGGCGCGGTGCATGACTTCGGATCGCTGGTCGTATCGATGAGAAACAAGGGCCAGACGGTCGGAGACATCTCAGGGCGGGTGCTTTCACCGCGCACGCGTATCCTGTTCCTCTCCGTGCTGTTCATGGCTTTGACCATCGTGCTCGCGATCTTCGGGCTAGTCATTGCTGCGGTGTTCAAAATGTTTCCCAGCTCGATCTTTCCCTGCCTCGTTCAAATCCCCATCGCCGTCGCGATCGGTGTCTGGTTACACCGAAAAGGCATCAGCCTCCTACTGCCCTCGCTCTTCGCCTTGGGAATCATGTATCTCAGTGTCGCATTCGGCGACTGGGGCTTTCTGCACGCATTCAACGTCACCCTTGCGAGCTGGCCGGTGATTACATGGGTCGTCCTCCTGCTGCTCTACTCATACGCCGCATCCGTGCTCCCCGTCTGGGTTCTTTTGCAGCCCCGCGACTACATCAACTCCCTCCAACTCCTCTCCGCACTCGGCTTGGTAGTGGTCGGTCTCGTCGTTGCCGGACTGTTCGGATTCGGCAGTGGTGAGGAAAAACAGGCCCTCGAGATCGTCGCACCCGTGGCAAGGCTAGGAGCCGAAGCCCCGGCGGGCGCTCCTTGGATTTTCCCCTTCCTTTTTATCACCATCGCCTGCGGTGCCATCTCCGGCTTCCACTGCCTGGTCTCCTCCGGCACCACCTCGAAGCAGTTGAAATGCGAGACCGACGCCCAGTTCGTAGGCTACGGCTCAATGCTGACCGAGGGATTCCTCGCCGTGCTTGTCATCCTCGCATGCGTCGCGGGTATCGGTCTCGGTGTCCCGGAAATAATCGACGGAAAAGCCACCGGCGAAACGCTCTTCGGCGAAGCCGCATACCAATCCCGCTACGCCACCTGGCAAGCATCCGGGGGACTCGCGGCCACCGTCGGAGCATTTGTATCCGGCTCGGGCAATTTCATCCAAGTCCTCGGCCTCGGCGCGGCCTTCGCCACCGCGCTGATGGGAGTCTTCGTTGCATCCTTCGCGGCAACCACTCTCGATTCAGCCTGCCGCCTGCAACGCTACGTCACTCAGGAGCTGGGAGCAGCCATCGGTATCAAAGCCCTGACCAACAAACACGGAGCCACGATCTTCGCCATCATCGTAGCCGGGGCCATCGCCTCCATGCCCGCCCCAGGCGCGGTTTACGCCACGGAAAATCTGGGCAAAGGCGGGCTTATCCTCTGGCCGCTGTTCGGCGCCACAAACCAACTCCTCGGTGGCCTCGCTTTCCTCGTCATCCTGTTCTGGATGTGGCGTCGTAGCCTTCCCATCTGGTTCGTCGCCATCCCCGCGACCTTCATGCTAATTCTCCCCGCCTTCGCCATGATCTCCCAGCTCTTCATCGGCGATGCCGCATGGCTCACCGGTGAAAATCCCAACTACCTGCTCACAAGTATCGGCCTGATCACCTTGGCCCTTGAAGCCTGGATACTTGTGGAGGCCGCCGCCGCATGGCCCAAGGCGAAAGGTATCCTGGAACAACCTGCGTGAGACGTTTCAGGAAAATATTTACCACCGCTCCGGTGTTGGTGGGGTGGCATCGAGTTCTCGACGTGAGCCGAAGAGGCCACCCCCAGACTCAAGGGGCGGAGACGCCCCTGCTACTCATCCGCACCCGATGCTCGGCGAGAATCTCAGGGATAATCGCAAGCGTGCTGAGGAAAATCAGACTCGCTGAAATACATGCGGTCCATGTGGGTGAAGCATACGTCGCAAGCATGAAGGCAAGGAATGGAGCAATGACCCCTCGCGCACCTGTTAGAAACGAATGCACACTCATGTATTCCACAACCTTATCGCTGTCTGCGAATTTCGTGACCCAGAGAGTCCATAGAATATTACCTCCGGCTCTGGCAACTCCGTGCAACCCTATACCGATGCAGAGCGCCATGAAGCCATTGCCCAGAAAGTAAATGAGGATGCCCAGAATAAAGAACACATTCACCAGCGCACGCACCGAGTAGAAAGGCAGGCGGTCAAAGACCGTTCCCCATGGCACCACGAAAACGATGAAGGCCGCCATCGGTACGGTGCCGGTGATGATCCCCACACTCTCGGGGTCGTAGGCATAGCCGTAAACCGGGTTACTGATGTATTCCACAAATAGCGCGAAGCTGATCAGATTTCCCATACCGAAAACCATCCATACAATCAGCAGTTTCTTAAAAGGAGCATCATCGGAAACGTGCCGGAAGGCATCGAACCACTGCAAGTGTATCGTCCTCCTCAGCACGACAGGTGCGATGGTGAGCACACATCCGGCCATGACCAGACAGGCCGCCGCGTATCCCCAGAAAAGGGCGGAAAAATCATTTCCACGGGAATTGAGCCACATGCCGACGAGCCACGCGATCAACCCTGCGGCACTGGCTCGCATCATGGCAGTCACGGAGAAAAGCCGACCGCGCGAATGCGATGAATAATGCTTCCGATAGATCTGCGAGGTGAGCGGTGCGCTCATTCCTAGAAACGTGAACGCAACAAAGCAGCCTGCGAAGTAGAGGGTCGCATCGTCCCCGGCCATCGCGGCAATCGCGAACCCGATGAATGAAAGTAGCCAGATGAATGCCGCGAGCGTATTGACAGCCCGGCCTAGCCGCCGCGCGATTTGAACAATAAAGAGACTGCATAGCAGACCGATGCTTCCCGCTGAAAGTATCGCGGCTTTCACCGCCCAATGCATCTCAAAAACCTGGATCGCAAAGAAGATAGCAAAGGTCGTCGCTGCGGTATCAATGAAACCCGCTGGCACCGCACGCAGCACTTCAAGCCGGAACGTACGTCCCTGCTGGTCGAAATCCTCTTGACCGGGAACGGGCGTGCTCATCGCCGCGCAGCATCATCTAGCCGCCAACTCGGCCACACCCAGCTCCCGCGCAAGCTCATTGAACTCCGCGATTTCCGCTGGGGTGAAGAGCAGCCCGCCTGCCTCGTCGGATGCTTTGCGGGCATTGAATTCGATCTGACCCGGCAGCATCGCACCGTCATTCCCGTGGCCAAGAATATCGTCGAGCACCGCTTTGAGGTTTCCGATCTGATCGCGGCCTTTCGCGAAATTTCTACCGGAAAGCGCTTCGGGATGGATCACGTGGAAGTAGAACGCGGTCGTGGTCTTCTCTTCCTTGTCATCGATTTTATGCCCCCGGATGGTCGGCAGCGATCCGCCGATCAAACCTCCGAAGATTTCGTTCAAAAGGCACATTCCGTATCCCTTGTGGCCACCAAAAGGTAGCAAGGCGGAAACTTCGTTAGGATCGATCGTGGGCTGGCCGTTCTTGTCCACCGCAGCGCCGGGAGGCAGTTGTTTTCCTTCACGCTTGAGCGCCTGCACCCGGCCCATCGCCACAGTCGCAGTCGCCCAGTCCATCACAATTGGGAATCCATTCGCCTCTTGGGATGGAATGCCCCACGAATGCGGGTTGGTGCCGAGAGTCGGATATTTACCCCCGAAAGGAACCACCTCCGCGATGCTCGAGGTGCAGTTCGTATACGCGAAGTAACCGCGCTCAGCAGCCTCCATCACGTAACCGCCGCCCCAGAGATAATGGAACGCATTGTCCACCGCGATCTGGGCGATACCATATTGATCGGCAAGCTCAATCGCGCGATCAATCGCACGATAGGCGACCGCCTGACCGAGCTTCTTGTTCGCATTCCAAATTTCCGATGCCGGAAAACGCGACTCCAACACTTCGATTTCCGCTCCCGGAACGCATCCACCGATCGCCGAGCCAAACAGGTGGTCGAGATGTAACGCTTTCAAAGCATGGTGGGTGCGGATCCCGTGGCGGGCCGCCTCTGCAGCGAGTTTCGTTCCGAGAGCAGCCTCATCTTCTTTGTAGCCAAGGGCTTTATAAGCGGTGATGACGAGCTGATCGTGGGCTTCGCGGGAAATGGTCTGGAAATCGGACATGGTTCTTGGGTTCGGATAAATGGGGTTCGCAGTTGTCGCGAACGGAAAAGCATCTAAACCCATCATCGGTTTTCGGCAAGCACATGTCGGTAAAATATGCGGTCCTTACCCGAAACAAGCGGGCGTTGCAAAGCTGGGAAAAGCAGCCATGAATCAGGAATGAAACTCGAAGCTGTGCTCTCTATCATTCTGCTGACAGTAAGCCTCCACGCGACGGCGGAACCTGCTTTCAGAAAAAAGGACATGAAGCCCGATCCAAGACTCCCGGACCATATCACCGAGGCGAGTGGGGCCGCAGTTTCCGGCGCGAACAAGAATTTTCTCTGGGTGGTGAACGACAGCGGAGGCAGCAACGAAATTCATCTCATCCAGAGCGATGGAACTTCAAGAGGCTCAGTGAAGGTGAAAGCGGCAAAAAATCGCGACTGGGAGGACCTTGCCGGCTTCTCTTCCGGCGGCGAGAATTTCCTAATGATCGCCGATACAGGTGACAACGACAGCAAGAGGGATTTCTGCACGCTATACGTCGTCCGCGAGCCAGCCTTGCCCCAGGATGGAAAGTCCCTGGATGAAAAAATTCCTCTGGCTTGGAAAATAGATTTCACCTGGGAGGGAGGACCCAGAGACTGCGAGTCGGTCGCGATCGACCCGACTAGTGAAAAGATCCTGCTCGTTTCCAAACGAACTTCACCTCCGGAGGTCCATGAACTCCCCTTGCGTCCGAACGGCAAAAGGACGATGACTAAAAAAATCGGCACGGTCCGAGTCATGGCTCCGAGTTTGAGTTTCATCAAATACCGCAATCAACCGACCGGGATGGATATCTCCGTAAACGGGAATCGGGCTGTGATCGTAACCTATTACGGACTCTTCGTTTTCGACCGGAAAAAGGACGAAACGTGGAGCGTTGCATTCGCTGGAAAGAGCCTGACCTCAAATCCCCATGGCCTTCCTCAAGCTGAAGCGGTGGCTTTATCTCACAACAACGGCCGTCTGATCTTTGCGCTCTCCGAGGGGAAAGGCACCAAGATACTGGCGCTTGTGGAAACAAAATAATCCACATCCATCTTGCGATACCCGGAACTCTCAACGCAAATCGGGCGGATCGGAAATTCCGAGCCGCCCGTTGTGTTGCCAATTTAAATGGCTACTATTTGACTAGTCTTTCTTGCTGAGCGTCACGATGGAAGTCGCCTCCAACTCGCGGTTGCCGAAGAATTCCGTATCCATTTGGCCTGAAACGCTAACGCGGTCGCCTTTCTGACCAGCGCAAACCATTTGGCTTACCGAGGTGGGGTGCGCCACTTCCAATCGCTCCGCGATCCGGCGTTTACCACTCCGCTACAGTTCCGCCGCCAGTTTGAAGACCTCGCGGAATTTCTTCTCGGCATCCAGCGAACCAATCAGCACCAACTTGCCGTCCTGCGGCAGCTCCTTGAAGGGATCCGGATTGATCCGGCGTTCCCCGTCCAGCTCGACCGCGATGATCGAACATCCCGTCCGGGACCGGACCGCGGACTCCGCAAGGGATTTATTGGCGAGCGACGACGGAACCTTTGCCTTGAAGATATTGACGCCCTCTGCCAGCAGTACCGTGTCGCTGCCCCGCAGATGATTGAAAATCGTATTCGCCCCCATCGATGCATAGGAAAGGGTGATATCCGCGCCGGCCCGGTGGAGACGGCGGGCTTTCGACTCATGGGTGCAGCGGCTGATGATCTGGATGCCGTGGCGCAGGCGCCGGTAAAAGATCGTCAGGAACACGTTGATATCGTCGTCATGGGTCGTGACGATGACCGATCCCGCTTCCTGCAAACCGGCTTTCACGAGAATATCAAAGTCGGAAGCGTCACCGACGATTGCGTTTTCAATCTGACTCACCCGCTCCGGAACCTTCTCGATGATGACCCACGGTATGCCCGCCTCGGTGAGCGCCCGCGACGTGGCTCTCCCGACCCGGCCGCCGCCTGCGATGACGACGTTGCTCCGCTCCGCCGGCTCGCGTTCCTGACCGTAAATTTCGCTGTAGCGTTCAAAATGGCTTTCCGCACCCGCCAGCACCAGGACGGTGTTCACCCCTATCCTGGTCGTTGGATCCACCGGTTCGAAATGCCCGTGGATCCAGATACCCACCACCGTGACCCCGGTCTCGGCCCGGAGTTCGCTCTCGGCGATCGTCTTACCGACCAGCGAAGTTTTGGCGGGATTCGCCTCCGCGATAAGCAAGCCGTCCAGGTCGCCGATCAGGTGGGCTTCGGCATCATTCCCGATGACCCGCCGCGCCAGCGCCTGCCCCATCATTTCCTCCAGCCGCAGGATGTGGGTCACACCCGCCAGCTCGAGCGCGTTGCAACTCTGCTTCGCCGTGGCAGACGCCACGATGGGAACCGTATCCGAGATTTCCCTCACCGTGAAGGCGACGTTCGTGTTCATGATGTCGCCAAGCATCGTGACCACCATTGCGGCGCGCCCTACTCCAATACGGCGGTAGGTGTCCGTGTCACTTGGATCGCCCACCACGATGGGCACGTTCTGTTCGCGCAGTTCCAGCGCCCGCGCTACCGTCGGAACAAGAACGACGTAGCCGATGTCGTTTTCCTCAAGCATCCGGATCAGCATCGTGGAGACCGGTCCGTAGTTTGTCAGGATCACATGACCCGAGGTGCCGGGTGGCAGCTCAACCGGCGCATTGGCCCTCTGCTGCGCCTTCATCCAGGGAGCGTAGAAGAACTCGATAAAGGTGAAGGGAAGAATCACCAGCAGGAAAATGACGCCCGATGCCAGCACGATGATCGAGAACAGTCGTCCCGCATCGGACTCGAAGGTGATGTCCCCGAAGCCGAGCGTGGACATGACCGTCAGGGTCCAATAGATACCCGTGACCCAGCTGTGGTGCTGCCCCTCGCGCTCCATGAGGTAGTGGAAGATGATGCTGTAGGCGGAAATCAGCAGCCCGAGGACAACAAGGAGCTTAATCAGCGCGAGCAGGTTGATCCGGCTCGTGCGGTCTTTCATGAGGGTGCTGATGACGGTGACGATTGTTTTCATGTTCGGCTTTGTTGTAAGGATAGATACTTTTCAGGGGCATGGCACACCATTTTCCCATACCAGTCCAATTGTCCGTGTGATTTGTGACCCGTTGGATTCGGAATTCCGGAGCCGTTCGGTGCGCGCCTGTCGCTGCCGGTACGCTATCCGAATTGGTCGGGGTAATCCTCCAAGGATTTTTTCGAGAAGGGCGGTCACATCCACGTCACTGGCGAAGGTGAACCCAAGCGGACCGAAGACAGGGCCGAGCGCCAGAACGATTCCCGGGAAACAAATCTGCGATCAAGCTTCGATGGCGAATACGCTGGGATTGATGAAAGGCTTCCGTATCTTGCAGTGATTCCTTGGGGCACGACGATACAGCGCGCAGGAACTGTCTCAATGGAGAGGCCACCTGTAATTTCTTGGAAAATTCAGCAACCCAAAGTCGGTCTTTCAACTTTTCTTCAGACTTTTGCCTCAAGCCATTTCCCTTTGAAATGAAGGCGGGTGAAAATGATGGATTGAGTCACCAGATCACATCCCAGCACGATCCACACGCCGGTCAGTGAAACCCAGGGAGTCTGGGTCAAAATCCATAGCACGCCGATCCGATAGAAGATCATACTCCCGAAAGCCCACGTCATCACCATGCGAGTCGCACCTGCTCCACGCATGGTTGATTTGAGAATGATACAGGTCGCGAAAAACGGTTGCGTCACCGCACAGACAACAAGCAGCGGCCCTGCCAGACCGATATGAATTTCGCTTCCGGGTGCCATCAGATTGATCAGCACATCGCGACCGAAAACAAAACAAAGCCCCATGAAAACCATTATCCCGACCGCGATTTTCCACGAAAAACGCACGGCCCGGACCGCCATTTCCGGAACTCCGGCACCAAGGTATTGACCGGTCAACGCAGCGGCTGCGGCTGCGACGGCGAAACCCGGAAGGAAACTCATCGATTCCAAACGTATCGCGATGAAATGCGCACCAAGCGCGCCTTTGGTGTCGAGGTTTGAAATCACCCTCACCCCGTATGAGTGAATGCACCACATCCCCGCGATCTCAACCGCCTGCGGCATCCCGACTCGCCAAATGCGTAGCATCGTTTCCCCATGAAAAGCGAGCCCGGCGCGGCTCCATCGCAAGCCCTCGCTACGCCTAAAAGCCAGCAGTATCACAAGAGTCGCTAGACCCGCGATCCAGCCGATCACCGTCCCCAGTGCAATCCCCGCAACCCCCATACCGCCGAACGGCTCGGGCCCGAAGACAAACAGCGCACTCGCGCCCATATTTACGATATTGACCACAAGCATCGCAAGGAAAGGCGTCTTCGTATCGCCGGAACCCCGCAGGGCCGCATTGACAGCGAAAACCGCTCCGGCCACAGGACCAGACCAAGCAAGCATCCGGATGTAGCTCTCCGCCTCGACCGCCGCAGCAGGACCAAGCCCCATCCAACGGATCAGAAGCACCGCACTGGCCTGAAGTATCACAAATGCCACAAGACCCGCCAGAGCACCAAGCCACAGCCCCTGCCCCAACCCACGGTTGCTGAGTTCACTGTCCCGGGCACCGGTCGCCCGTGAAACAAGGGCCATGGCTCCGGTTGCAACCGCTCCTTGAAAAATATAGATGAACCAACCCACATACCCACCAAGACCCATCGCATCGAGGACCGCCACCCGTTCGGCACCGACAGCCATGCGCCCGGCGATGAGTATGTCGGTCATGCCTACGAAAAACGCGAGGATTTGCTCAAGCAAGGGCCACATGGCCAGAGTGAGCACCTGCATGGTCAGGGTCATTTTACCAAGCTTGCCACCCAGCCTGGCCTCCAACCCCCTCTCACTCGCCTCCACTGATATGCCCGGCTTATCCATCCGCGCAGACCCTCACCTCACTACTGTGGAGATTCAATCCCAGTTTTGGAAAGTATTGGCAAAAACACCCTACGCGCGCCGCATGTAATCCGGCACCTGATCACGTTGATGGGCAGGAGGTATCGCACTGCTGGAAAAAGAAATCACCGCGCCGATCCCGGCCGCATGACTCGCTCCAAGCCGTGGCTCGACCTCGAACTCAGGAAAGACATACCGGGCCCTCGCCCGAAACCACATAAACGCACTCCAACCTAACAGAAGAAGCCCTGCCACAGCCACTGCTACCGAAGCAGTGATTTTCACCCATGACGGGAGCGGTTCTTCAGGAACCTCCTTCAATTCTTTTTTCTCAGTGAAAGTATACGCGGCCCTATCTTCAGGAATCACCTCCATGGTCTCGATCGCCGTGCCTTCAGCCATCCGCTCCATCCAATAAATGCGGATCGACATTTGAACGAGGAAGGCTTGGAGCTGCTCGCCGGGATCAGCATGGTCAAAAGCGCGGATGACAGAACTTTCCAGCGCCCGCCTCTGCTCCGCAGCCGACACGGCGTCGGTGATAATCGGACTCAGATAAATCGTGGATCGCTGGGGTGCGCCCAGGTAGTAATAAACAATGACCGCCGGTTTTCCTACCGAGTATAAACGCTCAACCACTTCTTCCTCGCGCACCTCACCGGGTATCTCCTGATCAGCACCAAAAACATAGACAACCATATCTATGGAAGAGTCCCCGGCGTGGTGCTCCAGGAACGCCTCCAGGTCCAAGCGTTCCCTGGTTCCCAGCAAATCCTGAGGATCCAAAAGAAAACGCTTCGGACGCGCGGAAAAATACTCGGTGAGGTATTCTTCGCTGACAACATTCTCTCCGGCTTCATCAGTGGCCAAATCTGCTGGAACAGCACCAACCACATCAATAGGTGTCTCTGCTGCCACCTGCTCGCCGAACAATGATTCAAACGTAAGGAGAGAGCGTCCCGCAATCCAGCCATCTTCCAGCATTTGTGATCGGACCTCGACATCCCAGGCTGGCATGGGCGGCTCTACAACCGCGCCAGCACACCCTAGTGACAAAAAAAACGCCGCGAGTGTCGCCTTCATCGTTCCACCTCCTCAGACGCTTTTCCAGGTGTGTGCTCATCTCTTCTGTTTCCGCCTCGAATTTTCTTCACCAGATCTTCAACAGCGACCGGCTTACTAACCCGCTGCTCGTATTTATCGGGATCACGACGAACCTGGCGACTCCGCTTCCGAAGCAGTTTTTCCAACTGGCGGAGACAACGCAAAGCCCCATCCGCATATCGACCCTCAAGCCAATGCGAGTGAGCCCTTGAAAGGCATTCGAATGTATCACGTTCATCAAAAAACGGTTCCAGCAAATATCCGAAACTCATGCTCGCGGACTTGGATTCGGGATCGATGACAATGAGAACGCCTGCCTCGTTTGGCCGATCAACCGGGACGTCCTCGAAGACACCACGGTTCAGCAACCAGAATCCGAATTGCCTGAGGTTTCCCGTTTCTCCGAATGTATCGGTATAGATCGAAACAAAAATCTGAGGGAAGGCGGTTTGCACCCGGTCCATGGCATCCTCCAGAATGTCACGTTGGTTGCGGCGGAATACTCCTGCCGCGTCGGTGAGCCTCCGGAGCTTCACCTCACTATCACCAAACATGTGGTCGGCATCGCCTATCGCGAAACCGCAATGGGGGCAGGCCGGAGCAGCGCGATGGATACGCTGCACACATCGGGGACACTTCATAGTTCTCTGAACATTTATTACGGGAATTACAGTATTACGTCAAAGTATAATAAATCTGTCAGATCGGAAAACAACTGCAATCAGATCAGCTCGCTATTGATGTTTACTCCGATACCGCTAGTCTTTCCCCCAATCATGTCACGTATCTCGATCACTAAAACTCCGAAGTGCTACGTCGGAGGGGCGTTCATCCGTTCCGAAAGCAATCGCACCTACGAGATCACAGACAGCAACGGCGAATTCTTCGCGAACGTTCCCCTGTGCACCCGCAAAGATGTCAGGAACGCTGTGGAGGCCGCAGCCAAGGCCGGCCCGGGTTGGGCGAAGCGCTCCGCATACAATCGCGGTCAGATTCTCTACCGCATGGCGGAAATGCTGGAGGCCAGATCCAAGGAACTCGTCGATGCCCATTTCCCGAAAGACAATACGGAAAAGAAACAGGCAGCAGCAGAAGTCGCCACAAGCATCGACCGCATCGTCCACTACGCGGGCTGGACTGATAAATACGAGTCACTGCTCGGCAGCGTAAATCCTGTCTCGACCCCACACTTCAATTTCTCCGTGACCGAACCAATGGGAATCATCGCCGTCGCCGCTCCTGAAGACGCCCCCCTGCTCGGACTGATCTCGATGATTCTTCCTATCATCACCAGTGGAAATGCAGTTGTCGCCCTGGCTTCGGAGCGCACACCCTACCCCTCCATACTGCTTGGTGAAATCCTCGCCACCAGCGACCTGCCCGGTGGTGTGATCAATCTCCTGACCGGAAAGAATGCTGACATCCTCCCGACCTTCGCGACACACGAACACATCCGCGGTATCTCGGCCTTCGCAACCGCGGAAGAAGGAAAAACCTTACAGCAAGGAGCTGCGGAATCGGTGAAACGCACCAAAATAATACCCGCCGGAAAGCCCTATGATTGGATCGAGAAATCCGCTCAAGGCCTTTACCATATCCGCGATTTCGTGGAACTGAAAACCACATGGCATCCGGTCGGTTGAGTTCAACTCCCGAATACCCGAGCGGAGAAATCACCCACGCGACTTCGCATCCTCCTCAATCCAATCCCAGAGGGAAGCAACCTTCGCAGCGACTTCGCGTTTCGTTTCGGAAAGGTCGGCTCCAGCGTCCGATTTGGCGAATAGATAGAATTTGATCTTGGGTTCGGTTCCCGAAGGTCTGACTGCGAAGGAACGTCCATCGGCAAGATCAAAGAACAACATCTTCTCTTTCGGAAGGAGATCCCCTTCCTGATCGAAGATATCCTCAGCAGAGAAATCCCGGAAACGTGTCACCTCCACCCCGTCGATTTCGCCGGGTGGATTGGTAGCGTAGGAACCGGCCAGTGCTTGAATTTTCGCCGCTCCATCGGCTCCTTCCATGGTGATCGCCTTCCCAACTTCAATGTAGTATCCGAATTCGGTATAAAGCTCATCGAGCAATGCGGGCAGGGTTTTACCAACTGACTTCGCGTAAGCTGCAACTTCCGCGAACATCAGGGTTGCTCCGTTGGCATCCTTGTCACGAACCGCATCGGAACCGAGATAACCGTAGCTCTCCTCGCCACCGAACACGAAGAAACGCGAATACTCGAGGCGTAGCGCCCGTGTCTGTTCCTGGCTTAGCGAACGGTAATCGCCTTTCTTATCAGCAGGAATCGCATCTTCGTATTTCTTCAGCTTCGCGGCGATGTATTTGAAGCCGGTCAGCGTATTCACCACGGATACTCCAAAAGAATGGGCGATGGCAGATTGCAACTCGGTGGTAACGAAAGTTTTGACGATCACCCCGCGGGTCCGGTTGGCGTTGGTAAGCCAACCGAGATCGAACATGGTTTTCAGACGATACCATGCCATCAGCGAGCCGATCTGATTTCCGGTGAGGAGAACCATTTTCCCCTCTTCATCGCGGACTGCGACTCCCATACGGTCCGCGTCCGGGTCTGTCCCTATCACAATTTCCGCACCACTGGTTTCCGCAAGTTTGATCGCCATTTCCAAGGCTGGCGCGTTTTCCGGATTCGGTGAGGCGACCGTGGGGAAACGACCGTCCTGGATATCCTGCTCGGGAACCGTAAGGACTTCGAATCCGAGATATCTCAACATCGGGACATTGATGTGCCCGCCGGTTCCATGGAGATTGGTGAATACGATTTTCGCCGGTGAACTTTCCAATAAGCTTGGCTGTAGCAAAAGCGTTTTAAGGAGATCGATATATCGCTGATCAAAGTCCTCCCCGAGCGTATTGACGACACCCTGCTCAACTCCTGGAAGCGGCTCGTATTTCTCGCTCGTGATGGAGTTGACCTCTTTGATGATCGCAGAAGCATGTGGTTCGACGATTTGTCCCCCGTCGTTGAAGTATGCTTTGAAACCACAGTCATGCGCCGGGTTATGACTTGCTGTGATCACAACCCCGGCATCCGCACGGAGCTGACGAACCGCGAAGGAAAGCTGCGGAGTGGAGCGCGGCCCATCAAAAACATAAGCATCACAACCGAGATCCGCACAAATCCGCGCGCCGAAATCAGCGAAGTTTTTCGAGAAGTGACGCGTGTCGTGAGCGAAAACCAAAGTCGGCTTTTTCCCATCATCAACGAATGATTTTACGTAAGCAACCATTCCACGGACCGCTCTGGAAACATTGAAATAATTCATCGTCGCCGTGCCAACACACGGAAACTCCGGCCTATCGTTCGGCCCGCCCGCGCCTTGCTCGGAATTGGTGACTGTCTGACCAATCGTCCGCCCCCGAAGACCGCCTGTGCCGAACGCGAGGGTTTTGTAAAAGCGATCGTTTAGTTCGGAGAAATTCCCGGCTTCAGCGAGTTCCTCAACAACCATCTTGGGAAGAGTGCCCGCAGATCCGGCAAGCAGTGCATCGATATTCTGGCGGGCTGAATCAAGAAGTTTTCCAGATTCCACAGCGGCGTCGAGTATTTCGGAGAGATGATTCATAACAGATTTTTAGAAATTTTCTTCGGCACAAGCAGACCGTACTTCGGACTGAACAGGTAGGCTAAAATAAATAAAATCCCCAAAAGAATCACGATAGCGGGGCCGGGTGAAATACCTAGGGGACTTGAGAGCAACACAGCAATCGTTGCACCAAATCCACCAATCAGTCCTCCGCCCCAGAACAGCGCCGGGGTCTTATCGGTCAGAAGTGAAACGGTTGCTGCCGGAGTCACGAGCAAACCGACGGAAAGCACACAGCCGACCGCTTGCAGCGAGGAAACGAGCGCGAGCACCAGCATCCCGAAAACGAGATACTGCATCGCACGAACAGGAACTCCCTGTGCGGCGGCAACGTTCGGCTCGAACAATGTCAGCAACAACGGACGCATCAGCAGATTCGTCGCGATCAGAATGACAGATCCGATTGAAAACACGATCCACAGATCGGTATTACCCACCGCCAGTATATCGCCGAAAAGCCAGTGCTCCAATTCTGTGCGAGTCTCAAGCTTCGGCAAAATCGCCACCCCAGCGGCAAACGCAGCAGTGTATAGAACCGCCAGCGAAGTCCCTTCCGCGATACGTTTTCCTCGCGAAACCGCAACCGCACCGAGTCCGACGATAAGCGCCGCAAACATCGCTCCAAGAAACGCGTTCCATTGGCTGAGGACTCCGGTGACGAGAATCCCGAGCGCGATCCCGGGAAGCATCGTGTGAGAGAGTGCCGAGACTGATAGAGCGTTCCTGCGTAGAACCACGAAGCCGCTGAAGAAGCCGTTTGTGAAACCTATGAAGGCCGCAGTCGCGAGAGTGCGTTGGTAAAACGGACTGCTTAAAAGTTCTTCAAACATGGGATTCTGCGACTGGCACGGCGAAGGTATCCGCGATCAGTGATGAGGTGAGAATTGTAGAGACAGGCCCGAAGGCAATCCGGCGGGTATTTAGAACCAGCACCTCGTCAAAAAGTAATGGCGCGGAGCCGAGCTCGTGATGCGAGGCGATAATCAAACGTCCTTCCCCGGCGAGTTTTTCCAACAAATCCCCGAGAAGTATGGCCGCGTTGCGGTCAAGCCCGGTAAAAGGCTCATCTAACAAAAGAACGTGGGCTTCCTGCGCGATCGCCCGGGCGAGAAAGGCTCGCTGTTGTTGCCCCCCGGAAAGCTCGCGGATTTGCCGGTCCTGCAGATCGTTCAGATTGAGTGACTCCAAAGCCTCGTCCACCGCCCGCTTGTCATCGCTGGAAAAGCTCCGCCACCATCCCGTCTGCGGATACCTGCCCATCTCCACAAGCCCCCGCACCGTGATGGGAAACGACCAATCGACCTCCTCCCGCTGGGGAAGATATGCGAACTCCCGCGACCATTTTTTCACCGCAGTCCCCCGCCAAAGGATTTCTCCGCTGCGCCTCGGCACCAGCCCCGCGATTGCTTTCAGCAAAGTCGATTTACCCGCTCCGTTAGGGCCGACCAGCGCCACCCGGTTGCCGCACGAGGTCGCCATCGAAACGGAATCCAGCGCGAGGATCTCACGATACGCGACGGACAGCCCCTCAATCACCAACTCGTGGTGATGGGCGTGGTGCGCACAGCAGTCATGTCCGGTTTCCTCTTTCAAAACGGCAGTTCTACGAAATCATCGATGTCCCCCGGCGCATCGAACACATGGGTGAAAGTTTCCTCCCCGGGTGCCTCGATCACCAGCTTGGCGAAGCGTCGGGAGCCACCGTCTTGCTTCCACTTCACTTCCAAAAAAACAACAGGAGCGTGAATATCGATGTCGAGAGTCCCGGTGAAAGCCCCCGTCGCATCCGGCTCAATTGATTTCCCAGCCAGCGAAACGGACGACGCCTCCGACGAAAGGCTGAGGAAATACCTAGCTGTCACCTCGGATTTCTCCGTTTCCGGCAAACCCCTATCCCCCAAGTTATCCGGCACCTTCTCTCCTCTGTCAGTCAAACGCGCAAATCCAATCCCCGAAACGACAAGCGCCAAAAGAACCAGAACCGTGCGTATCAGTGGAGAACCCCTCACGCAACTAATGTGCATTAAGCAATGACCGCTTGCAACCCCGCAATATTCAGAAATCAGTGTCCTTGTCATCCAGATCAAGCTCCTTGATCCAGATGTTGCGATAGCGGACATCGTGGCCTTCGCATTGGAGCTTCAGGCCGCCGGGCCTATCGGTGATTCCCTTACCACCATCATTGCCACCATCGATCCCGGAGTTCTCCCCACCCCAGACCTGATTGATTTTAACGTCTTCGTGAACTTTCTCACCGTTGAAATACACCGTGACCCGAGCCTTCTCAGTGAGCTTGCCATCGGTGAAACGCGCAGCGCGGAAGACGATGTCGTATGAGTTCCATTTCCCGATACCCTTGTAAAAATCGTAGGGAGATTCGGTCTCATTGATAACAGCACCCATACCATGCTTGGTCTTGTCCCCGTCCTTGATCTGGATCTCGTAGCGGTTCTGCAAATAAACCCCGCTGTTACCGCCCTTGTTATTGACGAGAAACTCGATGTGCAGACGGAAGTCGCGGTATTCCTTTTTCGTAACGATATCCGCCGCCCCGTATTTACCCTCGGCTAAGGGATCGTCTGTTTTCATCACCTTACCTTCGTCGACCGGATCCTCGACGATTTTCCACTTGATCGGCATCTCGGACGCGAATCGCGGCCCTTCCCAATAGATCCATTTGGCATCGAGCATTTCACGCGAACCATCGAAAATAACCTCGGCACCATCGACCGGCTTCGCCCCGAGTCCGATATTTTCTACGGCAGAAACGGCAGTGACAAATGAAAGAAACAAGAGGGCGGGAGTCTTAAACATGATACCTATACGTTGGACACACCGAAGCTGTTTCACAAAATCACCCCGCCTGCGGCTACAGCAATGATCCAAGGCTGAAAAGCGCCCTTGCTCATATAGAAACCCGGCATCATAGCAATGGTTCTCCGCTTATCTCCCCAACAATGGACACATTCCCCGTCACCTGCCCCACCTGCTTCGAATCATTCGAAATCGCCATCCCACTAGAGTCGGAGATGCCGACGGAATACGATTACGACTGCGAAGTCTGCTGTCGACCCATGATTATCATCCTAAACTCGCCAGACGACATCTACGCGCAGGGCTTGGGAGATTGAGGAGAAGGGACATTCGTTTCCCGTCAATTCAGAAAAGAAGCCACAGCAATTCCCCTGCTCTTGTCAATTTTCCACATTCTGCCTTTGCACCCACACCCCTTAACGTCTCAAATACGGGCATATGAAAAAGGCCGATAAGGAATTCCTCTTCAACCTCCTCGAAACCCCTTCCCCGACTGGCTTCGAAATGCCGGGTCAGAATGTTTGGGCAAAATACCTCAAGAAAACCGCCACCAAAGTCGAGTGCGATGCTTACGGCTCCACTTGGGCTACACTTGAAGGTAAATCTAAAAAAGTCGTCATGCTCGAAGCACATGCCGACGAGATCGGATACATCATCAAGCACATCGATGACAAAGGTTTCCTCCGCATCGACCGGGTCGGCGGCTCCGATGCTGCCACCGCCCGCGGACGCCGCGTCCACATCCTCGGTGATAAAGGAGTCGTTTCCGGAATCATCGGCAACACCGCGATCCACCTCCGCCGCGATTCACTCGCCGGTGAAAAATCTCCCGCTGTGCACGATCTCTGGGTCGATGTAGGGGCCTCGAATGCGAAAGAGGTTACTGAACTGGGTCTCCGCGTCGGCCACCCCATGGTCAACCAAGACGGCCCTGCGGAACTCGCTCACAAACGCTTGATCTCCCGCGCCCTGGACAACCGCATCGGCGGCTACGTCATCGCCCAGGTTATGAAACGCATCGCAGCCTCCGGCAAAAAACCTGCTACCACTCTCGTTTGCCTTAACGCGATTCAGGAAGAAATCGGCGGCCATGGAGCCATGATGGCCACCTACCGCCTGAAACCTGAAATCTGCCTCTGTCTCGATGTCACCCACGCCACCGACACCCCCGGCATCGACCCAGCGAAGTTTGGTCTCGTGAAACTCGGTGAGGGTCCGACAGTCACACATGGCACTTGCAACCACCCACTGATCGTCGAGCGCCTGATCGAGCTTTCCGGGAAAAAGAAAATCGATATTCAGCACGAATCGTCGAGCCGCTTCTCCGGCACCGACACTGACAAGATTTTCAACTCCCGCGAAGGTGTCCCTAGTGCGCTCGTTTCCCTACCATTGCGCTGCATGCACTCAGTGGTGGAAACCGCCCACCTTGATGACATCGAGTCGACAATCCAGCTACTGGAGGCTTTCGTCCTCTCAGTGAAAGATACCGACAATTTCCATCACACACTCGAAGCGTAGACCGCAGTGGAAATTCTTCGCATCCTTTCACTACAAAACTGGAAAAATCACGCCCAGCACCAACAGTGCGCATACACAAACCAACATTTTGACACTCGACTGGTTCACGATCTCATTCCCGGCCCTTCGGTTTCATCCCCGCTTCATGGTCATCATGAACTCATTGCCCTCGGTATCGATACACATCGCGAGGTGCAATGGGTCCTCCACGGTATCAGTCGGTTCGCAGGTAAGATCTCCGCCGCACTCTTTAAGCTTCACGATCCCCTCCCGCAGATCATCGACCTGAAAAGAAAGCCCCGTCCAAGTCCGTTTCCCCTCGCCGCCGCCATGCACCCCTATCGTTGCCCCGGCGATAACGATCTCGCTCCAGACTTCCATCTCGAAACTGATCACTCCACCAAACAGGGATTTGTAAAAATCCAGGCAGCGCTTCCAATCCGATGCCCACAACACGTATTTCACTTTTTCAACTTTCATTCCCGCACTCTCAGGGATCACAGGGAAAACACAATCCGCAATCTCCTTGCTTCCGGGTTGGACGTTTGCCGCAACCTGTTCAACAGTCCCCGCCATGCAATCTCTTCCTTCAATGTTGAGGTTCGAAAATTGAAATTTCATGATTCCAGGCCAACGCTACATCACTACCTCCGAACCCACACTCGGCCTCGGCCACGTCCTCTCTGAAGAGAACGGCCTGATCGAGATCTGCTTCCCCGCCGCCGAAGACACCCGCACCTACTCGGTTGCAAACGCCCCCCTTGTCCGCGTTCGCTTCGCCCCGGGCGACGAGATTTCCGATCACGAAAAGAACCTCCTTATCGTCGAATCCGTCACCGAGGAAAACGACCTGCTCACCTACCACGGTGGCGGCAAGTCCATCCACGAGTCCGACCTGTTAGATTCACTCACCTTCATCCGCCCGGAGAAACGCCTGCTCGCCGGCCTCACCGATCACCCCCGCGATTTCGACCAACGCCTCGAAGCTCTCCGCTGGAACGCCGCGATTCGCCGCTCGCCCGCCCGCGGTTACACCGGTGCCCGCATCGACCTCATCCCCCACCAACTCTCCATCGTCGCGGAAAGCTCGAACCGACTCTTCCCCCGCGTCCTACTCGCCGACGAAGTCGGACTCGGCAAAACCATCGAGGCCTGCCTGATCCTCCACCGCCTTCATCTCACCGGTCGCGCCGACCGCATTCTCATCCTCGTGCCCGAGGCACTCGTCCACCAATGGTTTGTCGAGTTGCTCCGCCGCTTCAACCTGCTCTTCGCTATCTTCGATGAGGAGCGCTGCCGCTCACTCGATGGAACCTCCAACCCCGACGGCGGCCTGATTCCCAAAGAAGCGGACGAAAGCATCAACCCTTTCTCCGATTCCCAGCTCATCCTCTGCGCCACCGACTTCCTTGCGGAAAACGAAACTCGCGCCGCCCAAGCCCGCGCCGCCGGCTTCGACCTACTCATCGTCGATGAAGCCCACCACCTCGAGTGGTCGGAAGAAGAGGCCTCGCCCGCCTACCGCATGGTCGAAAGCCTCGCGGCGCAAATCCCATCCCTCCTACTACTCACCGCCACCCCGCAACAACTCGGACCCGAAGGTCACTTCGCGCGCCTGCGCCTGCTCGATCCCGCCCGCTACTCCGACCTAGACGAATTCCTCTTCGAGACCGAGTCCTACACCCCGCTAGCCGAGGCAGTCGAAGCACTCACCAAGGGCGAAATCCCGAAAAACATCACCGATTTCACCCTCACATCCCCAAGCGCCGACAAACATCTCCGCGATCTCCGCGCCGGAGATGAAAAGGCCCGCCCCCTCCTCATATCCGAGCTGATCGATTCCTTCGGCACCGGCCGGGTCCTGTTCCGTAACACCCGTGAACGCCTCACCGGTTTCCCGAAACGCATGCCCATCCTCCACCCCATGGAGAAAGGAACATCTCCTTACACCTGGTTGGCGGAGCTGATACGGGTTCTGCCAGTCACCGAAAAAGTCCTGCTCATCACCAACTCCCCCGACGCCGCGATCACGGTGCAGGAAAAGTTATTGGAGGAAATCCAAGTCGATACCGCACTCTTCCATGAAGACCTCTCCATGCTCCAGCGCGACCGCAACGCCGCCTACTTCCAAGAAACCGAAGGTGCTAGAATCCTCATTTGTTCCGAGATCGGCTCCGAAGGCCGTAATTTCCAATTCGCCCGCCACCTCGTGCTCTTCGGCCTGCCACGCGACCCGGAGGTCCTCGAACAACGCATTGGCCGACTCGACCGTATCGGCCAGACCGGCGACATCCACATCCATATACCCTACGGAAAAGACAGCCGATCAGAACTCCAGGCCCGTTGGCTACACGAAGCGCTCGACGTTTTCTCCGAACCTCTAAAAGGAGCGACAACTCTTTCCACCCAACTCCTCCCGGAGCTTGATGAACTCGCTGATGCCTCGGCAACTTCAAAACAGTTTAAAGACTTCCTCAAACGCTCCACTACCCTCAAAGCGGAAGTGACCCACAGCCTCGCCACCGGCCACGACCGCCTGCTCGAACTCGGTGCCCCGCCCGCTTCACAATCCTCGGAACTGCTCGAAGCCATTGAGACTGCCGACGAAGACGCCCGCTTCGAGAAGTTCACCCTGCGCCTGTTCGACTTTCTCGGACTTGAGGTGTCCGATCTATCCGAACGCGCCTTCCTCTTCAAACACGGCCAGCGCCACTCGGACGCATTCGCCGACATCAGCGAAGATGGCCTTTCCGTCACCTTCGACCGCACCACAGCGCTCTCCCGCGAAGATCTTTCCTTCCTCACCTTCGACCACCCACTTTTCCGAGACGCCCTCGGCCAGCTCCTCGACGGAAACTCCGGCAACGCTGCCTTCGCGAAAATGCCAACCGGCAAGGGCAAGGCCATCCTCCTCGAATGTGCCTTCGTGCTCGAAGTCATCGCTCCCTCACGCCTCCACCTCGACCGCTTCCTACCACCGACCTTGCTAAGGGTCATCGTCGACCACGCCGGCAAAGCCCAAACCAAAGCCCCGCCCGCACAACTCCTCCAGCCAAGCGACCCGCGTCGCATCGTCGCCCAGGAAGCATTCAAAACGAACCTCTTCCCCAGCATGTTGGAATCCGCGAAGGCCGTCGCCACCCGCGCCACCGCAAAGCCCACCGACGCGGCAAAAGCCCTGGCCACAGAAACCATCGAAAAACAGATCACCCGCCTCAAAGATCTCTCCGTCCGCAACCCACAGGTTTCCGAAACCGAAATCAACGCCCTTGAGCATACGCTCAAGGAAACGCTTGAAGCCCTTTCCCACGCCCGCCTGCGCCTGGACTCTGTCCGGCTGATCTATTGCAGCTAATTGGATCTTAAATCCTATTCCCCAATCGGATCGTCCTTCTCGGACTTAAACCTCGGCTCTGGCAGTGGCGAGGTAATCCTTTCCTTCTGAAGTATTCTGATCGCCGCCTCCAACTGCGGATCACGACCCGCGACCTGATCCTCCGGCATCAGTGGAACAATCACATCCGGCACCGCGCCGTTCAATTCCAGATCCCGCCCGGTTTCCGCATGGAACCAGCCACGAAACGGAATCTGCAACTCGCCGATCTCAGGGATGGTTACACCGACTGCGGAAATCACCCCGCCATTGGTGGCAGTCCCAACGAGCTTACCACGCCCCAACCGCTTGAAAGCGTGACAAAAAATCTCGGCATTCGAAAAAGTGTTACCATTGCATAGCACGACCATCGGCCCATCCCAGGAAGGGCTGACGCGCCTGTCGGTCGGGTAACCACGCTCACCACCTCGCGGAACTGTAAAAGTGTGAACGGGCTGGCAGAAAAGCGCCAGCAACTCATCCGCAACACGCCCGCCAGCGTTATCGCGAAGATCGAGAACGAGTCCCTTTGCATTCATCGACGATCGGTAGATCTCCACCGCCAACTCACGCAGGGCCGCCGTCTTCATTTGCCTGAACGGAAGATAAACGAAATCTTCATCCGCCGCCTCACGCTGTGCCCCGGCAACTTTCGCCTCACTATCAAGGAAACGAATTTCCTCATAGGAAACTGGAATAAGCTCCAGAGTGCGGGCCTTCCCCTCCTTATCCTGAACCACCACGGGCAAAGGTCGCCCGGCAGCACCATTGAAAAACATGTGCAACGGTGTCCGCGCATCAACATCCTTGCCCGCTATTCGAGTCACAATTTCTCCGGGTAGAGGTGGATTCTCAACTTTCGAAATCGGCGATCTCGACACGACACTTTCGATCACCAGCGGCCCGGCCCATACGTTTTTGAAAACCAGCCCCGGATGCGCGGTTGGCTTCTTGATTCTCACTTCCTCGGATTTCAATCCCCAGGGCTTCGTTTTAAAAGTCAGGTGCGAGGCGTTCAATTCACCGAGTAACTGCGCGACAACCCGGTCAAACTGTCGGGATTCAATCGCATTCGCCGCGGCATCCTCGTATTTTCTCAACACTACGTCCCAATTGGTCGCATTCATAGTTTCGTCGTAAAACCTCTCGGAAAGCGTCCGCCAGATTTTCCTGAATCCCAGCCGCAGCCGGGCACTCCGTTCCTGCCTTACTGAAATGGAAAACTTGAACTGCTCCAACTTCTCTCCATCGAACACGGTCGGCACACGATCAATCCGCCAATAGGTTTCACCATCATCTCCCCTTCCCGCCGGGATACCTCGGAAGGCTGCGAATTCTTCAACCGCCCCCCCCTTCAATGACAACGAATATACGGTCTTATCCGCCGTATCTCGACTTTGGAATAGAACCGACTTCGAATCCGCAGCCCAAACAACACGCATCGGCTCGCTGATATCCGTATCGATCATTTCCAGCGAGTCAGCGATTTCCAACAACTCTTCATCTTCCATTCTGGAGCCCTTGAGTCGATCACCCAGATCAAGGATCCAAAACCTCGCAAGCTCGTCCGTTTCACGACGCGCGGTGAAAACAATCTTCGTCCCGTCCGGAGACCATTTGGGAGACCCTTCGAATGCGGGATGCATTGTCAAATTGAACGGCTCGCGAGAGCCATCGGCAGGAACCAACCAGATGTCACGATTCGAATTGATATCCTTGGCGGCGACAACCAGCCAGTTTCCATCCGGTGACCAGTCGTAAGTCGGCATGTCCCAACCCGGCATGATCACGCTTGCGGATTCACCGCCGACCCTTGCCGTCACCAAGTCACCAGTCGCCTCCAACCACGACAGCCACCTCCCGTCAGGACTGAGTTTCAGACTGCGCTTCGATCGATCACTCGTCGGAACCTGCTTTGCATCACCGATCTTTTTTCCGTCCCACGCTGCCTGAAAGACCCGACACTCCAGCCCGTTGTCGCTGAGATAAAACAAGATCCTGCCGTCGCTCGAAAGCTGCAACTCTCTCTCGTCAGTGCCATCGGTTTCGGTGAGACGTTCGGGTTCATCATCATCCGCTCCCATCGTCCACAGGTCTCCGGTAGCTGAAAATATGATACGCTCCCCCCCCTCCGAAAACACTACAGCAGACGTCCCGGTGACCTTCTCTTTTCTCACCGAAGTATCGCGCAATTTCTCTTTTGTAAAAAAACGAACCTCTTCCGGTTTCTCCCCATCCTCCGGCTTGAATCGGTAGACCTTTTCCCCCGCACGGAACACCATCACTTTCCCATCACCCGAAATCGCCGGGATAACCACTGAGTCATCTTCGAAAAACGTCAGTTGCTCATCTGACATATCGGAAAGTGTTCTCTGTCGTATATTGAAAGTCCCGTTCTCGTTTGACAGGTAATAAAAACCTTTACCATCCGGTGTCCACATCGGTGACTTGGCCTCCCACATCTCATTGAACATGGTGCCAAACTTCCCCGTCTCTGAATCGTAAAGATGGATCTCCGAAGCCCGTGAGCCGCGGTAGCCCCTTCGGTAAAGTTGCTCTCCACCGCGGCAGAACAAAAAGCGCTTTCCATCTGGAGATACCGATACCGAACCAGCCGTGGCAGCAAAAAGCTCCAACTCGCGCGAATCGCGTGTGAGATCGACTTTCAAAAGACGCTCGGGCTTATAACCAGAAGCTGCACGAGCTCCCCGGATGATGGCATAGCCGCCGTCGGGAGAAACCGCTTCAAGCACGTTTCCCTCGGAATGATCGCTGTGCTGGCGGAGATCGCTTCCATCCAGCTTCACCGAATAAATCTGCGCGGAGCCAGTCCTCTCCGAAGAAAAAACAATCCGCTCTCCATCAGGCATGAACTTCGGGTACGCTTCGCGTGAATCATGTTTCACCACACGCACCGCTTCTCCACCCGAACTCGGCGCGAGCCAAATATCGTTCAACCACTCAAAAGCAAGCGTTTCCCCATCAGGCGAAAGCGCAGGCCAGGCGATCGCCCTGATCTCAGTCATTCCTGCCGCATCACTCGGACTCGGAAAAAGCAGAAATAACAACACGGGCAGGAAACGCATCCCCAAGGCAAGCCTCACCAACGATCACGGGCAAGCGGTATCTTTCGTTTTCCCAACCATGCTCTTGCGATGTCCGTTCCAGAAACTAGCCTTTCACCAGTGAGTGAACCAGTGATACCCGTTTCTCCACCCCGTGCGTGGGTGGAAATCAATACTCGGAATCTCCGCCACAATCTGGAGACAGCCCGGGAAATATCCGGCTGTAAACTCATGGCGGTCGTCAAAGCCGGTGCCTACGGGCACGGCTTGGAAAAAATCTCCCGCATCCTCGAAGCCTGCGGGATCGCTTTCCTTGGTGTCGCAAACATCGGCGAAGCTCGCCGTATCCGCGCCGCCGGAGTGCGAACACCCATCTATCTGCTCGGCGCGACATGGGATGAGGAGCGTGAGGAAATCGTCGCAAGAAACATCACCCCGTGTATCTCAACACTCGCGGAGGCACAATCCTTCGACCGCATCGCCAAACACCACGGGAAAACCCTGGCCGTGCACCTCGCCGTGGATACCGGGATGGGACGTGGAGGCTTCCTTCCCTCAGACCTGCCGGGAAAAATCGGTGAACTTACCCAATTCGAATTCCTGAAGATCGAGGGCATCGCCTCCCACCTCTCATCCTCCGACGAGGACGAAGCAATTACTCTCAGTCAGATCAAAGTATTCAACCGCACCATCGAAAAACTCGGTGGACCGGATAAATTCAAGTGGCGACACCTCTCCAACAGCGGCGGCATCCTCGGATATACAAACCATTGCTGCAACTTGGCACGCCCTGGCCTGATGATTTACGGCATCTCGCCCATACCGGGCTTCCAGGAAAAACTGCGCACCGTGATGTCCCTCAAATCTCGTGTTACCCTCGTCCGCACCGTCCCCGCAGGCCATGGAATTTCCTACGGGCGCACCTACGTGACCACGCGCCCCACCCGCATCGCGACAGTCGGCATCGGCTACGGTGACGGATACCCCCGCTATCTATCGGGAAAAGGCGCGGAAGTTTTTATCCGTGGACAACGCCATCTGGTGATCGGTCGTGTCACGATGGATCAGATCATCGTCCTTCTCCCGGATGACAGCGATGTCGCGTGCGGCGACGAAGTCGAGCTATTCGGCCCCAACATCCCTGCCGACGAAATCGCCCGGCTGGCTGATACAATCGCGTGGGAGGTATTCACCGGGATCACCCCTCGGGTCGAACGAATTTACCTCGGAGAATAGGCAAAAAAACGTCCGCTTCCAGAAAAGAAGCGGACGTTGGAAGTTTGTCTGAAGACGGATTATCAGCCCCAGTCGTCGTTTCCACGACCACCGCCGCCTCCTTTGTAGCCGCCGCCACCACGGCGATCTCCGCCGTAACCGCCGCCGCCACCACCACGACGATCTCCGCCGCCTCCTTTGTAGCCGCCACCGCCGCCGCCGCCACCACCGTAGCCGCCGCCACCACCACCGGAACGTGGTTCTTTCGGTTCGGATGCATTCACGCGAAGTGCGCGACCTTGGAAGTCCTGGCCATCGAGAGCTTCGATTGCCGTATTAAGTTGGCTTTGATCACCAAGCGTAACAAATGCGAACCCTTTCGAGCGCCCTGTTTCACGGTCGGTGATGATTTTCACCCGATCAACCGGGCCGTATGAGGCGAAGAGATCAGTTACGTCTTCTTCGGTAGCGGTGTAGGGCAGATTGCCCACATAGATGTCCATTGTATTTTTCTTTAAGTCACGCCATCACAAAAAACGCTTCCCGAGACCATGGCGTTAGGGGACCGGACGAAGCGCGTCATCACGGAGGAGTCCCGCGCTGACAGCATGGAGTTAATATAAACATCTCATTTTGGCAACATTTCATTTCCAATAAAGTATTGCTCCACGCACTTCGCCACATCGGAAAATACGCTCATTCCAGGCCCTACTCCCTGAGTTCCTGATATTCGAAGACATGGAACCTGCTCCCGTGTGTGATCCGTGCCTTTGTAATAGGGGTCATTTCCGTGATCAGCTGTGATCATCACCAGATCTTCTTCATTGACCTTCTTGAGAAAACCAACCAGCCATCGGTCGAAAGCCATCAGGCAATCCGCATAGCCCCGTGGATCCCGGCGATGACCGTAGAGCGAATCAAAGTCGACCAAGTTGCAGAAAATGAAATGATCTTCCTCCGGTGGCGCATCCCAAATTCTGTCAATCTGATGCATTCCATTCAGATTGTTCGGGGTCGGAAACGACTGAGAAATTCCACTCCCCGCGAAGATATCTGAAATCTTACCGATGCCGATCACCGTGACACCACGGTCCTGGAGGTCATTCAAAACCGTTCTTTCCGGTGTGAGCGAGTAGTCATGTCGATTGGAAGTTCTTTGAAAAGAATCGGCATCAAATCCCAAGAATGGACGCGCAATAACACGGCCCACTCTCAATCCTCTCTCATCGAGTAGGTCCCGAGCCTTCTGACAAACTTCATAGAGTCTCTCTAATCCAAAATTTTCCTCATGGGCGGCGATTTGGAGTACACTGTCCGCGCTGGTATAAAGTATCGGATACCCTGTCCTGCAGTGTTCTTCGCCAAGCTCTCTTAGGATGTCCGTCCCTGATGCTGCTTTGTTTCCTAGAAAACTCGTTGCGCTCAGAGACTCCAATTCCGAAACAAATTCAGATGGAAACGACTCACATGTGAAGAGTGGTGTTGTTGTCGGAAGACCCATCAGTTCCCAATGCCCGGTGGTCGTATCTTTTCCTGATGAAGTTTCGGTCAACCGAAAGGTTTTTGAACAGCGTACGTTCGGCGTAATCTCTCCATAATCTATACCCAGCAAATGAAGTAGCCCAAGAGAAGCAAGCCCTGGTAGATTCAAGTCTTCAATCCCTCTGAACAGATTTCCGAGCGTGTCTGCCCCACTATCGCCATAGTCGCCGGCATCAGGGGCATTGCCACACCCAACCGAATCCAGAACGATAACAAGTGCACGTTTGCTCATCTTTCTAAACAGGCCAAAACTCTACCCATACATACAAAAAGGGCGGGAGTAACCTCCCGCCCCTTGGATTAAATTTATCCTTATTCAGGTAGTTCAGGAAGGACGCCGATGCCGGGAACGAAGTCTTCACCCCCAGTCGTAACTGGAACCGTATCTCCCGTATCGGCTCCGCGAAGCGGCCTACCGGTCGCATCAATGATCTGCGGCGTCACGAAGATGATCAAATTGCTCTTGATTCGGTTTTCACCCTTCGATTGGAAAAGGCGACCAATGATAGGGATATCTCCAAGAATTGGCACCTTGTCCTGAACGTTCTGAACATCCTCACGCATGAGTCCACCGACAGCGACTGTGTAGCCATCATAGATCGTCAGAGAGGTATTGACACTGCGTTTCGAGAAGACTGGCATTTCAATACGGTTCTCAGTAATGACCGTGTTGACCGGGTTACCGAGAATGTCGGTTCCAGGAGAGAAGATCGGGCTTCCATAGTTGATAAAGCCTTCGAACTCAACAATCTCTGGTAAGAAACGCAGATCGATCACGAAATCGTTTTCACCGATTGTCGGTTCGATCTCAAGAGTCACACCGGTATTCTTGGTTTCAAATGCAGTAGGTGTTGCAGGAGTGACAGGGAAACTTCCGCCGCCGCCGCCAAGACCACCAATATTACTACTGTTACTGGTTGTTCCAACGCTATTCGGAAGCTCAGGGGGTTCATATTCGGTCGGGTAGATAAATTCGCGGATCACTTCGATGTTTGCCTTCTGTCCCGAACGCGCGGTAACAGACGGAGCAGTCATAAGATCGGTGCCCTTTTTCTGCGCAAGGCCACGCATGATAACCTGAACCTGACCATCCGAAAATAATCCCGTGAGGCCAAGAATGGCCGGGGATGTATTGTCTTGTTGCGATGTGCGGCTAGGGTTGTTCAGGATGGAATCGATGTTATTTCTGGTAATTGCCTGATCACCGCCCCGAAGACCTCCGGTGACAATATTGGTCACCGGATCTGCGATTCCCGGGATGGTAGGGGTAACAAAATCACTTGCTGTCCTCCTGGAGCCGTTACCCAATGTCCCGCCTGATGCGAAAAGAGTGTTAGCATTGAGTCCAAAAGGACTAACGATCCAATCGAATCCCAGTTCGTCGTTGTTCTCTTGGGATATCTCAACAAATTTTGTTGTGATTTTGACCTGCTTTGGCTGGAGAACCGTCAGGGAATCCACGAGCTGCTCGAGTTTATCCAACTCAGAAGGTGTATTAGTTACAAGAAGGCTTCCACTGGCACCAAGAGTGGCGGAACTGCCGTCGGGAAAATTGATACCGGACCTCTTGAGAAGTTCGAGAATAGGTGGCCGAGCTGTCAGACTACCCGCACCAGGAGTGCTACTGGCTTCAGCGAACGGATCAATATCACCACCACCACCCTCTCCTCCCGAGCTAAGGGAAGTTGCGAAGTCTGGCGGAACGCGGAATGTGCGAGTGAATAGGTCCTCACCAGTTTCAGTTTGAGGCACAAGCGTAACTGCGAAATCATCAACCTTGTAGCGCAACTTGGTTGCATCACCAATGTATTTCAAAGCGACGGCAAGGGGCACATTTCGAAGACGAAGTTCCTCAATACGCGACGCTCCTGGGTCATCTCCACCAAGGAGGCCGCCACCATCACCGCTTACAGCATCGAGTCCGGTGTCGCCGCCAAGTGCCGTGTTTCGAGGCCTCCGGATCACAAAGTTGACACCCTTCTTGGCAGGATCGAGTTCGAGCGTATCTAGCTCAGCAGCACGGAGACGAAGGAAGTCAATAGCTTCTTCAACTGTCGTATCTTCAAAATCAATTCTAGGAATTATGATGCGGCGCAACTTTTCAGTAATGTAAGCCACCCCATCGGTTGTACCACTACCGGTGTTCATCGGCTCGAAGACAGGAACGTCGGCAGGTACCGAGAGCTCCCAAGCCTCGTCCACTTGCATCAGAAGCTCCGCACGCGTTTGATCATAGGCAGCACGATAGTAATCACTCTTAGTTGCCGCGATCCGCTCCATTCCGCGGCGTGCGGCGGTGTTATACGGGTCGATCCGAAGAACGTTCTCGTAATCCCTTTTCGCATCGTCGAATTTGCCCAGATCATAATTGCCTTGGGCCATATAGAGTGTCCGTCGAACTTCGTCTACCTTTTGGGTATGCTCGTAGGTCAGGGCAGGGTTGGTGCGGATCGGATCATCGAGATAGCCGAGTTCGGTCTTGGCCATCGTGTTATTGGGATCAACATCTGGAGAGAGAACCCCATCGAGAAGCTGACGAGCTTCGTCATACTTGCCTACCTTGCGGAATTGCTGGGCCAGTGCGACGCTCGCATCTGCAAGATTTTCAGTGTAGCTTTGGCGGCGATCTGAGAGCGTCGGAGCTTCAGGGAGAGTGTTCAACGCCTGACGATATTTGTCTACAGCTTGCTGATAATCACCCTTGGAGTATGCTTCACGACCCTCCATGAAAAGGCGGTCGGCTTCAGAAACCGCCTGCTGACGCCGGATCATTTCACGTTGAGCGAGACCACTCATTCCACCGTAACCTCCTCCTTCGCCTGCTTGGGACGAAGAAATAGTGAATGGCATGGTGGAAGCCACGGCCATTAGAGTGAGAGCGGTACGACTTGAGCTATACATTGGCGTTTTTTGCATAAGGAACATGGGGGTTTTGAACTTATTATCTGGTTTTGGAAAGGTCTTTTTTACGAAATGTTAACTATTCGGCAGTTTATTGAGCGACCGGACCGATATTACCTTTTTTTATCTGGTGAGTCCGGGTTTCACCATCATCAAGCATTTCTTCGATCACGATGTGATCAGGCGTGACCTCAATCATTTTATAGCGTTTTTCCTCCGCGTCAGGTGGAAGGGCGAATTCGGTCAACTCTTCGACCTTGAACTGCTCCCCTGCCAAGCCCAAGGCCTCAAGCGAGATGATGGCAGTCCGGTCGAAATAGGAAAACTCGCGGGCCATCGCCTTTTTAAACTGCGATGGAATCCTATAAACAGTCCCCTTCTTATTTGGCTTCTGATCTTCGACATTTACGATGGTAACTTCTACTTTGACTCCAATTTTTTCGTTCATCTCCATCTTTTGCTCTGAGCCAAGCAGCTTGAACCGCTCCTTGATCGGCTCGTCGGTGAAAAACAGACCGCCTATCGGAATCGGATTTGCAGCAGCTATCCTATTCCTCCTACCTGCGGTATCATCATATTCAAAGGTAAAACTGCCGTTACCATCATTGAATCCAGGTCGAAGAACCCATCGAATCGATTCATCTCCGATATAGGACAATTTCGCAATCAAACTCGGATATTTGCGAATATCATTCGGATTCGTCTCGGCGATGAATTCCTCAAGATTGGAAAATCCGTCCTCGTCAGCATCGCGTTGCGGAGAATCGCCGAAGCCCGGATCGATTCGATTATCTATCCACCATTGATTGGGAATAGGGTCATGAACAGCTTCACTTTCGGGAAGATCCACGGGATTATTAAGATCATTCTTGTTCACAAAAAGCGGTACCCCGGTAAACAAATCAACGGGACGATCACGCATTTCGCCTTTGACCCATTCGCGGTCCAAGTCGAAAGAAGATTTCGCCGTCGAAACCATGTCGGCATCTTTTACCATCGCATTATCAACTCCCCGCCCTTTGGACTTGGAACTGAATTCTTCCTCAACAGAGGTAAGGTTCTGCCAGCCGAAAAATCCTAGGCCGAGCGCAACAACTGCGGCAGCACCAAGGGCCGCCTTTTCATAATTTTCTGAAATCCAGGACATAATTAGATTGAGTGGTATCAGGGTTTGGGAAGTTCTTTGACCGGAAGAAACATAGTCAAATCGAACCTGACAAAAACGAGTAATTCTTCAGCACCGAGCACTTGTGCGAGAATTCGGGTAGAATCAACAGATTTCGGAGCTTCGGTGACGTCGGCTTCAACCTCAGCCTCTTCTGCGGGAGCGTCCGGGGATTCAGATGGTTGCTCAATTTCCTCTTCCAATCCAAAGCTGAACCCGGCTCCGAACGGACTTAGATCCTTTTCGGGCTCAGGTTCGGGCCTCTCAAATTTCGCATCCGATACCATTGGAGGTATGTCGCGCTCGTTGTCAATCCTGATACAACGGACAATGAAGTAATAGGGATCCGTTGCACCGAGAGCGGTTAGAAACTTGCGTGCAGAGTCCTCCGATCCCTTGAAGCAAACCTCAAAAGCAAACATACGTGCGACTTCATTGGGTGCCATCACTGGTTCTCCTCCGGTTTCCTCAGGGATCTTCTCCCGGTAAACTTTAATAAGCTTGCTGGGACGAGCCTCGGCGAGATCAAGGAGTGCGCGTTTCAATCCGTTGAGCTGATAATCAAGGACACCCGTCGCTCCAGATTGGGCAAGCGTGTTACGGTAGCTTTCAAAGCCCATGAAGAAGCCATCAGGAATTTCGCAACCTGCCGAAGTCAGTGCCTCGGTCACTTCTTCGTTGGTCGCCTTCAACCGCTCGGTGAATGCTTGGGTGCTGATATTCTCGATCTCATCCTGACGGTATTTATCGAATAGCCCGCGAAGTCCGTTTATCGATTCACGGTAGTCATCGAGAGCCTTCTTTTTGGCATCACGATTGGCAGCAGTGGGATACAAGGGAATACTTTCTGATCTTACAACCGCCCCGTAAGCTTCATCAAATTCCGCTTTTGCCTCATCATATCTGGTTCCGCCTTTTGATGCGAAGAAATACAAAAGGCCACAAATGAGTACGGTGATACCCGCAAGCGCGGAGACGAAAGGGTTGTTCTTTATCCAGTTCATGATGGGTAGGAAGAAGGTCGATTGTTAGAGAGTTTATTTTACGGCTACCGGTGTGGCAAGTGGCAGGATCAACTCGAAGGGAAATCCGAGATCGCCCTCTTCACCGGTGACAGTAATCTTGAGAAGCTGCTCATCACTGAGGATCACTGATTTATCCCTTCCACTTGGCATCTCAAAAAGGAAGGATTTGCTATTTTCGCGAAGACTCTTCAAGAGGTCGGACACCACATTCTGGCTCCGGGAGTTCTCGCGCCAGAATCCGCGAACAAGGATCGCATTCGCTGTGGGCTCAGGAACAACCTGACTTTGGTTGTTGCGGGATCCGGTCCCTCGCTTCGGCTGAACGGAAGGTGCCGCAGGCACATTTATCGAACTCGAATCACCTCCCTGCGTGCTGGCAAAATCATTTTTCACAACAGGCTCGATATTGATCCTCTCATCCCCTGCAGGCGTGGGATTGTAAGCGTAAAGAGGGCTAAGTTCCGTCAGCCACACCGAATCACTCGCAAAGGCACCTCGGATTTCGCTGAGCAGGTCAAACCAATACGCATGAGCCGATTCAATTCTGGTGTAAGCATCGGCAACATCGCTCAGGCTTTCTTCCTTCTTCAGAAGAGCACGGATCTGCATCTCATGCGGTGCCAGATCTTCTCTAATCTCCGTCATGGTTCGAAGTTCGTCTTCGGCTTTTGATGCTGCGAGGTTCTTGAAAACCGCCCAAGTGGCGAATCCCACGATCACAATAGCTGCGGCAGCAATCAGGAAAGGCTTCCGACGATCAGCCGCTCGCGTGACTTCAACCGCCTCAGGAACAAGGTCGATGTTGATTGTTGATTTCCCGATTCCCCTCAGTCCAAGACCGATCAGTTCTCCCATTGTGTGCGCATCACGCTTAAGCAACTCGGTATCAAGTCCCTTGGAAATCGCAACATGGTTGAGCGGATTGAAAAACTCGACGGGCAGATTCAACTTCTCCGCAAAGAATTCGAGAGTATATGGTAGATTGGCACCTCCGCCGGCAAGCAGGATTTTTTTCGGAGCATTGCCGCCGTGTTGACTTCGGTAATAATTGGTCGTACGGGCGATTTCTGCAGGAAGACGCGTCAGAGCGTTTCTGATCACCATCGCAAGCGCGGCGAGGGATTCGTCCATCGATTCCGTATGGCCACCGCCGAGAGCAACGAGGCCATTGGTGATTTTCTGATGCTCGGCATCCGGGAAGGAAATATTATATTCCTTGGCGATCGCCGAGCTGATCGAAGTTCCGCCGATCGCCACACTACGCGTAAAAAAACGCTTACCTTCCACATAGAGAAGATTGCTTGTTTTCGCGCCAACATCGATAATCAAAGTTGGCTCATCAGGCGTTCCGTATGATGCTCTAAAGGCATTGTAGAGAGCCATCGGTGCGACATCAACCTCTGCGGTAATTAAATCCGATTCAGTTACCGTGTTGTTAATTTCCTCCAGGGCATCAGCCTTGATCGCAACAATGACAACTTCCTTGTCTTCACCACCTTCGACCATTTCGTAGTCCCATACCACTTCGTTAATCGGAAAGGGCACGTGTTGCTGTGCCTCGAATGTCACCAACTGCTCAATATTATCATCCTGGATTGGCGGCAGCTTCACGAAGCGCATGAATACTTCCTGACCGGAGATAGCGTATCGGACTTTCGATTTGGAAATCTTCAGTTTCGCGACAATATCATCCAAAGCCACTCGGATCTGGGCTTCTCTGGAAGCTTCGAAGGATGGATCGGCAATGATCGTATCGGTTTCGTATTCTTTGAGAATCAAGCCGCCGCTCTTCGAAGTCTCGAAGACGGCTAAACCGATACGTTGAGAGCCAATATTCAGGGCGACAGTAGTCTGGGTTTCAGCCATGGTGGAAAGCTTACGATAAAGTCTTTGGAATTGCGAGTAATACGGGATTGAATCTCGTTGGGAAAATCAGCGGCGTTCGACGAGAATTTCCGCATAGCGGTCCCACCACATACTTGCGAAGGGAGTCTCCATCTTGTTTAGCAAAGGCACGGTGTCGCTTCTTGAAATCAGTTGGGAAGCGGTATTCCACCATCCGGCGTCTTTCTTGTTCGTTTCCTGCGCCACCTTCTCTCCGTTGACGAGAACCTCATATCCAACCAAGTAAACCGCCCCCTTCCCTCCGCGGTCGCTACCCGTGAGGCGCTTGATGGATGCCGGAGAAAGATAGACGGAAGAGAAGATCTCCTCGTCCAACGGGACATTCACATGAGTGACGTCTTTCGTGAGAAGAAGATACGCACCGCGTTTGTCTGGATGCTCCACCGCGACATACCACTTCACCAATACTCTCTCAGCCGTCTTGGAAGGTGGCTCGGGTTTCATCTGCACGGTGAACGAGGCCTCAATTTCGAGCCAATCCTTGGGCTTGAACGATTTCTGTTTTCCACCGCTGAATTGGGGAGAAGGAAGATCATCGAATTCCGGCTTGGTTGCTTCAACCTTGAAAGCTTGGGCACTTACGGTTGAGTCAGTAAAAAAGCCGAATGTCGCGCAGGCGATGGCGGAGAGTAAGGTGAGTCGAATAGTTCGCATACAGTTGGAGTTTCATTGGAAACTAGGGAATCAGGATGCGGGTTGGCCAGATAAAAGGATGGATGTTGAAAAATTTCTCTGCGAGGCAGCCTTGATTTCCGTCAAACTGCCGGACTAGCGGTTGACGAGGTGGCGCTACTTGCACATCACTATCTTTATGCGAGCGACATTATTTCAGTTTCCCGATTCCAGACCCATTGTCGTGGGAAGCTTTGGAGACGCCGCATCATTGTCCTGCGCGACGCCCGAATCGATAGCCAACGAATGTGATATCGCCGAGATCCGACTCGATCTGTTCCATCGGGAGATCGCTGAAATGGGTAGTGAGCTGTGGGGGCATCTAACCTCATTTCCACTTCTTTTCACGGCCCGTCGCAAAACCGAGGGATCCCCTTTCGATCTCAGTTCCAGCGAGCGCAGTGCCTTGCTTGATACAGCTCTACCTGATTCCTCAATCGTTGATATAGAGGTGATCAGCATCACTGAAATGTCCGGGCTTATCGGAAAATTTCAATCACGCGGGATCCCATGGATCGCTTCGTATCACGATTTTGACAAATTACCTACACTCCAAAAACTCGAGGCGCAGGCCGGACTCGCCAAGGACGCAGGAGCTGCTGCATTCAAGTGCGCCGCTCAATTAGGATCCATAGATGATCTAACCACTTTGGCGACTTTCCAAATGAGCGAACAGGGAATACCATTATCAACAATGGGAATGGGAACACTCGCACCAGTTTCCAGGCTACTCTGCGCCCAGGCAGGAAGTGTTTTGAACTACGGATTCATGGGGACAAGGGAAACAGCACCTGGCCAGTGGTCCGCGAGACAACTTCGTGAGGGCATACGATCGTTGAAACCTATCTCCTGAAAATTATACGATGCATCAGGTTTTTACTCTCGCCAATCTTGACCAAGCGGTCCGCCAATCCAAGCCGGCCCGCTTGGCAGTGCTCGGCTTTCCAGTTGCCCATTCGGCTTCACCACAGCTTCACCAACCAGCTCTCGATGCATTCGGCATCGATGCGTCTTACATACGCTTGGAGGTTGAACCGGGAGAACTCCCCAATGCTTTTGAAACGATGCGGAAGATTGGATTCATCGGATGCAACGTGACCGTGCCGCACAAGTTCGAAGCGATGGCCTGCTGCACCCGGGTTTCCAAACAGGCAAAGCTTCTTGGCGCGGTGAACACCATCACTTTCCTTGAAAAGGAGACTCTGGGTTTTAATACGGACGGGCCTGGTTTCACGCATGCGATCGGGGAAGCCTTCAATACCACTCTGGCCAACATCCACACGCTGATACTTGGTGCTGGAGGAGGAGCAGGACAGGCGATCGCCACGCAATGTGCTTTGCAGCATCCTTCCCGGCTGACACTTGCCAACCGGAGTCTGTCGAAGATCGATATTCTTGCGGATCGCTTGCGGCAGGTTTCTCCGAAAACCGTCATCCAAACCATCGCACTTGATGACCCTTTTCTGAAAGACTTGTGCCACGAGGCCGATTTATTGGTGCAAACAAGCTCGCTGGGCCTGAAGGCCGATGATTCACCCGTTATTCCCGCCAATTATTTTCACCCCCACCTCTGCGCCTACGACACCATTTACGAACCTGCGGAAACAAAGTTCCTCGCTGACGCGCGTGCGAACGGTTGCCGCACAGACAATGGTCTAAGCCTGCTTATCCATCAGGGGGCTATTGCCTTCCAGCATTGGTTCCCGGACACCGATCCGCTGCCATACATGCGCAGAGCTTTGGAAAACTGTCTTTGACACCCGGCACTTCAATTCACGCCGAAGAAATCGTCTCTCAAAACATCCAAATCAAATCCGGGGACTTCCGAATCAATCCAGTGACACGCAGGCAGTGACTTGATCTCGAATCGACGGACTCCTCCAATCTCCTCTCGTTTTACCTCCACTCTTACTCGGACAATCCCCTCGGGCTCCATTGATGACAAAGAGCCGCCAAATAGAAATTCATTGTCCGTCTTGGCTCGAAAAGTAGCTCCAAGAAGCAACCCCTCATCGCCCCCGCGATCCAACAGGAACTGTGGCGATTCAATACCCAATTCAGTTGATCTTCCCCACTCTGGCGGAAGCATCACAAAGGCCACTCGAGTCCCTTTTCCTTCCTCACCGTCATCCTGCAAGTGCTTCCGGGCGAGCAACCTGAACTCAGCAACATCAGGCCCCTCACCTGCTAAAAACGAGGCCCAGGGAAATTCGGAGTAACGACTGAAGTGGAGCCAATCAAGTTTCCAAGTATCTGACTCCCATTGGAACACGGCATCGAATTCCGCGCCGTCCTCAATGGTTTCTTTCCAACGGGTTGAGATCATCCATTGATCTCCGACACGGATCACCTCACCGGCAATTCGATGCAGAGATCCAACATCGACGCTCGGAAATGGATTGCGCTGGTAAAACATCGCCATCTTGCCAGCTGTCTCAGCTGATTTTGCAATAAACTGGGTTCGAGCTTCCGGCGTGCCAGACGTTAAAAATCCTGCGAGTGCGCGATGGCACTCGGGTAGCGCTTTGTTTAGAATCGCGAGCTTTTCATCCAAAAGGTCCATCTTGCTCGAAATAGCTTCCTGTCTCTGTTTCTCCGCTTCCGATCTACTCCAGTATTGGCGCAATCCGACCACACCTAACATCAACAGAATCCAGATAATAACGACCCTCATCATGACATTGTTACGCCGCTTCTTCCTAACCTTGCGACGCCCGTCATTACCGGCTTTGTCTAGTTGCTTTTTGTTACCCGCAAGCTTCGCAGCCGAATCAATCGAATTGATATCAGGCTCAGACCAAAGCCCTGCGCTGGGGTCTTTCTCACAAACTTCGCAAACGCGGTTGTCATTAAAACCGAAATTCGATTGGAACAGCGATCCGCATTGACCGCAATGATACCAAACGTCTTTTTCCTTCGTCATAAACTCCGTCTATTTATCAAGCCAGGTAAGGCGAACAAGATCTTTGATGATCCATTGGTTGGGCAATGATTCATCCGGGCCACGCTCTAAACTGATTACCGCCTGGACCCGGCTCTGCACCTCACCCGTAATCTGCCTCGGAGCGAAAAGATCACGAAGTTTTTTGCCCAGTTCTCCTTCAAGCTCGGTATACCCCCAAAGAGTATGATCTTCATTCGGAGACATCAGGCGGTAAGACCGGTATTTATTCTCAGGAAATGCATACGTGTAAAAATCGGAGGGAGAGATCCACGCTCGGATTTCACTACCATCCCCCTTACCAACTGTCAGTTTGTCGAACGAGGCGGTGCTATATCCAACGGTGGCTTTCCAATCCAACTCAAGCCCCGATTCTCCATGGCGAAAAAATGCGGAGAATCTGGTGAAATCCTCTTTCCTTCCTTCCAAAACCCCATATCGCGTCTCATCTTGTTCGAGGGTCGTCCAAGTCGAATTTTCTCTAGGTCGCCAGCCTTCACTTTTGCCTGAAGGCTCCCATTGTCCCTCGACAAAAGGTAAGATCTTCTCGCGGGCATATAGGAAATCGGAGAAATCGCTGATAGATTTTGCCGTGACAAAAGCCGCATATATGTCACGCGCCTCATCCAGATTATTGTTCGAAAGTTCAATCAGTATTGAATCGTCATCAACCTCATCCTCACTGGCTACCAGTTTTTTATACAATGGTCTATCGGACTCCCTTTCTGTCTCTTGTGAAATTCGCTGACTCAGAAAAACGGCGAGGATCATCAATAATACCAATCCTACTCCACTGTACAGCATCCACTTCATGGAATTCCGGCCCTCGTTCTCACCCCAGTCGTTGCGCTCACCACTTACTAATCGACGTCGTCGTCTCGCGACTTTATCACTACTGCCTTTCCGTTTATGATTTGAAATGTTCGGAGCGGATTTCGGAATCCCTCGGCTGCTAGCCCCGGAGTCTTTTCCCGGAGCAATTTCGCGAACTCGGAATCGACTTGATTTGCCATCGGGCGCAGCAGGGACTTCTCCCTTCGATGAAATGATTTCTGAATTGTTGTCACCAACCTTGGAACGAGCCTCATAGTGAGTCACATTTACCGGCTTCAGATCCTTTTTCGGAGGTAGAATGGCATCATCTTGTAGCGGAGGCGGCGGCGATTTCGCTGAATCCGCTTCCAATTCAAAATTATCCCACTCGTCTTCCGAAGAGAGCTCCGGCACGTGGTTGTTCTGGTCTTCTTGACTGGGTTTCATTTGAAAATTTGCGCAGCGAAGAGGATACTAGCCTCTCGGTGTTTCGTGAAGCGCTACATCCTATCTAATCAGTAACCGGAAGCGAGACGAGAAACGAGACGTTCGGCCGCTCGCTCAAAAGCGTCGGGAAGAGCATTCTGGCGGGCAGTCTGAAGATTTGAACTAACGAAAAAACTGCTGGATCCAACACTGGATCCACTAGCTAGAATGCGTGTCGGATCACTGGCATCCGTGAGGACCCAATCGATTGTTGCCGTATTGGTAAGCTCCTCCGCGACGGACGAATCAAGGCGTGAACTTCTCAAAGTGTTATACTCGATCCCCTTGATTTTACCCTCCAGCACCGCGTCCGCCTCGCTCCTATCCGCAAGGTGATACGTGCCATCTTGAACAATCGCGCCAGTCACGGCGGATGTGGCGATCGCTTCAGCCCTAGGAAAAAGGGTTCCATTTTCAAACATCGGCACAGCAATCCTTTTGACCGATGCCAGCGAGGGTGGCTTGGCTCCACCCAGTTGATAACCCGCACAAGAACTGAACACGACACCAGCCAAGACCAGAAGGAAAAATTTCATAATACAGAGTCAGTTGTGCTATTCTCCGAGTTCCCTTAGACGGGCCGCCGCCTTGTCATGAGAAGCACCCGACTTCGTCTGCTTCACAACATCCCGGTAGTAAACCTTGGCTGATTCGATCTGTCCGGTGCGATCATAATACTCCGCGATTTGAAGCGAACGGTCGAGTTCCCGACTCTTTAAATTTTTGGAGAGTCGGCGGGCTTCCGCGTTCTTGGCATGTCCGGGATATTGCAAGAGGTAATCACTGAACGCTTCGCCTGCCAGGTCGAGGGTGGCTTGATTGCGATTGCCACGATCCGCCTCGTCCATCAAGACCACGCCTACGCGGAATAGCGCCTCCGGGGAATAGCTGCTTTCGGGTTGATCGCGCACCAACTTGCGATATGCGTCAATTGCTTCCTTGGCTTTATTTTCACTCTGATAGAGCTGAGCAATGGTAAATTGGGCTTTCGCAGAAGTTTGCGACCGAGGCGCGTTGTCGCGAACCTCACCAAGCATTTCCACGACCTTATCGGTGGTAAGCTTCCTCTTCAGTCCGAGGAAAGAAGACTTCAACTCACCGTCGGCGGCGGCTTGTGCCATGGCCGTCTGACGGCTCAGCGCCTTGGAATACAATCCACTCCCCTGATAACGGGTCAGGAATTTCTGATACGCTTTGAAGGAATCAAGGATGTCCCCGCGTTGTTCAAGAATCTCCGCCTGACGAAATCTGGCCTGCGCTGCTGAAGGAGCTGTGGGATAATCATCTGCCACTTTCTCGTAGAGCTTCAGAGCCTTTTTCTGCTTCCCGCTGTCATCCGCCGCCTTCGCTTTTTGGTATAAAGCATCGCCCTCACCTGCAACTGCTTGAGTATTGCCTGCCAGGCCTATCAAGTCCTTGTCGTTGCCACAGGAAAGCAGCAACACGGATCCCATCGCAACAATTGCAGCGATTCGAAAATTGTTCGTCATGCGCGAACCATAGGAACTTTGACGCTGCGGGAAAGGCGAAATTGCACGAGCTTCCGGCAGGACAAAAACAAAGCCTTGAAAACCGTTGACCCAGCTTAGCTTTTCCCCAGTTCTTCAGCGCGACCGGCCGAAGCCGCAACAGCTTCAATGAAGGCAGAACGAACACCTCTTTTCTCAAGGGCGGCAAGTCCGGCGATAGTTGTTCCACCGGGTGATGTGACCATGTCTTTCAACACTGCCGGATGTAATCCCGTGCTGATTACCATTTCAGCGGCACCACTTACCGTTTGCGCCGCGAGTTTGATCGCGTCCTCGCGCGGCAATCCGGCTCTCACTCCACCATCGGCAAGTGCTTCAATGACCATGTAAATGTAAGCGGGCCCGCTTCCCGAAACCCCAGTCACAGCGTTCATCAGTTTTTCTGGCAACTCCACACACAAACCGACCGCATTCAAAATTGATCGGACAAGTTCCCTATCCGATTCCTCACAGCGAGCACCAAGGCAAAAACCCGCCGCCCCCTTGCCAATTAAAGAAGGAGTGTTTGGCATCGTCCTGGCAATCTTGCAGGCATCGCTTGTAAGTCCCTGGATAGCTTCCAAAGTCACCCCCGCAACCACGGAAATCAGAAGTTTTTCGGGAAATTTCCCCAACTCCCCAGCTTTGAGAACCGTAGCCAAATCGTTTGGTTTTGTCGCCAGTAGCAGGACGTCTGATCTACCGACGACATCACTGATATCCGCCGAGGCCTCGCCTCCGGTTGCCTCGGAAAATCTGGTTCGCGACTCCTCAGAGCGAGCGACGCCAATCACATCCTCCGCTGCAACGACCCCATTGGAAATCGCACCTTTCACCAGCGCGGTCGCCATCTTGCCACATCCAATCACTCCTAACTTCATGCCAAGAGCCGTAGTCGATATCCTACTTGGAGACCAGCGTCATTTTTCTTGGGAAATCCCAAACCCTAGCACATCTTGCAGCTATGCCGAAATTGATTGCCCTCTTGTTTCTTTTTGTCGCAAACGTCGCCACCAACGCGCAGAAAACATCTGATAATGAAATCCTGGAAGTTGATCTCCCTACCGTCGAAGATTGTATTCCCAAAGCGGTTTCAAAACTCCCCCCTCCCTCGGTCTTTCCATTCCACAAAGGACTTGTCACGGCAGTTAGTGCGGCAACTTATGACGCACAGGTCCATACCCTCCAGGGCCTAAACCACCTTCACGGTGGCTGGGATTTCGAAGCGCGGCGCCATTTTGCTGTCGCCATGGAATCTGACCCACGCTGCCTGATGGCACATTGGGGCATGGTCATGTCCATGCTCGCCCCTTCTCCGGAGACAGACAGCTGCCGTCTCGCCACTACGGAACGATTGTTGCAACTCGTTTCCGATGGCGAAGGAACCGACCTAGAGCGTGGCTTCGCTTTCGCCCTCGTAAAATATATCGAGAACGGACCCGATGGCGCTGAAGCAGCCTTCGCCAAAATCTCGGACAAATTTCCCGGCGACGTTCAATCAGATATATATGCAGCTCTCTTCGGGCGGGGTGGCTACGATGCGATGGGTGATATTACTCCTGACCAGGCAAGTGCCGAGCAGCGCTTGATTGAACTCGTCGAGCGCTCTCCAAACGAAGCCGTTCCTTTACATGCCCTGCTTTTGATTCGCGCAGAGGCCCCCGATCTCCGCCCTTCTCTGGAAATGGCGCGGAAGCTGTGCCAACTCGTGCCGAACTACGCACCCTATTTTCACTTGCTCGGCCACTACGAATGGCGTTGCGGAGAACACACCCGCGCGGCTTCCGCTTTTGGAAATGCCGCAACATTGTTTTCAACTTGGATGGCGGAAAACGAGGTATCTCCAAGTGATTGCCCGGAACGGACACGTGCGGAGTGCTACCGGGTCGTTGCCCTCGCTTCAAAAGGTGATTTCGACAACGCCTTGGCTTCTGCAAACAAAATTGCAACCACAACCTTGGACCCCGGTCGCCCCTCAGCCGCTGGCACTCGCCAATTACTCTGGGAGGCACGAACCCTGCCAGCCCGCATCCTGATGTACCGGGGTGCGGAGGGCGATCCCGCCAATGCTCTCTCATCGCTCCCCTCTCCGAATGAGGACGAAGAATTCCGTAAGAGTTCGCTGTCCCATTGGTGGGTCGATGGGCTGAGAATCGTTCTCGAAGCGCAACGCCTGCTCGATATAGGTGAACTCGAGAAAGCATCGGAAGTGATCGGCGCCGTCAGCTACCATGGCCAGGCAATGGCAGAACAACAGAATGCGGCCTCGGCGATAGGCGAGTTCACCGAATGGCGTCGATCATTCATTGCGTTTGAAGTTCTATCTGCGGAACTTCGGGGCCTCCAAGCCCTCGCAGGCCCCCTTGAGGGCCGCGGTTCCGCTTTCAATTGGTTTCGTGCGGCAGCGGACCGCCAACGTCCGGCGACAATGCTCAATCCTCCACCAATCCTGACCCCGATGGCCATGAGACTTGGTGATTATTTTATCGAAAGCGGAATGCCTGCGAAAGCGATCGACGCATACGAGGAAGCCCTCGATAAATACCCCAACAACGAGGAAACTCTCATCCGCCTCAGAAAAGTCGAGGCTCTCGAAAATTCAACTAAAGAACAGGAATAGCTGAATCTGATATATCGGGGCTACGCCTTCTCCAGGAGTTCCTTCACCCGTCCCTCAATGACTTCGGCAAGAGTTGCCTCACCCTCTTCTCTCAAAAAATCGCAGTAATTCGATGCGACCGATTCCAAATCTTCCGTATACTCGGGTCCAAGTGACTCGAATCCGGAAAGGGCCTTTTCGAAATGCCTGCGCGCCCAGGAACGGTCCCCGGTTTTAAGCAATGCTAGAGCCAGATTATTATGCGATTGCGCAGTATCCGGGTGAGATTCACCGAATAATTCACGCCTGGTCTCAAGCGCCATCATGTGCATTTCACGCGCCTGCTCCAAATACCCCGCTGCAAGATAAACCGCGCCGAGATTATTCGATACGGATGCCGTCTCCTCGTGTTTCTGCCCTAACTCGGTATGCATGATTTCAAGGGATTTCAGGAAATAGTCTTCAGCCGAATCCAAATCCCCCTCCGCCTTCGCAGTGAAACCAAGATTGTTGGTCATGCCCGCGATATCCAACATCAATGGCGGCTCGTGCTTTTCAAAATATCCAACCGCGGCTTTCCATGCCTGCACTACCTTTTCATTCCTGCCCAATGAATCGTATGCAGCTCCCAACAAAGCGTGCAAGCGCCCCAGTTGCCCGAGTCGGTCGGGCCGGTTGTCCAACTGATCGATCGCGTGCTTCGCATCCTCCAACGCTTCCTGATAGTTCCCGAGTTCCATGAAAATCCCCCCCCGGGTCTCCAAGCTGGACGCAAACGCATCAATCGTATCCAAGTCCGTTCCAAGCAATCGCTGGCATTTTTCGACTGCCGCGCTGGCGGCATGCAGCGCCTCTTGCAAATTTCCTTCTTCTCGCAAGGTATCGACGCGTTCGCGCATGATCTGGATAAAATTGGCGGTCGGGGTGTCCATACTAAGTAGTGTCTTTTCCTGAATCAGAATAGGCGGATACTCTCACCGTTGACTAGCGAAAACCTTCATTGCTCGTTCAACCGCTCAATGAGCGCCTTTCTACTGGCTGGCAATGCACCAAGATGATTTGATAAAGCCTCTTCCGTATCCCCCTTTTCACGCAATACTCCTAAAATTTCAGCGAATTGTTTTTCAAAGTGAAATAGCGCACGCAGGCTCGCATGATTCGCATCCAGATGGTCGAGTCCCCTGCGTAGCAAATCAAAAATCGGCTCATCCCTGTGTGATGGCTCCACACCTACTTCGACAAGCTGGCAAAAATATCCCGCCATCAATGTAACCGGATAGCTTCGCCTGAGTCCCTGCCTCCAATTCGAGATCGAGACCTCCCGCAACGTGTGCAATTCGCTTTTCAACGACCTCGCCACAAGAATTTCTCCGGAAAAAAACAGGTCCAATTTCCCCGAAAACACACTCTTCGGACGCAGCGCTCCCTTGGCGACGGTCTTGATCAAACCCTCATCCTCGCTGAACCAATGCACGATCAGACTCGTGTCCGTCAGACGGGTCATGCGCATCACTATGGCTTCGGTTGAGAACAAAGTATCTTAAGGAATTGCAGATTCAGCTTGATACAGCCGTTTCGGTGACGTAGCCAATGTCCAGCAACCATGGGCCAACAATCAAACAAAATCATCAAACGTCGCCGCCGCGCGGATTATCTGAAGCGTAAAAAGGAACAAGTCAAACTCGGAGGCATCCTCCCCAAGACCACTGTCAAAAAAGCCGCATCGAAAGACGAGCCTAAGAAAAAAGCGGCACCTGCAGCTAAAAAAGCAGCGACTAAAAAGGCTCCTGCCAAAAAGGCCGCCAAGAAAGCTCCAGCTAAAAAAGCAGCCAAAAAGGCCACTAAGAAGACCGAAACCAAGGATTCCGGCGAAAGCTGATCCACGCTATTCAAATTTCACCCCAGCCGGACCTTCCCACCAGAAGGCCCGGCTTTTTCGTACCAACCCGCAATTTTCACTTCCCACCACCCTATCATCCCCTAGTCTCCCGCCCGAAGAATCCGTCTTTCTTAGGGTTTGGAATTTAAAGTTTAGAATTTAATGAAAATCGTCGTCGCATACTCCGGAGGCCTTGATACCTCCGTCCTCCTCCTCTGGCTCAAAGAAAAATATAACGCCGAGATCATCGCATATTGCTCCGATTGCGGCCAAGGCGACGAACTCGACGGCCTTGAGGCCAAAGCCCTCTCCACCGGCGCATCCAAATGCTACATCGACGACCAGAAGGAAGAGTTCGCCCGCGATTACATCTTCCCCATGTTCCAGGCGAACGCCGTCTACGAAGGTCGCTACCTGCTCGGTACCTCCATCGCCCGCCCCTGCATCACCAAGGGCATGATCGACGTAGCCCTCAAGGAAGGAGCCGACGCCATCGCTCACGGGGCCACCGGAAAAGGTAATGACCAAGTCCGCTTCGAACTCTCTGCCGCCGCCCTCGCCCCCGGCATCAAATGCATCGCCCCATGGCGCGACGCGGAGTTCCGCGAGCAATTCCCCGGTCGCAAGGAAATGATAGCCTACGCCGAGGCGCACAACATTCCGATCAAGGCATCCATGAAAAAGCCCTACTCCATGGACCGCAACCTCCTTCACATCTCTTTCGAAGCAGGTGCCCTCGAGGACACTTGGTATGACGCCACCGGCGAAGCCGACCGCGATATGTATGTGCTTTCCGTTTCCCCGGAGGAAGCCCCCGACAAATCTCAAATGCTCCAGTGCCTTTTCGAGAAGGGCAACATCGTCGGCCTCCGGACCGAAGGACTCACCGAACTCATCACCAAGCTCGGCGATTTCGAAGTTCAGGGAGAAAAGGACGGCTACATCCTACTCACTCCCTACGGCGTCATGCGCGTGCTCAATGCCCTCGGTGGAGCCCACGGCATAGGTCGCATCGATATCGTCGAGAACCGCTTCGTCGGCATGAAATCCCGCGGCATCTACGAAACCCCCGGCGGCACCATCCTGCTCGCCGCCCACCGCGATCTGGAGACACTTGTGATCGACCGCGAACTCCAACACACACGCGACACCCTCATCCCGAAATACGCCCAACTCGTTTACAACGGCTTCTGGTTCGCCCCCGAGCGCGTCGCCATCCAGGCACTCGTCACCGAGTCTCAGAGAACCGTCTCCGGTGAAGTCCGCCTCAAACTCTACAAAGGCAATATCATGCAGGCCGGTCGCCGCAGCCCCCACTCGATGTACGACGAACACGTCGCCACCATGGAAGGCGGCCAGGAAGAAGCCTACAACCAGGACGACGCCACCGGCTTCATCGCCCTCAACGCCCTCCGCCTGAAGGCCAACGCGAAACAGATGTAAGCAGTGACTACCAAAAAGTAGAAGGATGTCTCCCAACCCCTTTTACACAAGCCGAGTCCACCGCATCGGGGTTGGGAAACACCCTTCTTCCTAACCTTCATGACGTCCATCGAGAGAGCCCTCCTCCCCCTTTCCCGAAGTCATCCGGCCATTCACGAGTTCCTCTGGTTCGGCCTGAAGCAGGCATGGGCGTGCATCTTCGGCGGACTTCTCCTCGTGGGCATTCTCGGCACCCGCCTGTGGTATCCGGACATACCGCTCGCTCGCTACGATTTTCTCGTCTTCTACGCCGTGTCCATCCAACTGGCCTTGTTTTTCCTGAAACTGGAATCATGGCGCGAAATCGGCGTCATTCTGCTGTTCCACATGATGGCAACTGCCATGGAACTCTTCAAAACCTCCGAGGCCATCGGCTCCTGGTCATACCCGGAAAACTCCTTCCTCCGCATCGGTGCCGTCCCGCTTTTCACCGGCTTCATGTATTCAGCGATCGGCTCATACATGGCCAGGGCATGGCGCGGCTTCCATTTCAGCTTCACCGGTTTCCCTCCCCTCTGGGTCGCGGCAACCATCGCCGTTCTCGCCTACGCGAATTTTTTCACACACCACTACTTCTTCGATATCCGCTGGCTACTAATCATTGCAGGAGCCTTCGCGTTCCGGAAAACCTTCATCCATTTCAAACCGAAGAACTTCGAACTGCGCATGCCCCTGCTTCTCGGCTTCTGCCTCGTCGCAGTTTTTATCTACATCGCCGAAAACCTCGGCACTTTCGCCCGAGCTTGGCAATATCCAGGTCAGGAAAACGGGTGGAAACCCGTCCATTTCTCAAAGTTCACCGCATGGTATCTCCTCATGCAACTCTCCTTCATCCTCATTTATTCCCTACGCCGGCTTGAAGCCAAGCTTGGCGTGCAAGGCCCTGAAAAAATCATTCCGGGCAAGGCTGTTTGATCGTAATCATGTTTCTTCGTTAACTACCAAATGCCGACTCATTCTCCGTTTTCCAGCCAGTAAAAGCCCACCGGTCACAATCGCGAAGAACGGCACCTGCCAGAGAAGCGCGTGCCGGAGTTGGTTTCCCGACGGATCATCAGGGAAAGCGGCCAGCAACATGGAGAACGCGAGGCTGAAAGAACCGTAGCCGAGATTAAACGCCAGGCCTTTGACAGAAAGCACGGTGGCACGTTTCCCGGAATCCGAGGCACGGTTGAGCGCACGGCTCATCGTGAAACCTAGAAAACCGAGCGTCATCATCAAAAGCGTAGCAGGCAGCAGGCACCACCAGCTATCCGCGGGAATCAAACCGCTGAGTCCAACCAGCGAAAACAACGCGGCAAGAGCAAGATTCGCCAGGGTACCGAAACGTCTATTCAGCCGTGAGGCGATGGAGGGCACGACATAGCCACCGACCCCGATCGCCGCGCCAATAAATCCGTAGGTCCATTCCGGCAGTTCGATGAGACGATAGTAGCTGGAGGTGATGGTCGCGAAATTCCGCACCACCGCATCAATGGACAAGCCGATGATTACGATGACCCGGGTGGACGGATTCGTGAAAACCCATTTCGCGGTGGCGAGAGTCAGCGAAACGGCGTCACGGCAGGCTTTCATCATACCCTCCTCGTGAGTCTTCTTCGGCTCGACCATCCGCAATGTGATGAACAAGCACGCAATCCCCTGCGCAAGCACGAGCGCCACCGGCAGGCGATGGGCGAGCGTTTCGCTGATCTGGATGGATTCGGGTAGGACCCGGTTGACGATAGAGGGGTCATACATCAGTCCGCCGATCACCATGGCAATGACGAACCCGACCGAACGGTAGCGCATCGCCGTGGAGAGGAGGTCATCCCATGCATCGTCGCGGTTGCCTTCGGGGAGTGAATCGTAGGCGAGAGCCTCATCCGCCCCGCTCGCGGCGGCCTCGGAAATTCCGGAAAGCAGGCGATTGACCACGCAAACCGAGACCAACAGCCAACCGCCGTCTTTCGGCGCGAACAGAAGGCATGACAATTCCGCGATCATCAGCACGGAGGCCGAAACCAGAAGAGTCTTCCGTCCCAACGTGTCCGCGAGCGCACCTGAAGGAACCTCGAAAAGAAAGATCGAAGCGGCCCAAACAAGATTCAGAAGAACATACTGATCGAGCGTGAGACCCAGATCGAGAAACAGGATCGCGAGAATCGGATAGTAGGCGCGTGCGTTGTATAGCGTGATGAACCACACATATCGCATCGGGTTTCCGCTCGTATCCTCTTTTCCTGCCATGGCCGTGCGAATCTAGTCGGTTTTCGGAGAGCACAAACACCAATCTCACGCAAGATTCTCAGCCGAACCTCGAAGGGGCGAGCTTGGTCAGATCAATGGTTCCTGTTTCACCGGAAACAAGTTTCTCAACCAACGATCCGGTCACGGGAGCGAGGCTCAGCCCCATCATCGCATGCCCCGTGGCCACGATCACACGCGTCTGCCCCGGCACCGCGCCGAGATAAGGCAGCCCGTCCGGCGAGCACGGACGCAGACCCACCCATGGCTCGATCCCAGCAAAATCCTCTTTTCTGAAATCCGGATAGAAACGACAGAAATTTTCTACGATTCCTTCGAGCCGACGTTGACTGATCGATGTGTCGGAGCCGCAGATTTCCATCGTCCCGGCGACGAGCAGCTTATCGCCCATTGGTGTGACGGCTACACGACCTTCTTTGAGCAAACTGCAAAGCCTTAAAGACTTGCGCGGATTAGGCAAAGTGAACGAGTAGCCTTTTCCACCCTGCATCGGCATCCGCATCCCCAACTTGCGGACGAGCCGACTCGTCGCGATTCCGCCGGTCAGAACGATGCGGTCGGCTTCCAGTGAATCGCCCGAGGCCAGTTTCACGCCAATCACTTCCCTGCCCTCGCGAACGAAATCAACTACGTCACCTTCCTCGAAACTCCCCCCTTCACGAGCGATCCCCCGCCTCAGCGCTGCGGCGAAATCCACGGGAGAGAGATGGCAATCCTGTTTCCACCAAAGACCGCCGATGGCGTTCACTTCGGCTTCGGGTTCAAATTCTTTGAGGCGTTCCTCGCCGAACATCTCCACCTCGAGGTCCAGGCGACGCGCCGCCTCGACCATCTCTGATTCCTCCGCCAAGCCCTTTTTACTCTGGCAGAGCATCAACAGCCCCCGCTCGACAAGCGTGAAACCCTCCCTCTTGGAAAGCTCCTGATGCAGGCGGCGGCTCTCAAGACTGAGATCGCGGAGAAGTGTTTCGCTAGCCGCGACATGACCCGCATTCGCATGACGAAAAAACAACCAGACCCAGCGTGCGAGATCAAGGTCGAGGCGGGGACGGAGAAAAAACGGACTCTTGGGATTCAACATCCAGCGCAGGCCCTGAGCTATCACACCGGGTGCGGCGAGCGGGATGAAATGACTTGGCACAACCATACCGGCATTGCCCGCCGAGCAACCCGAAAGCAGCGAGGAATCGCGCTCGATCACAGTGACCTTTCGTCCGGACTTGGCCAGATAGTAGGCGCTTGCCAAGCCAATCAGGCCACCGCCAACCACAACGACGTCTCCCGTTTTACCCTTCTTCTCAGTCATCAACTTTTCCCGAAAACATGTTCCGTGCCGATCCCGAACCGGAATGGATCTTCCGGATCGAGCACGATTTCACTCTCCGCAGTGATCCATGCCTTGCCAGTAACAATGGGCACAATCCGCTCCGTATCAATGCGCCGGTATTTCGCTTCGAACACCGTGCCGAGTATCCCTGCTTGCCGGAATATCTCTCCCTCCGCGAGTTCGCCGTCCGCAGCAAGGCAAGCGAGTTTTCCGCTGGTCCCGGTCCCGCAAGGCGATCGGTCGTAGGCACCTCCCGGACAGAGAACGAAATTCTGGCTATCGGCCTCAACTCCATCAACTGGTTCGGCGAAGACCTCAACGTGATCGATCAGATCGCCTTCATCGCTGCGGACCCCCGATGAATCCAGAACCCGCCGCACGGCTGTCGTGAATTTCATCAACTCGGCAATTCCCGATTGCCTGACAGGCGGTCCTTGCCCGGCTATGAGAAAAAACCAGTTTCCACCCCAGGCGATATCGCCGACAATCAAGCCATAGCCGGGAACATCAACGGCAACATCCTTTCTCGTCCGGTAACTGGGCACATTCTCGACCGTCACGCTGCCGTCCACAGAGAGTTCGGCGCGTATCACTCCGATCGGAGTTTCCAAAAGATGCGATCCCGCACCGATCCGCCCCATGTGCTCAAGGGTTCGAATCACGCCTATCGTGCCGTGGATGCAACTGGGAAGATAGCCACCGTTGTTGAAAAAAACGACCCCGGAAACGCAATCTGTATCGATCGCCTCGCAAAGAAATGCACCCACCACAGCATCGAAGCCACGCGGCTCGTCGATCAGGCAACGGCGCATCCAATCCTCGTTTTCGCGGAGGAAAGTCCGCGCTACCAAAGCACCCTTTTCGGGTATTTCCGGACCACCGGAAACCACCACCCGGGTCGGTTCGCCGGCGGTGTGTGAATCGATGACTCGCAACCTCCTCATTTCCTCGGGACCATTTGCTCTCATCGATGAGTTGGCTGCGGAAAAACCTACTCGCGGCCTTCCCAATTGCTCCACCAATCGCGGAAGAGTTTCCACTGGATATGGAGGAACTGCTTCTGGCTGGCGCTGAGTTTGTCCGAGCTGTAGATCTGATGGCGATAGGCTTCGTGCCCTTCGAGAACCATCAGCTCTTTGTAGTATAGCACGAGGTCCGGACCTTCGTCGAAGGTGGAAAGCACAGTCAAAGCTTCGGAAAGCTCGAGAGCGTATTTACGTGCCTGGGCATCACCTTTCGCAGCCTTACTCGCCAGCTCGACGTAGCGGAGAATTTCGGTCGGAAGCGCATTGCCTACACCGGTGATCGCACCTGTCGCGCCACAATTGACAAAGCCGTGGAAAACCTGGGTATCGACGCCTGCCATCAGGGTCAGTTCATCGCCGCTGGTGATGAACTCCGCCGCATAGCTGAGTGACTTCGCACCACCGAATTCCTTGAATCCGATTAGGCTAGGGAACTCCTTATTCAGGGCGAAGAAGAGATCGGCCTTGGTTTCAAAACCGTAATAAGGGCTGTTGTAAATCACTGCCGGAAGGTCACCACCTGCCTTGAGAATACCACGAAAATGCTCTTTCTGCGCGGCGGGTGAACTACCACGCGAAAGCACGCGGGGAATGACCATCAGTCCATCGGCTCCGACTTCTTTCGCATGAGCCGCATGTTCGGCGGCGATCCTGGAATTCTGCGCACCGGTTCCGACCACGGTTGGAATACCCGCTTCCACAAGACGGCGGACACCCTCCTGGCGCTCCGCATCCGTAAGTAGCGGCCAGTCACCCATCGAACCGCAATAGACCACGGCACGCATTCCCTTTTTCATAAGGTATTCGCCTGTCTCAACGAGTGCGTCGTAATTGATTTTCCCGCTCTCGTCGCAAGGCGTCATAAGAGCCGGGATGCATCCTGTAAAAATTGGTTCGTTCATGGTTCTATAAATCTATCTGTGATATCCGGCAAGCCGCCGTAGCGGCGCAGTTCCTATTCGTTGGTTCCCCCCTTGTCAAAAGAGAACATTACGACTTTTAATCACCCCGCATTTTGCCGAATGAAATGATATACCCTCGAATCACAGAAATCCGGGAGGTTAGCCCCATGCGAGATCCTTCCGCGCCAATCGAATAACCGACTGCATCCACTGTGACTGAAAATAGGTTCATGCCCTTCTAATTCATAAATCTGGCGATACGATGCATCTTTGGTTGAAAACCTCTACTCCCGAGACTGTAATCCACCTGTGAAGCATATTCTCCTTAACGCACTTTTCCTCCTTCCGCTATCGGCGCTCGCCACCCCCATCGCGGGAGTTACCGAAGACACCCCATCCAAGGCCCATTATTTCAGTTGGATCAACAATACCAACGAAGGCGCGACCGAAGCACACACCGAGGCGAATCTCGCCTTCTTCCAGTGGATGAAAGACGAATACGGGATGGTTCTCGATATCTACGCTTTCGACGCCGGCGCGGTCGATGCCCCCAAATACTACGGCTCACCCGACACACGGAAATTCCAAAACCAGTTTCCCGACGGTTTCGCCCCACTGGCCGAACAAGTCAAAGGATTCGGCGGCAGACTCGGCGTCTGGCTCGGCCCCGATGGCTTCGGCGACACTCCGGAAGAAGAAAAGCAACGCATCGATTTCCTCACCTCACTCTGCCGCGACCACAATTTCGAACTCTTCAAAATGGACGCGGTCTGTGGGCAGTTGCGCGATGACAAACAGGACGCCTTCATCCGCCTGATGAAATCGTGCCGCGAGAGTAGCCCCGACCTGATCCTCCTCAACCACCGCCTCAATCTTGGCAAAGCCGAACCATACGCCACAACCTTCCTCTGGGAGGGCGCCGAAACCTATATCGACGTCCACATGGCGAATAACATGACCGCCACCCATAACCGCGCTGCCGCACTATCCCGGGGCCTGCCTCCAAAACTCAAACGCCTCGCCGAAGATCACGGCGTCTGCCTTTCCTCCTGCCTCGATTACTGGGAGGACGATCTCATCCTCCAGGCCTTCAACCGCTCGATGATTCTCGCTCCCCAACTTTACGGCAGCCCTTGGTTCCTGCGTGACGATGAATACCCTAAACTCGCCCGCATCTTCAACATTCACCGCCGCTACAACGACATCCTCGTCAAAGGCATCGTCCTCCCGGAGGAAACCTACGGCCCGAACGCTGTCTCCCGTGGTGATACCAACACCCGCCTCATCACACTCCGCAACCTGACCTGGGAACCCGTCACTCACAAAGTCGCGCTCGACTCCAGCATCGGCCTCGACTCCACGGAAGACCGCGAAGTCCGCCTCCTTCATCCCTACGAGGAAATCCTCGGCACCGACCTCAAGCCCACCGACTCGGTCGAAGTCACTATCCAGCCCTTCCGCGCACTGCTCCTGCTTGTCACCACCGAGGACTGCCCGGAGCCCTCGCTGGAGAAAGGCCCCTACCGAGTCGTTCGCGATGTGGAAGGCTCCGATATCGAAATCGACCGTCTCACCCCCATCGACCTCAAACAGCCTTGGCACCGTAAACTCGCCGATCTCGAACCGACCGAACTCCCTACCGACTGGGTCGGTTTCTACGAGGCGACCTGCTTCGCTGCCGACAACAACGCCCTGGAAGTCCGCAGTCTCGAACGTTCCGGCCCGACTGAAATTGAAGCGGTCAAAAATGCCCGCGACGCCTTCGTCAATCAACCCTTGTTCACCACTCGCGCTCTTTCCGATGGTTTTATGTTCGACGGAGACCTGACCACCGTCTTCGACATCATCGGAGTCAACAAAGACCGCACAATCTCCGGTGGTGCCCTTCGTATCGATTTCGGCTCCCCTGCCAAGTTCGACGTCCTTAAAATCGCCACTCAGGCAACCGACCGCTCACTCATCCAGAACTCCGAAATAGGCGCGGAATTCAGCACAGATCTCGTCAACTGGTCACCCTCCGAGGAAATCATCCAAGACGGTGCCACCCTGAACATCTTCCCACCAAACGGCGAGTGGCGCTATTTCCGTATGCGTCAGTCACCCGACCGGGTCGCCGAAGTCGAAGCATGGAAAGACGGCCTCGCGCTCGAACGCGTCGGCTGGAGAGGCAGCAATCTCTTTGCCCATCCGGAAGCCCTCCCAGCAGACGCCGCATGGTCCGCGAAAGTCAAAGTCGACGAAATCACCCCTACCTCTTACCTCTGCGTGGCGGTCGAAGGGAAACATGGAGATGAAGGTGCCTATGCCGCCCTCCGCATGGACGGGAAATTCATCGGATCACCTGACCGTGCGATATCATATCCGGCCAATCCATGGGAATACCCCGTTCGGAAACGCGATACTGGCTACACCTATTACTTCCCGCTAAACGAGGCTATGCTTGGCAAGGACATCGAAGTCGTTCTCCTTGGCATGAAAGGTGGCGGAAAAGAACTCCAGCCATCCGTCTGGATCACATCCCGGGAAATCCCATTCACCTCCGAGCGAATCACGATAAAGCGCTAGTGTCCAAGGAGGGGCTGCATCCTGCTGCCCAGCAATCCAAGCACACATCTCCAGCCATTTTCCGCACACTTATCTGGTAGCTGAATGCAACCACTCCCTGAGTAAAACTACTCGTCAATCAGACGACCAAAGGCATCGGAACAGTAACCACCTGCATACCCGCTGCCTGCGCCGCGATCACACCCGGGGGCGCGTCTTCAATCACGAGACACTTCTCCGGAGCAACACCCAAAAGTTGTGCCGCTTTCAGGAAAATATCCGGTGATGGCTTGCCATTGGACACATCGTCGGCGGTCACAACCTCGTCGAACCAATCCGAGCAATTCAGGAGTTTGAGCGTCTTCTCAACCACGTGGCGTGAACCTCCGGAAGCAACCGCAAGCGGCATCTTGCCACGCAGTGATTTCGCGAAATCGGCCACCTCCTCTATAAACTCGACCATGTGCAACTTGGCGAGAAACGCATCCCGCTTCGCCAGCGCGATCGCTTCCGGATCGAGCTTCAGATCATACTCCTCATTCAGATCCACGACGATGTCACGGGTGGGTCTTCCTCCCATCGCGAAAAACACGTCTTCCTTGAAGATTCCTCCTGCACCGTAAGACGCCAGCGCTTCGCACCACGCATCAAAATGCGCAGGCATCGAGTCAACAAGTGTCCCATCGCAGTCGAAAATGACCGCTTCAAAACCATTCTTCGGAAAATCAATTACTCCTACCTTTGCCATGACGCGGAGGACTTACTTTCCATCACCGAAGTTTGCAAGACCCTATCGATATGAATCGAGGTGACTTTCCCGTCACTTCCCCAACAGACCCTCGGCGGTCCTCAATGTATCGATTTCATCCAGCGTCTTATCCCTGCGTATCGCCTTGATCCTGGGGAATCTCAGTGCCAACCCGGAATCGTGGCGCAACGACCTGCGTATCGCATCAAACGCAATTTCCAAAACGAGGTTCGGCTCCACCCGCCGCTTCCGCCTGTCTTTTGATATCGTGTGCTTGATGAAATGTTCGGTTAGTTCCTCGATTTCGTCGTCGGTCAGTCCGGAGTAAGCTTTTCCGATAACTCGCAACTCCCCGCTTACCTCATCTCTAACAGCAAATGTGTAATCGGACAACACATCCGCCCGCCTGCCATGCCCCTGCTCAGCGAACACCACCACACAATCCAAAGTCGGCATCACCCCCTTCAACTTAATCCAGGATTTTTCCCGCCGCCCCGGCGAATAGGAACTCAACGGATCCTTCAGGATCAACCCCTCGTGGTCGTCCTGCAGCGCACGCTTAAAATTCACTTCGATCTCGGAAATTTCATCCACCCGAATTACCTTGATCGCACTGAACATTCCCCCAAGCGACAAAGCATCCAATCGCCTCCTCCTTTCAGCCAATGGCAACGCCAACATCTCCTCACCAGCGGCCCACAGCAAATCAAACGCGACAAACTTCAGAGGAACCGTCGCACACCCCTCACCGGTCTCCATGAAAAGATCTTCCACTACACTTTTCCGACCAAGCCTCTTCTGCAAATCCGCAAACCCCAACTTCCGACCCTCCGCATACGCGATCAACTCCCCATCCAACACAAAGTCGCCTTCCAGTCCCCTCGCCGCTTCGATCAATTCGGGGAACTCCCTCTCAAGTGGTCGGAGATCCCGCGAAAAAAGTCCGATCTCATCCCCATGCTTATGAAGCTGCGCACGTATTCCGTCATACTTCGGCTCCAACCAGAACGGTCGTTTAAATGTAATGTTTTCGAACTGTGGCAATCCACTCTCTTCATCCCGCTGCACCGATGAAGCCAACATACACCGAACCGGAACGAGAGGTGTCAGCCTCGCACTCGAGAGTTCACCCATTTTCGCCAAGTTCGCGGTTTCACCCAGATCTCCTGTGAGCATATTGGCATTTCTTACCTCTTCCACCGGCGCTTCAAACGCCACTCCAATCGCCTCTTCAACCAAACCCTCCTTCAAACCGATTCGCAGATCCCCTGTTAATAACTTAACTACCGTCTCGGCCTCAACGGGATGAAGCTCAAACAATCGTTTAGATAAAATCTCCATCCTCTCAAGCATTCTTTCCTGATTCTCCAAATTCAATAAGAATTCATGTATTCCACTAATGCTCATTGGATTAGAGTTTCCCGGAATCTCCTGAAGAACAATTCTCACAGTCCTTGAAATTTCATTTTGCACCGAAGAAATTTCACGATAACGCTCCTCCTTCACTGCCGGAACACTGAGCAACGATCGTTTGATCAAAGCAGCTCCAACCTGCAGTGACCTCCTCCCACCCCTTCGCGGAAGCACCTCTCCTGTAAACCAGCGAGTCACCAAAGGCAACTGGTCCTCATCCAACCCTCGCAGGTAATTCACAAGATATTCGATCTTACTTAAATTACTACTTGTCTCACCGATCAGGCGGCAGACATCCGAAAAATCAGCAAGTTCACACACCGGCCGAGCCTGCCGTGGTACGACAGCTCCTACCGACCCAACACTCGTTTTACCTAGGGATAATTCCAGTTGATCCCCTCCCATCGCACACCATGCGTCAACTCCCTTATCCCGAAGGTGGGCTGCGAATTCCCGCGCGTAGCCGTGAACCGTGAGCACACGCTTTGGACGGACCCGGGTCACGCACTCCATCAACCCGGAAAAATCCGCGTGATCAGACATCGGAATCACCTCGTCCACTCGATACCTGTAGAGCGATCCCGGTTGCAGCGCCCAACCTGTAAGCATCGCAGTCCGCTTGTTCTTCAAGCCTCGCATCGGCTTCGCCTTCACCGCATTCGGAGGTGCTATCACCGCATATCCCTCTCTCGCGAAACCTTCGAAGATCTCTGGCTCGGGCAGTTCGATACCAGCCGCCCGGCAGACATCAGTCATTTCGGCGACTTTCTGGTGGGACAACACTGGAATCCCGTGCTCTGCGAGCAGCGCAAGAGCCTCTTGTGCCTTGCCGAGTGAATACCCGAATAAAACAGGTGTTTCCCCATCAGCGAAAGCATCGTGAACAAACCGAAGCACCGAGGCATCCACCTCCATGGGTCCTGGGAAAACGAGGTGGGGAAGTCCGAAAGTCGTTTCCATGATAAGCGTATCAGCTTGGATAAAATTCACCTGCTGAGTCGTTCGACCTCGCCTCACCTTGAAATCACCAGTGTAGAGCAGTGTCTCACCATCTTTTTTCCGCGTCACATGCAACATCGCGGAACCTGCGATATGACCCGCAGGCAGCAGCCGCATCCGGAAGTCTCCCCGCTCGATAATCGTTCCGAACTCGACCTCTTCGAGTCGCGCATCCGCCATGTTGAAGCGTGCCCGAAGCAACCGCCCGGTGATCGAAGAACAGAGGGCCTTGCCATGGCGCGAAAAGTGATCGGCGTGCGCGTGTGAAACGAATGCGGCATCCTTCGCATCCCAAGGATCCAACCAGAAATCTATCTCCGGCAGATAGAGCCCACGGTTGAAAACTACTTCGATCACACCGAAATCCTAACAGCGCACCGCCGTCCGGCAATTCCTTCTCGTTACCATCCGCAGATTGCCAAGAACTCACTCATCCCTTAGCATGGCCTCATGAGTGAACTGAGCCGATGGTTTGACTCCGTCGAAACTGATAAACCTTTCAAAACCTGCAAGGTATGCGACCTACCTTTACCTTTGGCGTCTGACGCATGGGTGGTGAACAAACACTACCACCGTGGCGAGTGCGTCCTCGAATACGCGGTCTGCGAATCCTGCCGCGACCACGTTTCGGGAAAATTCAGCGAATTCTCCAAGGCCGAAATTCGAAAATTCCTCGAATCGGAAATCGAATGGGAGCAGCGCATGCTCGACTGGATGGCCCTCGAAAAGCCCGCCGAAAGAATGGATCACTGCGTCGCCTGCCGGGCACCGCGCGAGCAGATGGATGGCTTCACTATTTCCGCCCAGTTTGGGAAAGATGGATCGCTAATCGATGGCGCGCTGCCCCTGTTGATGTGTTCCTCATGCGTTTCCCAAATCACCACCCGCCTCTCGGAAGAAAGCCGAATAGTCTGGCAAAACTTCATCGCCGAATACTTCGAAGGCCCGGATGCCGATGAGTTCGGACTCGGTATCTTCTGATCTGCTTCTGGAGAGCCGCGTCTTTGACCGGCTTTTCGAAGTGCACGAGCCGGTATCACTTCCTATCCTTCGCCCGCTGGTATCTCGAACGGCGCTCGGAGGGCAACTGCTCCTCCGCCGGTCGCGCGGTTGGCTTCTGCTCCACGACAGCGACTTTCGCTGCCTCCGGCTTTTTGCCTTTCACCTTCTTCGGTTTGGCCTGCTTCACAACTTTCTCGCGCTTTCCGAATTCCGGCAGTTTCCACCCGGTTCGAGTGATTAACGCGTCCAATAGAACCATCACCAGCAAGGCGATTCCGAGAGGAACACTCAACGAATTCGCAGCCACATACGGAGGACGCAACCAAGCATCCTCAAGATTCAGTAATTCCCTACCCTCGGTCTGATAGGAAACCTGTCTGAGTTCCGACAGTCGCTCCGGATCAAAGGCCCATTCCACACTGGAACCCACACTCACCGGTCCGAACCCGATCGCGTTGTCTCCGACACGAATCGCGCCTTTGACCACACTACCTTCTTCCAGATCACGGCTGAGCGAGAAATGGCCAGGCGCGATCCGCCTCCATGGCACTTCGTAAACCGGTCCGCCCGCATCGTCCTGAAGTTTCACGGTAGGCGGATCCTTGCTCAGTCGCTCTCCCCACTCATCTGAATCATATAACAGATCGAGTTCCAAGCGCGTCCCCTCCACCTTGTGACGCAACGCCAGCCCCGGCGGCAACTCCTGCCCCATCAGAAACCGCCCGAGCGTTTGCACAAAATCCCCATACCCCTCCCATGTCCTCACCTCATCGGAAAACTCTCCACCCAAAGGGAAGGAAACCGCAGCGGTCCTACCAAGCCCTCGCCGTGCATGAGCGATGAGTGGAGCGGCATATTCATCCTTCGAAACCAGAGAGACAACCGCATCCTTGCGGGCATACGAAAGATTATACCCACCGACTTGCTCCATCCAATCCAGCGCCTTGGGTGAAATCTCCCCCCACCTTCCCGATGCGAGAGTCCCAACAGGTTCTTCGAGAAAAGCGGAACGGGCGATGGTCACAGTCTCCTGTGCGAAAATCTGCGGGATATCCATCGGCCTGTCGGAAAAGAAAATCCGCCCGTTCCCCAACTTTGCAATATCTTCACAAAGCGCCGCATCGGAATCGCCTTTCGTGCCCAGGCCGATCACTGAGACGGTCGCCCCCTCTTTGGTCATTTCAGCCAGGAGCTTTTTGTAATCCCCCGGCTCCTCGGTGTCCTGAGTGTCAGTGAAGAGAATCACGTGCCGAGTGCCCGCCTGCGATTTCCGCAATTCCTCCCACGCCGCTTTGAGACCGGTGTAAGCGTAAATTCCACCACCTCCTGAACTGATTCTGGAGACCCGCCGGTTGATATCATCCTTCTTTCCCCCGACCGCAGTCAGCGGGACCACTTTTGTCGGCTCGCTATCGACCGCGAACACCGTCACCTGATCCATCATTCCCAGCAGATTGACCGCAGCAATTGCCCCGGTATTCGCCAGATCCATTTTGGTCTTACCGCCAGCCACGCCCATCCCCATCGAACCCGATCGATCCATCACGATCGCCAGCGCAACCGCCAACTTTCGATGCTCGGATTTCAGCTCCATCGACACCGGCAAAAGTTCGTCGATCTCGGATTGGAAATACCCTCCCGAACCGAAGGAGCGTTTCCCCCCGGCCATGAGGAAGCCACCGCCCTGCTCCCTAACGAAAAAATCCAGTGACTTCATGAAATCGTTCGGGATTTCGTGCGCCGGGACATTGTTAAAAATCACCGCCCGCGTGCCGCCGAGCATGCCGGGCTTGAGCTGCGAAAAATCACTCACCACCTGCACGTCAAAGTCCATGTCCGCCATCGCCTGCGCCAACGGATCATCCGTGTATTTCGTAACCAGCAACAACCTAGGCCCACCGGTAATTTCGATCCAACGCTTCATCCGGTTGTTTCCCGGATGCGCGTCTTTCTCCGGACGAATCTCCGCATCGTATTCATACGCACCCACACGCGACAGCCGGTCGGTGAACTCCACCGTCCCCACCCCGTCCTTCACCTCCACGTCGGTTTCCACCAAGGTTTGGCCGTTTCTCCTCAGCACCAAGGGGATATCCCCGTCCTCATTCGCTCTCACCAGAACGGAAATCAAAAAAGGCTCACCTACCTGCACACGCTCGGGAAACGACACCCGTGCCAACCGCGCGTCCTCCGTGGTTTCGTCGCGGATCAAGCGGAAATCCAAGGGCACCCCGCGTTTCTTCAGCTGCGCGGCGGCCTCGGTCAGCGGCTCGGTCGAATATCCATCGGTAAAAAGCAGAACTCGGGTCGGCTTCTTCCCATCCAACTGAGCGGCCAGATTCGAAAGCGCCAACCCGGTCCGTGTCAGTTTCCGAGACCCCGTGAAAGATGAACCGTCAATCCCGGCATCCGCGATCTCCGCCGCGTAGTTTACAAACCGCAGCGTATCATTCCGCCCCGGCCTCGCTTTCTCCAGAATGCTCGTCCACCCCGGCAAACCCTTATCGATCAGATCCTCGGTCGAGTCCGAACGATCAAGCAGAACAATCAGATCCAAGGCATTCTGTTGCTTCCGCACGTAGGGAGCCGCCAACAAAGTGACGAGCAGCAGCACAATCAGAATCCGCAACGGTCGGAACAAACCCATCCGCGGCCAGAACCAACCAACTAGCGCCACCACGGGCACAAGTAGGAAACTTTCTGGAAAATCAAAACTCACTACCGCAGACTTCACACCGTTCACGACCGCAAGGCAATCTCTCTAGTGAAGAATCCTGAAATCATGCAAGTGATCTTCATACCATTCCATCCAGGTTTTGCCCGGTATTTCCCATATCAGAAATGCCAAATGAATGGCACGATCGTGCAGGTAATTACCCAGGCCATCAGATTCAGCGGGATCCCGGCGCGTGGATAGTCGGAAAATTTGTAGCCGCCGGGACCGTAAACCATCATGTGAGTCTGATACCCCATTGGCAGGGTAAAAGCACAAGAGGCTGCGATGGTAATAGCAATGATGAAGGGACGTGAATCAACTGACAACTCGCTGGCGAGCTTCACCACAATCGGAACCACCATAACAGCAGTCGCATTGTTTGACAGCAACTCGGTGAGTATGGAGGTGAATAGAAAGACCAGCCAGAGCATCACGTATGGCAGCATTTCCGGAGACACGAAGCCGCGCGTGATATCCACCAAGTGTATTGCCAACCATTCCGCGGTACCTGTACTTTGCATGGCCATCCCCAACCCAAGCAGCCCGTAGAGCATCAGTAGGACCTGCCAATCAATGCTCGAATAGGCTTCACGAGGACTGAGTATTCCTATCCAAAGCAACGCGAGGGCACCAACCATCGCAGCATAGTAGATTGGGATGGCCGGAATGGCGGGGTTGACCCGACTCAGTAAATCAGTAATTGAGACAACGAGCACAACAGACCCGAGAATACCCCAGGACAGAATGATCGGCCACTTCTTCACCGGTGCCGGAGGCTCGTCATCACGCTTGGTATCTGGCGCATCCGTGAGCACGAAATCCCGCGTTTCCTTAAGGGCTGGAAGGTTGTTGACGGCAGTGATCACAAGCAGGGTGTCGCCCCGGTCAATCGTGATCTCCGACATACGGCTTGTGATGTTCAACCCGTCGCGGTGAACCGCCAGGACCACGCAGTTGTAGCGCTGACGGAAATCCGAGGCTGCCAATGTGCGTCCCTGCAATGAAGATTCGCTAGGCACGACCAGCTCGGAAACAATTCCGTCAACCACCGAGAGTTCCTGCGCTCCGATTTCTGAAAAGAGCTCTTCCGCCTTCGCCGCCCCACCCTTCCGGCGGTGAAGAGCAACAAGGAATCGATCATTCTTTTCCACGCTCACTTCGCTGATAGGAAGCATCAGGCGAGTCCCGCGACGCCGTATCTCCAATATATGTATCCCGGCCTCCTTGCTGACGAGGGGTGTGTCGAAAAGTTTCTTTCCGATGAGAGGAGAACCTTCACCAATGAGAAGGTGATGAAGCGGAACGGTGCGGAAATCAATTTCAAGGCTACCGGTGATCGAAGAACGTGATGGTAACACTTTAGGCCCGAAAACGACCAAATATCCTATACCCGCAATCGCAAGAGGTATTCCGACAGGAGCAAGGGTAAACATTCCCATGGGTTCAAGTCCCAGGTCCTTGAGACTCCCGTTTACCAGAAGGTTCGTGGATGTCCCGATGAGTGTGCAACAACCACCGAGAATCGAGGAATAGGAAAGCGGTATCAGCAACTTTGAGGCAGGGATATCCTTGGACCTGGCAAAGCCCAACACAACCGGCATAAGGATCGCGACAATCGCCGTATTATTCATCCAGGCGCTGAAAAAAGCTGAGACAATTGTGAAGGCGAAAATGGAGGAATGCACTCCTCCGGTCACACGGGCTCGCAGAACCCTTCCGATTTGATCGACAGCACCGGATTTCTCCAACGCCCCACCTATTATGAACAGGGCGGCAATGGTAAGGGGGGCCTCGTTCTTGAAAACCTGAGACATGTCTTCCATGCCCACCAAACCGAGCGCGACAAGCAGGCAAAGGATCGACAAGGCCAAGACATCAGGCGTTGCCCATTCGCGTGCGAACGCGACCAGCATAAGCCCCACGACCAGCAGAGTTAATACGATTTCCTGATTCATCTTTTGCCAGACGGCGGCGCTTCTCTGCCCCTCCCCAAACTATTTGGCAAGAGCAATGTGGGACCGAACTCGAACGGGAGCCAAAAATAAAACCAACCGATAAATCAGTGGGCTACTTGTTCAGTCTCAGTCTCGCTATGGGAGTCATGGTGCTCATGGAGCTGTTTCGTACCATTCGGCCCCTCGAAATCATGTTTTTCACAGGCACCGAGACCAAAACCGACAAGAATTGAAAGAAGGGCAAGACGTTTCATCGCAGCCTCTATTAACTACTCTGGAGCGAAAGGCAACCCAAGATAGCGTTTTCGTCGGGACTTTTGCGAAGCCCTGCATGGAGATCTTGCTTGAAACACCCGCCTCGCTACGACTTCATAGCCAGTGACAGTCGAAAGATAGTTAACTCCTTCTACCATGTCAGAGCCATTACCATCGAAACCTCCCGAAAACGATCGACTTGAACTTGCGCTCCGAGCCTCAAACGAAGGCATTTGGGACTGGATGATCAATGAGAAGAAAATCTACTACTCCAGGAGAATCCTCGAGTTCCTCGAATGCGCTGAAACCAGTGCGCCGAATTTCTTCTTACCCCCTCACCTGCCCGTCCATCATCAGGACCGGCCCGCTTTCATATCGGCAATCGAAGACGCGCTGGAACACAATGGACCCGAAACCTTGGCTATCGATGCTCGTGTGCAAACAGGTAGTAACGAATGGAGATGGCTGCGTATCCGGGGCACTGTGGTTCGCGATAGAAAAGGAGAGGCTGTTCGCATCGCGGGATCAATGATCGATATTAGCCTGAGAAAAAATGCAGAAGCCCAGATTGAAGAAGAGCGGCACCTTTTACGCAGCCTCATCGATCACGTACCACTCCAGATCTACTTCAAAGATCTTGATTCCCGAGTCGTGATGACAAATCGTGGAATGGCAGAATACCACGGATTCAAGTCGAGTGACGAACTGGTAGGCAAACACGACAGGGACCTTTTCTCCAATACCCACTGGGAAAAAGCGGCAGCTGATGAACAACGGATCATCAAAACCGGTATTCCAATGACCGGCCAACTTGAGCGCGAGACCTGGCGGGAAGGCAACGAATCATTCGTTGTGACCTCCAAATTCCCATGGCGAGACAAGAGCGGATCAATCAAGGGAACGTTCGGCGTCTCCAGTGATGTGACTTCACTGGTACTTGCACAACGCCAAGCAACCGAACTCGCAAACGAACTACAGCAGAAGAACATCACCTACGAAGAGGAAGTGAAACTTGCCAAGGAAATTCAACAAGCGCTTTCCACCAGCAGCTACGCACCCGCACAAAGCAAAAACGGTAAGAAACTCGTGTTCAGTTCACGTTACCTGCCGATCTCGGGCCTCGCGGGAGATTTCTATGATATACTCAGTCTCGGCGATGATCGCTATGGAATCTTTATCTGTGATGTGATGGGGCACGGAGTCCGTGCAGCGTTGGTCGTGTCAATGCTTCGTGGTCTTCTCGCTACTCAAACCTCCGAAAAACGAAATTCCGCAGAGTTTCTAGGAAAACTCAATGACGGGCTGACATCAATCCTCAAACGGGCGAACGTCACCATGTTCGCAACGGCGTTTTACGGTGTATTGGATCTGAGACAATCCACTATGGCATATTCATGTGCCGGTCATCCCGGTCCCGTTGTCACCGGCATAGATGGTTCTCGGCAACTCTGTCTCGATCGATCGGATAAAGGCCCGGCCTTGGGTTTGATGGCTGGTGCGACCTACAAGGAAAGCACTCTCGATCTGACAAATACCAAGCGATTGCTACTCTTTACCGACGGCGTCGTAGAAGCAGAAAACAAAGAAGGCGAACAATTCATGGAAACCAGACTGCTGGAAATAGCAGGCCGTGAAGCTGCCGCGAAAATCGATGACTGGCTGGATAATATCATTGAAACGGTTCTTGATTTTTCAGACGGCCATCATTTCGACGACGACGTCTGCCTGCTGGGTGTTCAGATCACAAAGCAGGAATAGTTCTCAGCAAACTATTGAGGTTTGATCAAATCCTCAAACGAGTCGGCGGTTCCAATATCCGGCTCTGCGGCGTCCTCATTACTTTCTTGAGAGGCTGGGGTAGCCGCATCGTAAAGCGCTTTGAAGTTATCAGTCGGGGCTGCACCGGTTCCTCCAATTGCGAGATCAATCCATCGATATCCTTCTCTCACCGGACCGAACATTTCTTTGACATGTTTGTCCTTGGAAGCACCAATCATCGACTCGGGGATTCCGACACGAAGAGTTCCGGATATCTGACCAGCCTCACCACTTGAGATCGATCCCCTCAAAGCCATCCTTCCACGTTTCTCGAAATTGATCGCATCCAGCTCCACGCTTTCACCCTGCCTTCGAACCAAAGCCGATGCTTCGCCATCGAAATTTGGCTCATCATACCAACGGTCTTCCAAAGTGGCTGAGAGAAGTCCGAGAAATCTGAATTGGGTAAGGTCAATCCGGGAATCAATCGCATGAGTAATTGCAACTTCCAACAATGCTTCTTCTCCGGAACCTGGGGTGAATTTGATGAAATTCGTATCAATACTTTCTTTTGTTATGACGCTACCTGAAAAAAATCGGCCCAGATCCTTACCTAGCAAGTGAGTTAAGCGGAACGATTCCAGACTCGCAGTTAGAGTGTGTGTAGCATTGGTATCAAGCGGCTTTAGAACTCCCGAGAAATTGATCGAACCCTTTTCAACAGTGCGCTGATTTTCAGCAGTAGGGATTTTGAACCGCATACTCTGGATATGCAGCTCTTTGTTCCTGACATTCATATAGGCACGATCCAGTTCCACCGATGGCCAGTTCTCGACTTTCAACAGTCCTTGGTTCAGGCGAATTTCCCCTCCTCCTTGAACTAGATTCGGAAAAAAGGACGCCTCGGTATTCTCCAGCATGTTCCCCCGACGGTTTTCTCCACCCAAAAAGATATTCATCTGTGGAATCGAATAACGGCTGAATCGAATGGAGGATGTCTCTGCACGCTCTGAATCACTACCTGCCATTTTTTCAGTTGTAGGAGCCTTGAGAACTAGCTCGCCTTTCGCAGCGGTAATTTCTTCGCCGTTGAATTTTTTACCGAGGAAACTGACCGGAGCTATTTTTGCTACCACCGAATTCGCTTGCAGACTACCTAATACCTGATTCTCGGGCCAAATCATTGTGACCTTCGAAGCGTTCGCAGTCGCAGGATTCATACGAAACTGATAAAGGGCCACTTCGGCTCCACTAGTATCCTCAGCCTTCGCAATCAGGCCCTCGCGAAAACCCCTGCTATTCGCATAGAGGATACCTGCGCCCGCTGCAAGAAAAGCGAAGAGCAGGAGGAGGACGACACCAGCAATTTGAATAATCTGCGAACGTAGATTCCGTTTAGCCTCTTTATTGGCCGCTTGATTCGAGCGGCGCTTTCGTTTCCTGGTTCTAACCGCCTGACTCCCATCCGCTCGCGTTACCAGTTCTCCTTTATCGTCGGATAATTCCCGGTTCTTGAGCCGGTCAATCATCTCATCAATCGAATATTTTTCTGGATCAGTCGAAGAATCTGGCATCTGAAAAATTAAAGTTACAATCAGCGGTCTCTATACGGACGACCTGTTGGATCAAGAAGCTCAACGTTGACAAAGAACAAGACTACAGTGGTGATGTGTTTTCTCGCATCCGATTGAAAAAGCCTACCTACCAATGGAATATCGCCAAGTATCGGCGTCTTATCCTCCACATCGGAAATTTCTTCGCTTAATAGACCTCCGATCACAATAGTCGCACCATCGGCAACAACGAGATTGGTGTTTGCGCGTCGCACACTGAAAACCGGCATCAGAATCGCGTTCGGTGTGATTTCCGCCCTGGTTGTTGTGCCCAGTAGACCTTGTGAGGTCGTGAAAATCGGACTTCCGTAGTTCACAAATCCGTCGAAATTCGTAATTGAAGGATTCAAAGTAATGTCGACATACCGTCGATTCGCATCGGCAACTGGAAGCACTTCGAGAGTGATTCCCACGTCCCTTTGCTCGAATGCCGTCGGGGTCGCAGGAGTCACAGGAAAGCCGCCACTTGAGCCTCCGAGGATTGAGCTAGAAGTCGTGCCAACAGAATTCGGCAATTCAGGAGGCTCGTATTCTGTGGGATATACAAATTCCTCGACCAGTTGAATCGACGCAGCCTGACCGCTCCTCGTAGTTACCGAAGGCTGAGCCATGATATCAGTCCCTGTTTTCTGATCCAGACCTCTCATCATGGCTTGAACCGTGGCGTCTGAAACCACTCCATTCACAGCAAAAATCCCTGGAGCACGGTTTCTTTCGTTTGCGTTGCTTACACTACTAGAACCTATTAACGATTCAAGTGAATCTGGGGATAAGGCTTCAGTTCCACTCCTGTTTCCCGCAGTGATCGGATTAGTAGGGGTGGTGGCCCCGGGAGTCCCGGCAGGAACTGGCGGCATGTCGGTGATCGGTGATCCGCTACCTGTTGTCCCACCACTGAGAAACGTTGTGTCGCCGCCAATTCCAAAAGAACTAAGCATCCAATCAAAGCTGATTTCCTCCAAGACATCCTGTTGAACCTTGATCATTGTGACTCTAACCGCGACGGAAACAGGCTCGGTCAGCGCAATAGAATCGATGATCTGCTGGATGATATCCTGACTGCCGATCGTATTCACGACCCTGAGCGTATTGGTAGCCGCATTGAAGGAAGCCGAAGCACCTTCCGGAAACCGCACGCCCTGTTCAGAAAGCGCTTCTTGAACCCCCATACGTTTCGCCAGAAGCCCCTCGTTGCTTGCTTCGGTGTTGAATATATCTTCCGGTTCACCACTCTCTCCGGTTCCCGATGAAACGTTGCTAAGAAAATCCGGAGGAACCCGGTAAGTGCGGGAGATTAACTCGTTGCCGAAGGAGCCGGACGGAGAAATGGTCACCGCGTAATCATCAGGACGAAACGAGGTTCCGGTTATCTCGGTGATATATTTGAGAATTTCATCAACCGGAACGTTGGAGACTTGGAGATCAAAGGTTTTCGCAAGGATCTCTTTCGCCGGGGAACTGTCTGGATCACCTAGATTCAAGACAATATTGAACCCCTTCATTTCGGGATCGAGTGTCAAGCTGTCATTCTCCACCACCCTCAGTCTGAGTAGGTCGATTGCCTCCATGATCGTTCCATCCTCAATTGAAAAATTTGGGATAATGATACGGCTGAGTTTATTTGAAACCGGGATGAAGTTACCCGGCCCAAAGGATTCAGAAGTCGGGACAAAAGTCGGGACCACAAGATCTGGGGACAATGGCAGCTCCCATGCGGAATCGACTTCTCCAAGAATAGTGGCGCGAGCTTGATCATATGCCGTCCTGTAGTATTCGGATTTTTGCGCAGCGATACGCTCCAAACCCCGCCGGGCAGCCGTGTTATAGCTATCAATTCTCAGCACCGCTTTATAGCGGCTCCCTGCTTCGTCGTATTTTCCAAGATCAAAAGCGCCTTGCGCCATGTAGAGCAAGCGTCTCACTTGATCGACATCCGAGGCATGTTCCTTGGTTAGTGCGGGATTCGTGCGGATAGGATCATCCAACTGGGCACGATAAACGATTGCTTCGGGATCATCGGGAGCCACGCCATCAAGAAGAACCTTGTCAACGGTCGATTTCGCACCTTCGACGTCACCTTTCCGAGAGAGCTCTCTGGCCAATTCGACGGACGACTGGGCGTAACGCTGTAACGCAGAATTTCTGAGTTCTGCCGTGGCTGGCGAATCCGGGAACAACTCAGTCGCACCGGAATAAGCAGCTACAGCGTCCTCATAATTTCCAGCATTATAGGCTTTATCTCCTCTGAGAAGTAGCATCTGAGCCTCCTGGACCGAGGCTTGGCGCCTCTCAAGTTCTTTCTGCGCAAGGCTGGAGTGTTCCTCAGCAAATACACTCGAGACCAAAAGCAGCCGCACTGTAAACACGAAACTGCAACTTGAGAGTTCTCTGAAAAAAGGAAAGGTCATACGGAGGTTTTGAAAACGTATAGTCGGCAACGACCGAAAGGGTAAGCGTAAAATCCGCAAAGTTTCAACTTTCTATATCTTCGGATTTTCTCCGAACCGAGAGCTAAAGATGGAGTTCCAGTTGTTCCTCCCTATGCCTTCGAGTTCTTCGGAACCTACGGATCATCAACACAATCCTCTGCCTGAATTCGATCCGTAGCAGTTTCCAACGCAATCTCCTGTATTCACGACTACCCATACACAGATAGTGTTCACAAGAACATATTTTAGTCAACCTATACTTTGACTGGCATTTTGAACATCCTGCCCGATCTGATCCCGCAGTTTTTCTAGTGAGGAGAAAGTTCGCTCTTCTCTGATAAAACGAATGAAACCCACGCTCAGTGATTTCCCGTAAAGATCTCCCGTAAAATTAAAAAGGTGCACCTCCAGAAGTCTTTCATCGCCAGCCACCGTCGGCCTCATACCGAGATTGGCAATTCCATCGTATTCGCCATTGATCTTAACAAGCCAAACGCCGTTCTGTGGTGCCTGAAGGTCACCAAGTCTTAGATTTGCGGTTGGAAAACCCAATTCCCTGCCGAGCTTTCGACCTTCGATCACGATCCCGGAAACCTCATAAGGCCTTCCCAACATACGCTCGACCGCATCGAAGTTACCATCTCGTATCGCTTGGCGGATCCGCGTGCTGCTGATTCTTTCTCCGTCGCACTTCACCGCTTCAACCACCTCAAGCTTGAAGCCGAGATCAACACTCATGCGCCTTAACAAATCCACACCCCCCGCCCTTTCCCTGCCGAATCTCCAATCCTCTCCTACCGCAATCGTTCGCACATCACCGATACAGATTCTCCTGACGAATTGCTCTGCTTCAATTTTCGCAAACTCCTGATCAAACCGGATGACCACCACTCCATCCACCCCCAGAGCTTCGATCACAGCGGCCTTTTCATCGACTGTCGCCAACAGGGAGCTGGGAGCCTTCGCCGGAGCGATCACCCGTATCGGGTGTGGAGAAAAAGTGACTACAAACGCCTTACCCCCATCTTCGCGTGCCGCACGCACGGCGCGCTCGATCACCGCCTGGTGCCCCAAATGCACACCATCAAAGACGCCCAAAGCCAGATGCAACGGTCCTTTCTCGATCGCAAGCTCATCAAGCGAATTGAGGCGAATCAACATGGCACCTCAAGCTCCTCTCATCAGCGAAATTTCAGCCAGTGAAATCAAAGCATTGAGCAACGCCTCCGGATTTCCCTCCTTGAGCTGCGCGACAGTCACTGCGCGCTCCAAGTTGAATTTCCCAGAGTTTGTCCGGCGCAAGTCACTGAGGTGAGCTCCGCAACCCAATGTTTCGCCAATGTCATTTGCGTAGGTGCGGACGTAGAACCCTTTCGAACACTCTACCCGAAAATCGATTTCCGGGAGGTTTACGCGGGTAATATCGTATCCGGTGACTCTCACAGGTCTCAATTTACGCTCAACTTCCTGGCCCTTACGCGCGAGCTTGTAGAGTGGGACTCCACCCATCTTAATCGCTGAAACCATCGGTGGAAGCTGCTCGAATTCACCAGTAAGATCATCGAACGCCTTCCGAATCTCATTCTCTGAATATGCTCGAACTTCGCGGGTTTCCAGCACTTCGCCCTGTCGATCCTGAGTACTTGTGCGTTCACCAAGAGTCAATGTGCCTTCGTAAACCTTGTCCTCGCTCATCAAGAGATCCTGAATCTTGGTAGCCTTCCCAACCACCAACATCAATAGCCCGGTTGCCATCGGATCCAGCGTCCCACAGTGGCCGATCTTCTTGGTATTGAGAGAACGTCTCGCGATCGCCACCACATCGTGGGATGTCATGTCCGGTGCCTTATCCACCAATAGCACTCCACTGGGGCCGGTGTATTCTTCTGATTTTTTTCTCATACTTGAATGCCAATCTAGTTTTTACCCGAAAGTGCCTTCTCGATTTCGGCAAGCACCTTGACCTTGGCCTCGGCCATGGGGCCATTCATGCGTATTCCCGCAGCCAGCGCATGACCTCCTCCTCCGAATACCGTAGCGACGTCACATACATTCACGCCCTTGTCCTTCGAGCGCATCGAAACACGGATTTTACCATCTGGGAGTTCTTCGAAAAACACCGCGATAATAACCCCTCTGACAGCACGGATCATATCGATCAATCCCTCGCTATCATCAGGCTGAAGGGCGAGCTTCACCCGCGTTTCATCCAGCAGTTCCCAGTGGGCAAGTCGCCCGTCCTCGGAAATATCGAGCGTATTCAACAGAGCCCTCATCAGCTCCAGCCGCCGATACGGATGATTGTCATAGGTAGCGGCATTGATCGCCCCGACATCAAGGCCCTTTCGTATCAAATCAGCACCCATTTCATACGTTGCCGCAGTAGTGGAGCCATATTGAAAAGATCCGGTATCAGTGGAGACCGCCACGTAAATCGAATCTCTTGTCTCATCAGGAAGCGGATAGCCCAGAGCATTGAGCAGTTCGTAAATGATTTGCCCGGTGGCAGGCTTCGAAGAATCGATAAGATTCAGATCACCATACTCCGGATTGGAAATATGATGGTCGATATTGAGCCAGAATTTCGCCTTCGAAGCAGCGTGCAGAGCACCATCACCCAATCGAGGTTTGGTCCCGGTATCCAAGGCGATTGCCACATCCACATCGAGAGGTTCGGCGGGTGGTTTGGTGACCACTTCCGAGCCTTTGAGAAAGGCCAGGCTTTCCGGCACCCCTTCTTCGTTTACCAGAAAAACCTTCTTCCCCATTGCCATCAGGGAAAACCCAAGGGCGATCTGAGAGCCGATCGCATCCCCATCCGGACGCACGTGACTCATGATCACGAAGCTGTGGTTTGCTGCAATCACTTCCCTTATTTCTTCGAAGGCCTTCTTTAAATTTTTCTCATCCATCTCGCTTAAAGTCACTTTTCTGGGGCCGGGGCGCGGATTCTCACCAGTCTCCCCTCCTAGGCAAGGACAAAGCAAGCTCCTGCACGAGACTCGAAACATGATATCCATCCCGAGGGCGGTTAAAGCTAGCCACTTGGAAAAGGCGATCCATCGCGGAATTGATATATCATTGCACCGTCAAAACAGGCTTGCCCATTTCGCCATCTGAGGCCATCTAGCGTGGGTGCGCGACCTGATAGCAAATCCGGCATGGCAGGAGGAGGATCTCGGGATACCGTTACCCGATTCCGCCCATGCCTGCTCCGTCTGCCTCCCGACATGGGATGCAGTCATCGGCTATGAGGAGGGCAGAGAAAAAGTCATCCGCCGCTTGCGCACCGGCTACCCGCGTTTCTTCAAGAACCCCGCCGTCGAACGCATCTTCGACAACGCCCGGACCGAACTGGCTTCGGAGGGTGAGGACGTCCTTATTCTCCCCACCAAGATCTCCTCCCAACGCGCCCACCGCTGGTTGGAAAGACTTGCCGAAACTGCGATTCGGAGCACTTCTTACAACGGGTTCCAGGCACTAATTTTCCCCAAAAAAGCCACCCCACTCGCCAACCAATACTGGCGCTTTTCCGGCGAAGGCATCTCCTCCCGTGAAGCTCAGGACTACCTCGACGGAAACCTCCGCGAGGGTTCAAAATCCCATCTTCTGTCACGCGCGATCGCGAAATTCAACGGCGGAGAAGAGGAAAACACGTTCATCTTCTCGAGCGGTATTTCCGCTGGCCTCGCCGCCCTTCGCTCCCTACCCGGCATCCGAGAGAACAAAAAGACCCTCCAGATCGAGTTTCCTTACGTCGATACCCTGAAAATCCAGGAGCGCTTCGGCAACGGCGTCGTCTATTTGAACGAAGCGACCGGCGAGTCCTTCGACGAAGCCCTTCAGCGCATCAGGGCTGGCGAGTTCGCAGGCGTCTTTAGCGAAATCCCCTCCAATCCACTGCTTCGAACGCTCGATCTCAAACGCCTTTCCGAAGCCTGCGCGTTTTCGCGAACCCCTCTCATCATCGACGACTCTTCGACCGGCCCGCTCAACGTCGACGTTCTTCCCCACTGCGACATCCTCACCTCATCCCTCACGAAATGGGTCTCAGGAGTTGGTGACGTGATGGCTGGAGCCCTGACCATCAGCTCCCATTCACAGCTTGCGGGTGACCTCAAGGAATCCATCGCCGCAGACTCCACCGAATGCGCTCCACTCTACATCGCCGACGCGGAAATCCTGCTCTCGAACATCAAAGGCTACGCGAAACGCAACAAAACGATCAACGAGAACGCTCTCGAACTTGTCGAATTTCTACGCAACCACCCATCTGTCGCGATGGTCTGGCATCCGTCGATCACAGAGACAGGGAACTATGATGCTGTGAAACGTAAAAACGGAGGATACGGCGGCCTCATCTCGATCTCACTAGCAGCCACCAAAAAGACTCCCAAGGTTTACGACGCGCTGAAACTCTCGAAAGGCCCCTCCTTCGGCACCCCGTTTACCCTCGTCTGCCCCTACACTCTGCTCGCTCATTACGAGGAACTCGACTGGTGCGAAGACTGCGGCGTGCCGTCCAGCCTTCTCCGAATTTCAGTCGGCCTCGAGCCTGTCGAAACCGTCATCGCCGCCTTCAAAGAGGCCTTGACCTGAACCCCGCTGCGGCCTTCCCAGCCCTTGTTCCCGTCGCGAAGGAACCTTGCATCAAGTATCCACCGGTCGGAGCATCCCAATCGATCATTTCGCCACATAGGAAAACTCCTGGAAACTTTCTAAGCATCAGGTTTTCGTCGAATTCGTTCCATGATACCCCACCGGCGGAAGAAATTGCCTCGGCAATGGGACGCGGACCTTTGAGCCGGACGCAGCAGGATTTCGCCCGGCCAGCCAGCGCCCTCACCGAGATAACTGGCTCTGAAAAGAGGAGCTCCGCAGCAGCCGGACTCAACTTCCAGCCACGGATTGCTGAAATTTTCAAATCCTCGGATCCACCGGCGAATTTGGCTACCAGTTGTTCTTCGCTAAAAGTCGGCTTCAGATCGATCTCCAAAATCGGTTCATCCATCGCTCGAAGCTCGCGCCCAAGCCCGTAGATCGCTCCACCTTCAAGCCCATATCGCGTCAACAACAACTCACCAGCTATCTGTTTATCTCCGGCTTTCACCACGATGTTTTTGATCGGCATTCCCTCTGCAATCTCAAGGATTTCCGGCGACCAATCGCACTCCCAACCACAATTCGACGCCACCAGAGGTGCGCAAGCTATACCCATTTCCTCGAACTTGGTGAGCCATCCGCCATCTGATCCGGTCTTTGGCCATGACCCTCCACCCAAGGCAAAAACGATGACCTTCGCGGTGACTTCCACATCGTTCGAGAAACGAAGTCTATTTCCAAAAGACAAATCACTCCACAAATGCCGGGGCCGGATTTCCACACCCAGATCTTTCAGCCGTGCCAGCCAAGCCCGCAGAATTGGAGCACCTTTAAGCGCCTTCGGATAAACCCTACCGCTACTCGCCTCAAAAGTCTCCTGACCCAACCCATGGCACCACTTGATCAGGTCATCTGGAGAAAAATCACGAAGCAGAATTTCCCACATGCCATCATCAGAGTAGCGGGAAACGAATTTTTCAAAGTCCTCCCCATGAGTGAGATTTAGCCCCCCTTTTCCAGCAACAAGGAACTTCCGCCCAACTGAAGGCTTGCCATCAAAAATCGTCACCTTTCGACCCGCCTCCGCAGCCACCTCCGCAGCCCTGAGACCGGCGGGGCCACCACCGATGACCGCAATATCCAGTTCCTCGATCAAAGTGGGGTTACACCAGTTTCAGTCTAGCCAAATCCTGAGCATCGATCAATCCGACCAGTTTACCCTCGGCATTGATGACAACGATATCATCAATCCGTTTTTCTCCAACCTGCTTGACCGCCTCAACCGCCAGCGAATCTTCAGTCAGAGTGATGGGATCTTTCGTCATCAGATCGACGATTGGCAGGGAGCCAAGTCCGGGGTCCTCCTCATAAGCCCTCGCGAAGTCACCATGCGTAAAAATGCCAGCCAGTCTTTGATCATCATCCAAAATGACGCAAGCACCTGCACGGCTGCGATTCATCGCATTCACCGCATCAATCACCCGGGCCGAAACATTCACCGTTGGCATCTTATCCTCTCGTCTCATCACATCGCCAACTTTAAGCAGCAATACCCGCCCCAATGAACCACCGGGATGGTATCGGGCGAAATCACTTTGAGAAAATCCCCGGGACTCCAGGAGTACCATCGCCACGGCATCCCCCATCACCATCATCGCGGTCGAGGAAGAAGTCGGAGCGAGGTTCATCGGGCATGCTTCACGTGCCACGAAAGTATCGAGAGTCACGTCGGCCGACCGTGAAAGTGAAGAATTGGGCTTACCGCAAAGCGCGATCACTTTAACATCAAAACTACGCAAAAACGGCAGCAAACTCAGCAACTCCTCGGTTTCCCCGGAATAGGATAAGGCAATAATCACATCTCCATCGGAAAGCAGACCCAGATCACCATGGAGTGCGTTTTGTGAATTCAAAACCACAGCGGTCGCACCAGTCGAGTTCAGCGTTGCTGCAATCTTGTGGCCGACATTCCCGGATTTTCCAACTCCGACAATCACTACCTTCCCACGATTTTCAATCGACTCCTTCATGAGCCGGATCGCATCTCCAAACTCGGGCCCCATCCGCGCTGCCATTTCCCGAAGGCTGTCCGCTTCCATTTCAATGACCACCCTCGCCTTCGCTTCAAAATCCATGACGGTCATTGGAACCCGCACAGCCAATCATTTCAACTCGAAATAGTTTACCCCGAAGGGCGGTAATTCACCGATATCGAAACCATCCGATTGCACGGAACTTCCTGATGCTGTGAGTTCACCGTCACTACCAAACCTCCCCACAAGGGAGATCATTTCGCTCGGACCTTTGCCGATAAAGGAAAATGCGCTTTCCGGAAATTTCACCTTAACCGACTTCATGGCTGCTTGTGGATGGAAGTTGGCAACACAAAGGAACGCCTGCCCTCCCTCTTGATCGCATCTTAAGAATGCAAACAACCAATGCCCCGATACATCCTCATCCTCCAACCTTCCAAAATCCGGGTTGTTTTTATTCCAATGATTCAACCCGTAAAAATCCCCCTGCGTAAACGCCGGCTCCCGAAGAACGTGCAATAAACCAGCATACCAATCCCTCAGATCTTTTCGCTCTTCTGAAAGCCCCGCCCCATCATATTTTCCACCATTCACCCACCCCTGGAACTCGGGCATCGAAGTGTAATCGAAAATCGAAGTCCGTCCGTCATCACCACTGAAACCCTCCCCCCCGATCGCCGGTTCGCCAATCTCTTGTCCCGAATATATCATGATCGCCGATCGACTCATACCATACATCACCCCTGCCGCAGGCTTGCCAGCACCCATTCCATGCCCGCCCCAGTGCCGGGGATTCGCGATTCGAACTTCATCATGATTTTCCAAATACCGGACGCAGTTGTGGAATCTGTCTCCTGAAAAAGTTTCACCATCCAGATCATTCGCCCATTTTCCTTCCTCGTAAATTCCCTGCAGAATCTTGTAGGTCGGATGCTCGTAGGCTCCGTCGAATCCGGCTTTCCACAGCTCCTCGATCACATCTTTGTCCGTGAGTTTCGACGGGTCGGAATCGTAAGCTTCGGCACCGAAAAACACATCCGGATCACGGTCGCGCGCACGCCTCACAAGCCAATACCAGAATTCCATCGGCACGATGTGCGCCATATCCACCCGAAAGCCATCCACTCCCATCCCCTGCCAGTAAGCCAGAATCTCATCCATCGTCCTCCAAGTCCGCGGCACATCTTCAACCCGCGCGTCAACTCCTGGCAGATGCCCCGTCGTCCTCCCATGGGTGAAATCGTGGCCGTAGTTCAACTTCACGGTCTCATACCAATCGCGGATCGATGGAGTCCAAGTGATCGAGTTGTTCCCCGTCACCCGTCCGAATTCCCTTTCCGGTTCGAAAAACCCATCGCAACCCGCCATATCCTTCGTAGGAAGCCGAAGCGGCGGACCGCCACCCGGGTGCGTTTCGTCCAGATAATAGAAATGATTGTCGCGGTCGAAAAACACCTCGCGATTGTCCCCTTCGCCGAATGACAACTCCGGTCGCACATCCGATTTGTAACTTCGCGCCACGTGATTTGGAACGAAATCGATGATCACCTTGAAGCCGTGTCGGTCGCAGCGCGCGATCAGCTCGCGGAGCTCATGCATCCGCCCTTCCGGGTCGATTGCATAGTCCGGACAGACATCGAAGTAGTCCTTGATCGCGTAGGGACTACCGGCCTTGCCTTTCAGGATATCCGGCTCATCTGCCGGAATACCCGGATATGCGGTGGCGCTTGCCTGCTCAATCACACCGGTCAACCAGATGTGGGTAAATCCCATCTCCGCGATCGATGCCAGGGCGGCGTCATTGATGTCGCAAAACTTTCCGGAGCCGTTCTCACCTATCGTCCCCCAAGGTTTGCGAGTCGTATTTTTGTTCCCGAACGTCCTTACCAGAAGCTGGTAGATCACCGGTCGTGTTTTTTTCGAAATCGAACTCATGGCCACACCCTCAACTCATGCAGTTCACTTGCCAATCAATCCCGAAAGAAAATTTATTCAACGTTTTCCGCGCTCCTCCCTGATCACCGCCAGCGAATCGTAGAGCGCGGAAACCAACAAAACGATCGCAAGAAAACCACAGGCAGCCCACCAAAAGACAAACCGCCAGACCTCCGCTTCCAACCAGGAATCAATAACCCACAAACCAAGAGAGAGCCAAGCCAGGGTCAGTAAAAGCAAGCGCCCAAGCCACTTTCTACGTGTCGGGCGGTCGTGAAGAACCGCCTTCGCAATACCCTTGCTGCTTTCCCAATCCGAAGGGGTTTCACTCATGACTCTAGTTTTCAGAGAACCGCCTCTTCACCAAGCCGTTTCCATCAGGAGTTTTCGATTCTATTCAAGATCCCGGCTCATCATTTACCTTCAAGCCGGGGATCGAAGAAAAACGGAACCGGCTTGGAGACCTTGATTTTTGAAAGATCGGGATGTCGGACATTCAGCATGGCAATTCGTTCCTCCGGAATAATCACACTCGGCAGCAGTAGCGCCAATGCCGCACCCTTCTCCGCCCATTTGGCACCCAGCTTTTGGGACACCAGTGGCGATGAAAGATCGTTCCACCCGTTTGGCAAACTACGCAGTGGAACCTCCTCAATCAAACTTTCAGGGACATCAACCTCGATAAGCGTCCAAGGCGCCTTCGCCACATCCCGTCCAAAGTGAACAAGTATCTCCAGAGCCGAAAGCGCCCGTGATTCGGTGAGATAAGCGACAGCTACACCTGCCGGATTCCAACGCCCCCCGAACTTGCGCGCGCCCTCCCCATCCAATGCGGTCGCAGCCCTCTGACTACCCACGATTCTATAGAAGACGGGCATATCAATTGGGCACTCCGTTCTCGATGCGCCAGACCAAAGCCTCCACCTCCCGCGCACCGATCTCAGTATCCGCATAGTCCAGAGGAGTCTCTCCGTCGAATGCGACCGCCGGACTTTTCAGCCATTTCGCTGCCGCTTGATGCGATTGAAAAAATGTCGTCACGCAGTTGAGAATGCGTGCATAGCGAACCAGTCTGTCCGATTCCGTACGATCAAGATGTCCCGTCTTCTTGCGGCGGTGCAAGGTGGCACGCGACATACCGAGCAGGGCTCCCATTTTTTCTTCGGTCACGCCGAGCATTTCCTGAAGTGCGTGAAACTCATCGAAAGACAATCCATCCCTTACTTTCCCAACCATGTAGGCAGTATCCTGCTCTCGTAGGACACTGAAGGTTTCCACACTATCTTCGGGAAACCTCGCTGGCTCACCTTCAATGCGTTCCGTTTTATACTGCGCCTTTTTACGATTCATATGAGATATAATAAAGACTCATATGTATCAACACAAGTATTTTTCCCATAAAAAAGCCACCCGGATTCTCACCCGGGTGGCTTCGGATTGTTTAATTCCCGAACTATTAGTAGCGGTAGTGATCAGGCTTGAACGGGCCTTCAGGAGAAATCCCGATATAAGAGGCTTGCTCATCGGAAAGGATCGTCAGTTTGGCACCGATCTTGGCGAGGTGCAGTCGTGCCACTTCCTCGTCGAGATGCTTCGCAAGCACGGTCACCTGACCCGCCTTATAGCTCTCCCGATTCTCCCACAGATCGATCTGCGCGAGTGTTTGATTGGTGAAGCTGTTCGACATCACGAAGGACGGATGCCCGGTTCCGCAGCCGAGATTCACAAGACGTCCTTCAGCAAGCATGTAGATACTGTTGCCAGTCGCGAAGGTGTATTTGTCGACCTGCGGCTTGATATTCAGGCGGGTGACGTCCTTGGCCTTGTTGAGCTTGTCCATTTGGATCTCGTTATCGAAATGCCCGATGTTACAAACGATGGCCTGATCCTTCATTTTCGACATGTGGTCGAGCGTGATAATATCCTTGTTGCCGGTGGTGCTGACGTAGATATCGCCCCAGCCGAGGGTGTCTTCAATAGGCAGAACCCGGAAACCTTCCATCGCCGCCTGCAACGCACAAATCGGATCAACCTCGGTCACAACCACCTGCGCACCTGCTCCACGAAGCGCTTGCGCACAACCTTTACCAACATCGCCGTAGCCGCAAACAACGCCGACTTTTCCTGAAATCATCACGTCAGTCGCGCGTTTGATTCCGTCCAGTAGAGACTCGCGGCAGCCATAAAGGTTGTCGAATTTTGACTTGGTTACAGAGTCGTTCACGTTGATCGCAGGAACCAGAAGCGTGCCGGCTTTCGCCATCTGGTAGAGACGGTGCACACCTGTCGTGGTTTCCTCGGAAACACCTTTCCAGTCTTTTACGATGGTGTGGAAGATTCCAGGTTGCTTGACCTTGATACTCTTGAGGAGATCCTTGATCACCTGCTCTTCCTCGCTCTCACCCGGACTCTCAATCCAGTCGGAGCCGTTCTCCATTTCGTATCCCTTGTGGATCAGCAGAGTCGCGTCGCCACCGTCGTCAACGATGAGTTGCGGGCCGAGGCCGTCCTTGTTGACAAGCGCCTGCCAAGTGCACCACCAGTATTCTTCCAGAGTCTCGCCTTTCCATGCGAACACCGGAACTTCTTTCGCAGCCATCGCGGCAGCGGCATGGTCCTGAGTGGAAAAAATGTTACAGGAAACCCAGCGCACATCCGCGCCAAGTTCCGTAAGTGTCTCGATCAGCACTGCGGTCTGAATCGTCATGTGCAGCGAACCCATGATGCGAACGCCCTGCAGCGGTTTGGTCTTTCCGTATTTCTCCCGGGTTGCCATCAGGCCTGGCATCTCGTGCTCGGCGATGTCGATTTCCTTGCGGCCGAAATCGGCGAGGCCGATGTCCCTTACTTTGTAGTCTGTGAAGCTCATATTATTTTTATTCGATAAGTTGATTGTTTGTTCAGCCAACCGCTTTCTTAAGCGCGGCAGCCTTGTCGGTTTTCTCCCAAGTGATGTCGGAATCGTCTTTTCCGAAATGACCGTAGTTTGTTGTTTTGGAATAGATGGGACGAAGCAGCTTCAACTGCTTGACGATGTCCGCCGGCCTGAAGGAGAAGACTTTCAGAACAGCCCCGAGAATTTTCGCGTCATCGACACTACCGGTTCCAAAAGTATCAACGTGAACGCTCACTGGCTCGGGGTGCCCGATCGCATAGGCGAACTGGACCTCGCACTTTTCAGCAAGGTCGGCAGCCACCACATTCTTGGCAACCCAGCGGCCCATGTATGCAGCCGAGCGATCGACCTTCGAAGGATCCTTACCGGAAAACGCACCACCACCGTGGCGGCCACTGCCACCATAAGTATCAACAATGATCTTGCGTCCTGTCAGGCCGCTGTCTCCCTGGGGACCGCCTATTACGAACTTTCCGGTCGGATTGATCAGGAACTCGGTCTTCGATGTGAGCATTTCTTTCGGAAGAACCTTCATGATCACTTCCTCGATGCAGAATTTTTCGATCTCCTCATGCGAAACCCCATCCGCATGCTGGGTGGAAATTACCACGTTCACGATTCGCGTTGGCTTGCCGTCTACATACTCGACGGAAACCTGGGTCTTCGCATCCGGACGCAGCCAGGTTGCAAGCTTCCCGGCCTTACGGATTCTGGTCAACTCACGACCGAGGCGATGCGCGAACATGATCGGAGCAGGCATCAATTCCGGGGTCTCGTTACAGGCATAACCGAACATGATGCCCTGGTCTCCAGCTCCTTGCTTGGCAGTCTTTTTACCGTCCGCAGCCTTGGCATCCACGCCTTGCGCGATGTCCGGACTCTGGATCGTCAGGTAGTTGTTGATGAACAGCGAATCCGCATGAAAAACGTCATCGCTGTTCGTATATCCGATCCCCCGCACCGCATCGCGGATCACCTTGCCGATGTTGATCACCTCATCGATCGGTTTGGTTGTTCCGTTCTTCTTGTTCTGCAGCTTGGGAATCGTGATTTCACCGCCTACAACGACGATGTTGCTCTTCACGAATGTCTCGCAGGCCACACGGCTCTTGGGATCAAAGGTCAGGCAGGCATCGAGGATTGCATCGGAAATAGTATCCGAAACCTTGTCTGGATGGCCTTCGCCAACTGATTCTGAGGAAAATATGTATGTGCTCATTAGTTTTTGATTTTTCGTATCGTCAAATCGTGATTTGTTGATATATCATCTAATCCATGCCGTCAATCATCAAATCCCTGAAACTGATTTCCGATCCCACCCGGCTCCGGATTCTTGCTCTTCTCGCACAGGATGCGCTCTCCGTCGCAGAGCTTCAGGAAATTCTCGGCATGGGCCAGAGCCGTATCTCAACCCAACTGTCCCAACTCAAAGCCGCCGGCCTCGTCAACGACGAGCGCTCAGGGAAAAACAATGTCTATTCCGCTACCATACCCGATGAACTCGTTCCCATTGTTTCCCAAGCCTCTTCGGAAATCCAAGAAGTCCCCTCCGACGATCTCGCCCTCAAACACATCCTAAGCAAACGCAAGGACTACGCCCGCGCCTACTTCGATGAACTCGCCGGTCGTTTCGGAAAAGACTACGTTCCCGGCCGCTCATGGAAAGCCCTCGCCGAAGCACTCATCAAGGCCCTCAACTATCGCCACGTAGCCGACCTCGGCGCCGGCGAAGGCACCCTCTCCCAACTCCTCGCCCAGAATGCCGAAAAGGTCATCGCCGTCGATCTCTCCCCGAAAATGGTCGAGTATGCCCAAAAAATTGCCAATTCGAACGGAATCAAAAATCTCGAATTCCGCATCGGTGATATCGAAAATCCACCAATCGAAAAAGGCACCATCGATCTCGCAATTCTGAGCCAAGCCCTGCACCACGCCGAAAATCCTCAGCGTGCCGTAGACGCCTCATACGAAATCCTGAAACCCGGCGGACGAATTATCATCCTCGACCTCCTGCAACACAACTTCTCCGAGGCGCGCGAACTCTACGCCGACCGCTGGCTTGGATTTTCCGAAAGCCAACTATTCTCGATGCTGGAGAAAGCAGGCTTCACAGAAATCCAAACCTTGATCGCAGACAAAGAAGAAACCCAACCGAAATTCGAAACGCTATTGGGAATGGGAAATACACCGCAATCGCCAGGATCCCGAACCAATAAGCCTAAAAGGGAAGATGGAACCATGGATTAACACGGATGCCCCAAAGGGCATAGCAGACACGGAAAATGAATGAGTTACAGGATTCTTCGCATTCATCCAGAGGATGAATGTCCCGGATTTCATAACCCTCTTATCTGGGGTCGGCCCTCTGCATTCCCGCAGTTGGAAATCTATTCAGCGCCGCGAGGTGAATATTTCCTCCTTGTTGACGATATCATATCTCGCCGCCTTGAGGTAGGTGAGGAGCGCCTTTTCCTCCGATGGTTCGATCCCGGCGTTCCATGCCATTCCGGGCACCATCACGTGCCACCCCGTATCGTTGAGTTCGTCCGGCAGCATGTGGACATGGCATTCACCGCATTTCCGCATATAGACCCCGTGGCCGGTATCTAGTGTTTCCATCGAAGTTTTCGCGCGAACAGCCATACCGGGATTTGGAACCGGGGCATCCAAGCTTGTGCGCTCCTGAATGGCGCAAGCGGTGAAAAAAGCGAGTAGAAGCGATACAAGGAATATTTTCATATCTGAAACTCTCTCAAAAATATCCGTCCAGCACAACGCATCCGGTGCCAGATCCTGTGCGCGAATTGCGATGACTCGTGGAAAGCTCCAGCACCCGTGAAATGAAATCACTTGTGTGATCGATGACGCTGTTTCGGAAGACAATACCTATGTTCTTGTGTTGCCACGCTGCCACTCTTAAATGACATCCGTTATGCGTGGAAAATACTTTGGATTTTTATTGGTGCTGTTGGGGTTGGCAGGTTCGGCGAATGCGCAAGTGGCGAACCCGGAGGTTTTACAGGTGGATTGGAAAATGGGAAAGGCACCGGGGCTGGAGTGGAAGACAAGCGGCAACGTTATGGAATCTCCGAATGGCGCGCGCACGTTTCTTGGAGGGATCACGGATGAAAAGGCGACTTCGCTGAGCTTGAAAAACCTGCCGGAACACAAGGTGCTGACCCTGGAGGTGGAGCTGTTCCTCGTCGGTTCATGGGATGGATCCAACAGCAGGTGGGGACCGGACAAGATGAACATTTCCCTGGATGACGAGTTCGTCCTGATGAACACGACTTTCAGCAACTGCCTCTCCAACAACTGGACCGGCAGCCAGCACTACCCGGAAGACATGACTGGCGCCGGCGGTTACAACTGCTTCACGGGCATCTCCTACATCGGCGAGCTGGGCTACCGGCAGGAATGGAAACGCTACAAGCCCGTACAGAACGTGCCCATCGACTCCACCTACAAGCTAAAGTTCTCCGTGCCCCACACGGCGGAGGATTTCACACTCAGCTTCCAATCCGAAGCCAACGAGCAGGACGGTAGTCCGGATGACCAGAAAGACCAGTGGTATGGAATTGGCAAGGTCACCGTCAGCACATTCAACGAGGAAGCAGTCGATGAAAAAAAGTGGGCGGAGCTCCGCACCAAGATCTTCGATTCATTCATCCCCATCAGCAATCACGCCTTCTGGGAAATGATGCGCTATCCGTCCCGCTTCCGCGCGGATTTCGAACTCCTCAAGATGTCGTCCCCACGGCAGCAATGGTGGTATCCCCGCGCCGAACGCCTGCTGAGTATGCGGCAACCGGCACCGGTGAACGACAACTAGGACGCCATTTGAAGCCATGAAATGGCATTGCCTTAGGTACCGGTGTCTGCCGAAGCCTACCAGTCACGGCATCCCGGCCGGGCTACTGCACCCTGCCTAGGCAATCTTACCAAATCTTTTGTCCTTTACGCTAATGTCTGTTCCTTTGCGATAAAGCGTTTCCCCATCGAATCGACGTTTCAGAAAGCGCTAAAGGGAATTCACCCTGAATTTTCGGATTGGTTCCTACGTTTCAAACCTATGCACATCATGAAACCATTTGCCATTGCCCTTATCCTCATCGGCTCACTCATCGCAGCAGCCAATGCCCAGCTGTCCACTGAACCACCTTCCGAAAAGGATGCCCTAGCAATCATTTCCACCCACGAGGATATCAATTCCAACCTCTACAAAATCATCCACATCACGCCGGGCAGACAACTGGGGAATGACGGCTTCATGTCGGACAACATGGTTCGTGTCACCGCATTCGCACCCGCAAGCGCAGGCCGCCCGAAACGCGAAATAAAACAATACCTGATGCAATACACCGATGAATACGGGTGGTTCATTGAAATCCGCAAGGAACACACACGCGGCGTCTATCTGGAAATCAGCTCCCAGAAAAAAGGTCAGGTCTTTGTGAGGTGATCAATCAACAATGAGGTCTGACCTGAATGGCGCTGGTTACGGGTTATCTTGACCTCCAGAAAACATGGGCAATGTTACAAAGTGAAATACGCCTACATCCTCTTCTCCCTGCTTTTCGTTTCTTGCAGCACACTCCCCAACCCTAACTCTGTGGATAGCTCTGAAACGGATGCCTCCGCCATCGCAGTTTTGAGAAAATCTGCCGAGGTACATGGGGACGCTTGGAAAAATTACAAACGCGTGGACGTATCCTTCGATGGAGAGTGGTCACGTCTAGCTACCAGGATCCAGCCCATCCTGACAGATCCGGCCTTCCGAAAATCCTCTGCAGAAACCTATCTCACAGGCTCAAAGATTGTTTCCCAGACACACACTGGCCCTGACGGCAGAAAAACTGTGGAGCGCCGAACGGCCGCCATCTCCGTTTCCTACAACGGCACCCGCACTCAAAATATGGACAAACTTGATGCGGCTGCCCTTGTGGCCGATGCCTACACGGTATTTTTGTTCGGCTCATCTTGGATTGCTACCCACGGTGCCAACCTCCAAATCCTTCCCTCAAAATCGATTGGGAACGTCTCCTGCCACCTCGTCTCCGGCACAGTCAGACCCGGCTTTGGAAATTCGCCTGAGGATCGTTTCATCGCATGGATCGCCGAGGATTCCAGCCATTTGCTCCGCTTTCAGTTTACCCTTAACGGTTTGGAGACCACCCAAGGAGCTGATGTCGATGTGACCTTCTCTGAAATGCGCAAAGCTATGGACGGCAGCATATGGCCTACCAGATTCATTGAGCGAGTCCGCCGGCCTGTAAACATCAAAGCCCACGAATGGCGGACAACATCCCTCACTCTCGACGGTCAGAGAGCATGGTAACAAACACCTGTTGTTAGAGAATTCTGTCTGTGGCTTCGTAATTCCACTCCATCACCGGAATTTCCAAACCGTAAAAACGATCCAGGAAAATTTGGCGGCGGGTCTGTTCCAGGAGACTTTCTGAAATCCCAGACCAAACCAACTCCCTAGCAGTATCGCCCATCCGGCAACCGATGATCAACCGCTCAGCACCGGACTTCTTCATCATCTCGCTGAAAAGGTGCCGATTCATTTCCGCCGGGGTGTCTCTTACTGAGAAACCCGTGTCGGCATATCGGCTGGGATCAACTTTTGAGACCGTGGATAACGTCACGGCTTCGTCGCTACGATTTTCCCGTTCTTCTCGGAAAGCAGCGGAAGATTCCAACGGCGGTGCTCCGCCCGCAGCTCATTCGCCATCACCTTCGCGGCGACATGGCACCGGTTCAGAAACTCGGCTTGAGTCTGATCCGTTCCTTGCGCGACTTTGGTGGGAGAGGTTTTCATGATTCGAGAAATGCTTCGACTTGGGGTTGCGGATCAACTTCCAGAGAGGGTCAACCTTTCGATTTACGGACTTCGATTTCGTGAGTTTCCTGCCCGATCGCTTGATAAAGCTCGCCGCACAGGTCGGTGATTTTTTCGCAACGTGCGGAAAAATCCTTGGACTCCAAAATGACCGGGTGAGCGGCGATGTGTGCGCAAAAGTGATCCAGCCAAACCGACACCCGATCCAGGGCTTCGTGACGATGGAAATCGTCCAACTCCCCTTCCCCCTCCTGTCGATGTGATATACTGCTCATAGGTTCTGTCCTTTTGTAACGCCACTGCGGGAGGAAAACCAGACCCTATCCTTCTAACCAATTCCAACGCGTAACGCCCGAATACTCCAAAGCTCCTTCGCGTCCGCCGCGCTTCCCCGCATTCGCCGCGCCCCGTCTTTTCTCTTCTCGGAAAATCTATCCCTCGCCCCCGCAAACGCCTCGTTCACGAACTCCTTGCTACCTATCACCGCACCATCCGTAAAATACCTCACCCGCTTCCGCAACATTCCTGCCATCCCAAGATCTGGTAAAACCGTCTCGTTGTTTCCAGACTCCAGCATCTCTGCCTCGTTTTTGGTCACGTGCCCCGGCGCCCCCACCTCCGCCCGTTCACTCTTTCTCCCCAATGCCATTCCCATCGCCCGCCGGTAGATCCGCGATACCTCCTTCCACTTCTCCGCCTCAAAGCCCGCCCCTTTGTGGCTCATGCACGCCCGCACAATCCCTTCCCGCGATTTCTTCCCATTCCCCTTTTTCCCGCCACCCACCGCCTCGCCGTAGCCGCTCCAACGGTAATCCGCCGGGTCGGAAACCATCCCCGCACGGACTGGATTGAGGTCGATGTAAGCGGCCACCGTCCGCGCCGCCACGCCGCTTTCAACAATCACGCTCTTGAAGCGATCTTCCCACAAAGTCCCGGAGCGTGAGTGCTTACCGTTGAACCACTTCGTGAAACGTTCCAGCAGCGATTTCATAAACCAGCTCAGGTCATGCATACGCCGTGTGTAGCGGTAGCGGATCTCCTCCACACGCCCCGCCGCATCCAGCCTCGCCCTAGTCAGCTCCTCCTCCCGCGTCATTGGCACACCCGCTTCATTTACAGGCACTAGCTCAAATTCCCCACGCTTCCTCACCGCCGAAGCCTCCTCCATTTCCCTAACGATCTCCGCCACCTGCGCCGCCCCGTAAAAGACACCCAGCCGCTCAAGCAATACAGCATCAGAAATCCCACCTTCGGGAACCGGCGTCACCTCCAAGAGGATGTGGAAGTGATTGGACATCAGGCAGTAGGTCTGCACCCGGCAGCCAGTGAATTTCTCGCACATCCGCATCAGCAGCCGGAAATGCTCCCGCTCCTCCACATTCATAAGGAAAGCACGCCCGACGATACGTCCACATGCATGATAAATTTCGGGCTTCGATCCCGAATTCTTCCAAGGTGCGATCCAGCGTCTGCGGTTGTTTGTGCTCATAACTTCCCCATGCTATTCATCCCGTCCAACAAGGCAAGGGGTTTCTTTCAAAAAGCCTGGCTTTATAAAATTATTATAAAATTAACCGGACGGGCGCGGAACAGCGGATCGCGTTGCTCGTCGGCAATGCTGTAGCTTTCGAGGTAAGCGGGGAAATGCCAGAAGATCGGGCGCGGGCCGAAGCTTTTCACCTCACCGCGAAACAGCGGGAGCAGATCGCGACCATCGACAGGTTGATCCGGCAGAGGTGCGCCGGCGATGGCGCAGAAGGTTGGGAAAAAATCGAGGCCGATGACCGGTTCGGACGATGTTTCTCCGGGTGCGACGACTCCCGGCCAGTTGATGAAAAGCGGGACGCGGATGCCACCTTCAAAGTAGGTGCCCTTGTATGCCCACAGGGGGGCCATGTCGGTGGCCGGGCCGTAGCCGCCGTTGTCGGAGGAGAAGACGATCATGGTGTTTTCGCGTTCGCCGAGGCGCTCCAACCCGGCGATCAGGCGGCCGACGCTGTCATCGATGGCTTGGATCATGGTGGCCATGACGACATGGTTGTGGAGTTCGCCGGGTTGCTTGGCTTCGTATTTCGGGAGCAGAAATTTTTTCGGCTGGAGCGGAGTGTGGACCCCGAAATGTGCGAGGTAGGCACACCAGGGAGCGTCTTTGTTTTTCTTGATGAAATCGATGGTTCGGTCGGTGAGCGCGTCCGCGAGATAAGTGCCGTCCGGCAGGTAGTGGCCGCCGTTTTTAGTGAGGTCCTGGTGCTGCACGGCGACATCGAAGCCCTGGGTGGTGGGGTCCTTGCCGAGGTGCCATTTGCCGAACATGCCGGTGCGGTATCCGGCTTTTTGCAAAACCTCCGCCCAGGTGACGATCTTGTCAGCGAGCACGTTGGTTCCGGGATCGATTTTGAGGCGGCGGTGGGCGGATTCGCCGCGGGGCTTGGTGCCGACGTTGAAAATGCGGTGGCGGGGAGTGTATTGCCCGCTCAGCAGCGAGGCGCGGGCGGGAGCGCAGTTGGAGGCGTTCGAGTAGGCATCAGTAAAGACCATTCCTTTCGCGGCGAGTGCGTCGAGGTGAGGGGTTTCATAGAAATCCGAACCCATGAAGCCCGCGTCCTTCCAGCCGTAATCGTCGAGGTAGATGAAAAGGATGTTGGGTTTTTCCGCCGCGGTGAGATTCGCCAGTGTGAAAGCCGTTGCGATAATACGGAAGAGGATTTGCTTCATGGAAGAGAGATCCTATTCCAAATCGCCGAAGATGGAAATGGTGGAAACTTTGAGGCCGGAATTTTCAGATGGGAGCAGGACCATAATCTTACGGATTTTTGATTTCCGCTGGTGTAACGATTCCATATCATTCTTTCAAGTGTGTAATCCTTGGCGAAAACAGCGATTTCGTGCAGGGCGAAGTTTCACTCATAAAAGCTAACGACATAAAGTGCTGCTAATTCAGGTGGGTCTTTTGGTATGACGAAGACGATTTGTCTAGTGCGCGCGTTGTGCCGCCAGGATTTGCGCACAAACCAGCGAGATTTTTCCTCTCCACGGGTCAGGCTGTCGAGTTTGACGTAAAAATCTCCTTTTTCTTTCTTCGGTGCTGGCATGAGCACAGTGGTTTTAGGTTTGAGCAGGAGGTTTTGCTCGCCAACTTTACCTCCGACCGCAATCTCGCTCAAATTGACCCAGTAAATCTCCCCCGGCGCAAACACGGAAGCACTGGCATTTACCGGTTGAATCCGGATCGGGAAGGTCTTGTTGCTTGGGTCGGTGATTACAAGGAGGACGCACAAGTCCCAATCAACCGGGATGGTGACTTTCGGGGCATTGGCCGGTGCTGGCTTATCTGCCGGGAGCATCTTAGGAAGCAGGATGAATTGCTCTCCATTGTCGGGTAAGGCGATGTTTTCTGTGACTTCGTAGCGGCGCAAATCCACCGGCGCGAATTTGCCGGAGGCTCCGTAGAGAAAGGCTTTCTCTGGGGCATTGGCTGGCGCTCCATGGTATATGACCCGCACATTGCGTTTCGCCTCGGGTTTGTCCGTGGCGTCGACCGCGTTTTCAGCAAAAGCGCTTGGCGCGAGTAGGAGCAGTGCGAAAGTGACTAGGGTCGATTTTATTTGCATACTGTGGGCTTAAATTTCGTCTTGGGAGAGCCAGCGAAAGGAGACAATCTCGAAGCGTCTGCCGAAGCGGGCATTGTCATCTGCGGTGAGTGTCGAAGAGCCGGGTAAGACGGTGTTGTCGTCAGCCAGGTTGACGTAGTCTGCTTTGCGTTGCACCACAGCTTCGCACCAAGCTTTGGCCGTCACGTTGCCAGTGGCCGGGTCTCGGTGTTCCCCGTAGCTGCGAATCCGAAAAGTGTCGTCGCGCACCGATAGTATGGGTGCCAGGGAGCGGAGTAGATCTGCCTGGCGAATCCACCCGGGGAACCCGTAAGCGATGTGCCCAGCGTCGGCTTCGGGAAATTTATTGAGAGAAATAGGAGTCCTCCCTGCGGGGATTCGTTGATCCGATAAAATCTCCTTATTAGGATCTAAGTCGATGTCATATGTGGCCGACGTATGGTCGGAGAGCTTGAGTATTGCGGTCTCAAAGGTGCCAGCAAGGGCGAGTTCGGTGTTGCCAGTCACGAGCTGTCGGTTGACGAACTCGGAGAGGGAGAGGAAGGGGCCGCGTAATTTGATTTGCTCAATGATTTCCTCGGCCAGTGCCTCGATTTGACCGTCGTCGAGTTGGCTGTAGTTGCCTATTTCCGGATTTGGACCGACATCTGTCGAAGAACCGGCGACGGTGGTTCGGCTGATCGCCGTTTTATCAGTGCTGGTACTGCCGGGCTGCACATTCCAGCCTCCGCTTCCCGTGTAGTTGATTTCCGGCATTTGCACATCGCGCAGGTTGCGTAGGAGAGACGTCCAAGCATGCACCGAGGTGGAATTGACGTTGAACATACCTTCGACTTCCAGCTCGGAAGCGATGGTGCGCCATGCGGTGGTCGCAGCCAAATCGTCCCCTACCGTGGAGCGAGGAGTGTGGGGGCGGTAGAAGCTGTTGGGGAGTGCGGTGGTCAGACTGAGGTGATCTTCATAAACTTGATCTTTGGTGCGCGTCTCGTTCTGGCTCCATGCCTGAGTCTCGGGCGCGATGGAGGAAACGAACCAGTCATCGAAAAACAAGTGATTGGCCACATAGCTATGATCCAGTGACAGAGGGGCACCTGCCTGCCGAGCGTCATCCCAAGCTGGATTCACTGTTATGCCGACTTGATCGGGTTCAAAGTCGCCGAAGGCGTGGCTGTTCCCTATAGCATTAAAAACAAAAGGCGCCCTGGTGTTGCTGCTGGTGATGTCGAAATGCTGAAGTTCCCCCAGTGAGCGAAGTGGGCGCAGGGGGAGTTCAGCGACCACCAGGTGAGTCAATCCTGTCAATGCTCCTGACTCGCTGGCACCGAGACCGATAAAACTGTGATTCTCGGGCTGAACATAAGACGGTATCCCGCCCTCTGGTGTGGAGTTTGCCGGTCCATTGAGGGCAAAACAATTGATGCTGTAGTGACCTTGCAATTGGTCTACGTCCTGACGACCGTAGAAGGTTAAGGGATTCGCATTGAGCATGCCGACCCCGCCATGGTTCCGAGTAGCGGCAGATTTCACTCCATTCTTGAGGGTCGCCTCGGCGGTAGCTGGATTGCGGGTAACCATTCCGGCGAAAAATTCTTCAGGGTCATCATACAGTTCCTTGAGCCTGCCGCCGTCGCTCATTCCGGTTTGGGAGTAGTACTGCGCTAAGCCTGTGGTTCGCATTTGATAGTGATGACTGGCGATCTGGCCGTCCGAATTTCTCAACGTGTAATTGATTCCGGTTTTGCCATAGTTCCAGTGATCATTCGAATTCCCATCTATGTTTGCGGAAAGTTTGATTTGATTCAGTTTGTAGATTTCGCTCCCCAACCCCTTGAACTGTACAGGACCGCTGGGGTAGTCGTAGTCGACCTTGTCATAGCGGAAGCCACCGGTGGTGCGGTATCCTGGGTAAAGGTCAAGTTGGCTGAGGGACGTGCCATCGACCGGATCGGAGTTTTGACTACTGAATATCCTGGATTCTCCCGGCTGCAAGGTAATGCTGCGCCCACCGCTCTCGTTAAAAAAATCGAGTTCTAAAACCTTGTTTCCGAGAATCTCATTCATGCTCAGGACTATACCCCTGGCTTCGTTAAAAGAGGGTGTTCTCGATCTACGATTCGCGATTCGGAATTGAAAGGCGATGGGGAAGGGTTGCCGTGTTGACAGGCCCAACGATTCAACGGTCAGTTCAACGTTGTAAGGATTCCAAAGAGTGATAGCCGGGTGCATGTTGATGCAGGCTATGAATGTATCGGTAAGCTCGACGCTGTCGGGCACTTCAGGAATTGCCGAGAAGGAAAAAATCCAGTTCATCCGGGCGACGACGGGATAGCGGCGGACTTTGTCGCGCCACTCACTGACCTGATTGATGTCAAAAACGCCTGCAAAGCTGGGCATCGTCACCTGTTCGGAGCCGCTGCTGGATATGTAACGATATTGCGTGGCGTAATCCTGCAGTGTGCTCCATGAGGCGGAAGCGCTGGCAGTCGGCCTGTTGGCCTGTAAGGCGGGAGGAGTCGCGAAGGTGTTTGCGGGATACCTGAGTTCAAGGATAGGCTCCGCCCAAGGATAAATTAGATTGTCGGCTTTGGGGATGGCCTCGGTGCCGGGGGTGAGGGTGAAAAAGCGCGGATTGGCAGCCGATACCTGAGTCCAGTCCTCCGCCATGAGTGAGAGGTCGCGCTTCCACCCGCCAGTGGCGGCGTTGGTTAGCAGGCCACGGGACGAAGAAGTGAGGTCATAGAAATATTTTTCGGAAGGCGGCGGATCAGTTGCAGCGGGGACTGCGACAGGGGTTAAAAAATCGAGAGTCTTATGAGAGATGGAGCGATTCAACGTGGCATCCTCTACCAAATTATAGACTCCGGCATCGGGTGTTCCGAAAGTGGCCATCCGCGCCGCCCAATCAGCCGTGGTGGATGGGGAACCATCATTGAATTTAAGCTGTGCTTTATCGTTTTCTCCATCGATCCACCATGCGTAGCCTCCCTTGCCGTTGTCGATCATTGTGGGCACGACATGCACCTCTTCACTGACGCGGCCAGTTCCAAGCGATCCGGTCGAGACGAGTGGAATAGTCCCGGCGGTTTCCTCCAAGAGCGGTGGATTTGTGGGGTCTTGACTGGTCGCGGCATCTGAAACAAGCCAGCCGAGGAAGCGTCCAGCATTGGTGGAGACGGGTTCGAGATCCCCGCTTTGCAGCTTTTCAGCATAGGCGGGAGCGGTAGGAAAGCCAGTGGTGCTGTCGTGATCACTGCCTTCCCAAGAGCGCCAGACTCCAGTGACTTTTCGGGGTCCATTCACAGTGGCAATGGCCTCGGCTGAGGCGGTGATCCGTGTATCCGGCCCAGCGAGTCCTTGAAGCTGGCCCAGTGCGACCATCAGAGCCATGCGGGCGTTGGCGCGGGCGAGGGCGTTCTGATCGTTGTGTGATGAATTTCTCAGTGCCACGCTTGAGAGTGAAATCAGGCCCATTGCGATGATAGAGATCAGCACCATCAAAAACAGAGTTACCACGAGGGCAAAGCCGGATTTTAACTTCTGAAAATTTGGGTTTCCGTTGGTCATTTTGGGTTTTTGTATGGAAATTCTTACATGAAGAGATTGGTAATGTGCATACAATGTAAGATCACGTCAAGTTATTGATTGCAATAATATTGCTAGGAATTTTTATTTCCGTTAAATCGTTAGAATCTCAGCGGGCTGGCCGATGGACATCTGGTAGGTGAATCCGATCTCACTTGCAAGCTCGTTTTGCTCTTTCGCGCTGGGACGTTCCGGTGGAGCCGCTGAGGAGCGTAGCGACGAGGCGGCGGAACCGGAACGTCCCAGCGCGGTGGCCAGGGCACCCAGCTCCTTGTGCCCCCGGACCCGCCGGAAGCCCTCCTGGGCCCGCAGCAGCGCCACTCCCATCCAGCGCGTCAGCTGGTCGGTCTTCGCATTCCAACGGCACACCTTGCCTATCATCCCGCGCGAATTCCGCATCACGTTCTCGATGTGGTTGGTGCTCAGAAACGTCACGTTGAGTGTCGCCGGCACGTTGAGCCGGTGAAACGACAAGATTCCGTCCTTGCGGCTTTCCAAGCTCTCCGCCGCCGCCAGGTTTTTGCCTCTGACGAATTCCAGCAACCCCTCAAAAGCCTCTTCTCCCGCCTCCGCTCCCTCCACCCCGCGCAACCGGTTCATCCGCGCAACAACTTCATGTTGATGCTTCCAGGAAAGCTTTGCGCACAGCCCGCGCTCGACATGCACCAGGCACTCCTGCTGCACCGCATCCGGCCAGAAATGTCTTACCGCCTTGGCGATCGCATCGCTGCCGTCTCGAACCAACAGCAGCCTGCGCGCCGTCCCCGCTTTCAATCCCCGGGCGTGCAATCTCGCGAATAAACCCTTCACCACCTCCGCGCTTTCACTGCTGCCTTCCTCGAAATCCAGCAAGTGTTTATGCCCGTGAATATCGATGGCCAGTGCTACAACCACGCAGCTATCCTTGCCCGGAAAAACCCCGTCCACCATCATCGCAACCACGTCGATTTCCGAAAGATCCCGTCCCCGGAATTCATCCAGAAGCTGCTTGCTGCGGGCCTTCCAGCCCTCGCAAACCGTGCTCGCGCTCACGCCCAGCATCTTGCCCACGCCGCTGCCCGAAGCCCCGTGGCAGATCGCCTCAAGCACCTCGTCGAACATGCCCTTGCGGCGTTTGACTTCGCTGTAGGACTTCAACTTCACCTCCCGTTCCAAGCCGGTTGGAAGCATTTCGCGGACCCGGCGTTTTGAAATGCTCTCCTTGCCCGAGGTGGTCTGAATGGTGACCGGTTCGCTTCCGGCCCGTCGGTGAACGCTCCCTGTCGGGCGGTAAGTTTCCCCGCACAGCGAGGCTAGCGCTTAAGGTCTGTCCCTTTGCAATACCTTTGCAATATGCCGTGCTCCGGGGCGGCTTCTCTTGACAGCGGCATCAGAGACGAAAAGGTATCGCCAGCCGGAACGCACCGGAAAACATCATGTTCCGCCATCCTACCGCCAAGCCCGCCTCTACGGTAAGGCGTGCGCTTCCTTTTCTCAAAGTAGCTCTGATCGTGCTGTTGCTTTTGCTGATCTGGCGTTTTTGGGATCACGCAGCTTTCCTCGCCTGGAAGAGCACAGCGGGGCCTGTCCCCTTTTTCATCGCGCTGGCGATCCTGCCGGTGATCGGCTTCCCGACCACACCATTCTACCTGATCGCCGGCGCGACCTTCGATCTGCCAACAGCCCTTGGCGGATCCTTGCTGGCACTGGGGGTGAATCTCACACTGAGCTATCTGCTGGCACGTGGCCCGCTTCGCTCGCTACTGGAGAAATGGCTGGCACGCTCGGGACGAAAGCTGCCGCAGGTGGAAAAACTCGGCTACTGGCGCTTCACACTCATGGTGAAATTCCTGCCCGGGCTACCTACGTTCATGAAAAATTCCGCCGTGGCGCTGGCAGGCGTCCCTTTTCCGATCTTCTTCGGGCTTTCACTGGCGATCTCCGGACTTTATGCGGCGGGCTTCATCGTGCTCGGGGAATCGGCCTTCGACCGGGATTACTCGCGGGGCATCATCACCCTGCTGGCAATCTCCGCAATCGCCGGCGTGATCTTTCTCATCCACCGCCGGAAGACCTCCTGAGAAACCCCCAATGGCACTGCGCACCGACCTCCTACCTCGCAGGAACTGCCGGTATCTCCCTAATCTGATTTAGCAGGGACCCCGAATGGCAATACCTCAAACCCCGCCATCTCCAGGCCAAACGCCTGCCCTCCGTCATGGCAACGCCCCTTGGCCATAGTCTGAAATCTCCTTGCCATAGAACCGTTCCAGAAAAATCTGGCGCCGGATTGCTTCCGGGAGGCTTTTCGAAATCCCTGACCAGACAAGCTGTCGGGCGGTGTCTGCCATGTTGCAGCCAATGATGAGGCGTTCGGCTCCGGTCTTTTCCAGCATCTTGCGGAAGAGGTGGGCGTTAAGGTCTGCCGGGGTGTCTCTTATTGAGAAACCCGTGTCAGCATATCGGTCAGGTTCAATTTTTGAGACCATGTATTTAAATAACTTTTGTCGGCTCCGGTAGCGAGGAGATTTTCCACATCGGAGAGCTGTCTTTGGCTTTGGGATTCCCGTGCCCAGTCTAGTTTTGATAGAATGAGATCTTCTTTGCTGACGATCCAGAGCTGGTGACCGAGGACTTCGATCCTCTGGCGACGTTTGAATTCAACGAGGCGGTAGTCCTCGCGTTTGCGGATCATGAAATCGACTTTGATCAGGCTCTCGTTGTGAATGACCTTGAAGGAAGATTGGTCAAGCACGGCTCCGCGCGCGGCCTCTTCGCTGAAATAGAAATCGTCTCCGAAGATTTGTGGGAGGATTTCGAGATCTTTGAGGGCAAGTGCGGCGACGATATCGATGTCGCGGGTCATGCGGGGCTGGGCGTAGTGGTTGAGTGCCATTGAGCCGGTGAGCATGTATTCCAAGCTGGCCTCTTCGAGACGCCGGATGACATTGAGGAGGAGATCGAGTTCGGAGAGCATTTTTGTGGAAGGTTTCTTGCTGAGATTGAAGTCGCTGATCCCTCTCGTTAGAGAATCAATTTTTCGATTTGTGGACTTCTATTTCGTGGGTTTCCTGCCCGATCGCCTGATAAAGCTCTCCGCAGAGGTCGGTGATTTTTTCACACCGTGCGGAAAAATCCGGGGAACCTGTAATCACGGGATGACCAGCGATATGTGCTGAAAAATGATCAAGCCAAACCGAGACCCGATCCAGGGCTTCGTGACGATGGAAATCGTCCAGCTCTTCTCCGGTTGCCTGTCTATTTGATTTCCCACTCATAAGTTTCGTTTCAGTCGAATAGTTCCGTGTGGGAACCCGTGCGGACCAGGATGGCGGATTCTTCGGTGAGCTGGTAGATGAGGAGCCAGTCTCCGCCGAGGTGGCATTCCCGGTATTCCTTGAGGTTCCCGGTGAGCTGGTGATCGCGGTTGTTGGGTGGAAGGGGTTTGCTCTCGGCCAAGAGATTGATGACCTCACTCAGGCGCACGATGTCGCGTCTTGTGCGTTTGATCCTATCAACGTCTTTCTTGAAACGTTTCTTGAAGATAATCTCGCGCATCAGAGACCGAGCGCGGATTTCGCTTCCTTCGCGGTTTTGTAGCGGGGCAGTCCTTCGGTCGGTTCATCCATCGCTGCCAGGGTTTCGGCGTTGGGTATCCGGTCTTCAACGAGGAGCGTGAGAACGCCCTTGCAAGGGCCGTTGACAGGCTCGGCGAGGGTCACGAAACCATCGGCGGAGACGGTTGCGGCTATTGTTTTCAAGGATGCTGCCATGTAGGGAATTTACCGTGGTTTCCGTTTTTGGCGAGGCTGAATTTAGAGCGATGAATCCGTTTCAGCCATTTGCTCCTCCATACCCAGCCACTGCCAGATCATCACATACGCCCCGTCTTCCCCTTCCCTTCGGAAACGATGGGCACGTCACCGACGTCAAACGTTCCCTTCATCCCGCTGCTTCCGCTTCAAAGTGCATCCGTGCCATATTCAAGGCCTGCTCTGACTCGATTTGCTGGGAGTGCAGGAAGTGAAGAATGTTCGTGATCAGATCAATGGAAAGCGTTTCCTCGTCCTCATCCTCGCCCCTCTGTTGACCGAAATATTCAATGGCCTGCCTTGCGGAGTCAGCACGATCGCCGTTCGTCCATGAGTAATTGTCCCAGCCATCGGCGGGAACGATCAGGTCGGCATCATGGGCAGGGATCGAACTTTGGCTCATGTATTTTTTCGGGAAATGTGCGCATTCGCGCACTACAGTTCTAGTCTGCGGAGCTGGAGGATAGCATCATGGCGTGATATTTCGCCAGACGCTCGAAATGGGCGTCCATTGCTTGGGCGATTTGATCGGAGTTCTTTACCGCAACGAAATGAGCAATAATCTGGGCATAATGGGATGCTTGGCGCGGTAGGCGGAGTTCGGTTTTGAGCCGGTCGGAGATTTCTTCATCGGTCATCACCTGAACCATTTTGGAAGGCTTTGGAACTCCAAGATCTTGGCTCGGTTTGAGCGGATTGGTGCCGTTCATCAAACGACTCTTTGAGTTGCAGTGATGAAACAGAATCGCTTCGAGCTGATCGAGTTCGGACTTTTCCCCGACCGGGTATTCCCAGACAAATGCGATTTCCCAAACGTCAATCTGGCGATTGGCGATCACGTCCGATCTTGCCGATGTGAGATGGCGTTGCACCCGTTTCCTGATTCCGGCTTTCGATTGGCCGACATAGACAGGAACGTTGTCGAGATCGCACAGAATGTAGACCCCGATCGATCCGGTGAGACTTCCGACAGCTTTTTTCCGAAAAGTAAAATCAGCGGACATGAGGTTCTTCCGTCGGGTTCGTGAAATTATGCACTCAGGCGAATCTTCGCAGCCGGTTGTTGAGTCCGTTTTGCACTTGGTTGGAAAAGTTTGGCGAGGGGCGCGAGGAGGTGTTCGGCGAGGTGGCGGACTACGGGGACGGCGACGGCGTCGCCCATGGCGCTGTAGGCTTCGTTGTAGTTGGCGGAGAGCTTGTAGGAATCGGGTGCTCCCATGAGGCGGGCGGCTTCCCGGGTGGTGATGAGGCGGGCGCTCCAGTTTCCGTTCTCGTGGAGGATGAGGAACTGGCGGCTGCTTCCCCCTTCGGCGGTGCGGAGGCAGCCGGAGATGTTGTCGAAGCGGAGTTCGAGGACTTGCTTGCCGTTGCGGGTGCGGCGGTAGCCGGGGAAGACGGCTCGTTGGCTCTTTGGGAGGCTTTCGAGACGGGCGCGGTGATTGGGAGGGATGATGGAGAGCAGGCGCTCGGTCTTTGCTTGATCGAAGATCGGGGCTTTCCAGTCGATTATCTCGGAAAGGGTCTTGGGGCGCTCTTTGGGAAACGGCATAGACCAGAAGACGCTACCCTCCAGCGAGGAAATGGCTTGGGTGACGGATTGCGGGTGCAACCAGCTTGGGCCGAACTCCTCGAAATCCGCCGTATCGACATCCTCATGGACGGCGACAACGAACACCCTGGGGCGAGATTGCGGGAGCCAGTGGCGCGCATCGATCAGCATGGGGCCTACTTTGAAGGATCGGGCGCGGAGGGCTTGGTGGAGAAGGCGGTAGTCCGCTCCCCCGTTCGAGGATAGCAGGCCGGTGACGTTCTCAAGGGCGATCACCTTGGGCGGCTCTGGCATTTCATCGAGCACCCGCAGCCATTCCCAGAAAAGACCGCTGCGGGACGCGCCCAAGCCGCCCATCTTTCCTGCGAGGGACAAATCCTGGCAGGGGAAGCTTGCCCAGACGATATCCCCTTGTGGCATCGTGCTCCCGTCCACGTCTTCAATCGAGCCGAGGTGGAAATGTCCGGGGTCGTGGTTGGCGGTGTAGATGTCAGCCTTCTTCCCGCAGATGTCGTTCGACCATACCGGAAGGCAGGCATGGCGAGCGCCCTCGGTGACGAGGCCGCTACCGGCGAAAAAATCCACGAAGGTTGGAAGGTTTGGTTTCAATGAGTTCTTTTGAACAGTTTCTGCGATTCTTGTCAAGTTTCACCTTCCTGATTCGGCGAACCCCCGCTCACTTAGAAAGACACTACAGCTACTCGATCCCAACACGCAAGGCTCGCATGCTCCACAGATCTGGCACCGCCGATGCGCTGCCCCGCATTCGCCGCGCCCCGTCTTTTCTCCTTTCGGAAAACCTGTCTCGTGCGGAGTCGAAAGCCTCGTTCACGAATTCCTTGCTCCCTATCACCGCTCCATCGGTGAAATAGCGCACACGGCACCTCAGTATCTTCGCCATCGAAAGCTCTGGCAAAATAGTCCCATTGTCCTCCCCCGCCAACGCCTCCGCCTCATTCATCCCATCCGCCACACCGCTCTTCCTTGGAGTTTGAAGTTTCGAGTTTAAAGTTTTCCGTTCCAGCGCGATTCCCAACAGCCGACGGTATCTACGCGACGCATCCTTCCATCCGGCCACATCAATCTGGTCTCTGGCCTCCGGATTCTGAATCGCAAGGATCAGACCTATCCTCGCCTTCTTCCCATTCCCCTTCGCTCCCCCACCAACTGCCTCCCCATAACTGCTCCAGCGATACTCCGCCGGATCCTCCACCATCCCCGCCCGCACTGGATTCAAGTCGATATACGCCGCCATCGTCCGCGCCGCCGTCCCGCTCTCCACGATCACGCTTTTGAAACGTTGTTCCCAAAGGGTTCCCGTCCGCTTGTGCCGACCGTTGAACCACTGGGTGAAACGCTGCAGCAGCCCCTTCATGAACTCGCCCAAGTCATGCATACGGTAGGTGAAACGCCCCTTGATCTCCTCAACCCGTTCCGGAT
>Ga0222650_1000016_pt1 | contig 189561 bp, 122 predicted proteins | sample AntAcemetagen367_FD_179820 | JGI IMG/M metagenome (GOLD analysis project Ga0222650, IMG submission 179820) | Saline water microbial communities from Ace Lake, Antarctica - #367 | ecosystem: Environmental > Aquatic > Non-marine Saline and Alkaline > Saline | place: Antarctica: Ace Lake... | reverse complement strand
CCCTCTCTGCAGAGTTGCAGAAAAGGCCTTTTTTATAACCAACACTCACAGGCGATAAAAGCCTGTTTTGGCTGATTGTCAAAAAATCGAAAATCGATGGATTAGATCCTACAAGTGCGCGGACTACGCCATTCGAAATCACTCATCATTCATCCGTAATCCGCAATCCGCAATCCGCCATTATAAAAAAAGTGAGTGGCTGTAAGCCGGATTCTGTCCAGAACCGAAGTTCCTGGTCAGTCATGTATCTATGCGATCTACCCGGATCCGTTTCACCCGAAGGTGAAGCCAAGCGAGCAGCCTGTGCGGATCCCTATGTGATCTTGCTCCGGATGGGGTTTATCATGCGGTCCCGCTCTCGCTAAAGACCCGGTGGGCTCTTACCCCACCCTTTCACCCTTACCCCGAGACAAGCCCAAGGCGGTATACTTTCTGTGACACTTTCCATCCCCCGCGATTAACACGGGGTTTCCCGCTTTAACAACGGGACATCCTGCTCTATGGAGTCCGGACTTTCCTCCCCCCGCCGAAGCGAGAAGCGACTGACCACCACTCGATTACTTAATTAGTCGCTACCTACATCCAGAGCAACGCAAATCGTAGGTCATATGCCCATCAGGATACGAAAATGTGGTTATTTAACCAAAAATTGAACTAAACCCATAGGAAAGAGTCTTAGTTACATGTGATAAGTGATAGACTCTACATATAAATGCCTATTCTAAGGGAGTTTTTAGAATAAGTATTACCAATGTGTAAGGTAAACACCTATCGCTCGGACCTATAGATGTAGTTTAAATACTAAAACCACTAACGGAACAAAATCATGAGCGAGAACGACAGTACATTCAGAGCCTATTTGAGAAGCATCTCCCAAGAACCCCTGCTCACCCGTGAGCAAGAGAACAAACTTGCGGTACTGATCAAACAAGGCGATCAGGAAGCTATTGACCGCATGGTGAAATCAAACTTACGGTTAGTGGTTAAAATTGCCCGAAACTATGCGGGTCTAGGCGTTTCCTTGATGGATCTCATCGCGGAAGGCAATACGGGATTAATGAAAGCCGTTGAACGTTTTGATCCCGATAAGGGTGGGAAAATGAGTACCTATGGTGCGTGGTGGATTAAGCAGGCTATTAAACGTGCGCTTACTAACCAGAGCAAAACCATTCGCTTACCTTCTCACATGCTGGAAAAACTGAATCGTATTCGGAAATTCTCTCATGAATACCATGAGCAGTATGGGTTGGATCCCGACAATGGCGAGATCGCTGAGTTTATGGGTGTAAAACCCGGACAAATAGCGCACTGGAAAGCCATGTCGTTCAATCCTTCTTCTTTGGATGCTCCCATTGGGGATGACGGAAGTGGAAGTTTTTCTGATTTGCTTTCCGATTCTACCTCGAAAAATGGATTCGATATTCTTGATGGTCTACAAGTTCGTGAAAACGTAAACGGCCTTTTAAGCCATTTGGATGAACGAGAATTAAAAATTCTTAATTATCGTTATGGGTTAGATGGAAACGAGCCGGAAACCTTGGAAACGGTGGGTGAACGTTTTCATATTACCCGTGAAAGAGTTCGACAGATTCAGAAAAGTGCGCTTGAAAAGCTTAAGGGCTTAATGGATGACATGAATGAGCCTAATCTAAAACATGAACCAACCCACGCCATCGCATCTTGAACTAGACCTAGAACTTTTAACAAGTTGTATTCGTGACGTGCCGGACTTCCCCAAGCCCGGCATTGTCTTTAAAGACATAACGCCTCTCTGTGCAAACTCAGAGGCGTTTCGTCATTTCGTTGATGTGCTGGTGGATCACTACCGCCCACTTGAGCCTGACCTCATTGTGGCTGTGGATGCCAGAGGTTTCGTATTTGGAGGCCCCCTCGCCTATCAATTGGACACCGGCGTAATCCTAGTTCGAAAAAAAGGAAAACTACCGGCCGACACCATTGAGGCTGAGTATGATCTGGAATATGGCTCCGCGACCCTGGAAATGCATCTTAATGCCATTCAACCGGGTCAAAAAGTAGTCATTATTGACGATTTGCTTGCTACAGGTGGCACCGCAGAAGCCACGATTGACCTTTGTCGTCAACAAGGTGCAGATATAATAGGCTGCGGCTTTTTGGTAGAGCTAGCGTTCTTGAACGGACGAGAGAAACTACAGGGTATCCCAGTTTTTTGCCCAATTGTGGTAGAGGACTAATGAAAATCTTTCTGCGAATCTTCGTACTTTTGCTAAGTTTGATTATTGGGGTAATCTCCCTACTTCCACCTGATGAAGAGGAAAAAACGATAACCGAGGCTTCCAAAACCCCTTCGTCTACGGAGGAAGCAGCTGCTCCAGTAACGAATGATACCCACAAAGTCATCAAAGACCTACTGGGTGGAGCGGCCTTAGACAGCGGTAGAAAAGCGCAAGAGAAGATTTCGGAAGTAAACAAACTTCGCGAAAATGAATTTGAAGACGTCGATCTTTGAGCAAAAGGTTAGGCGAACGGCTATGCAAATGGAGGTTGGGCTTTCCAGCCCGACGTAGGCCCAAGCATGTATATCGGGTTGGAAAGCCCAACTTCCGTTAAACACAAAAACCCAAAGCCCGGTAAATTTCCAGTTCCACCGGTTTTAGCCCCCTAAGTTTCGTGGCAGAAAACTCCCGACGGTTCCTATAGTTTCGTCTCAGATAGACAAAGCGTTCGGCTAGTTCCCCCTTGGGCTCTCTCAAATTCCGATCATCCAGTCGAATATCATAACAGGCCTTCACCGCTTCTTTTAGGCGCGCTTCACATCCCTCACGTCCATTGAGGTCCACTTCTGCAGTTTTCGGCGGGGGTAAAAGGAGCTCGGGGTTCCATCCCTTTGCTTCCAAAGAAAAATGAGCACAAAGTTGCTTACGAATCTGGGAGGTTCCATTAACTTTTCCTTCAACGGAGTGGCCTGCAATGTGGGGGGTGGCAATATCTGTAACCGAAAGTAGCTCCACAGGAATTCCCGGTTCCGGGTCCCACACATCTAAGACCAACCACGAAATCCGATTGCGTTTACGGGCTTGGATTAGTGAAGAAGTTTCAATGGCTTCTCCACGGCAAGCATTAATAAGGATAGCCCCTTCTTTTAACTTCCTAATTTCCATGTCTCCAAGTAAATTCCGGGTTGGATAGCACCCATCCTCAATCAGTGGCACATGTAAGGTGACCACATCCGATTCGCGAAGAAGAGTTTCGAGATCCACAAAAGGACCCAGCCCGCCGGCTTGAGCTTTGGGTGGGTCGTTACGTAAGATACGACACCCCAAGGCGGACAGCTTATGATCTACACGCGTCCCCACCTGTCCATGCCCGATTATGCCCACGGTTTTCCCTTCGAATGTAAAATTTGGGGATTCAAGCAAGGCTGCAATCACATATTCCGATACCGCATTGGCATTACAACCAGGTGCGGATGCAAAAGAAATGCCCAAAGTCTCAAGCTCCCCCAAATGGGCATGGTCAATGCCCGCCGTACAGGTGCCCGCAAAGCGGACGGAGGAAGATCCAAGCAAGCATGCGTTCAATTGCGTCTTGGAGCGCGTGATCAACGCATCCGCAGTTGCCACGGTATCGGGGCTTATCTCGGACTCAGTTGGAAACTGACAGTCTCCCAGAATAGAGAAAGCTTCTTTTCCGTAGGTGACGCTACTCGCGCAAATGATTTTCATGCGTTGCAAATTCCTGATTTTGGTTCATAAGAGGTATGTTATGGTAATCCTTAAATCTTTAAACGAGAAAATCCAAATTAAAATCGAAGAGGGACAAAATCTTCTCCTCGGTCGTTTAGCCAAGTGTGATCTGGTCATAGAAGATACGTCTATTTCTTCGCAACATGCCCGATTATCCCTTTCGAATAACCTTTTAAGAGTTGAAGACTTAGAAAGTACAAATGGCACACGCCTTAATTACAGCGTAGTCTCCGCTCCGATCCACTTGCAAGATGGAGATACCATCGAATTTGGAAATGTAACCTTCGTGGTAGATGGCCCAAGCTTGGAGGCCCCCAATCCCTTTGGTTACACCTCTCCTGCGCTTACGTCCCTCGAACCCGTTGATGCTTTCCAACGCTTGGAAGATACGATGCTAACTCCGGATATTACCGAGGACGATCTAAGAGAAGGCACTAAGGCATCCGCTTTGGAAAAAGAAGGTACTGATGGTGATCATACTCAAGCCCTTCAGGTCGCCTTCTTGCTCGCGCTACTACTCCTTCTCCTTGGTGGAGCTTTATTGCTCATGAATCTATGGAATTTGCCCCCGCAGTATTAAAGCAAAAGGGTTTTTCCCTTATTGAACTATTAATTGCGGTCTCATTGCTTGCTGTAGTGATGAGTTTAGCTTTTATGGTTCTAGATAGTGCTCGTCGAGTGGCCGAAGAGATCTCAGGACCCTCGGGATCTCCCGCGGAACCCTTTTGGACACAGCTACAAAGCGAGTTCGATCACATCCTCGTCACACCGGTGCAGATGGATCGGCCCCCTCTTCGATTTTCCGAAGACGAAGGGTTGGAACTCGTCAGCCTCTTGCCTAACCCACAAGGGATTCCTCTTGAAACCTTCGTGCAGTATTATGTCGAAGACGAACAGCTTCTAAAAATTACCGCCAGTGGATATCCTTTGGTAGCAGAAACCAATATCGTTGCCGAAGCCATCAGCGTAATTCGTTCACAGGGTTTGATCGAAGATCAGGAATTCATGGATTGGCCGGATGAAGACGAAAATCCTCTACCACCACGAATCCAAATTGAATTAGAAACGGATAGCCGTGAGATCCTTCAGCGGGAATTCTATTTACCTGCCTCTTTTCGGATTGAGTCCGATGATCCTCTTGAAGAACCTGAAACCTGAGTAATAGTAAGTCACCAACAGTTTCTACCGCGGGAGCCGAGGAACTATATCACGTATACGTCATCCGAAATAAACTATCATTCACTATTTATCTTAACAACTATGTCTACTTCAAGCCCTATTCTCGTTTGGTTCCGTACAGATTTACGTTTACATGATCATCCAGCCCTCCGAGCTGCCGCAGATGATGGGGCCCCGGTTATTCCTGTATATTTGCATAGCCCCGAATCAGAAGGTGCGTGGATTCGGGGAGGCGCATCCCGCTGGTGGTTGCATCATGCTCTTAACGATTTATCCGATCAGCTCGAAAAGAAAGGTAGCACACTCGTTTTACGTTCAGGAAGCGATCCCGAAGCCTTGCTCAAAAACCTTATGGAGGAAACCGGAGCCGATAGAATTTATTGGAACCGACGCTATGAACAGGACGCGATCACTCTTGACTCAAAGATAAAGAAAAACCTGCCGGTCAAAAGTTTCCTAGGAGATATGCTGTGGGAACCCAACAAAGCCAAAACGCTTTCAGGAAATTCCTACAAGGTCTTTACCCCCTTTTACAAATCGCTACAAAAGCTAGGAGATCCGCAAGAGCCCTTAGCCACTCCGCGAAGCTTGACCTCTCCCTCATCGTTTCCGGAAAGTGAGTCCTTGGACGACTGGGAACTGCTTCCAAAAATACGCTGGGACCAAAACTTTACGGAATATTGGGATCCCACCCTGAAAGGCGCGGAAGCACAGCTTGACCTATTTGTTGATGAAGCGGTTAACAACTACAAAAAAATGAGAGACTTTCCTGCCAATCCAGGCACCTCAAAACTCAGCCCCTATTTACATTTCGGACAACTGAGTCCCCGTACGGTCTGGCATGCGGCCTCGGAAGAAGGGAACCAAAATGCAGAGGCTTACACCCGTCAGTTATTCTGGCGCGATTTCGGAAAACAAATGCTCTTTCACTTTCCCCATACCGACCAAAAACCGCTTCAGGAAAAATATACCAATTTCCCCTGGCGAAAAGACGCGAATGCCCTCAAGAAATGGCAGCAAGGCCAAACCGGTTATCCCCTTATCGACGCTGGGATGCGGGAACTGTGGGCCACTGGCTGGATGCACAATCGGGTTCGCATGGTCGTAGCCTCTTTCCTTGTCAAAGATCTACTCATCTCCTGGCAGGAAGGTGCGAAATGGTTTTGGGATACCCTAGTCGATGCCGATCTGGCCAACAACACCTTAGGCTGGCAATGGGCGGGTGGATGCGGAGCCGATGCCGCCCCCTATTTTCGAGTCTTCAATCCGATTACCCAAAGCAAAAAATTTGATGGGAGCGGTGTTTATATCCGCCGGTGGGTTCCGGAGCTCAGGGCCCTCTCCGATGCCCACATCCACGAACCCTGGAACGCCCCTTCTCCACCCAAAGACTATCCTGCGCCGATGGTGGATCACAAAGAAGCAAGATTACGAGCCCTAGAAGCTCTGGACAGCATCAAAGACTAACGTCTCTTTAGGTTCGGGATCTGTGGCCTAAAGGCCTACAGTCCCTCTCTGTGGTCGGCGCCCTTTAGGGCCCGAAGACGGCCTGATCCAACTAAACTGCATCTGCAAATCACCCTGCCTTAATAGGACAACGACGACAGCCGAGATGTGCCCCCCAAAATTTGAACTATTCCTCAACCGTATCGAAATGACTTCGGCAGGTGGCATACTTCAAAGATTGCCTGAAATCGAATTTTTTACCGGCTATTCCGTACCCCGAAACAAGGAGCTGATACGTATTTTCTGGGATGAAGGTGTATCCCGAAAAGTGCTTTTACTTCTCTGATCACTTTCTGCGTATCTTCTTTCCATCCGCCGAAGAAACGACCGTGAGAATCGGGGTGAAAACGCCGGAGAAAATTTTAAAAGGCTAACGAAAAATCCACATCGAATATTGGCTGAGGGTGCAAGCTTGGTCTGTAAATCAGATAGTGCCGTAGAGCGTGCCGCCTTGAAACTTCAAAAATCTGGACGCCTCAAGCGAATAGGTCCTGACCGAGGCGGTCATTGGAAGGTTTTGAAGTGACCAAACCCCAACTCCCTTCTTGACCCTTTCGGGAGTTTCCATATAGATTTCGACTTCACTGCCGGATAGTGTAATGGTAGCACAAGTGACTCTGACTCACTTTGTCTAGGTTCGAATCCTAGTCCGGCAACCATCTTCAAAAACCCGTAATCGCTACTTTTTATAGGTTTTTAGAGCCATTTCTCAGGAGTTGATGGAAGGTTCCAAGAGGTCCTACCAAGCACGTCTCCTTTAGCTCGTATCCCCAGCCATTTGAATGCAAGCGCCTTGTCCGGCCTGACAGGTTAAAATCGTAGGCAATGACCACCAATGACTGGCGCAGCCCTAGTTGTACCAACGTACATGCATAGCCTTTCTGGTTACTCACGATAACGACCTCTACTCAGGAAACCAAAATGTTGCCTGCTTTACCAGCGATTCTGGAGGTCCATCTACTTCTACGTCTACCGTGGTGATGAGTGAATCGGGCCATAAGTGGTCATCAGCTCACGGAGTGGTGGGCGGCGTCAACAGAGAGAGCCAACAGGTTACGTTTCGGCCCCATTTCAACGACAGAAAAATCGTCCAGCATTGACCCCAAAAGCGAGAAGCCCTCATCATGGCGCGTGGTCAACAGGATATAGCCCATGCCGGCGTCGACCGCGAGTTGACACCATTCAGCGGGGTCATAGGCTTTAACCTTCTGGGAACCAATATATCGTTCCCTATACTCCTTTTTGGGAATCCGCTCGCGGTTCAAGATCCACTCGCCACGGCCCCCGCCTCCCGACAGGGAATTGTTCTCTCCCAGGAGCGTTTTACACAAATAGTAGCCATAAATCCCCTAACAAAGTTGATGATCGATAGGTGTGAGAAGAAAAAATCTGATAAGGTATTGACGCTGTCTGTCATCCGATGTACTTAAAAGACCTTAAACTTAGTTAACCTAGAAAAGTAGGGGCGAGTTTCGATCGAGACCAGATCGTGACTTCAATCTACTGAATGCGGAACACCTAGCTGTCCGCTAAAATCATATTTTTCATTTAGAATAGAAACCATACTTCAAATTATAAGGGGTGTTATTGTGTCAGAAAAAGATCTAGATATTGCCGTCATTCAGAACTGTAAAGACAAGCATGCGCAGATTACTAAAGAAGTCTCCAAAGTCATTGTGGGGCAGACACAGGTGGTAGACGAGGTGCTCATGGCATTGTTCTGCAACGCGCACATTCTGCTGGTCGGCGTCCCCGGCCTTGCCAAAACCCTACTAATCTCCACTCTCGCCGATGTGCTGCACCTGCGGTACAAACGGGTACAGTTCACCCCCGACCTACTTCCTGGTGATATCACCGGTTCGGAAGTAATCGAAGAGGACAAAGCGACCGGACGTCGTGAGTTTCGCTTCATCCCCGGCCCAGTGTTCACCAATCTGCTACTGGCAGACGAAATCAACCGTACCCCGCCGAAAACCCAGTCGGCCCTGCTGCAGGCGATGCAGGAGCGCGAGGTAAGTATTGGAAACGACACCAAAAAACTCGATGCCCCTTTTCTGGTCATGGCGACCCAGAACCCGCTGGAGCAGGAGGGAACCTATCCCCTTCCTGAAGCCCAGCTGGACCGCTTCATGTTCAACACCTTTGTGGATTACCCCGAGGACCATGAGTTGGTGGCCATCGTAGAAAAGACCACCGGTACTAGTACAGACAAGGTCGAAGCCATCCTCAGCGCGGAAGAAATCCTAGAGATTCAGCAGGTGGTGCGCCGCATCCCGATCGCCCGCCCGGTAGTGGAATATCTAGTGAACCTTTCGGCCATCACCCGGCCGAAGCATCCTGGCGCGCCAGACTTTGTGAAGAATTACCTCAGTTGGGGCTGTGGCCCCCGCGCTGCCCAGTATCTGGCACTCGGCGCAAAGGCCCATGCGGTACTCAACGGACAGCCGCACGCGTCCATCGAAGGGGTCCGTGCAGTGGCACACTCCGTCCTCCGGCACCGTATCGCCCTGAACTTTAACGGTAAAGCTGACGGCTTCGACACCATGATGATCGTCGACAAGTTGCTCAAGGCTACTGAAGTTTCCGCCTGAAACCCAGCACGTTGAAGAAGGAGAAGCCGGATGGTTGACGAATTGGTCATCGACCCTAATCTATTGAACCGCCTAAAAGGAATGGAACTTAGGTCCCGTTTCTTAGTGCGGGGTATGTACACAAACCGACATCGCACGGCCGACTTCGGGCACTCCACTGAATTTGTCCAGCATCGGGAATACCGGAGAGGAGACGAGATCCGCAACATCGACTGGAGGGTCTATGCCCGCACGGGACGGTTCTATGTCAAGATGCACGAAATGGAGTCTAACATGCAGGTGAATTTCCTGTTGGACACCTCCGACTCGATGCGAGTAGCAGCCCCGGCGGGCCTGCCCACTAAACTGGAACTGGCGGCCACCATCGCCGGCGCGGTTGCGGTCATGGCGCAGGTGCAACAGGATTCCGTGGGGCTGGTGTGCCTAGGCAACACCATTGACGAGTATGTGCCGGCCCGACAGGGCACACAGCATCTGGCACTGCTCTATCAGCACCTCAACAATCCGGTCGGATCCGGAGGAGGGAAATTCGGGCAGCTAGTGAAGGAAGCCGGGGGCAGGATCGGAAACCGGGGCATGGTTTTTATCCTCAGCGACTGCTTGGACTCCCCAGAGGAACTCTACGACGCAATGAAAATCCTCCGAGTCCGCGAACAGGACGTGACCCTGATCCATATCATGGACCGAGACGAAGTAGAATTTCCCTTCGATCGAATGACCGAATTCCGCCATCCGGAAACCGGGGCCCGCATTGTCGGAGATCCGCAAGCGCTGAAGAAAAAATACCTAGAGCGGCTAAACGCCCATCTGGAGAAGGTGGAGTCCTACTGCAAGAAAATCCAAGTAGATTACTTCCGGATCAGCAATGCCGATGACCTGATCAGCCTAATGTCGGTCCACTTTATCCAACGTAGCCTGGAGATGGGTTGATGCTAAGTCCGCTGATGCTTCTCGGTATGCTTGGATTAGCCATCCCGATCACTATTCACCTGATCCAGAAACAGCGGCTTAAACCACAATCTCTGGCCACACTGCAGTTCCTCGACCGGGAGGACGTGGCCAACGCCTTCGCGCCGGTACCACGCGACCTGCTACAACTGATCTTGCGTCTACTCCTACTACTACTGCTAGTACTGCTGCTGGCCCGCCTGACGATTCCGGCGGCGGACAATGCGCCGCGGACTCTGATTTTGGTTCTGGATCAGTCCATGAGCATGCAACAACAGGCCGAGGAAAACCAGTCCCTCTACACAGGAATGAAAGCAAACGTGGAGGAACTCGTGCAGGGGATGCGGGAAGGTGACCGTATTTCAATCCAGCTGGTGGGAGACCGCGCACGGGGAACCGATTTTCTGAAGGATAAGACGCAATTACTGGATTTTCTGGCTGATGCGGACGTCACCGACAGCGGTGCGCTTGCCCTGATGCCGACCATTCGTCAGTCCGTAAACCTGCTACGTAGCCGCCAGGATGTAAATCCCAGTGTGATCGTCTTTTCCGATAATCAGGAGCTCAACTATACATCCTATCGTAGTGAGAATGAACAGAAGCAAAACGAGGTATTCAACCAACGCCTCGCGGACAGCCGAGTCAAACTGCTTTTCGTGGCCCCTCAAACCATTCCAGGTCCAAATGTGAGTCTGGAAAAAGCGGTCTTTTCAAGCCCCGAAACCTATCTAGGTTCGAGCGCGGCGATGACCGTCACCGCTCGTAACCACGGGGAGGAAGCTAAGACGGTGCGACTAATGTTCCACGAAGGAAAAACCGAAGGCGCGGTACGTGAACTCACCCTAGACCCGGGGGAAACCGCACAGATGGACCTTATCCACAGCTTCGAAAACCCCGTCGACATTGCCGCTCGGGTGACCATCGACGAGGATGGCCTCGCCGGTGATAATACCTTCCAGGTGCCGATGCGAATGAAGGAACGCACCCAAATTTTGCTGGTGGCCCCGCCCCCCGACGAGAGAAAAAAAGGCGATACCAGGACCTTGTACCGTGGCGCAGATCTGCTGACCTACGCCCTCAATCCCGGCGAAGCGCTTGGCGTCGGTGGAGGCACTTATATCAACGTGAAAAAGGTGACGCCAAATCTTTTGGAAAAGCAGTCCCTGCCGCTCTCCTCCCTGATCATTCTCTACGGTGTCTCCGATCTGAGCGAACAATCCCGGAACGACCTCCAGACCTTCGTGAAAAACGGCGGCGGTCTGCTGCTTATTCTCAGCACCGAACTTAGCCCCGGGTCGATCCGCAGTGGCCTCGCAGATTTTCTAGGGGGAATCCAACCCGGGCAGCTTAAGGGGGACGACAAGGTCTTCGCGCTCAACCGCAATGAAACCCTCCTCGATGACAATGTGCTTTTCCCACTCATCCAAGGGGAATGGGGAGATCTGGACAGCATCACCATCAACACGTACTTCGGCCTCGATAACACGGAAAACGCCAAGATCCTGCTGCGGACGGAAACCGGCGATCCTCTGATTGTAACGACCCCCCTCGGCAAAGGGCAGGTGATGGTGCAGGCCTTTGACTGTGAACTTTCCTCTTCTTCCCTGCCCCGAACAGCGGCGTTTGTTTCCATGTATCAGGTGTTGACCTCGTTGCTTACGGGAGATGGTGCCCGCAAAGAAGCGGAAACCATGCGGGTAGGTGACGTGTTGCGGGTCGAAACCCCGGAGTTCCGTGGCCTGAGTGGCGAGATAACTATTGAAGGCCCTGACACCTTCACGGTCCCCATCGAGATAGGTCAAGAGTCGATCCGCTTCGATCAAGCAGTAAAAGCTGGTGCCTACACTTTCAGCCACGAAATGAAAAAAAGCGGGCGCAAGCACTGGGTAACCGTCAATCCGGTCCAAGGGGAATCCGAATTGGCAACCATGAGCCCGGTGGCGATGGAGGAACTTTTCGGAGAAACGGCCCAGATCATTCCCTTCGGTGAGATGGGCGGGCAATTCGAAAACAAACGTGAGATTATCCCTCTGATGACACTGTTGCTCTTTGCCGCCTTTACGATCGAAGCCTTGTTTGGGGCATGGAATTCTAGAACCCGCAAACATGAGGAGGTTACATCATGATTACCGCCTTACTACGCATGCTGGGCCTCGAAAAAGGGGCCGACGTCCTTCGGATCCATGACTGGAACTGGCTCACCCCCACCGAATGGCCGGATGGGGTCCTGACCGCTGTAGGGATCGTGGGTCTATTCTTGGCCTTGGTGAATTTTTTGCCCCGCATCTCCATGCGCAGAAGCACACGAATCTGGACCTTTACCCTGCGGGTGGCCATGACAGGGTTGCTGCTGGCGATGCTATGCGGTCTGACCCTGCATATGGATCTGGACCTGAGCAAACCACAACACTGGCTGGTGCTGGTAGATGACTCCGCTTCGATGACAACCCCAGATCACCAGGGAAAACCACGATTCACGACCGCGGCAAAGGACCTCAAAACGATAAAGTCCGAGGTCAATGCCAACATCAAGCTGCAGGTCAAGAGCTTCAGTGGAACCCCTCTAGAATCGGAGGCCGGCAAAGGCCCCACCCCCCTAGAACGTAGCATCCGCCAAAACGTACTGTCTCGGGATCCGGTCGACCGCCTGGTGCTCCTCACTGACGGACGCGACAGTGATGGCCGAGATCTGACCAATCTGGGCGAAGACCTGAAGTCAAGGGACATCGGGGTTTCGGTCCGGGTATATGGTTCAGAGATTGCCGCACAGGATTCCGCCATCCAAGCCATAGCCGAGAACAGCATACTACGATTGGGAGACGAATTACAGATCCGCGGTGAATTGGTAGGTCAGGCCACCCAAGGTCCGGTGAACATCACCCTAAAAGAAGATGGTATCACGGTCAAAAATTTCTCGGTGGACGGATCCAAAGGCGGACAGTTTTTCACCTCGCACCGCCCGGCCAAGGTGGGACGTCACACCTATTCGGTGGAACTCGCGGGAGAAGACAGTATTTCGCAGAATAACATCAGTATCTTCACCGCCGAAGTGGTGGATGACAAGATCGATGTCCTTCTTTTAGAGGGTTTTCCACGCTTCGAGTTTAAATTGATGAAGTCGGTTCTGGAGGTCGATCCGATTGTCAATCTGGTATCCGTCTGCCAGCTTCCGGGCGGCGGGGTCTACGTCCAGGGCAAACCTCTGCACAAAAACCCCGACCAAGGGCTGCTCATCTCCCAGTCCGATCTGTTCAAGTACGATGTGGTGATCCTGCGCGACCTGTCCCGGACCTATTTCAGGGAGGGCGGAGACATGTCGGAGAGTTCACTGCTAAACATCGTCACCTTTGTCACCAAGCGCGGTGGCGGACTGATTGTCGGTGGCGGACAGGACATGTACCGAGCCGGCGCCTACGAGGAAAGTCACCTCGCCCCCATCCTCCCCTTCGATCTCTCTAGCCGTTTTACCCGTAAACCACAATATCCCGACAAGTTCTTTGTCAGTGTGCCTAACTCCGCCTACGCGCATCCCATCTTGGCCTTGCTACCCGAGGCCTCGGCCAACCGCGAACGACTCAACAGCTTGCCGGAACTCGACGGCTCCAACAACGTGGGCGATTTCCGTCCGCTAGCAACTCCCCTTCTCACCCGCACGGTGGAATTAGAGATGAGCCCCGACAAGATGGAGACCGTCGAAGTCCCTATCCTGGCTTATCAGGCGGTCGGCGACGGCAAAGTGCTAGCGGCCAGCGTCGACACCTTGTGGCGTTGGCAGTTGCAACCAGAGTTCGATGATCCTCCGTTGACCCTGTTGCTGGCGAATGCGGTCCGCTACCTAGCACCGCCTCCGACCCGAGAGATCGGCAGTCCGGGGATCGACCTGCCTCCTACCAGTCCGCAGGTTGGCAAAGACTTGGAGCTCACCACCTACCTAAAGGATAAAAATTACGATCCGATTACCGAGGCGGAGTTGATGGTGGAGGTAACCAAGCCAGACGGAGGCATCCAAAAAATCTATCCTCGTGACCTGCCCGAAGAACCTGGTCTCTATCGCTACCGCGTGGCCTGTGATCAGCCCGGGACCTACAGTGTTACCACCCATCTGGGTAAATTGACCGAAACCCGCACATTCATGGTGGGCAACGCCTTCGGCGAATATGCGGATCTTTCTGCAGACCGGGAGGGCATGAAAACCTTGGTCAAGGCAGCGGAGGGGGAACTGATTGGCCCCGATCTGGATACATGGTTGGGTCAGGTCGACCAAGACCCGGCTTCCCTGAGGACCCGGCGAGATCTGGAAGTCTGGAGTAGCCCGTTGATGCTGGTCCTGTTCATTCTGTTAGTTTCAGCAGACTGTTTCATCCGCAAACGTCAGGGGTTGGTGTAACATGAAGGATCTCACCCCCCCCCCTATGGCGGACACCGCCCATTTCGAGTCGCGAACCTCTAGGTTTTCTAAGGTCCGGCGAAGTATCGCCAACCAAACTCTGGGATTAAAGTTGACGTTCCGGGCGCTGACGGCGGGTGTCGCCGGCCTGATCCTTCTCAGCGGATGGTTGCCTAACGCCTTCGTCAACCTCAGTCTGTTCGCCGCCATGGCCGTGTACGTGGTGGCCCTCGCCGTTCGCTACGTACTCCGCCGCACACGGTTCGTGTCCAGTCTGCGGGAAGCTTTTATTATGGAGTCGCTGGCTGGCACCTTGAACAGCCGCCTGATCAGTGCACTAGATTTCAGCACGAAATCGGCTCCCTCCTCCTTACAGAAACTAGTAATTCACCAAGCCAGCCAAGATCTGGACCTTGATTTCGAGTCCATGCTAAACCGCGAAACCCTACGACGGTGGGCGAAACGCACGGGTGGACTGGCTCTGGTGTGCGTACTACTGGCGATACCCTTAGGGCGCCCAATGATGGAGAACCTACGAAGCGCATGGTACGACGCATACAACACCCTTTTCCCTGTCACCTACACCCTCACCCCCGATCCGGCAGTCACCCACATCCTCAATCTTTCCGAAACCATCGACCTCGGAATCACCTTCAACCGCGATAGTGTTAAGGAGACGACCCTGATCCTACAGGCCGGCGAGGATGATCCAGAGAAGATCCATCTGGATGTCGTGGATCGTCATGCCACCTACACCCTCTCCAGCCGTTTGCCGCGTGACTACTCCGCAGTCTTCGCCTTCGCAAACAAGAAAACGGAAGCCGTGAAGATCGTTTTCACCAGCAATCCGGTGCTAGAAAACATGCAGGTCGAATTGATTTACCCGACCTACACCCGCCTGTTGCCAAAATCACTGGAGGGCATCCAACCGCGTATCGTCGGCTTGACCGGCACCAGGGTGAGTTTCGGGTTCTCCTTCTCCAAGGAGATCAGCCGCGCCACCTTCACGTGGGACGACGGCTCGGAACCGCTGGACCTCGATGTACTCGGCCGGTTCGCCTCCATCAGCCTTATCCATTCCCAAGCACGGGTGGCGCGTCTACAGGTCGAAGACATCCATGGTCTGAAAATGGAGGTCCCTCTGCTGATAAGCTTCGACGTGCAACGGGACGAAAAGCCGCAGATCAAGCTTCCAAATTTCCTCAAAAACGACATACCACTGAAAATCGATGAAGCCAAATCCCTGAGCTTCGGCGCACGCCTCCAGGACGATTTCGGCGTCCAGCGCTGTGTGCTCAGCTGGCGGAAAACATCGGTCGAGAACCCTCAAGCAACCCTAGATAGGGGTGAGTTCGAACGGATGGTGGCGCCGTCCCGTCCCAAGGCAATTGTGGACTTTGCAAAAGTGTTCGAGTCCATACCCTTGGTACCAGGTGACAGGATCCTATTCCAGGTCATCGTCTACGACAACCACCGTCCCGAGGCCCAATCCTCGAAGTCGAGTATGCGCTCGTTCTTCATTTTCAACGACGAGTTAGACGACTGGTCCCTGAAGCAGGCCGGCTTCGGCGGCAAGAAGATGATCGGAAAAATGCGCATCCAGAAGGCGAAAAGGGACACCACCGTTAAGAATCCGGAAGGATTGCGTACCCAAGAGAAATTCCAGAACGAGTTTGATGCCGAAAATGCGAGCAAAGCGAAAACGGCCACGATTCGTGGGAAATTCAAGCAGGCCACGTCTAACTATTTTAAACTGATGACCGAGATTTCAAATCAAGAGGGCGGAGACGAATAGTGCAAACAATGATCACATCCAGACCCCACCACCGGAATTTCCTTTACCTTACATTGTCCCTACTCTTCGCGACTGCGCTTCCCGCACAGCAGGTCGAGGAAGAAAGAGGAGCCGAACCCCCTATCGACGTCATCACCGTGAAGCTGGTTACCGATTTCGAATCCGGTGAACTAATCAGCGATAGGGAATCGATCATCCCTATCACCAAAACCGTGTACGAGGATAATAAGAATATTGTGCGCACAGCGGGCAGTCGCTCCGAGTTGTGGGTGCGTAATGCCCATGTCAATTACACCTATTTCTTCGAAAAATACTATGAGGGAAAATACATCGGTCGCAAATCGTCTCTGGTGATTCCCCGCGAAAAATTGACGCCCGGGGATCATACGATCTATCCCGGTGAACATGTCTTCACCGTCGCAGACGACGGCATGCTCAGCTCACAGGATCCAGAAATCCGCATTGACGGCGATGTGGTCATGCTGCGTTGCCACAAGGTCAATATCTTTGCCGTGGACGCTCTGAAAAGTGGGCCACCGCGCTTCCGGTATATCGCCTCGCAACTTCTGCTCTTCTCGACCGAGCCCGGACTAGAACTGGATGCCGACGCGCTGCCCTTAGCCAAAACGCTCGAAGGCCAGCTACAGGGGGACGTGAAGCAAGGACAGATCTACAACTTGCTCAGCCATTCCGAAGACTTTTACCCCTTGGCGATCTGGTTGCCTTCCAACCAAGTAAACAAGGGCTATCTGACCCTGCCCAGTTGGCAAACCTTCACCGTCACCCCCGAAGGCAAGGTGGAATTGAACGTCAAGGACAGCCCGCAGGTGCCGGAAGTAACCGCCCAGGGCCCCGATCTGATCATTCCGTACCGTAAAATGTACGGGCGGGTAAACAGCGTGTCTTCTCTGTCGGCGGTGGTGGGCCCCCTGAGTCTGGTAGACCGGCATCAGCAAGGTGAAAAGGTCCTCCAATTTGGTTCCACCCTCGAGCCCATCGTCTTCAAGGCGGGGTTCAGTGGCAAAAAAGATTTGGATCTGAGCTTAAGCGTCAACCGCGACTTGTCTAAACGTCCTAACAAGTACTTCCTGGCCGACAATCTGACCTCTAACATCGACGCTGTCCGGCTGGTGCTGGGAGAGTGGGACAATCCAGTGTTCGAAAGCGGAGGGACGGAAACGCTCTCCGTGCAATTAAAGCAGTCCCCAGACCATATAACGGTTCAGGACCCCGTCATCCAGATGTCCATATCGAGCTACCATCGGTCCAACCCGATGGGTCGAAACTGGGAATCCGTTAAGGTGCTGGACTGGAAGGATAACCTGGTGCGCTTCGACGTACCCAATCGGGAATACGGGTTTTATGTCCTACGAGTGGAGGTAAATGATCGGAAACAGATGGAACCGATTCCCTCGCTTACATTCGAGATTAAATCGGCGATCATTCCAACCGGACAAACCGGCTCCGCCTCCTTCAGCGCGAACAAGGGCCGCGACGCCTTTGTGCGGGGCGAGGACATCCGCCTGCGTCTGATTATCCGCAGTCCTGAAGCGCGCACCCCCTCGGATGTCACTGTGGTGATGACCTTGCCTAATGGGGAAACGCGTCCGCTCCAGGTTAGAGATCCTGGACAGGCCTGGCAGGAAATCGATCTTCGGATTCCGGCCGAACTCTCAGGTAAACTGCCTAAGGGAGCATATACCCTCGGCATGGAAAATCTTCCGAACGGTATTTCCACGTTCCCTTTCCACTTCGACCTCGTCCCCAAGGAACGGGCATCCGATTACTTAGTGGTGAAGTCCTCCAAGTACACCAAGTCCATGACCCTGCTCCTATCCAGTCACTGGGACTCTCGGCATGACCCCATCGACATCGATCGCGCGGTGAAGACGATCGCCGACCTGGGATACAACCGCATCGACAACATGCAGTACACCTCAGACCATCATATCCGCCCCAACAAATGGCGTGAGGAACTGGCAGAATCCGATCCCCGCCTCCCCTCGGCTTCCGCTGTCTACACCCCCAGCCCCCGAAACCAGATGCTCAACGCCTGCGTGCGGGAGCAGATCGAGTTCTCCGATGTGCTGGTGTATTACCACGACTTCCATCTGCCCCGGTACATCGAGGGATTCATCCGGGCCTGTGAACGCTGGCTTGCCCGCGAAGTACAGTCGATGCGGCACTCCCCCGCAATGGACGGGATGATGCTCTATGACGAGATGTACGATTGGGCGTCGAGTGGTGGCGGGCCCAACCATCAACAGATCTTCAGTACCATCCGCGACGAGATAGCCACGGAAACCCTCGGAAAGCGCCCCGCTAAGATCGAATCTGAGATCAACCGCTACATGTCTCGGCCGAAAAATCAACGGGATCCGGAGGCGATGCAGGACTTCCTAGCCTGGAAGGACTGGGATCAGCACGGGTGGGGGGACTGGACGTCCCGCATGGCGAAGGTCGGCCATGACCTTCTTCCCGGGAGCCGCTACGGCACCTATCACCGCACTTTTATGGGGGCCGGGAACTCGGACACCATCCAAAACGGCTATCCCTCGGATTTGTTCAAGGATCTGGACCTCATTAGTCAGGTGCATTACGCGGACAACTCGACCGGCTGGGTGAACATCCCCATGCTGGCGCAGATCCTCCGCGTGGACAAAGACAAGCCTCTGTACCTCAATATCCCCCTTTCCCATGAAGGGCGTACCCATTGGGACGGGCAGTACCAACGCCAGATGGCCTTCGCCCTGATGGCCCAAGGGGCCAACGGTATCGCCCAGTGGGGACTCCCCGCCAACTTTAAGGACGAGGCCAATCCGGGCACCCTAGTAGGCATGGAAACCACCCGCCAGCTCAATGAGAACGTCCTCCAAGTCTTCGGTCCGATTATCAACCAGACAGAGGATGGATACCGTAAGGTGGGGATTATCAGCACTCTCAATCAGCAAGCGACCACCACCTACAAGGAGCATAACGTCTCCGGTCAAACCGAATTACTCTGGACCGCGCTCTGGCGCATGGGGTACGCCCCGGTCTTCATCCGCGAGAAAGAGTTGGACAAGCTAGAGGAGCTCAGCGGGTTTCAGGCGATCTTTGCACCCGGTTTCTATTTCGACGGTGAGCTCTCGGAAAGACAACTGAAGAATCTGGAGGCCGCCGTCAACTTAGGCACCAAGGTAATTGTAGAAAAAGGGAACGCTCTCTCCCAAACTCTTCCCGGAGTCATCCAATTGGAGGATTACGAATTTGACGGCTATGGCCTCGATGGGTACTTCGCCAACTGGCAAGACGACGAACTGGAGAAAATCTACAGCCTGAGTCAGGACGCCGTGGACTACCTGACCCCTAAAATGGTAGAATGGGGAATCGAACCCGCCGCCGAGGGGCCCTTCAAGGTGGGTCCGAACTGGCGCCAGAGCGGAGACATTCACTATCTTTTCATGGCCAACTTTGACGATCCGGACTACGGACATACCGTGAAACAACAAATGGCCAAGCCCGTCCTCATTCCCATGAACGTGCCCGCCCGTCACGGTAATGTGGCATACGACCTGTTGCGCGAGCAACCCATCCCCCTGACCAACACGATCTTACAAACCGGTAAACCGGCGAGGGCTTTCGAGATGGATATGCTACGCATTCAGGGCGGAATTATGGCATTTTTGACCGAACCGGTGAAGAATTTTTCGCTATCTTGGTCGCTCAGTGCTGATAAGACAACCCTGCGTCTGGAGGGGAGCCTTCAGGGCGCCAACCCGATTTCTGGGAGCTTCCCTGTCACCATCACCATCGGGGACAACACCTACTACCGCATGCTCGGCGGGGAGCCACTGGAACTCGAGGTCCCTGAAGCCGGCAACCAGATCGCGTGTACTATTCGCGAGGCCGTCAGCGGCCGCGAGGTGGGGTTTACCTTGACCGATATTGCGATTCCGGAACAAGCAATCGTAGTCGATGATACCCCAGTGCGGGTACCCTACCCTGACGAAGTCCGCTCCTTCCTCTCCTCCAGCACATCGGCCAAGACCGTCCGGATCATCTACTCTGAGCTGTCCGGCTTCAAACCGGCCGCCGAAAAGCTAGCCAGACTGCTGAAGGCGAAGGGCATCACATCCGAGTTGATGGAAGAAAATGACGCCATTCATTTCCCGGTTCCTGATTTTGATAAGTTCGCCCCCTACGCCGACGGCTTTCACGCATGGAACTCCTCCGTCGCTATTTACCAACCGGCCATGTCGGTGGAAGGCTACAGCATTCTGCTATCCGGAGCCTCCGGCTCCTTTGTTTTCGACGCCATTCGGGACGCAGGATTCCTCACCCAGCTACCCGACGGACAACTCGGCCAGTATACCAAACCTATGATCCAAGTGGCGGCACGGGCATTGGACCCTATCCGGAGCACCCTTTGCCTAATCGCCAATGACGACAGGGGTATGAATCTAGCTATCCAAACTTTCTTAAACCTACCGAAAGCCACCGAGAATAAGCTCCTCGCGTCCAGAACTTCGTTCGGGAACGCGACCACCCTTCAATCCGACAAGACGACTCCGATTCCCTCCGCGCTCTCCTACATGGGTAGCAATGAATTTATCCAGGACATGGCGACCGACATAAACGGCAACCTCTATATCATCACCTGGGGACACGGGGATAACCTCTATTCCTACACGCCAACCGGCGAATTCCGGTTCAGCCACTACCTACCGGAAATGGGGGCCAACGACCTGCGGGTCTACGATGACCGCATTCTGGTCTACACCTCCGCCGGAGCAAAACTCTACCGTCTGGATCTCAACGGCACTCCGGTGAGTCAGGTGCAGTTGAACCGAGACCCCGGGAGACTATCATACAGGGACAATTTCTCGCTGTCCACCATCTCCTATGCCTACATTCCAAGGTTTAAAAAACTTCTGCATATGGAGGACGAAGTCGCACGGGTCTTCGACGAGGACTACAACCTGACCAGCGAGTGGAAGGGTAAGGAATATCGGGAAGTGGATGTGAGCGATAAGCCCATGTACCGCACACTGCTCAATTTTGTCCTCAGCCCCGACGGTTCCCTAATTGCCCAACTTGAAAAGAGTATGTACTACACCCCAGATGGTCCTGCGCGCAGCATAGAGGTATACGATGCGAACGTGGTGATCCGCAATCTTCAGGGTGAACTGTTGCATGAGTACGAGAAGGTCGAAAACACAATCGGAAGAATCAAATCCACCATCACCTGGGAACCTGGTCAGCCCGGTCCGGTGGTAAAGAATAGTAAAATCGAGATCGCGTTCGACTCCGATCTCAATGTGCTTTCCGAAGTTTACCCCAAGCCCTTCGACGGATTCCTGCTAGATCACGGCCTTGTCCTGGAACGCGACGGACGTCGCTATGTCCAACTAGATAGAGACGGAAACGTGGTCCAGTGGATCGGACCGTTCGAGGTCATGCCGACCGTGGTTCAGCTAGCTGGGGATCACCAGACCATCGCCTGTCTGGACGAGAACGGACGGCTGACTACTTGGGCGGATAGCAAACTGCTGACCTCCATCCACGTGAAGGAACGCGGATTGGTCCTGCGCTTTTCCCACGACAGTAAAACCCTTTACATCGGCAGTGTGCGGGGAACCCTCACCGCGTATGACGTGCGAGGAGCAGAGCTTTGGGAAGAGAGCCTGACCAAGCAGAATACGCATGTCCTGAAACCGCTGAAACTCTATGACCCCGCCTTCACCGATTTGACTAACAAGGTCTGGCCCAAGCAACTCGACTATAGCGGAGAACTGGACGAACGGGTTCGTATGAGCAAGAACCTATGGCCGAGCGAGACCTCGTTCACTGTCGGTCAGGACATGGTCGGCGCGGAGCTGACCCGCTACCTCGGTACCCACGCCACTTGGGTGCTGGAATTCCGCTACAAGGCCGACGGTAAGGAGCCGGCGTCCCTCACTGCCGGTATCCGCACCGAGAGCCTACATCCGGATTCCGTAGCGAGTACGTTCCCTGCGGGACCCGACTGGCAATTCGGCCGGGTGGTGATCAAGAACGGACGTGAGTGCAAAGCGCTGAAAGTCGGCTTCGTAGCCAAGGAAGGAACCATAGCCATCGACCAAGTGCAGTTCCGACAGATCCGCTTTCCCAGCGTCAATCATATGCTCTACGACCCTCTCTACGATCTGGAGCCGGTGATTCTTGATAGCCCCTACTACATCACCAAATACGATGCCGTCGGCAATCTGCGGGAAGAGGCGCCCAATAAGATACTGATCACCAAGACCATTAACGGATCCCCGAATCTCGCCGAACCCGCCTACCTGCAGAACGGCCGCCTCAACGACATGGGTAAGACCTGGTATATCCAGCCCCGCTCCACCCCCGAATATGTATCTCTCGGATTAAAGGACCCTCAGTGGTTGTCGACGCTGGCCTTGTATTTCAACGCCTATGACCCCGAGCACACAACCCGTCACTTCGACATTTACGTAACGGACATGGAGGCCGGGGAAGAAAAACGGGTCGCGTCAGTCCGCAACAACCTTCAGACCTTCCGTCTAATTAAGTTCCCCCCCGTCCTCAGCTCCATGGTCCGAATCCACATGGTGGGTTCCTCCAAGCGCTTCCGCACCCTCACCGAAGTGGAACTCTATGGGCCTCTTTCCGGCAAAGAGGGCACACCCGGTTTCACCGATCCTCAGGGAAACAACGCCTACATGGGAGATTTCAGCCGGGTAGACAAGCGGAAGAAAATTCTGAGTGACGCATTTGGGGGTACGTTCAGCCGCCGACGGGAACACCGGGAGGATCGGGGATGGTACGGTCCACTGTCAACGCCGTTAATCAGTCAGAATAAACTGGTCGTCGGCACCACCTTCGGCGCAAGTACCGCCTATGACTTAACCTTAGACAAGAAGATGCAAAACCCCGGTAAGGAGCTGTACTGGGAATCCGGTGCCTCACTCGGGTACGTGCCGGAAGCGGTACTCTATGGGGGACTTGTGCTGCGAGCGGGTCTTGACGGCAAACTCTACTGCATCAGCGCCGATACCGGCGTCACCCTGTGGTCGGTACAACTCGGTGAACGTCTGGCCAGCTCCCCAGTGGTGATAGGCGAAGACATCTACGCAGCCAATGAGACCGGGAAAGTGTTCCAACTCGATATGGCCAACGGCAGTATTATAAAAGAAACATCGGTCGGATCCGGCGTCTTCGGTCATCTCGCGACAGACAATCAGCTCATTTACCTGATCACGGAGAAAGGCAAATTGATCGCGTTGGACAAGGAATCTCTCGACCGGAAGTGGACCCTTGCCGTCGCGCCCTATACCGACAGCACCCCAGCCGTTAACCAGGGCGTGGTGTATCTTGGGGATCAAAAGGGCACCCTGTACGCAGTCAATGCGTCGAACGGTAGTATCAACTGGAAGACGGAATTAGGCGATGAATTCACCCGATGCCCAGTAGTTACCTCCTCCAAGGTCGTGGTCGGCTGCCGGGGCGGAACCCTTGCAGTGCTAGACCGAGCCTCCGGTTCGGTGATCTGGAAGAAACAGGTAGAGTCCCGCTTCAGCTACGAGCCCATGGTCTTTGAAAACGAACTCCTGTATTTTGAAAGGGGTAACGTGGACGAGGACAATAAGAAGCCGGAAAAATATTTTGCTATGATCGCCGATCTTTCCGACGGGGCGACTCGAAAGTTGACCTGGTTCGGTAAAGATAACCCAAAAAATGAACCTAGCGAACATGACTACACACTACCGGACGATCCCGTATCCTCTCTCGGGTATTACGAGGGGCGGATCTTCGTATTCCCTCGGCACGGCGATCAAGGACACGATAATTACAAAGTGAATATCCGGTGGCATATCACTCACGGTACCTGGGAAATGCTTATACCGGAATCGGACATGTCCAACGAGTCGAAAAGCAGGAAGGAGTGAACGGAATGAAGATACCCCCCCTAAAGAAATTATCCCTCTTGTTTGCCGCCCTGCCCTGCATCATGGGTACAGCTCCGCTGCCCGCGGCAGACATCGATTCGCAGTTAATCTGGCAAGAGGACTCTTTGGTCCTCAAGGCTCGGATCTCTGGGGAACTGACCCCGCCTGAGCTCATAAAACTGGAGCGGCAGGCCGCCATGATCACAACGCTCAAGCAAGCCGACGCCGCCATGGACGAAAAGCGAAGCAAGGAAGAGCAGGACGCTTTCCTCGCCCAGGTCGTAGAGGACATTCAACTGGCCGCCACCTTGGTCGATGACCGACAACTGGAAAGCGCCGCCCGCGATGTAAAGCGCGAACCGGAGAATGCCCGGTCCGTGAAACAGCAACTCGATCGAGCCAAAAAGAGATTATCCCAGAGGGCTGGCATCTCCATGTCGGTGCGAATCGAGGAAGAAAAAACCGACCGAGACGGAGACCTTATCTTCCGTACGATCTGGACTCACGACCTTCTCCTCTCCAAAGACGACATCTCTGTAGTGCCTCTCGACCGGATCAATGATAAAAAAACGCGGTATCGCGTCAGCTTGGTGCAGGGAAACTATAAAGAAATCCTGACCCCCACTTTTGCCAAGTCCGGTGTCCACACCTACGGCGTCAAATACAACGGCACCTATCCAGACAATAAGGCCTGGCTGACCCTAGGCATGTTTCCGTTAGCTAAACAGGAAACCGCCATCCCAGTGGAGATCATTCTACGGGATAGTGACGACAACCCCGTGTACACGGGACAGGCGAAAATCGATACCTCGGAAGATCAGGCCGACGCCGATTTCCGACGGTTTCCGTTAATTCCCCAAGAGGGCAGTATTGGTCCATATGAAGCCGAGGTGACTATTGATCACGACGCTCTGAATTTCTATGGAATGGTCCAACTGTCTCTCGCGAACAGCCGAGTCCCGGTGACCAGTTTCGAGGAAAGTGATCCGTCCATGTGGTTCGTCGGCCCAGGGGACCCCATCCGTAAAACCACAGGAACCTCTCTCTACGCGAATTACATGGGGGAGTTGATGCAAGTCCCCTATCCTCGGATAGAGTGGGACACGGAAGTTAAGCATACGGGAAACCAAGCGCTACGCTTCGGGTATGATTTCCAGATTGGGAAAATCGAACGCGGGAGAGACCGCGATTTGAATTGTGTCATCTGGAGTCGCCTGTCGCTACCCGGAAAGGCCACCCATTTGTCCCTATGGGTTAAAGGGAACGGGTCCACAGACACCTTGTACATCCACTACGTGGACCGGGTGAACTACGGCACCGCCGGTTGGGCGGCCAATCCCAACACGGGATCAGAAGTTGTCGGAACCCTAAACTTCACTGGCTGGCGGCAATTCCATGTACCGGTCTTCGGTGACGGCGTGCTGGTCGAATCGCGCCTAGGATCCTCTAAAAATATTGACGGTCCGATGTCGATCATGGCTTTCCGGATCGAGACCGGCTCTCTCCCTGAAGGGAAGGCGAAAGGTGACGCCACTGCGATCTGGATCGACGACATCCGCGTAGATAGTCAAACCTCGACGGAAGAGCAACTGACGATGGAAGTGGTGCCGAACGGCGACACCCTGACGGCGGACAGTCGGATCCGGTTGTCGCTGGGTAACGGAACGGGCCGCGATCTCCCTAAGGGGCAGATCAACCTGCTCATCCGCGAGGACGGCAAACCGGTATACACCCGAACCGTGGAGATGCCCGCCGACCAGAATGCGTTCATGGTGAAAGAGATCGACCTCCGGGAAGTGGCGGCGTTGTCAGTAACCGGCCCTGTCACCATCGACCTGACCTTCACGGATCCCACCCTGCCAGGTATACGAATCAGCCGACACGTCGTGTTCAAACGCGCCACTCAGGGAGGGCTTATTCAGGATTTCGAAGTGACGGACAGCTTCAACAGCTACGATGCGGCAAAAAAGAAGGTGATGCCCAGTGTCTCCACCCTCACCGCCGGTGACAAGAATACCGGCACCGTCCTGAACATCCGGATCACTGGGGACGAACTCAACAGTAACGCGTTAGTGCACCCCACCCTACCGGGAATGCCCGCGAGTGTGAGCATGAAAGTGAAGGGCACAGGTAGCCCGGTCACCTTGCAGGCCTTTTTCATTGATAGCGGCCAGACCGGCGTTGACGCGCAGCCCTATAACCTCTTCTGGACGGAGCCCGTCAAAGTGGATTGGCAGGGTTGGAAGGACGTATCTCTAGCCGTTCCCGCGATTCCAGCACACTACGGGGACAAGACCAAATATTTCTTCCGCAAACCTTGGTACCCCCTGAATTTGATTATCGGCGGCACCACCAGCAGCGGTGAAGTCGCACAACTCCTGATTGATGACATCCGCATCTCCACCCATGTTCCCCAGGACGAGGAACTCCATCTTTCCATGGAATATCCGGACAGTACCCAACTGCATGAACCCGGTTCTCCGCTGGTAATAAAACTTATAAACTTGGGTCCGAAACGAACCGTCAACGGGACTTACACCCTCCGGCACTTCCAAGGCTTCGTGGCGGCGGAAGGCACAGTCGATCTTCATATCGACGCAGGACAACTACTCCGTACGACCCTGGTTCCCACTTTGGATGCAGGTATCTACGAGCTGACGGTCAACGGAATCGGTGCCTCTCCTCTGAAGCAGATGATTCAGGTCGTAGCGGCTCGAGAATACTTCGGAGACGATGTGATGGCGACCCTCTCCGACCCGCTGGCCCTGCGCCGGCAGCTTTCCCTACTGACCGAGAAAGTACAACTGGACTGGGACAACAGCGAAGCGGCACCCTACCTCTACCACTACAACTGGTTTCGCACCTTCGCGAGGGAGAAGAGTATGGACGGCGCCCTGACCGTGAGTCCGCTCGTCGGATACTCTGCTGACTGGGCGGGCCTAGAGGCTCGGGATGCCGTGGCCAACAACAGCTACGTCCGGAACTATCCGAACTCCATCCAGCGTCCCGACCGGCTGATCGACTGGAGTCTTTTTGTGAGAGAAATGGCCCGCGAATACCACAACGAATTCAAGGAATGGATTTTCTGGGAGAACCCTGATCAGTACGAGTCCCCCCAAGGCATTCCCGCTGAACAGTATGCAGACATGCTCAATGTGTTTCACCGCTGGATCAAACTATATAATCCCGGGGCCAAGGTGATTGCGGGGGGATTTAATTTCGACACCGCCCTCCCTTACCTGGATAAGGTCATCTTCGATCCGGAAACCGGCGAGTCTCATCCTGAGAAACTGAAATTTGACGCCATCTCGGTGCAGATGAATATCGGAGAACTCACTCCGGAACGGGCCGACATGGAAGGATTCTTGGACGACCTGAACCAGACCCTGCAGCTCAACGAGCAGAAAAAGGAAATCCAGATGGCAGAGCTGGACTGGGCCATTGGCGAATACCTCAGCCCCTTGCAGCAGGCCTCCTATCATTGCCGCGCCCAACTGATTCTCGATTCCCGCAACGCGACTCGCCACCAGTTCCTTCTCATGAACGGCGGTAACGAGTTTTTGAATCACGGTGTGTTTTGGAAGGAAAGCTACGGAAACAACATAGAGTTACAAACATTCCGCCCCAACATGGTGCCCAAACCTGCCTACTTCTCCATCATGCACACCCAGTCGTTCCTTAAAGACTGGCAGTTTGTCAAATCAGTGAAGCTTAGCGACCGGAGTTCGGCTTACAACCGCGCCTATATTTATCGGAACGCCGAGGGCTATCTTTGTCTGGCCACTTGGCGAACCCGGTCCGACGAACGTTTCTACGCGATTCCGGAGACCTGGAAAGGCGTCACCTACACAGACGGGTTCGGGTTTCCCATGATCAATCATTCCAAGCTAGCCTTACGGCAATTGCCGGGTTTTGCCGCCTTTCCCCAAAACTACTCTCTGGATCAGCTCGTACATGAGTTGCGCGCCCTTCAGACTAGCGACGGGACATTCCCCGTAATCGCCAATCTCCATCTAGCGGAGGAGGCGTCCTGCAGTCGGGCCAACTACGAGGCCACAGGCGCCCTATCCACCCTTCGGCGTTCCGACACGATCCCCGGGGGAGAACGCGTAACGGATATATTTACTCGGGGCATAACCGGTGAACAGTTCCAGTTCACTATGGACAGCCCCGGCGATGCCCTTCTCTCTCGGATTTGGTACATGACAAGCGGCCAAGTCGTCGAGGTTACCTTGAATGGAGGTGAACCCATCCAGTGGGACTTACAGAGAGGTGACGGAGACTTCAGCGGCATCCGCAAGTCTACGCTAGTGCTCAAAGCGTGCAAGGAAGGGGTGAATACCTTGACCCTCCGCTATCCCGAACCAACTGAAAATTGTTCGTTCCGTATCACACCGATCACGAACGCGGTCGTCCATCTGGACGACATGGGTATCCTTAATACCGAGCAAGCCCATGGCGATCTGCTACTGTATCAGTCCGTTTCCGCCACCCCACTAAAAATCAACAAAACGACATTTGACCGGGGTATGGGGATGCATGCCAAAGGCTTCGTCGAATACCCGCTCAATCAGCAATTTAGCAAACTAGTAGTTACCTTGGGAATCGACGCATCTACTGAAGGCCGTGGCACCGTGAAGGTACTCTTCGTCGCCGACGGCAAAGTGTTAAAAACCACCGATATTCTCAACGGATTCACCGAGCCCACGGAGATCACCCTCGAACAGCTGGACGACGTCAACCGTCTCCTTATTGTCATTGATGATGCCGGTGATGGTGATAAAATGGATTACACTAACATCGTCGAAGGCAAACTTTACGTAAAATGAAGACGATGGAACCACGAATGAACATAAATTAACAGAGAGCGAACCATGCAAACCTCAACGATCATGAAACTCAAATTCCACAAAGAACACCTTCGTGTTCCTTCATGTGCCTTCGTGGTTCTATTCCTGTTCTTGTCCTGCCTCAAACCGGTTTGGGCTGCAGACTGGCTGAGCGAGGCCAAGACCAAGACGATCAAGACCTTTGACGGGGAGTCCGAGCTGAAAAGTACGGATTTCAAGAAAGATCGGAGAGGCAAGGTGGTGATCCGCCGTTTGAAGCCGATCAATAAGTCTGACTGGAACACGGATCCCACAGCCCTGCCCTACTTCACCTATCAGCTTCGGCAACGCACGAATGGCAAATACCCCATCTACCTCGACAATGAGGGGCTGGAAATCGCCTCTAAGGAGATCTTTGAATACCCGATGATCTACTTCACCAGTCACTACCCCTTCACCTTTTCCGACGACGAAGTGGAGAACCTGAAAAAATATCTCGCCCGGGGCGGCACCCTCTTACTGGATGATTGCACCGGATCCGGCGGGTTCACCGGCTCGGTGCCCTCGAACGTCCAGCGCATCATTCCCGGAGCGAAGATGGAGTTGATGTTGCCTAAATCCAAGAAATACAACGACCTGTTCACTCTGATCTATCACCATGATGAACTCCCTCCCATGCCACGCTCGCAGTTCCGTCAGCCCTTTCAGGTGGCGGTGCTCAACGGCCGGCCAGCCATTCTGGTATGCCCCAACGATTACGGGTGTAACTGGGAAGTCTCCACACCGCCTACAGCATTGATGCCATTGGGAGGAAACGCACACGGTGAAACGACCCCCGCATCGACCAATACGCGCGAATTGATCTACCAGATATCTATCAATTGGTTCTTTTACGCAGTAACCCACTAAGAAAAAGTAGGTGACACTATGCAAGTAAAATTTCAACTGAAGGTAGTCGCAGGGCTAGTTCTCTTGGGGATTGCAGCCTCGGCATGTGTACAGGGAGATTCGATCACAGTGCAACGAGAGCGGATACTGGAGGGATACCTGACGCGACTCGCAGCAAATGGGTTCTACGATGCGCACTTGACGGAACGGCTCTCCGATCTCCCCTTCCCCGAGTTGGAGACGGTGTGCGATTCCTTTGTGGCGGCGGCCTCAACTCTCCACGATCCTCACGGGTACATGCAACTAATGCAGCGTAATACCGATCAATACGAGTTACCGTTGGAACTGCTGAACCTGTATGCCCCAGACTATCTGGCCTGGCTGCAGGGGAACAATCCCCGGCGGGCCGCCTTGTACCATGCGCTTGCGGACTCCGGCATGCGCCGAGTGGCCGCCGATCTGGCCATCCGCCTGACCCCAGAGGAAAGTCTGCGGGCCATCGTAAGGAAACCAGAGGGCGATAAGGAGTTCCGAGCGGAACTGCTAGAGGCATGGATCCGGCGCCTACACACCCGTGAGGAACAACGCCCGATTCCTCTGGACCTGATTAGGCGCGTGCTAGATCTCCCAGATGATTCTGAGGCCTTTCTCACGTTCAAGGGCTATTGGCCCGAGGCCCAGCCGGGTCTCGAAGAGGAATTAAAAACTCAGTTGAACTCGGAGAAACGGACAGAGGTGATCATGGCTCTCCAAGTTCAAGCCATTCACTCCCTTGCCACCGCTCAAAACCGGATGGTAATCGAGCGGTGGCAATCGGACTCTGAAATTGTGAATTTGACCCTGATCAACCTGGGTCAGGATACGCAGCATGATCATGCGGAAGCCCTCCGGGAAATCTGGCCGATGATCGCAGACAATGCCAAACACCGCTTCTGGTGCCTCTATGCGATGGCCGTTCACCACTCGGGGAATCAAGCTATTGCCCTGCACGCGATCGAACAGGACGGGTATGATAGCTTGGAAATGACACTGGAGATCCTGCGACACTCTCCCGCTGATCTTAAGAAAGGCATCCAGCGGATGCTCACCCAACACCAAAAGGGGTTTTCCGAAATTTTTCTCTACGCGGCCAAGTACCGAGTCGAAGGCCTGGACGAAGAAGCGCTGGGCGCGCTTACTGGCAAGATGAATCAGGTGACACAAATGAATGCCCTTTCCTATCTGGGTACTCGGTCGGGTGACACCAGGCTAAAACTATTGGACTACCTTGGACATCCCAGTGAGGATATGCGTCTAAGCGCTATCAACGCGTTTCAGGACCCCACGGGCCTCACAGCAGAGCAGCGAAACCGTATCGCCCCTATGCTGGTCAAAGTGTTTCAGACAGATCCCGCTTACGGCAACCGTCAGCAGGCCCTGTATGTGCTCGGTCTCTGGAAGGACCCGGAAGCTGAAACTTTCTTCCGAACGCTCCTTCCCGACCTCCGATCCGCTGACTACGATGGGAGTGACTACTGGCTTTACCGCATGCGCCTAATGTGTTGGCTGGGGCTGGCCCGTCTGGACAATCCCGATGCCCATGCTTGGCTGAAAGCGACACACGATCAGGCCTCCAGCTTGCGACGCATGGGTATCCTGCTGGCTTACCGGGATATGGAGCGGTGCCCCGAATTCACCTTTGACGATCTGGAGAATGACAACCCCAAGGTCGTGGCCACGGCGGCTGCCTGCATTCGCGAGTACGGAAGTGATGCCCAGCGTAAACGCTTGGCCGAGATCCAATCCGCGCCCTATTGGACCGCGTTTGCCGGAACCCACTTGGATGAATACCGAATCATAGTTGAAAACGGAGTATTGAATGCAGAATAAGTCATCAGTTCACTTTGTTCCATGGATACGTGTGACCCTAGGGGCTCTCCTGTTTGTCCCTTGTGCGTTCGCTCACGATTCCGGGCTCAATCACAGCTACCGCACGATTTTTATTGGGCAGGATTCCGACGGAATCATCCTCGAGTACCGGGTAAACATGCCCCCCGATGAGGCTTGGCTGGACATGGCCCGGATGGACACCAACCGGGACGGCCAGATTGACGCCGGGGAAAAAGCCAGCCGCTTGCAGGCGAGAAGTCAACAGATCCTTCAAAACCTTCAGCTCACCCGTGCTGGGAAAACCATACATCTAACCATCCTGAACGCCGAACTCGATTCTGCGCTAACCCAGACGTTCACCTTCCGTGCGGATGCGATCCCCCCACTGGTTCTACAAGATGAAAACTTTATCGACCTGGCCGGTACGCTCCGGATCCAGCATGACGACACCACCACGGTCACGACAAAGAACCCACAAAACATGACACATGTGGAAGCCGTCACCTTGAATATTGAACGCAACCACCCCCTTGAAACGCCACAGAGTACACCCTGATGAAAACAAGAAAACTTCCCATTTGGCCCATTCTGGCTGCGACGCTTAGCTCCGGGTGTACGGCACTGCACGGCCAAGAACCCACAACCACCCCCGCGGTCGCCACCCCCGCAAAGGATGTGGTAATAGACGGGAAACTCAACGAAGCCTGCTGGCAAGAGGCGACGACGACAAAAGCCGATTACCGCAACGTCAAAGGGGGCGGACTCAGTGAAGAACCGCGCGGAACCGTAAAGTACGTCTGGGACAACGACTATCTATACATCGGCTATGAAACATTTGATACCAACCTGACGACCATGGCTTCTGGCGACGTCCAGGGGCCCAAAGGCAATCAACGTCCAGGCTGTGAGATATGGTCTCCGGATGGAAACATGCCGGATGTCGTGGAATTCTTCATCTCTGTGAATGACCCAAACTATATGTGGGAACTCCATCACAACGCAGCGAATCAGTTCAACGATCTCTGGTGCGTCATCATCTCGGACGACCGTCCCTTCCGGAAAAGCATCCGTACCCCATACGGCATACGTTTCTGCGATGAGGAATACCTTCAAGACGACGGCAACATGACCTTCCAGTCCGCGGTTTCGCTCAAACCTAAAACGGACGGCTCGCCCTCCACAATCAACGAGGAAGGAACGGCCGACACCGGATACACGGCGGAACTCCGTATCCCCTGGCGCAGCCTAGACGTTCCTTCCGACTGGGGGTACTGGGCTGATTCCGAGGGAAACCGTATCCTGGGAAAACATAAGGGTAAGAAGTTCTGGACATGGCGCCCGGTCGGCAAAGACCTTCGGATCCTGATGGTGATTCAGGACTCTGACCTCAAAACCCGCTATCATCATAGCAGCCCGGGAATCAACGGTGGCTGGTTTCATCATCAATACGACCAGTGGCCCGAGTACATCCTGTCCAGGGATACACCCGCCCGGGAGTGACCTTAGCACAGGCAGGCGATCCACCTCCGAGAGAAAATGCCGGGAAAATATTTGAAAGCGCTGACGGGAAATATAACCCATGGCATAGGACTCAATATCCTGATTTATACTATTTCATAAAAGCCAATGCATGGGGAAGGCTGGCAAAAATGATGTTAGATAATAAAAATGATGAGGCTCTACCTACTGCCATTTCAGTATTACGCAGCGAAAGAATGGGGAGCTGGATCAGAAGGGAGTTAGAGAAAAAATCAAACCCAAAGGTTGAGCGTGGAAACTTCACGCTTGACCTTCAGAGTCAAATCCAAAACTTTACTCCTGGCTGGTCAACGTCAGAAAAAGATGCTTTGATAGATAAAGTAAAACCCACTTTTGAGGGGATACCAGGCTGTTATCTGGATAAATTTCTACAACCTTTAAAGTAAGTATAGAGACCAAATGAAAATCACCTTCCCTCATTACAAGGTTGAGCTCGACGAGTAAAATATTCCTTTGCAACCTTTCGGAAAAGGTAGGTGAATAAACCGGCAATCGACTTCTCATTACGGTTTTAAAACCCCATCTTTAAAGAAAAATAAAAGGAATAGATTTCCTGCTGATACTTCTTATCTTGATAGGAGAGAACCAGTAAAGTGACAGTCACGGACTCGTTCATTTTTAGCTTCGCATCCGCGTGCTCTTTTATAAGTTTCGCCGCGAGAACTACCTCACTCTCTTCCTGTTTGGCTTGTTCACCTTCCCACTTAAGCTGGTGGTCAATAATTTTTCTAATAATCAACCCATCTGGAACTACCGCTCTCATTCCAAAGGGCGAAGCTAATGCGACCCGGGTGGCGTATGTCGTGAATAATCTCCTTTCGGCATCGTTGAGCCTTTCAACCGCATCAGCTACTCCCGCCTTATCCCAGTCTTCCATGTTAGAGGGGGCTCGATTAAGAGTTGCTACCACGCAGATCCTATCTATACTATTATATGCTTTTTTCTGATCTGGGCCTCGCGCCATCTTTGGCCAACGCGGCCAGTAAATACACCGAACCAACCCCCGTACAGGTTGAGGCTATTCCTGTCGTCCTCACGGGAAAGGACCTTCTAGCTACGGCACAAACCGGTTCCGGTAAAACAGTGGCCTTTGTGTTGCCACTACTTCAGCGTTGGCTGGAAGCCCCTCGATCTGAGCGATCCGGGGTACACACGCTGATTCTGGTTCCCACCCGCGAATTGGCGGCACAGGTACGTGATGTTGTGCAGGAATTTTCCACCGCTTTGCCTAAGCGACCCAAAGTGGTGAGCACTGTGGGGGGCGGGTCGATCAATCCGCAGATGATGGCCTTGCGCGGCGGCGCCGACTTTATTGTCGCTACCCCGGGCCGTTTGCTGGACTTGGTCGGGCGCAATGCCGTTCAGCTGAAGGCGACAACTGCCCTCGTATTAGATGAAGCAGATCGTATGCTTGATCTTGGTTTTGCGGAGGAGCTGAATCAAATTTTACGTATGCTCCCCAAGCGCCGTCAAAACCTACTGTTTTCGGCGACCTTCCCCGCGTCGGTTGAATCGATTGCCAACGAGTTTCTGCTCGAACCCAGCCGTATTGAACTTGTGAGCGAACCGGCGGAAAAGCCTTTGATCGAACAACGTGCCCTTCGCGTGGATGAAGCCAAACGTGGACCTGTGCTTCGTCATCTCCTTCGGACCGAAACGTGGGATCGCGTTCTGGTCTTTGTCGCCTCTCAATACACGGCGGACCACGTAGCGGATAAACTGCGCCAGAATAAATTCCATGCCTCAGCTTTTCACGGCGACCTGAGTCAGGGCGAACGTGAGGCCGTGCTGACCGACTTTAAAAGTGGCACCCTGAAAATTGTGGTGGCGACCGATCTCGCAGCACGCGGACTCGATATCGCAGAACTGCCTGCGGTCGTGAACTACGACTTACCGCGGTCGACCAATGATTATATCCATCGTATTGGACGTACCGGACGAGCAGGAGAGACGGGGGTTGCGATTAGTTTTGTGACCGCAGAGTCCTCCGCCCATTTCTGCCTGATCGAAAAACGCCAGAACCTGCAGATCATCCGTGAGGAACTTCCTGGGTTTGAACCTGTGGATCCCGTTCCCCCTCCGTCTACGACCGGTGGAGTGAAGGGGATGCGCAAAAGCAAAAAAGACAAACTCCGTGAGATCGCGGCACGAAAAAAAAGGCAACAAACTGGAAGATCGATTTCATAGTTTGCAGAAAACACTGCAACAACTGAAATGTACTAGCGAAGCAGAGCTACGATTACGGCAGTCAAGCCCGGGTTCTGAAATCCAGAAGCCTAAAGGCGCTCCTACCTATTTCTCTACATGCGGTTTCAGAAAATTAGTTAGGAGTTCCCCCGTTGATGGGGCTTAAAAAGGCAAGCTTCAGCTGCCGGGTTTCAACCTCCCATACTTTCTTCCCATTTCGTAAAGACCGCAAATATGATGGGGCACTCGGATGAAAAACCAGCATATTCTATACCCAGACCGTCCGAGATGGACTACCGTCGCGCTGCAGATCCATCCGTTCCACAAAATTCCATATAGAAATTACTACTATTTTTATGGTTACGCACAAGGTAGACTCTCGACCCGGATTCTGAAGAAAAACAGGTTGAGAAGGGTTAACTTAATCAGCCAAGCAGGTGACCCTAACGGAAAAAGTGGCCTTTTTTAGTAAATTTATACATATATCCACTTTCCGTTTATTGCATTATATATATCAACTAATTATCTTAAAACGCGATTAATGTCTGGATTTCTTCGTACCACTCTGTTTAGTTTCGAACGTGCTTAGCATAAACACAGACTAGGTTACGGCTTTGCCAGAGACATCAGACACTTATAAAATAGCATCCTTAACGAGAATTTACTTATGAAACCCAAGCATTTTACAACCATCCTGTTTACAGGCATACTCCTTATCACACATGCCGAGATCCAAGCTGCATCTGTCCGCAAGGCCCCAAATCTGATTGTGATCATGTGTGATGATCTAGGTTACGCGGACGTAGGTTTTAATGGATCTACAGATATTCCTACCCCCCATATTGATCGAATAGCCAAAGAAGGAGTCACCTGTACCAGTGGTTATGTCTCCTATCCGGTCTGTGGCCCCAGCCGCGCAGGTTTTATCACCGGCCGTTACGGGGCACGCTTCGGGTTCGAGCGCAATCCCCAATATACCACCACCGACCCCACTATGGGCGTACCGACCAGTGAGCGGACCATTGCCGAACATCTTAGAGCGGTGGGATATACCAGCGGTATCATCGGCAAATGGCACTTGGGCGCGGAAAATTCTCTTCATCCAAACAACCGTGGGTTTGATTTCTTTTATGGTCACTTAGGAGGTGGACACCGCTATATGCCCGAAGATTTGGTGATCAAAGACAGTGTCTCCGCCAAGAACGAAAACGAAAGTTATCGTACTTGGATCTCACGTAATCACGAGCACGAGCCTATCGATCAGTATTTAACAGATGAATTTTCGGATGAGGCGGTGGAATTTGTAACCCGCAATCAGGACAAACCTTTTTTCCTCTTTCTCTCCTACAATGCCCCTCACCTTCCTTTGCAGGCCACCCAGAAATATCTGGATCGCTTTGACCATATCGAAGATACCAAACGCAAAACCTATGCGGCCATGGTCAGTGCGGTGGATGACGGAGTCGGCCGGTTATTAGATCAATTGGATGCACTTGATCTCGAGCAGGAGACCCTGATCTTTTTCCTTTCGGATAATGGAGGTCCGACCAGCAAAAACAGTTCACAGAATACCCCGTTGAGAGGGAGTAAAGGTGATGTCTGGGAAGGAGGGTTCCGCGTACCCTACGCGGTGCGCTGGACAGGAACCCTGCCATCCGGAACCACCTTCGACCAACCTGTAAGCTCTCTGGATATTCTGGGTACCATTTCAGAACTCTCGGGATCGCCCAAAGATTCAAAACGTGCCTTAGATGGAGTGAACTTGATCCCCTACCTCACCGGAACGGCCAAGACGAAGTTAAGCAAGCCGGTATTTATCCGGAAGTTTGACAACGGAAAATGGGTCGTCCGGAAAGACGATCATAAACTGATTGCCCAAAAAGATGGCAAAAACCCACTGGTATTCAATGTGACGGAAGATATTGGCGAAACCAACAACCTGGCAAAATCCAACCCCGAAGTACTCGCTTCCCTAGAGAGCCTCCGACAAGAATGGGATGCCCAACTCATAGATCCTATTTTCCTGGGTCTGATCCATACCCCTGAATGGCAGGCGAAAGTAAAACGTCTGAAAAGAGCTAAGGCGAATAAGGAATGGGACTGGTTCAGCAACCTCGACGGAAATAAGAACGGAAATATCACCGAAGAAGAATGGATGAACTGGTATAAACAATCTCAAGACACCGAGACAGATCTTCCGACTCAGAAAATATATTTTGAAGAAAGAGACCTAGACCAAAATGGTTCCATCACCCGCAAAGAGTTCGATAGCCATGCAAAATAAATGTAAGATTCTTTTAGTTAGTTTGATAGGTTTCGCCCTGTGCGTCCCCGCGCAGACGGGTTCTTCCCGCCCCAACATTCTGTTTATCGCCATAGATGACATGAACGATTGGACCGGATTTCTGGGGGGGCATCCTCAGGCCATTACTCCCAATATGAATGTTTTGGCCGACAAGGGAGTGAATTTCAAAAACGCCCACTGCCCGGCACCCGGTTGCTCTCCCAGCCGCAATGCGATTCTCTACGGAGTCGAGCCGTTCAACTCCGGATTATATGCCTTTTATGATCAGAAGGAATTTCCGCCAGAAATCCTCAAACCCTACACCGCATTGGGAGAAGTGTTCCAACGGAACGGTTACAATACTTATGGTTCCGGGAAAATTCACCATCGCGCCGCGGACAATCCCAAGGAATGGACAGACTATTATCCCAGACAAAAAAACGGAACGATCAAATTTGATGAGGTCGACGGATATCGTCAGGGTAAATCATCGAAAATGAATTTTTCCCCGACTCTGGGTCCGCTGGAAAATCACACCGACTATACAAACACCTCTTACGGTGTGGACATTTTATCTCGTGAACACGACAAGCCCTTTTTCCTCGCGGTAGGTATCATTCGACCCCACTTACCCTTCACCGCCCCGAAACAATTCTTCGATATGTATCCGGAGGAGGTCACTCCCGCCAAAATCAAACCAAACGATCTTAAAGACATTCCTCCGGTAGGACGTAGCATGGCCAAAACCGGAGATGTCCAACGTTTCAATAGGGATAAGGCCTGGAATAAAGTCTGGCGGTCCTATCTGGCTTGTATCACTTGGGCGGACTTTAATGTCGGTCGACTTTTGGACGCACTGCATGACGGACCCTATGCGGAAAATACAATTGTCATCCTTTGGTCGGATCACGGATATGCCATGGGCGAAAAAGACCACTTCCGGAAATTTGCGCTTTGGGAAGAAACCACCCGGGTGCCATTTATCATCTGGGATACGAGGGATAAAACCTTTAAATCTGGACGGGAAGTTTTGGACGGGGTTTCTCTGATCAATATCTACAGGACCCTCTGTGACATGTCTGGCCTAGAAATACCTGCGTACGTGGACGGATACAGTTTGGCCCCCTATGTGGAGGATCCCTCGCTACCCCTCCCCACCCCTGCGATTACCTCATGGGGACGTGGAAACTACACCCTCCGGGATAAACATTTTCGATACACCCGATACTTTGACGGAACCGAGGAGCTCTATCCTCATGAAACCGATCCGGATGAATGGACCAACCAAGCGAAGAATCCTGAATACGCCGGTCAAATCGAACGTCTTTCCAAATTCCTACCTACCTCAGAAGCGCCAATGATTATGGATGGCTTGGCAGGATGGAGCGTGCCCATTAGTGCCGACCGGGTAAACAAAGCCGTGACCTTTATGAATCCAGATGCTGACGGACGTAAAAAAGACAAAAAGGAGAAGTGATCTAATGTACGTAACTCATTTTTTGGTTATTTTGGTGGCCCTTTGTATGGGTAGTTTTGTCCAACCGACACAAGCTGCGGGGGGAAAACCTAATGTGGTATTGATCATCTGTGATGATCTGAACGATTACATGAGCGGTATCCAGGAAGGGAACGGCCATCCTCAAGCCATCACCCCTCATATGACCCGCCTGGCGGATAGCGGAATGGCCTTCCGGCATGCTTACAGCAACAATCCGGTCTGTGCGCCTTCCCGCTCCAGTTTTCTGACCGGTATTTACCCGCATACCTCTGGGAACTTGTTCTGGGGCAAATGGTATGAAAACGAGGTGCTGAAAAATTCCAATAGTCTTATGGAACATTTTAAGGCTAATGGATATCAGGTGGTGGGAAGCGGAAAAATCATGCACCATCATCGCCGCAGTGACTGGAGCGAATTCAAATACCCAGCAGACTATGGTCCGCATGCGTTTGACGGAGAAAACAAAGTCGCACACCCCTCTGTTCCCGAGCCCTTTTCCCATATCGGGGCGACGGACGGATCGTATGGATCCCTAGAGAACTCTGCGTTCCTGACCGATGGTAATCCTGAGAGTGGATGGGTGACTGGAGCTTGGAATAATCCTAAGCTGATGAAATACACTAGCGCCGAGGACCGCGACCCCACCCCAGACGAGCGGAATGCCGAATGGGCTGCGAAGCGGATCCAACAGTTTGCAAAAGACGATTCGGACCAACCCTTCTTCTTGGCCGTAGGATTCATTCGTCCCCACACTCCTTGTGTGGCACCGCAAAAATACTTTGATATGTATCCTTTGGATAAGCTGACGCTACCCGAAATCAAAGAAGGCGATGCCGACGACACCCACTACCGGAACCTCTTTGACGAAAACCAAAAAGGCTTACGGTATTTCCGTGCGTTGATGGCCTCCTATCCCACGGCCGAAGCAGGATTAAAAGCCTTCACCCAAGCGTATCTTGCTTGTGTCACGGCTGTAGACGACAATATCGGTGAAGTGATAGATGCTCTTGATCAAAGTCCCTTCCGTGAGAACACCATCGTGATTGTCACCAGTGACCACGGCTGGCAAATGGGACAAAAGGACTATTTATTCAAGAACTCTCCGTGGGAAGAAAGCACCCGCATTCCCATGATTATTCGGGCCCCAGGCATCACCCAGCCGGGCAGCGTAGCCGAACAACCGGTTTCGCTGATCGATCTCTACCCCACCCTAGTAGATCTGTGTGGTCTTAGTAGCGAAACCCGTAAAAATGACCGAGGCGCTCCTCTGGATGGTCATAGCATGCGCACATTAATGGAAAATCCCACAGCTAAAAACTGGGAGGGTCCGCAAGGCGCACTCTCGATGATTTTTGTCGGCGATTCCAAGGTCAAGCTCTCCGCAAAAGATCGTATGGATTTGAAAAACCAACACTGGACCTTACGCACCCGTGAATGGCGCTACATTCGTTACAGCGACGGCGTCGAAGAACTATATGATCACCAGAGAGATCCACGCGAATGGAACAATCTGGCGGATAACCCAGAATTTGAAGTCATCAAGCAAAAACTTCGTACGCAGCTGGATCAGCAGATCGGATCAAAAACATCAGCGATTGCTCCGTCAGACCCCGCTCCACAAAAGGCCTACAACTGGTTCGATGCGATCGATAGTGACGCAAACGGAAAAGTTGTGGAGGCCGAATGGCTAGACTGGTCCGAAGGCGCCCAGGCCCGAAAGAACAAACCCTTTGATGCCGAAGCCTTCAAAGGATATTTTATAAATCGCGACGGGGACGGAAACGGATTTCTGAGCCCAAGCGAATTAACCCCCTGAGTCCAACGGCTATGAAAACGTTGTTTAGCTCCGTCCTCCTGCTTTCGTTAGGGCTACTACCCCTGTGCAGCATGGCCGAGCCTCCAAATCTGATTATCATCCATACGGGCGAGCACCACAAACACAACAAGGGCCTTCCCTACGAAACCTCCGCCGGTATCCCCTTCATTTTACGCTACCCCGCGAAAGTCCTGGCCGGGAAGACTATTCACAGCGCACAAGTGAATGTGGATTTTGCCCCGACGATTCTTTCGTTGATGGGAGTGAAGGGGCCCCTCCCCGGCGTTCACGGCAGCGACACATCTGCGGAGTTTCTCAGTCCAGAAAACGTGCTGCGTTCGAAGCGGATTATTTATGTAAGCAATGCCAATAGCCGTTGGGTAGCAGGCGTTAACGACCGATATAAGCTGGTGATCTCTCCTTCGGATAGGCCTTGGTTGTATAACCTGAAGCGCGACCCTTTTGGGCTCGATAATTTCTACAACGATCCTGAATACAAAAATATTAAGGAAACGATGACCAAAGAATTAGATAGCCAAATGAAACGATTCGGCGAACCTGCATTGGCCAAAAGATCGCTTAAACGGCAGAAAATACCCAAACTCGGAAGATAAAATATAATGAAAGCCATGACCCGAAATTTTCACATGTTCCTTGTAGGCGCGCTGATCATGTTAGCTGGGGGATTTTCCTCTGCCGCAGAACAAAAAAACGTGCTGTTTATTTCGATTGACGATCTAAAACCCTGGCTGGGCGCTTATGGGCACCCCATCGTAAAGTCTCCCAACATTGACCGCATCGCCAAAGAGGGCGCAGTGTTCCGGCGGAATTACTGTCAAGTAGCGGTCTGCGGCCCTACCCGAATGAGTGTATTAACCGGGCTGCGACCTGATCGCACCCAGGTCTATAACATGGGATGGGAACTTTGGCATATTGATGAGGCCCGTCGCCGAGTGCCGGGTCTTAAAACAATTCCCGAATACTTTAAAGAGGCCGGCTACACAACCTTAGGCTATGGTAAAGTATTCGATAGCCGCAATACGGATAAATTTCAGGACAAACAAAGTTGGAGCGATCCCAAAGGGGTCCGCTGGAATTGGGATACATCCCTCTACCCCGTATCTCCGATTGGTGGCGGATACCAGAATCCGGAAACCCGGGTGGTTGTAGCCGAGGCTCTGGCCGAAGCAAAACGTAGAGGACTTACAAAAAAGCAGGACCGAACAGAATTCTTTTCCACTCAGAAAGGCGTGCGTCCAGTTGTCGAGGCGGAAGACCTTCCGGATGAAGCCTATGCCGAAGGAAATGTCATGGCTGCCCCAGCCATCAAAGCCATTAAACGGTTTGGGAAAACTAAAGAGCCCTTCTTTCTGGCCGTCGGATTTTACAAACCGCATTTACCCTTTGTCGCCCCCAAAAAATATTGGGATTTGTATGATCGGAATGAGTTTGAGTTAGCGCCTTTTCAAGAGGCACCCGCCGGAGCCTACAAGCATGCGATTGGAGACTACAATGAGGGACGCACCTTTGATCCCGTACCTATGGAGGGCCCGATATCGGCAGACCTTCAACGGGAAATGATGCATGGCTATGCCGCCTGCGTCTCCTACGTAGATGCGCAAGTAGGCAAATTGATCGCCGCTCTGGAAGAGGCGGGCCTCGCCGAAAATACCATTATCTGTATTTGGGGTGACCACGGATTTAACTTGGGAGACAAACAGATCTGGGGGAAACATAATAACTTTGAAGAAGCGACCCGCGCCCCTCTGATTGTGATGTCTCCCGATCTCGCGGGCGGAATCGTCGAGGACACCATCCTCACAGAATTTGTAGATGTATTCCCCACCCTCTGCGAACTCGCAGGCCTACCTCCTGCACCGATAATGGATGGCGAAAGTCTGGTGGGACTCATGCGGGGGCAAGCACCCACAGTAAACCCTCCGGCGGTTAGCCAGTACCTCCGAGCTACTGATGACGGCAGCGTGATCGGCTGGGCGATTAGAACTCCGCGCTACCGCTATGTGGAATGGCGTAAGGTCAAAATGGTGGATCGGGATTATGAATGGTCCGGGGATGTGGTTGGCCGGGAATTGTATGATTACCAGAGTGATCCGCTGGAAACTCGTAATCATGCGGGATCCCCAGAATATCAGTCCGTCGTCGAAATCATGCAACAGCTTTTTGACCAAACCCTTCCCCACCTGCCGAACCGAAATAATTGATGCATACCTTACTCCTCCTCTGTAGTTTCCTCGTAGGAATCGGCACTGGGTGAGAAAAGAAGTCATCCATAACAACTTCCCAGAATCGACAGCGGAAGAAGCGGTGCTCAAGGCAGGCAAGCTTTGCTATGGAGGGAAGATCGATATCGTTCGGGAAGGAAGATACGATACGCTTCTGATGGAGGTGGGAGAACCTGAGTTGGGGGACTCTCTTTCGAAGAAGTCGGGAAGCTTGCAGAGCGCTAATCAGAAAGGAAGCGCCGAATTTGCCCGCGGGGTCTTTCCGTGAACCTTAGACAGTAAGGCAAACAATTCTTTCACCCGCTCCGGATGTTGGGCTGCTACATTCGTCCGCTGCCCGATGTCCTGCGAAAGGTCATAGAGTTGAGGCTCGGTACTACATCCGGTTTCCATTCCTTTTTCCGGCATAAACGATTCCCCTTTGTAGGGAGGAATAAACACCCAGGATCCTTGTCGCACTACGGTTTTAGGCCCCATCCCTTCGGTCACCAACGAATCCCGCCCCACCCCATCCTCTCCGGTCAATACTTCCGGCAACGAACGACTATCTTCAGGCCCCTCCTCCGGAACCTTTTCGCCGGCCATAGATACCAAAGTGGCATAAAAATCGACATGACTAAGCAAAGCCGCACTTTCCCCCACCGAAATACGCCCGGGACCCCAAACCACCATAGGCACCCGGGTTCCGCCGTCGAATAGGGAATATTTACCTCCACGTAAGGGACCAGCAGGGAAATGTTCTCCACATTTTTCTACGGCATCATCCTCATAGCCGTCATCAAGTACCGGTCCGTTATCACTAGAAAAAATCACCACGGTATTTTCCGAAAGACCGAGGTCGTTTAGATGATTCATTAACTGACCCACACCGTCATCTAACTCGGCAATCACATCCCCACGGGGTCCCTTATCGGTCGCACCCACAAATCGCGGACCAGGAATACGGGGGCAATGCGGCTGATGGAGCGCATAATAGAGGAAAAAAGGCTGATCCTTATTTTCCGTTACAAACTCTTTGGCTTTTTCCACAAAAATATCCGACATGGTTTCGTCCGTCCACTGTGCGGATGTTCCCCCTTTCGAAAATCCAATACGGCCCACCCCATTTACAATGGTATCCCAATGCTGGGAATCACTGTGTCTATGTTTCAACAAATCCGGGTTATGCCGACCGGTGGGCACATCCGAATAGGGATTCTCTAGTCCGTAATGGACGTCCAAGGGATCATCGGGATCAAGATTTTCCACACGGTGATCCCGCACATACACGCAGGGCACCCGGTCGTTGGTTGCCGCCATCATATAACAGTGATCAAATCCGACCTCTAAAGGTCCAGGAGAAATCTCTCCGTTCCAGTCCAGATTTCCGTCGCCTAACCCGAGATGCCATTTCCCCACCAATCCGGTTCGGTATCCGGACTGCTGTAAGGTACGAGGAAGCGTCGCCTCATCTTTGGCGAGTATCATCGCCGCATCCCCCGTGAGGATAGCCGCTTGAGGATTCCGCCAAGGGTATTTACCCGTCAATAGACTGTATCGAGAGGGCGTACAGGTCGCCGCCGTAGCGTAGGTATTGGTAAAACGAAGCCCTTCTTCTGCCAGGCGGTCCAGATTCGGTGTTGGAATTCCGGAAGCTCCGTAACAATTCAAATCTCCGAATCCGAGATCATCTGAATAGATAATAATAAAATTTGGCCTGGGTTTCATACTCGTTCCTTCCTAAATAATTTCGCGCATTTAAAACTTGTCTCTTATGTGAATAAAGGTAACTATTAACAACATAATGCGCAACAATATATCTATATATTCTATCCAGCCTCCCCCACAAAAGCCAAATAGGGGTTTCACACTGATCGAAATGTTAGTGGTTATTGCCATCATCGGCCTCTTGTCTTCCATACTGGTGCCCGCAGTTACTGGCGCATTAACTCGAGCGAAATCTACGGCCTGCAAATCGAATCTACGTCAGATCTATATAGCCGAAGCGGCCTATGCCGTGGATCACGATGGATGGACAACTGGGGCCCGGAACGAAGGCGGAGGTGGAGGTCCCTTAGCACCTCAGACCTGGATGGGACAACTCGCTCCTTACATGGGAATGGAAGCGGTGAGAGTAAATCAAAGCAGCGAAGAGGAAATCCGCGCAAAGATGAGACGATCCGCCTTTTGGTGCCCCTCCCTTCCGCCCCTTACTAATTTTCAAATGAGAGGCTATGCACAAAATCAATTTGTTGGAGCTCACATTAGCCCAAAAAAAATAACCAACACCGAAGAACGAAGTTACAGTGTTGGATTTGAAACTACCTCAACCCTGGGTACCCCTTCGGATATTTTATTCTTTTCCGACACCATGATCTGGCCGGGAGGTTGGGGACGTGATGGTATCAGATACTACAGCAATTGGAATGGGAATTTTGATGTCTATCCAGCTCAAAGGCACCGTGGCAAAGCCAATATATTGAGTTTGGCCGGAAACGTGGTTAGCATCGGTCCACTGGAACTCTCTACCGATCTCATCATCTTTGGCGATTAATCTAAACCACCTGCCTTCTTTATGATCTTTCTCCTATACCTATTTATCGTGCTACTTTTGGGAGCGGGCCTTTGGGGTGCATTCCAAAATGCCTCTTGGGGAATCGCCCTTAGCGCTTTGGCCCTCCTACTTTTGGCCGTAACGACAATCATTCGAATTCTCCCAGATACCCCCTCTAGCTCAGAGGTGATTAAGCGTCAGGGTGGCTATGGGGTAGCCGCCGGATTCGGCATGGCTCGTCATCTGGCTTCCACTCATCCGGAAAGCCCCATCACTGTGGTATGGGAGATAAACAAAAATGGCCTCATCCCCACCGAGGCCATTGCAAATGGGTTAATTGATAAATTAGAAAAAGAAGGCCATGAGGTAACTCAGATCCGAATAAAGGCCTCCAAAAAAAGAGAAGACGGAAACTTCGATTCTCCGAGTCAGGAAGGGCTTTCCGAAATCTATCGAAAAGTAAAGGAACGGATCACTACGTCTTCAGATGAGGTAATCGTCCTGCTCTTTCCTCCATCCGAAAAAATTCTCCGCCTAAAAAAAGAAAACGATGACGGTCCAGATCTTGCAGTGATTTGCAATATGAACCGAAAGCGGATCACCGCATTACGCGAGGGTGTGATCTCCGCTGCGGTGTTATCCCGTCCGGATGCGCAGGTTTTCCGAAATGGGGTTCTGATCCCTCCCCCTTCCAATCTTAAAAAAGCTTTCGCCATGAAATACGAGCTTCTTACCCCGAAAAGTATCGATGAGTTTGTATCCAGATACCCTCATCAATATGAATAATCACATGAAAGTGAAATCTCTAATCATGATTGGGGCACTTATAATCGTGTCTTTGATTCATGCTGAGGAACGGCCCAATATCCTCATCTATCTGATGGATGATATGGGCTATGAAACGTGTCGTCCCTATAATCCAGAAGCCAAAACGGCACTCCCGCAACTAGAGCGACTCGCTGACGAGGGAATACTTTTCACCGATGCTCATTCTCCATCGGCGGTTTACGCGCCTACCCGCTATAGGATCTTAACTGGACATTATCCTTGGCGGGGACGGAACGAAGACGGAACTTGTGGATTTAAGCAAACCTCACAAATCCTCCACGGACAGGGAACTCAGGCCATAGTCCTGAAAAATGTAGGATACGCCACCGCCATATTCGGAAACGTTCATTTGAGGAGAACCATCCTCAACAAAGCCAGAAAACCTATGACCGAATGGGAATATGGTTATAAGGACATCGACTATTCCAAAACCACCAAAGATGGCCCCAAGAGCACCGGGTTTGAATTTCCCTACACCTTAGCGAACGGTATTCAGGGACCACCCTATGCCTATTATATAAATGACGTGATGGTAGACCGCGAAGAAGATGTAGTCGTGTGGGAGAAAGGGGACGATTGGAATTCCTCCCAGGCCGTGGATCACCCGCTAGAGAGCCGCTAATGAGAGCCTTTGGATTATCTGCTGTCTATCTGGGTTATCTGTTAAGCGTGTTCAGCGTAAAGGCCCAATCCCCTCTTTCCCCTCTGCACCCCGCAAGCGATCCCTCCCCTTTATTCTTTGAGGCAACGGTAAAAGATCCTCGGGTAGTCCCTAGCGGAAAAGGCTGGCAACTCAAAGCCCCGAGAAAGGGGGAAGACGCAGTCCCCAGCCTCACGCTTCAACCACCTAAAGGGGTGTGGGACTGCGGAGGCAAATTATGGATGTTGGTAGATGTTGAAAATATCGGCAGGTCCTCCGTGCAGGTAAGAGGAGTTCTGCGTGCGGCCGATTCCCCAGCCTGGAAGTCTAATAAGGGGGGCATAGATATTCCCCCGGGCGGGAAACGGGTCTTGCCGATCCTGATTTTTCAAAGCACGCCATCTGAGTTAAACCAAGAAATTATTGACCTATACGGGGAGTTGAAAGGATATCCTGGGGGCTTACAAATCTCCGGCTGGCAACAACAGGACGGATCCAAATTAAATGAACTCCGGGTAGAATTTTACGGGCCTGGAGAAGAGATCAACTGCCGGGTGTCCAATCTCCGGGGCGCGGTAGCGTTTAATCCCCCTCCCCTCAACAAAGACCTAAATCCCTACATGGACCGCTTCGGTCAATCCGCTCTGGAAGATTGGCCGGGTAAAATCGAAGGGATCGATAAGCTCAAGCAGCAGGCAAAAGAAGAAAGACTACTTCTGGATCGTATGCCGCCTCTGGAAGACCGGAACCGTTTTGGGGGCTGGAAAAACGGGCCGTCGTTTGAAGCCACTGGGCACTTCCGAACTCTCAAATATGAGGGCAAATGGTGGTTCGTCGATCCGGAAGGAAAGCTGTATTGGTCTATGGGTATTGCCGGGCTGAGCTACCGGGGAGGAGAAACACAAACTCCGGAACTCGCCAAGCTACTAAAAGGAATTCCAGCCGATGAACCGGCTGTTGATCTTCTACCCGGTATCAAAAAAGGTTCCTGGCAGCCTTATTTTGCAAATCTGTATCGAAAATATGGCCCCGACTGGAAAGCGCTCAATGCGGAACGCGCTCACGATCGCCTGAGTGCATGGGGCTTTAACAGCATCGGAAACTGGACATCCTCTGAGTACTACAGCCTAGGGAGAACGCCCTATGTGATGGCCGTTCACTATCAAAAAGAAAACCTGAACGGTGGGTCCTCCATATGGGGAACTGATTTACCAGACGTTCATCACCCCGACTACCCCGAGCAAACCCGGGAAGCGATCCGGAAACTTGCGGACACCCTAGAGGATCCATGGTGCATCGGGTATTTTGTGGATAACGAATTACATCTTCCAAACGGAACGGCCCCTGCAGAAACCATTCTGAAGTCACCGGCCAAGGTGTATACCCGTCAGTGGATGCTGAACGAACTGAAAGAAAAATATCAGACGATTAAAGGACTTAATAAAGCGTGGACGTCTAACTTTGCCTCTTGGAAAGACCTCAAGCCCCTCCAGGGCCGACGCGCAAAAAGCACCTACAACACAGACCTTAAAAGCCTCAGCGAAGACTACCTGATGACCTACTACGGGATTTGCCGAGATGCGGTTAGAGAAGTTGCTCCAAACAAACTTTACTTAGGCTCCCGAATCAATCATTTTGAAAATCGATCCGCTTTGGAAATCTGTGCAAAATTTGCAGATGTCGTGAGCATCAACCTCTATGATTACACCCCCGATGTTTTAGAGATTCCCGAGGACTTCGATGCCCCGATGCTCATCGGTGAATTCCATTTCTCGACGATTACCGAACGTGGGGTATGGGGAGCAGGTCTCGCCACCGCCATGGACCTTCCGCATGTTGCCAATCTATTCGCCTCCTACTCGAAAGCGGCGATTCGACATCCAAATCTAATAGGGGCGCATTGGTTCACGTTTAATGACCAACCCTTAAGCGGACGCTTCGACGGTGAAAACCACCGCATCGGTTTCGTAGATATCACCGATACCCCCTACCCCAGCTTACTCAACGCCGCACGTAAAACCGCAATAGGCCTTTACCCGCTGCGTTTCAACACGATCGTACCAACCCCCTAACCTATCTTATGGAAAGCTCCCCTCCCTACCAACCTATTTTATCCGACAACCCGCGCATTTTGCATGGTGGAGATTATAACCCCGACCACTGGTTGGACCGGCCGGATATTCTGGAGGAAGATCTTCGGTTAATGAAAACCTCCGACTGTAATACCTTCTCTCTTGGAGTCTTCTCCTGGACCGCCTATGAGGCGGAGGAAGGGGTGTATCACTTTGAGTGGCTAGATCGGATCATGGACCGGTTGGCCGACGAAGGCCACAAAGTGATTCTGGCAACGCCCAGCGGGTCAAAACCCGCCTGGCTCTCCTTAAAATATCCTGAAATACGGAAGGTGGGTGTCAACGGAATTCGGGAACCTCACCAAACCCGACACAACCATTGTTGGAGCTCCCCCGTGTACCGGGAAAAAGTCCAAGCAGTCAACGAACAGCTTTCCAAACGCTACAAAGATCATCCCGCTTTGGCCATGTGGCATATCTCGAATGAATACAGTACTCCCTGCTTTTGCGATCTTTGTTTGAAAACCTTTCACCGCTGGTTAGAGAAAAAGTACAAAACGCTGGACGAGTTGAATAGCCGTTGGTGGGCCTCATTCTGGAACCACACCTTCACCGCTTGGGAGCAGATCGATCCGCGGGACGACTCGATCGACGCCTTGCGTTGCGACTGGAATCGCTTTCATACCGATCAGGTTATTTCCTTTTATTTGGCAGAACGAGAACCGTTACAGACCCACAGTCCAGACATTCCTAAAACCACCAACCTCATGGGATTTTTTAATCCCATTAACTACTGGGAACTCAGCAAACACCTTGATGCCATAGGAAACGACTCTTACCCGGTTTTGGACCGCAATGATCCGAAGCTCTGGAAAAGGATCTCGGAAATTTCTATGACCCAGTCCTTTATGCGGGTGGCGGCCAAACGCTCCGGACGCCCTTGGTTCCTGATGGAATCCTCCCCGTCCATCATCCAATGGGCACCGGCCAAATTGAAAGCCCCCGGACAGCATCAGGCGGAAAGCCTACAGGCGATTTCCAGTGGAGCGGAAGGCGTCCTATATTTTCAATGGCGGAAAGGCGCCGGGGGTTATGAAAAGTTTCATGGCGCAGTGGTAGACCATGAAGGAAGCGAAAATACTCGGGTATTCAAAGACGTAGCGGCACTTGGAAAACAGCTCTCTCAGATGGGAGACCTCATGGGCTCCGAGGTGCGGGCAAAAGCTGCGATAATTTTCGACTGGGAATCACGCTGGCAACTTCAAAACAGTAGTGGGACGCTTAGTCATAACTGTATTGAGGGAGGAGACGCCGGATATAATCCCCACGCCCATTACCGCGAACTATGGCGGCGCTCGATTGCCACAGATGTGATTTCGCCTGACCATGATTTTGAGACGTATTCCCTGATCATTGCCCCGCAACTTTTTGTGCTCAAGCCGGGCATGGCCGACAAAATAAAAGCCTATGTGGAATCCGGTGGGGTGTTTGTAGGCACCTACTACACCGGCTATGTAAATGAAGACGGGCGATGCTTCGAGGGAGGCTTTCCAGGAAGCGGATTACGGGAGGTCTTTGGTATCTGGAATGAGGAGTATGATCTGGTTCCCAAAGGCGAAACAAAATCTCTACGCTTCTCCAGTGGACAAAACACCGATGGGGAGAAAATCTGCGAACTTCTGCATGCGGAAGGCGCAAGTATACTTGCCCACTACACCAGCGATTTTTATGCAGGCACCCCTGCGCTCACCCAAAATACCTTTGGAAAAGGTCAGGCCTTTTATATGGCCACGGAACTATCGGAAGAAGGTTTCCATACACTTTACGACAGGATTGTAAGCACTTCCGGTTTGAAGTCAATTTCCGGATTTGAAGATAAACCGGAATGGGTAGAGGTTTGTGAGAGGACACATCCCGATACCGGAAATTGTTACATCTTTTTGACGAATTGGTCTCAAGAACCTACCCGAATTCAGCTAGGGGATCAGGAAATTCACCCCTTCAATATGGATAAATCCGTTAAGGGACCTGTCACCCTCCAACCTTTCGAATGCCTCTGCGGAACCTTGAAATCATCGGTTGCGTAATAAGGTAACTTTTCTTCTGTTAAAGACTAAATTCTCTTCGTATTGAAAAGATCAGACTATACAGAGTCATCTATGAATAAATCCGTTCTTTTTTCAACAAAGTGGTATGAACAACGAATCCATCTAGGAGTACTGCAGTACGCCCATGAGAAGCGTTGGGATGTTGTGTCTTCCCACCATATGCCCGGGCTGGTTTTTGAACTTCCTGATGTTGATGGTCAAATTGTTGAAATCAGTGAACGGGACCAGAAACGTCTGCGCCTCACCAAGGATTTCAAGGGACCGGTCGTCGGCTTAGAGGATTTTGGAAACGGATTGGATATTCCCCGCGTTCATACCGATAATATGGAAATCGGAAAATTGGCAGCTCAACATTTTTTGGAACGAAATTTTAAAAACTTCGCCACGTTGCATCGGCAGTGCTACCAATACGCATTAGACAGACTAGAAGGTTTCCATCAGGAACTTTCGAAAACGAAAAATGTCAGCTGTGAGGATTTCTACCGTCCGAGCGAATCTTCAAAAAACAAAGCTACCGATCCATATTACCATCTTCTACAACTCGATAGGCCCTTGGCGGTATTTTGCGGAGATGATGAGGACGCCCTCCACCTGATTCGCTTTCTGGATAGGGAAGGCGTTTCCGTGCCCGAAGAAGTAGCAGTGGTGGGAGTGAACGATGACCCGGTTATCTGTCCGTATGCACAAGTCCCTATCACCAGTGTAAACCCCAATTTTGAGAAAATCGGACACAAGGCCGCCGAGTTACTGGACAAGATGATGCAGGGGAAAAAAGTTCCCTCTAAGGTTCATTTGATTCCTCCGGCCGGAGTGACGACCCGACGCAGTTCAGATATCCGCGCGGTGGACGACGTCTACGTAGCTAAAGCCATGCGCCTGATTTGGGATCAGTCAAGCGAACGAATCACCATCACCTCTATCGCCGAAGAATTGGACATCCCGGTTAGAACTCTGCAGTGGAAATTTTCCAAACAAACCGGACACTCCCTGCAAGACGAACTTATAAGATCACGGGTCAACCGAGTGAAACATGCCTTGCGCCATAGCACCAAATCCACCAATCAAATTGCCGAGGACTTGGATTTCTCTTCCGTGCAATACATGATTCGGGTGTTCAGTAAAGAAACCGGCATGTCACCCTTGAAGTACCGCCGCGCAGCGGAATAAGGACGTGACTGGGTCCAGCGATGAGGACCTTCTATTAATCTAAAAACCGTTCCCAGCTAAATCCCCGCAGCTGTGGGTTCGTTTGATTATGGTGTTTGCAAAATGCGGATTCTGAAAAATACAGGCGACGAATTTATCGGGTTATATTGGAAAGCAAAGGGTTGAGTTGAGCCACTTTCGTAAGCGTCGGCCGCTGTCCACTGGTCAAATAAGTCGTCTGAATATTCTAAAATATAGAGACGATTCGGGATGGTGTTTGATATAGAGATCTCGAATAAGTTTCCAGATTGGCTTAGCATGGATTTTAAAACTTCGCTACTATCGTTACCATTCGTTCCCGCGATATACTCGCTTAAATTACTTTCTCCGTCTCCGTCCAAATCGAGTTCCGCATCGTCAACCGAGTTGTCCAGCCCCCAAAGACTCTCGACTGCGTCCGGGATGTGGTCGGAGTCGGAATCGAGGTCCGTTGTCGAAAAATCTGTCACGGCGAGATTGTCGATTGCCAACCCGGTGAAGACTCCTCCTGCATTCGAAACCGTGAAAGTGAAAGTCGCGCTTTCACCGTCGGCAAGGGAGTGATCGAGCAGTGTACTGAGATCGGCATCGACATCCACATAGTTACCAATTTTACCGATCAAGTCGCCTGTATTTTCGGTGAATGAAAATACCGTGCTTGCCGTGATGTCTCCTGAACTATCCACCCTGAGGTCTTTCGGCGCATTGGCGTATGTACGGCTATAATCAAAATGTAAATATCCCAAATCGATAGGTGCCCCGGTACCGTTTGTTAGGGTGAGGGTCATGGTATCTTGCCCGTTACTTGTTTGTAATTGATAAGCGTTCGACGTGGTCAGACTACCGCTAAAGGGCACTAAGCCGTAGTTCGAGTCAGTCGAATTTCGATCGATTTCCACGCCTTTACCTCCCGTAAGTATGCCCGTTATGTTAGCGTATGCTTCGTCGGGAGTGTCGTCAGTCTTGGTCTCCGGAGAGTGCCAGGCGATGAGAATCGCCGGAGCGGTGATGTCGTAGCTGGCGGTCGTGGTTCTGCCAGTTGAAGATGGCGGAGTGGTGTTACCGAGGGAATCGCGTGCGGAGACGCTATAAGAATAAGTGGTTTCAGGCAGGAGGTCGGTGTCGGTAAAGTCGGGACTGGTTTGCCACGCGCGGTCTGATCCGCCGAGACTACCTGAAATTTCTGTGAATTCATACTCTATCGGGGTGTTGAGGTCGGCACTGCTATCGGCAGTCATTGTTAGGGCCGACGTTCCAAGCGGACGGGGTGCCACCGTGAAACGAGCCACCTGAAGTGGATCGGAGGCGTCAGGTCCCGGCGCGATATAAGCCGTCGTGGTTCGGGTATCGCGGGGGTTATTATGCTGATGGAAGCGCGTCAGCATCTCCTCAGCTCGGTTTGCATTTCCGGTGAGCGGCATTCCTGCCAGCAGGTCGGTGCTTTGGCTCAGATCGTCAGCGAGATTATAGAGCTGCCCTACAGCCAGATTGACATCAATGAACAACACATAGTCGCCCTCGCGGATCGCATAGGGGTAGGTTTCGTCCTTCTGACTTTGATGTAGCATGAGATCGCGCACCGGGATAGATTCATCCTGCTCGCCTAAAAGTATGGGGAGAATATTTACGGCGTCCATCGCCTGATTTTCCGCGATGCTATTACCGGTAAGCGCATACATCACGGCCACCCAATCGTGGCCACAAATCAGCTGATCACTTACGGAACCGGGAGTAATTGTGTCGTTGCTTGCGGAAGGATTACCATCGCCCCACATCGCGACAAAGGGAACTCGGTGGCCGCCTTCTTTGATCATTTTTTTCGAGCCGGCCAGTTCTCCGGTTGAGTCATATCGGGATAAACCGTCCGCCTCAAAAAGCCCATTGTCGATACCCAAGCCCCCGTTGTCGGAGGTCAGCATTACGAGCGTATCCGCAAGTATGCTGTCGGCCGTATCCCCATCTCCATTAGGATCTTCGAGTGCAGCGATAATGGATCCGACTTGTAGATCCAGCTCATAGACGATATCGGCGAGCTCGTTACCTCCCGTCGTTCCGGCCACGGGCACATTCACAGGGCTCCCTGGGCTGCCGTCTAGATTCGGCTCAAAATCTATCGGTGGAGTATGCGGCGAATGCACCTGTGGCGGGCAGTAGTACAGCATGAAAGGGATGGCGGGATAGTTGGCGACGTGATCTCTGATAAAGACAGCCGCTTTACGGGAATTGATGATCCCGTTCTGACTAGAGTTCCAGTTCACATCGCCGTCGCCTTCATGTTGATTCTTGTTTATCCTGCCGGTGCCATTCGCGATCGTGTAGGCGCCTTCTGCCCAATAAGTCACATCGGTCAGCTCACCGGGATCGGAGGGTTTGAGCGGAGTCGCAGGATCGATCCGGACGAATCGGTCGTTTTCAAAATAGAGATAGGGAGCATCTTGAATTCCCCCATGCGTGCAAAAAGTATAGTCGAAACCATACTGAGTCGGAAACGTAGGCATGGTTTGTGCATAGTCCAGCGACCCGCCACCTAAATGCATCTTTCCGAAAAAAGCGGTTCGATATCCGCCCGTTTTGGCGACGTCCCCGACCGTGACGTGAATCCGGTCGGCAGAAAATGCCGAGCTTTGTTCGAACCCCCAAGTTCCCCATTGTCGACCATTGCGGTAAGGGTTAGAGCCCGTCATCATACTGAAGCGTGTCGGCGCACAAAGTGCAGCCGGTGCATGCGCATCGGTAAACATCATACCCCCAGCTACGAGACGGTCGATATTTGGTGTCGGGATCGGCTCATTCAACCCCTGAGCGCGCCGATAGGCTGCGACATCGGACCATCCCAAATCGTCTGCCATGATCATGACGACATGGGGTAATGAATCACCCCGTGTTACCAGGGATGGAAGCGTGCCTAAGATTAGTAAGCAACAGAGGCGGCGTTGGATCATTAATGACTATTTCCTAGGGGAGATTGATTTGGATGTACTTGGCGCAATCGATCGGAGCGGCGTGGCTTATTAGGTTGTTTGTAACATGCGAATTCTGAAGAATCCGGTAGGGTGCACACCCCGCTCTGCAGTCAAAAAAAAGCCCAGCCAAATTGACTGAGCCTGGAGAAGGTTAATCTAACGAATGGCTCTAGCTAATAGGACTCGGCATTTCGTAAGAAGTACTACTCGAGTTTCTCAGCTATTTTTGCGACGGAAAAACAGGAGACTCAGTGCGCTAAGTCCGAAGAGTATCAAGGTCGATGGTTCTGGAATTACTCCTCCAGTAAACGCAATATTATCGACTATACCAGCACTAAACGCGCTTGCGTTGCTGGCAATGATCCTAAAGACGGCTGACTCACCACTGCCCAACGAATTATCAGTAAGTTGTGAAATATCAGCGGAATAGTCAGGTAGATCGGCATTAGCTCCCCCTTCCGTGATGCCCGAAACCGTAAGTAGTGTCAGGTCGTCACTACCTAGACTACTATCACTAGCAAAAGATATATAAGTGACATCAAACTGTTGGGGTGAACCACCAAACTGTCTTGAGAAGTCAAAAACCAGTGCATCCAAATCATAGTCAATTGCGGTGCCGTTACTAATCGTAATTGTAAGTTGTTTATCTTTCACATTGCTGCCAATTCCACGAATCTCAAAACGGCCGGTTTCGGCAGTTGCAGCAGGTGTGAGCAGAGCACCATAGGTTCCATCTGTGGAGCCTTGAAATTCGACGGCTTCTCGACCGTCATTGATCAAGCCCGAAAAACCAGTCACGAACACATGGTTTTGAGCATAATCAGAGACAGTTGTGTTACTACCAGTGACTGGTGCGTCGTCCCAGCCGATTAGGGCTACTGGACTCGCTTGAGCTGTGGTCGCAAGGACTGCGGCGACTGCACATGCGAGCAAAGTTAGGTTAATTGTTTTCATAATTTTTCCTCCGTATTTCTTCAGTTTAATCATTGTCTGATTCGGGTAATCAGTCTTTATTGCATTTAATATGCATAATAGTTATGTTTAAATGCTTCCTCCGTCAATCCTTTTTTGAAATAAATTAGCATTTTAGGCTCTTCTGATCTTTTTCTGAGATCTTGGCTTAGCTAGCGTCCGCTTGGAAATTATTTTGATAGGATTACGGCCTGCCCGAGCTGTCGCATAGAGACCGCCAAAGTCGTTTGCGACGAGAGAGAATAGAACATTATCGCGCCTAACCAGGTTAAGAAGGAAGTAAGCTTCCTTCGAAAAGGCGGTAACAAGCGACCGCACGCCACAACAGTCATAGCCTGTCATTATGGGTCAAATTAAACCGAAACTACTCTGAGTAGTTAAACCGAAAGAGTGAATTCCATCTATAAGAAGCCTTATCCATTCAAAAGATATTCTTAGTGCCTCATCACGCCACTACCTACGCTCGAAGAGAGCAAAATATTCGTAAAAGCCATTGACATAATGCGTATAGTAATAATAATATAACATTCAATATGCAATTAAATCGTTCCCATTGCTTGAACTATTCCTTTACTAAAGGATGATTCACTTTCTCGTTTTGCGACAGTACTCAATTGAATAGCCCTTTAGTTTATCCGTCTTACCCCCCCCACTCGATTATGAAATTCACCTACGCTCTCTTATTAGTTCTTCTCCCCTTACTTGTTCAGGCTGCCCCAAACGTCGTTGTTATCATGGCAGACGACTTGGGCCCGGGTGATATTGGCTTTTACCACCGAGAGCGTACAGGAGAGCCCGAACTTATCCCCACGCCTAACATGGATCGTATGATCGCGGAAGGGATTCGCTTCTCGCGGGCGCACTCGCCGGCATCCCTCTGCGCGCCCTCCCGCTTCAGTATGCTGACCGGAAATTTCCCTTTTCGGAATTATAGTCCTTTTGGAGCATGGTCGCCGTCTAATCGAACCGGAATTGACCCGAAATACACCACCTCCGCGCGAATAGCCAAAGCGGCCGACTACCGCACCGCCTTCTTCGGAAAGTGGGGTCTCGGTGGGCAAATGTATGTTAAAGGAAGTGATGAAATTAAACAGGGCTGGGGAAAAGACGACATTGATTACACTCGCCGAGCCAAGGGGCCGAATGCGTATGGTTTCGATTATGCCTTGGAATTACCTCAAGGCATCCAAAATGAGCCTTTTGCTTATTACGAGAACGGGGAATGGATGAAGTTGAAGCCCGACTCCGAGTTGGTGCCGATTGGACCGAAGCAAAGTATGTATGATATTTCGCGCAAGCATAAGGATATGATTGCCATCGGAGACTCCAACTGGGATCCTCGCGAGGCCGGTGGAATTTTAGTCTCTAAAGCTGTGGAATTCATTACGAATCACAAAGCGGATCATCCCGATAAGCCTTTCTTTATCTATTACTGTTCACAAGCCGTTCACATTCCGCATACCCCGCCGGAGCAATTGAATGGCGAGAAGATTGCCGGCTCTACTCTAGGCGTGCATGGCGACATGGTCCGCGAATTCGACGTCCAGATTGGTATGCTGCGTGCGGCTTTACAGATGAATGGATATGATAAAAATACCCTGATCATTCTTACCTCAGATAATGGAGGCTTGAGCTCGGATCCCTTAATGAGCGAACAAGGCCACGACTCCACCAATGGTCTGCGCGCGATCAAAGGCAGCATCCATGAAGGAGGTCACCGCGTTCCTTTCGTGGCGGTCTGGCCCGGAGTGATTAAACCGAATCAAGAGTCGGATGCGCTGATTGTCGGCCACGATGTGGTCGCGACATTAGCCTCGGTTTCCGGTCAAAAAATCAACCGTAGCCAGGTTATGGATTCTCAGGATTTACTGCCCCTATTTTTACAAAGTGAAGGGACTAAAGGACACGATGTCATCGTGCACCAAAGTTCGGTTAAAAAGCGTGCGAACTACGCCATTCAAGAGGAGGAGTGGAAACTGATCATGTCCGCACCGAATCGGAAAAACCTCAAAGAGCTCCAGGCGACCGCCCTCTTTAATTTAGGGTCAAATCCCGATGAAAAAGAGGCTCTAAACCTGCTTAAGAATCCAGAGTATTCACTCGTCCAGAAACGTCTCTTTGAGAGATTTCTACAGGTCAGGGAAAGCGGTGAACCCACAGTGAACGATTGAGTCAGAAGTTTTTTTCAATGCGATGTCGGCATATCCGTCACTCAATCTTCCAAGAGGGCTTCCCTCACTTTCGAAACAGTTCTGTATTCTTTCCCGTGCCTCCGACTCGGTTTTTATACCGCTTCCACTGGAGGGTTTCCGCACGTTGAATAGCCTCTTCATCCAAGTGTGTGTAGATTTCTTGAAGTCGTCCTAGGTCACCTTTTACATCAAAGGCTTCCAGGAGATAATCGTCGGTTTCAACCATCCATTCTCGCATTCTCTTCCTCATGCCGCTGATCTGTGCTTGAGAAAAGGGATCATCGATCAGGTTTTGTAAACAATAGGGATCACGTTCAAGATCATAGTATTCTTCAACCGTACGATAGATCAGAAACTGATACCGTTCGGCAATCGCAGGATTCTTCGCAGATTCACGCTTCATCACTTTTTCCGAGAGGTGCCAGGTCGATGCGGAAATAAATTTATTTTCTCCGGTTCCCCAGGCGTTAAAGATATAGGCGTTTTGCTTGGTGTGAATAGCTCTCATGGGGAAAGGAATCCCCCCCGCATTATCGTTAAACTCAGCAAAAATATGAGTACGAGAGGCATCAGTCTTCCCTTGAAGTAGGGGCAGGATGGAGCGTCCCTCCACGCCATCAGGCGTAGAAACTCCAACCATATCCAGAACCGTGGGTTTAAAATCAATGGCAGAGATAAGATGGGTAGAATCCACGCTCCCGGGGCTTACGCGCCCGGGCCACCGAAGGACCCAAGGGGTACGCAGGCCATCTGGATAAAGAGAGGATTTAGCATAGGGCAACGGCATTCCGTGATCCGAAATAAATAGTACGGCCGTGTTCTCTTCGAGGCCACTTTGTTTTAAAGCCTCCAACACCGCCCCCACGCAATCATCCCCCCGCTTCACCGAGTTATAATAGTTCCGTAGTTCCTTCCTGATTTCAGGGTGCTCAGGGAGAAAGCCCGGCACCGTGACATCATCTACAGAGAAAACGGTGGAGGGCCGAAAATCGTCAAACCCAGATTTCACACTCTGCGGGTCGTTAAATAATGGCTTGTGCGGATCCGCTATATTCACCACACAATAAAACGGAGCTCCTGCGTCTTTCGCTTGGCTTAAGGCCTTACGAACATGCTCCGCATAAAAATCGGAACTACGTTTTTCAGGACCTTTCATTAGTTGATAGTAGTCCCAGTAAAGATCATAGTCATCGGTAATAGAGGTGTCTCTAGGTTTGTTTACACAAGCCGTAAAATACCCCGCATCCCGAAGCCGTTGAGGCAAGATCTGGAAGTCGGCCTGCACATTATAGAAACTGTACATGCCCACCGTGTGGGGGTAGCGGCCGGTTTGATAGGAATTTCGGGAGGGAACACAGCTGGAAGTTTGATTGAAGGCGTACTCAAAACGAAGACCTTCAGCTGCCAACTGATCCATGTGCGGAGTGATTCCAGGAATGAGATTCCCATAGGCTCCCATGGAATCCCAGTTCATATCATCCATGGTAATGAACAGAATATTCCAAGGCTTGCCATTCGCTGCGGTTTCGACAGCAGCAAAAATCTGGAAACGCATCACGCCAACGAGCAGGAGGAAACAGACGGATAGATATTGTTTTCTGCATGGGGTCGATTGAGAAATGTGAAAGAATTTTTTCATATCGGGCATTTTACGTTTTTTAGATGGGCCTCTACTTATACAGAAGCGGTATCACATGCGTGTACAGGGTTGGCTTTGAGATAGCTGAGAAGCTCATCCACCTCACAGGTAGCTACTGCACACACCACATCTCCACCCCCATAATACACGTAAAGCGTTCCGTCTTTAATGACATTTCCACAAGGAAACGCCACCCCTTTATAAAAACCTTGATTCTCCCATACTTCCGTAGGCTCCATGAGGAAATCAGGTGTACGGCAGAGTACCTGCGTGGGATCTTCCAGATCCAGCAAGAGCGCACCGGTCCGATAATGTTTATCGGGACCTACGGCGTGATACAACATCAGCCAGCCGTCATCCGTTTTCATGGGTGGAGAGGATCCTCCCACTTTGCATTCCCATTCGAATTCCGCTTTGATGAGAAGCTTTAATTCCTTGGCCTCCAGAAGGTCATCGCAGGCGGCGATCCAGATGGCCGGGTCATCCGTACCGTAGGCTTCGCCCGTCCACTGCATAGGACGATGGAGCGTGTAAAACTTATCCCCGATCTTTTCCGGAAAAATAATGACATCACGATCATCCACACAGGCATCCGTCATGCGGCCGGCCCGAATATAGTCTTTGAAGTCTTTGGTGATGAGAAGGTTGGTAGAGGTCAGATTCTCCCTCAGAGCTATTGGAAATTCTGGAGGAAAATTAGGTAGCTGACATTTAGGTTCCGCTTCCCAGTATTTGCCAGGGAAGGATGGACGTGATGCATAGGTAATGAAAAAATACTCTCCGAATTTCACAATGCGCGGGTCTTCCATGCACCCCATGTCATGTCCACTTTCCGGAGGGGAGATTAAAGGCTCATCCGAGCATCTTTCGAAATGAAAGCCATCTTTGCTCTTTGCCATTCCCAGACGGACCACATGTTCATCATCATGCCCGGCCGCACGGTAAATCAAGAGAAATTCATCCTGCTCCTCATCGTACCAGGCCGCAGGATTAGTCGCTACAGAGGACTCCCAACTAGCGTCATCCCCTTCGGGTTTTAAAATTGGGTTTCCGGAATATTTTTTTAATTTCATGGCTTTTCACTGGTTTAATACGTTTAAAAAAAACTCCTGCGACAGGAGAGAGATAGGTATAGACTGTGTAGATAATATCTCAGTGAACGTCAGAAAAACACAAGGAAACGGGACGAGGATCCGGCCATTTATGACGCGAAAATTTGTTACCCCGGATCGTTCACGAAAATGACCTATCTGGGCGAAGCGCTAAGGGCTTAAGCAAAGGGTTGCATCCCACAAATAGTTAAAATCGACACCGAAAAATTACAGAAGGTGGGACCTAAAGGAAAGGGGTGATTTACCACCAGATCTTTATGAGACTTTGCATAGGTCACCCCTTGAGAAATGCGCCCTAAGCCATCCAGTGAAGCAAAAGAAAGATACGCTTCTAGCTCTTCCAGAGTTCCAGCTTAAGAAAGAAGATGTTCTTTTCGATACTTGGAAGGGCTTTGGCCGACTTTGCGTCCGAATACATTGCCCATGTGATCTGCGGAGGTGAACCCAGACATCTCTGCGATCTCTTCCATTTTCCGCCACTCCAGATCCTCCAGTAATCGTTTGGCATGCTCGATGCGCCTTCTGGCGATTTCTTCCGCCATGGTACGGCCTACATGGCGAACGAAGGCGTCATGCAATCTTCTGGAACTCATGGGGATATCACTAGCCACCATAGCTGTGGTGAGATTTTCGGTGTAGTGCTCCCAGATAATGCGAAGGGCCTTCGCAACATTCGGATGGTCGATGGCCAGTATATCCGAGCTTTCTCGGCTCACGACTCCTAGGGGTTCCACTTGAATGGGTTTGGTGCCGACATTCTCCCCCCTCATCATCTGATCCAACAGGCGTGCCGATTCATACCCCTGCTTTGTCTGATCGTCGTCGATACTGGAGAGCGGAACCGGAGCAAAGGTACAGCGAAGTTCGTCATTATTGACCCCCAAAACAGCGATCTCCTCGGGCACAGAAATCCCAGCGTTTTCACAGGCCTGGAGGATTTCCAAGGCGCGGTCATCAAATTCCACAAACACCGCAATAGGTTTGGGTAACTTTTTCAACTGCTTCTCCAGCCATAGGGGTTTGACCTGGTCAGGCGATGCATGAGTCTCGGCTTTTTCCGCGGCCCAATCAATATAAAGGAGGGTATGGCCGGCTTCTTCGATTTTAATGCGAAAGGCATCTTGGCGTAAACGCTCTCCCAATCCTCCGGACCGTTTGTAAAAAGCAAAATTCTGGAACCCCCTCACCAGAAAATGATCCGCAGCTAATCGTCCGATGGTGTCATTAGTAGGCAACACAGACGGAACTCCTCGAAAGGATATGGGACCAATACTCACGGCCGGGATTCCCCAAGACGTCACCGCTTCATCCACCGCTCCGTTCATCCCGAGTACACAAATAACCCCATCATGGTTCCATTCATTGGGAATGAAAAAGTTTCGCTCCATCTCAATGTTCATGACCCAGTTGGCTTTTTTGGCAAAAGCGGCAACCCCATGGTGGAGCCCTTGTGCATACCATCCCAAAGCCAACAGAACCCGTTTACGCCTAGGTTTTTTCAGTTGAGGCGTTCCGGATTTTTGGGAGGTTGTTTTCTTTTTCGAGGGCATAATGGGGTAGGATAAAAAGTGGATTTCGCGGGGAAGTCAAGCAAGACGACATATTAAAGCACAAATAATAACCCTAAAAACTTTATATTATGACATTTACGATATAACTTTGCCGTATATGTATCTCCTAAATTCCACATATGTCAATTTTTTGGGTAAAAATTAACATAAATACTATTATTTCAAGCTCTTCCATGAGGAAGATGAGCGGTTCCTTACGGAACCCCGAATATAGATCGTCATAAATGAACGGATCAACAGGCGAATCTAATCGTACGCGGAGGAGGAAATGGGGGGTATGATATAAAGCAACTAGCGTAGTTCACATACATGGAAGACCTTAACCTCTGAATATAAAACATGAATCTATATTTTTTCATTCCTCCCGTTCTTCAACGCGTACTAACGCTCCTTTCAGGAATCGTACTCATGAACAGTAGCTTTTCGTCCGCATTCGCTGAAGACTATCGTATTGCCGTTCTCTACGAACAGGGATTGGGAGGGGGACCTCGAGCCGAGTACATCGTGAACGAACTCCGAAAGGAAGGATTTCAGATATCCGTCGGGGCGGTATCGGACGTGGCCAATCCCGCTACATTTAACGTCCTAAACTTTGAAGCCCTCCTGCTCCCCAACGCTGCGGTCTTTCCCGTCAGCGCCACGGAAAATCTGATGTCCTTCATGAAACAAGGGGGCGACGTAATCCTTCTGGGAGGAGAAGCGTTCCACGTCCCAGTTGATTGGGCTGACGGAAGATTTGAACCTGCGGAAAAGGCCGTGGCCTTCGCCGCAGAGCAGGCAACCCGCACTCCCCTTTTTGATCTCAGCAAAGGGGATAAGGAGCGACCGATCACTTGGCGAAATAATACCGACAGCAAGCAGAGGAAAAGTCAGTTGAACCCTATTCCGGGACAAGAAGGGGTCGCCATCCGCATCGACATCCGAGAATTAAATCACTTTGATACCTTCAGTGCTAATCTAGTCTCCCCGATTTCCGATGAAAACAACCTTCTCTTTTTCGTCGCCAAATCCAATTCCGAAAACACCGCAGAGATGGCGGTTGAGCTCAGAAAAGAAGATGAATCCAGATGGATTGCTACGGTGGAACTTGGCACAGAATGGAGAAATTTCGGGCTGCGTGCATCCGATTTCGTTTTGCATCATGGAGGAAACCGGAATAAAACCCCTTCTTTCCAGTTACAGAATGCGGCGAAGATCTCTTTTGGGTTAACCCGTGATTATACCCAAGTGGAGGGTTCCGACCATACGCTCTGGATCAAAGATCTCTCTGTAGGCCGAATTGAGTTACAAGACATTCAAGCCCTTCAGGAGTTGCCTATTTATACGGATCTTCCCCCTTTTCAGTATTCGGAAGCCCCTCATGCGCTTGTCCTTCTGGAGGGGGAGTGGACAGGACCCAAGAGTATTCCAGGTCCTATCTCTGGGACCGCGGCCTTTGCCGTTCCACGTGCAGGAGCATCGCAGCTCTTCCCGATTCTGCAGGTCGATGGAAAAATTGCCCCGATCACTGTCGCTTCCGTTTTGGCACACTATGACCGAGAGTTTATGAACTCCCAGTGGCTATTATTTGGCCCGGAAAACCCTGAGTTTTATGAACAAGCTGGTTTCATAGACCTCTTATCCCACACGCTTCTGCTTATGAAATCGAACGCCTACCTTGAACAGGCCCGTTCAACAAACCCCTTGGATAAAGATCTTAAACAGGTACTTGGAATCACTCATGTCGACGGCATGTATCACTTTACCGAGACGGATTTTCTTAACGAAGGGGTTCAGGTCATTTCGGAGCTGGGTACTCGCACCATCAAACTTTGGTTTGCGGACGCCGCAGAAAAATACTCATTTAATTCCAACTGGCCAGAGGTTACCAGTATGACCGAGCTGGCTTCCACCCCCTACTTCCGCAAGGCCTTCAACGCGCCGTTTGATATCTATTATTTGGAGGCCTTTGCTGTGCAGCCCTCATGGAAGCCTCTATTTCGAAACGGCCTCACTCCAGAACAGGCAGCCGTCATTGAAAAGGAGTTCTACGATCTCACTGTGCATTTTCTGACCGAATACAAAGGAACGGGAAAAACCTTTGTTCTGCAAAACTGGGAGGGTGACTGGGGACTGCGCCCCAAAATGGACCGCTCACTAGCTCCAAGGCCTAAAGCTATTCAAGGGATGATCGATTGGCTGGTTACCCGTCAGAATGGGGTAAACCGTGCACGTGAGGAAATCGGTGAAGAGGGCGTAAAGGTATTGCATGCCGCAGAAATGAATTTGGTACTGGAATCCATAAAAGGTAAGCCGGGCGTCGTGAACAAGGTGATTCCTTTCACAAATGTGGATCTGGTGAGTTACTCCTGTTATGAAACTCAGGGAGATCCCGAAGCCTTTCGTGCTGCGCTTGAATATATGCAGATGAATCTACCTCCATCCACGCATGTGAAAGGAAATCGTGTGGTGATTGGAGAATTTGGAGTTGCCGAAACCCTACGGGGGGAGGCCACCAGCCGGCGGCTCCTTCCGCAGGTCATTGAAATCGCAACCGCATTTGGCAGCCCTCACCTACTCTTTTGGGAGCTGTATTGCAATGAACCCATACGTCAGCCTGTGGTACGAAACGAGGATGTGAATGGGTTCTGGCTAATCAAACCGGATGGTACCAAAGCCTGGGCCTGGTCCTATTTTGAGGCCTTACTCCGGCCCTAGAGCAGATTCTAATCCATTAGCCGCTCTTGTATGCGATGAACCTATTCCCGCCTAGCGCAGTGCTGTTAGGTACCCTTCTCACCCTCTTCGATATCAGAGGCCTGAAAGGTCGCTACAGCTCAGGTCTAGCTGTCGCGCAGCAGCCTAGCGAAGGCAGAAGACCGAGACCGAGAACGTGAACGTGAACGTGAACGTGAAAATGATTTTACAAAATCATAAGATTCGTTTGGTCGGAAAGACCAAACCATTGGATCAGAAAGCCTTTAGGTTCAGTCCTCTCTCAAGCGGGATCCACAGCTACTCTCCGGCGTGTGGCCGGTTCCCTTTAGGGCCCGGAGAATCCGCACGCCCTCTGAAATCAACACGTTTTAATAGGTCCAATGAAGTAACACCCCCCCCACTCATCGGGCGGGGTTTCGATGTAACAACCTTTCAGGCCTCTGATTTAATGAGTCCGACCCTGCGGCGACAAACTGTAGAGAATACGAACTTCAGGCGAAACGCGGCATTTTAAACCGCTGGTGCTCTAGTGGATCCCTTGGTCTGTTAAGCAGATCATCTCCCGGGCATCGAGTGCCCCTTTTTCCAAAAGTCGGCATCCTGCCAAGTGGCGGGAATTCCGTCCTCGGACATTAGCTCATCCGGAAGCCAAGCCGCATGTCCGTCCAGATAGGCTACATTCGCGCCGCCGTCATGCGGACGTTCTGCATTGGCATGGTGCCAGGGAGTATCAGAGGCGAACGCTACTTCGGAATGGTTATCAATAAAGTACTGTTTCCGTCTAATCTGCCCATTACAGATCGTCATGTTGTTATTGATGGCATACTCCATGATACCAATTTCCTCTCCATCTTCATCCTTGATTACGGACTTATATTTCTGAGTCAGGTCACCGGGATTGGAAGGGCAGTTGAACACGGCCGTACTTTCGTTCATGTACTGCATAAGGAGAAAGGCCATTTCTCCAGATTTGTCACAACCGCTTATCACCGGCAGGTCATTTCCCAAATCGGAAAACAAGAGATTAGCCGCAAGCGATATCTGACGGGTATTCATAAGGCATTTCACCTTTTTACCCCTTTCCATAGACTTGGCCAAAACCGGCGAGATAATTGCGGCTAACAGGGCGATGATGGCGATCACCACCAGCATCTCGATCAGGGTAAAAGCGGAGCTACTAGATCGCGGGTTCGAGCTGTGGGATGAATGGGTAGCAAGTGGAATATTATTTTTCATTATGTTTTGTCCTTAGCCTAAACTATATTCGAGGTGCGTCCATAAACATAGAGAGGTATCTGACATGTAACGGCTGTTTTATGACAGAAGAATCCATGAGAGAAAACCAGCGGCAGATCCGAACATAAAAAAGCCGGCGACAACGCCGGCTTTAAAAGGAGGAGATTTTAGATTACCGTTTCCGTCGGAAATAGAGGGGCATAAAAATCATAGCCCCGATCAACAACAGACCTAGGCTAGAAGGTTCTGGAATGATGGAGAAGTCTGAAATCCCATACACATTATTGTAAGTTCCAGCAGAGAAGGCTATGTCTCCGGTAGTGTAAGTGAAGTTGAAAGATACGGGGGTGGTTCCCACAACATTCTCACCCGAGAGCAAGACACCATTATCAATACTATCAGCCAAGTAGGAAACGGAGGCACTGCCAAATGCTGCAAAAGGTTTAGCTGTGTTCCAACCATTCCACGTGCCATCAACTCGGATATAATTACTACCCGAGTTGTCGTAGCCACTTACAGCAGCCAGCCAATAGCGACCAGCATCATTTCCGCTTGGATCCCCGATAACATCAAAGGAGACGGTATATTCAACTCCAGCAGTGAACAGGCTACCACTATAAATAACGCTCGTAGCCCGAGCATTGGTGCCACGCTCGTCTTGGATGCGCGCCATACCTACTGAAGAAATAGAATTTCCGTTACTACCGCCCAAACCATCACCTTCTGCAGCTTCATTAATGCCCATATTGCCACTATTGTAAATCCAGGTGCCAAAATTATCATCATAGGAAAAACCTACTCCGCCGGTTCCAAGAGAAGCCTCCGCTCCAGCATTCGACTGTGTTGTGGGACTTGTAAAAGGTTCGCTAATGATCGCCGAATAGGCAGGAATGCTAGCAAACCACGCAAATGCCATCAGAGAAATTATTAGTTTATTTAGTATATGTTCTTTCATCACAGGGTCCTTGGTTAATGTTATGATGCTGACTATACTAGTCGATAACGTGCATAGCTTCAACCTTGCTTTCTGACATCGATTCGCTGTTTTAAGACATTAGTAAGGATGCCAGATTCGGAAAACCAAATATGGGTCCCCCTGTCGTAAAGCCGTTGGGCTCCCCCCGCTCCATTCGGGGCTCTTAAGTATCATCATGCTAAAATATCCAAAATCATCCCTTTCTTAAAGAAAGGTCCAACGATCACTGATCAGAGGCTGTTGTCTTAAAAAAGCGGATGCTTGTCATGCTTTCATCTAGTGGTGTTCTCTAAACATGAGGTACATTGAGCACATACACGTTGAAAAATGACGTTGGATAGTTGGTGTCATCCAACTTTATTGATATAATTGGAGATGCTAATGTACTTTATTGACCGACTACACATGAGAAGATTTTTACAGATCGCTGTTTTAGGGATGGGGTTAGGGTTTGGATCAACTGGGATCCATGCAGAAACAAGCTCTCTGGACGATGCGTCCAGTCGCCCGGATATCGTTTTTATTTTATTAGATGATCTCCGTTATGATGCGCTATCCTTCTTAGGCCATCCCTATGTAGAGACTCCTCAGATAGACAAACTGCGTGCTCAGGGTGCCTGGATGGAAAACGCCTTTGTGACCACGTCGATCTGTTGCCCGTCACGAGCGACCTTTCTCACGGGAACTTATGCCAGTCGCCACGGGGTGATTGATAACGAGACGTCAGAATATGACCCTGAATTGACCCCTCCGGTAAGCAAGTATTTGCAGGAGGTGGGTTACCAAACGGCTATGATCGGTAAGTGGCATATGGGATTTTCCGGGCGACCACGGCCTTATTTTGACGAGTGGCTTAGTTTTGATGGCCAAGGGAAATACAACGACCCCGAGTTTATTTATACGGATGGCAGTCGCGAGAAGCTTAAGGGCTACACGACTGACATTCTAACCGATCGGGCAATTGATTTTGTTGAGCGTCAACCAGATGGGAAACCCTTCTTCTTAATGCTTTCTCACAAGGCGGTTCATGAACCCTTCCGACCGGCTCCGCGCCACAAAGAAGCTTTCGGTGCGAACACTGTGGATCCGAAGCCGGTTAGCTGGACAGATACCTTTGAGGGCAAGCCGGACTGGCATCGTCGCCAGCAAGTCCGGGATGTTCGTTGGGAGTGGCGGACAAGGGAAATCGAAGAAGAGGAATTGCCCGATGCCATACCCGTGGAGCCATGGAAAGCGAAGAAGAGGTATGTCGATCAACTACGCTGTCTGGCGGCAGTCGATGATGGGGTGGGTCGCTTGGTTGACGCTTTGCGATCTCGTGGAAATTTGGACAATACTATGATCGTGTTTACCAGCGATAACGGCTACTTCCATATGGAGCATCGTCGCTGGGATAAACGCCTTGCCTACGAAGAAAGTCTACGTATCCCCATGATTGTCGTTTACCCTGCGAAAATAGAGGCCGGTTCAACGATTAGCGAGATGGTCACGAATGTCGATTTTGCTCCTACGGTCTTAAGTTATGCGGGTTTGCCGATGCCTGAGCAGATGCAGGGCGCGAGCATGCGCCCCCTCTTCGAAGGCGTGGCTACCAATTGGCGTGAACGTATTTTTTATGAATATTGGGTCGATCTCGTTCACTCCATACCCACAATGAAGGCCGTGCGCGGTGAGCGCTTTAAGCTGATTCAGTATCCTGAAATTGATGATATTGATGAGCTTTACGACTTGGAGAATGATCCGCATGAAATGACAAATCTCGCAATGAATCCGGAATTTTCTAAGGTGCATCAGCAGATGGAGCGTTTACTCAATGCCGAGGCCGAGCGGGTTGGCTGGCGTGTAGATATTTTTCCGCACAATCTCCCGCGGGTGCGTGGACCCGAGGGCACTTTGTTGGATATAGCTGTGAAAAATGGCGAGGTGACAGATAGCGTAAATCCGAATCGCAACTTAATTGTAGGCGAGGTGCTTACATCGGCAGGGGTCTTGGAATTTAATGGTGCTAGTAGCGTAGTGAAAGTGCCCTTCGATCCGGATATGGAGCCCTCCGGTTGGCCCTATCGAATCAGTGTAGAGGTTAACCCAGAAAGTGACGGCGTGATCGCGACTCAGTCTTCGCCTGGCTATGGATTCAAAATCTTTGTGCAAGATGGTCGCCCCGGGGTTTCGGTTATTTGTAAAACATGGATTGCCAGTCGTACCACCCTAGATGCACCAGAGTCCATTCTTAACCAGTGGTCCAAGCTTGAATTACTGATTGATTACAACCGCATCACCTTCTGGGTCGATGGCGAGAAGGTGGACAGTATGGCCCTGCCCCTGCCGTTCAAGGGCAAGGCGAAGGCACCTCTTTTTATTGGTGCCGGAAGTCAAAATAAAGTATCAGATAAGGTGCCGAATAATAACTTTAGGGGCCAGATTCGCCGTCTGAAAATTGAACGAAATCAACCCGAGTAGCACGATGAGCCCTAATAGACGTGACGTCCTTAAATCGCTTGGTCTGGTAGCACTTTCAAGTGCTGGAATGAGTAAGATAGCCCAGGCCGATGATACGACCGCCTCCCGTAAAAAAGGGAAGCAACCGAATGTGATCCTCATCGTTTCGGATGAGCACCGAGCGGATGCCTGTGGGTGTTATGGGTCAGCGGTTCGCCAGATAGATGGTGCGTCAGCCACACCTGCAATTGATGCCTTAGCGACCGAAGGTGTCCAGTTTGATTCGATGTATTGCCCCTCCCCGCTCTGCGCGCCCAGTCGAGCCGCTTACATGACCGGGACCTATCCGCATACCACAACGGCGCTGCATCATAAAATGCAACGCAGCGAGGCGGGCCTTGAACGCTTCCCCGGGGTGAGGGTAAGCCTTCCAGGTATGGGTCACTACTTCCGTGAGTCCGGATATAAAACCGCGGCCATTGGCAAGATGCACGTACATGGAGAAACGGTAGGCGGTTGGGACCTCGGCTTTGATGAGCGCGCTTTACGGTTTTATACCCGTGCACCCGGCATGCATTATGCGGATCTCAAGGAGGGGGATGTTAATTCTCGTTATCGCGAGATAGAGCCGTATCGAGATGTACCCTACAGAGAGATCGATCCGCTACGCTTCGCAGATGCCCCAAAAAATCTTAAGGTCAAGGGCAACGGCTTGAATCAGTATTTCCTCGAAACCTTGGTTGAGCATGAGGATGAGATGTTTGACCCGATGGTGACAGATCGGAGTATTGAATTTATCGAGGAACAGACCGAGCAGGATACGCCTTTCTTTATTCATGTGGGTTTGGAAAAACCGCACCGCCCCTGGACCATCCATCAATCCTATTTAGATCGTTTCAATCCCGATGAGATGCCGCTGCCCGAAACGGTTGCCGAGTGGAAGGAAAAAGGCATGATTCCTTTCGTGCAAAAATGGTGTCACACGGGTGTGGATGGCGATGAGGCGCGTAACAGTGTGGCTGCGTATTACGCCTGTGCGCTTGGAGTAGATGATTGTGTGGCGCGTATTATGGCTCGATGTAAAGAACTCGGTATTCTAGATAATACCGTGATCATCTACACCAGCGATCATGGTGAAAGCCTCTTCGATCACGGCTTGATCGAAAAGCACAACATGTTGGATCCGGCCGCCCGGGTGCCCTTCATTATCCGGGCACCCTGGGCACTGCCGGAAGGCGTGGTGACTAATAATCCAGCCAGTTTACTAGATATCATTCCGACGCTTTGTGAGATGACTGGCGCTCAACCGGGTTCGCATCTAGAGGGTGAATCTTTGATCCCAGTCATCAACGGAAAAGGCGATGCAAACCGTATGGTGTTTTCCGAATTCTATCAGGGTGGCAGTGTGCTTTGGCCGGGCAAATACAATCCGATTCGTATGGGCGCGAATTCAACGTATAAATACATCTATACCCATGCGACGGCCGATCAACTTTACTTGCGTGACCCAAAGGGTGAGGTTGATTTAACTAACCTCGCGTTTGATCCAGGTAATGAAGCGGTTGTCAGTCAGATGAAACTCTGCACGCTCGATAAGTGGGAGCTGGATGAATTTCCACAGCTCCATGCCTCTGCATCGGTGAGCGAGGAAGGGGTGGTCTTCCAATGGCAATCGGCCGGTGATGATGCGACCTATGATGTCTATCGCGCTGATTCAATAGATCCGCGTAAGGCTGTGCGGGTGGCGAGGGCCTTGACCGAGACCGTCTATACGGACGAAACTGCGGTCCGAGGGAGGGCATATACGTTCTGGGTGCTCGGGCATCCGCGCGTTACGGAAACCTATACAGATCCTCGGGGGAAGAGTCGCTTTGGTGCCGAGCCCATTTCCGTGAAGGACTATGTTTATCGTATGCCCATCACCCCCTGCATGCGGGTTCAGGTGCGTGAGGGCTGGTCCGCTGATTTTAACTATCAACCATTGTTACCGGTTTCGTTTAGTGGGTTGCAATGGATCCATATAGGAAAAGAGCCGACCGTTTTGAAGGATACGGCGCAAGTGAGCGGGCCACTGACGATCCTTTCGGCTCAGGCGCAGTCTGATGTATTCGAATTTGCTGCCGAAATTCGCACGGATCGCCCTGGCTCGAAGCCAGAAGAGACGCTAAAATTGATCTTTAACTACCAGTCGATGGATCGCTACTACATGGTCGGCCTGACACGTGAGGGTAGTTTGATGCTTTGGAAGCGAACCGGTGAGTGGAAGGTCGAGAAGCTGGCCACGGCGAAGGACGCGCCTTCGAATATAAAGGATTGGCAACGACTTGTTGTCGCAAAAGAGAAAAATACGACCCGAGTGTATTTAGATGATAAACTCGTCATCACCTATGAAGACAAAAAGCCGCTGCTTGGAGGACGAGTCGGTTTCGAAACACCTCGCAATGTCGCGCGGGCAGAGATTCGAGAGGTCTCTTTAAAAGCATAATTTCTGTCTAAAACCCTTGCCTTCGTTTTACCGCTACCAACCCATACCATGCTAACTACGTTTTCCCCTATCGCCGCTTTTGTGGCGCTGATCAGCCTCGGTCTGACGGTCAGCTACGCGCAACCTAAAGTTAATATTACCGTCAATCCGAACTTCATAATCATCGTCCCCGATGACCATCGCTGGGATGCAACCAGTTACATGCAGTCGCGGATTTTGGCTGATTTTGCTCGTGTTGCTCGCTATCCTTATTTGGTGGATGACGGTGATCCCGCAACAACCGACCCGCATACCCCGAATATGGATTCGCTCGCGGCCGATGGTCTCTATTTCGACAACGGGTTTGTGGTTTATTCGCTCTGCTCTCCGTCGCGTGCGACGATGCTTACCGGAGTCCAGCCATTCGTTCATGGCATCACCGCGAACGACGACGAGTTTCCAGTAGATAGTGTAACTTATGCTACGATTTTACAAGCAGCTGGCTGGTCCACAGGCTATTTTGGCAAGTGGCATATGGGTACGCAGGTGGAACGCCCTGGCTTTGATTATATTCGCACCTTCTACGGACAAGGCACCTATTTTGGCGCCACGTTTTACGATGAAAACAAGCAGCTTATACAAACGGCTGGGGCTCGCGACCCCGGCGGTGACGACTACGATCAGTGGGTCGACAAAATCTCGACGGATTACCTGCTGGAATTTATTGATAATCAATATGAGGCCGATGAACGTTTTGTCGCGTTTATTGGTTTCAAGACGCCCCACGATAAGCGTTTCGAAGGAAACTTTAGCAACGCGCCAAGCTCGCCGACTCCCGCATGGAATTTCAGTGCACTCTTTTCGGACGACTCCAACGTTCCCGTGCCGAGCCTGTTGAGAGAAAATGGCACCGCACCGGCATGGAAGCCGGATGCGTCGGTGTCGGGCGATGGCAATAACACCAGAGCCTATATGCAAATGATTGCGGCCATCGATGCGCAGGTCGGGCGTATCTTGGATAAGTTAGATGAGCTGACGTTGACGAACAACACTGTGGTTATTTACATAAGTGATAACGGCTACTTCCGCGGTGAACATGGATTGGGTGACAAGCGTGCAGGGTACGAGGAAAGCCTGCGCGTGCCGTTCATGATCCGCTACCCAGCCATTCAGCCCAATAACGCCGGGCTCGCACCGACGACGAAAATAGGCCTGAATCTAGACCTTGCGCCTACCATTCTCGATATAGCCGGGCAGGCCATACCGGATCACATGCAAGGCCAGAGTCTCAAGCCGCTGCTCGAGGGAACGACACCCCCGGATTGGCGAGATGCATTTGTTTTTAGCTATACGGAAGACCCGGCTTACGCCGATGTGGACCCGCCAGACGTTACCGGCATCCGCACGGAAGAGGGTTATAAGCTGATTCGTTATGCCGAGAATTCAGGATGGGATGAATTATTCCATGTAGACGCCAGTGCAAGCGATGATGAGAAATATGAAAATACTAACCTCATTAGCGCGTCCGATCAGGCTTCAATACTGGCAGATTTAGATCGTCGCTTGGAGGCACGCCTCAGCGAGGTCGGTCTGATTCGAGTGCTCTCGTCTCGAACGGATCGTCAGCCTTTTGGGATGGAATTGATTGGTGGCGATCGTTACCCATTCGTGGTTGAAAAATCGACCGACCTAGAGAATTGGACGATTACAGCAGAGTTTGAGGGTGGGGGGGAGGCGACGACTATTGATCTCGTCGGCGAAGTGCCATCGTCATGGGATATCGCTGTGGCAGGAAATGCCGCCGATTATATTATCCGATACAATCCACTGGCCGATACGACGGATGTTCTACAGGCGTCCGCTTCGGTTCTACGCATGGGTTCTAAGATCGAAACAGGCCGTAACGATGGGCGCGACGCCGTGCTCGTCTTCGAGTTACCCGTTCTGCCAGTCAATGCTCGCCTGACGATGGCGCAACTCGAGATTTATGGCAGTCGCCAATACGCTCAATGCGATGTCGATCTTTGGGCGATTGGTATTAAAGGCGATAGCACCCCGATCCTGGACTACCATGCGAGCCTACCGCAGAACGGCACCAAGTTACAAGATCGCCTAATGGATCATAACACGCCCGCACTGCCAGCATACAGTCTGATAACATCGAGCTTGGCTGGTGGCCTTTCCGCTTACCTGCGGGACTTCTATGAGAGTCAGCCTGCGTATGCCGGCGGCCAATATCTTTTTTTACGCCTCAATTCCGCGATAGAGCCGAGAGATCAGCCGACACAGGGCAATGATGATAGAAATTTTCGTGTGACCGCGGCGAACGATCCTGCAAATCCCCCAATACTCTACTTGTCTCACACGGAGCCAAGCATCGCCGAACAGGAGTTTTTCCGCGTCCGCTATGGGATTAAGCCAGTAGCCCCGATAAAATGATTTTACACCAAAATTCACAGCCATACTATCGAAATGGCACTAATCCGAACCTTATAAAACAAGCATCAGAATATGAACTATAAAAAATCATTATCAATTCTATTCACTGCGGCGACCTTATTACTCGCAGGCAACCCTCTCACCTGTGTAGCGGAAGAAACTCCATCCGCTAAGGTCCTGAGTAAGATCACTTTTGGTTCCTGTGCTTCTCAGAATAAGCCACAACCCATCTGGGATACTATCGTTGCAGAAAAGCCTGACCTCTTCCTTTTCATCGGAGACAATATCTATGGCGATACTCAGGACATGGCAGTGATGAAGGAAAAGTATGATACGTTAGGTGCAAAACCTGGTTATCAACGTTTATTGAAGGTCTGCCCTGTTTTATCGACTTGGGATGATCATGATTATGGGCAAAATGATGGCGGTTCAAATTACCCCATGCGGGAGGAGTCTGCTAAAGAATTTCTAGACTTCTTTAATGTCCCAAAAGACTCACCCCGCAGAACGAGAGCTGGGATATATGGAGCTAAAACCTTCGGGGAAGAAGGCCAACGGGTGCAAGTCATCCTGCTCGACACCCGCTATTTCAGATCGTCGAAGATGGTGAGAGATACCCGATCAAAAGAGGAAAAAAAGGCACAAAATATAGTCGGATGGTATTTACCTCATACAGATACAAGCACCACATTATTAGGCGCAGCGCAATGGGCATGGTTAGAACAGCAACTTCAATCCCCAGCCGAGATCAGAATCATTGCCTCAAGTATCCAAGTCGTTTCTCGTGAAAAAGGTATGGAGTGCTGGGGGAATTTTCCACATGAACGCAAGCGTTTGATTGAGTTAATCAGCAAGACCAAGGCAAATGGTGTCGTCTGTATCAGTGGAGACGTGCACTTCTCTGAACTATCCGTCGAGAAAAGCGGCGCCTACCCTCTCTATGATCTCACATCTAGTGGGCTCACAAATAGCTCAACCTCTTGGTCAAAGACCGTCAATAACTTGCGCAGTGGAAAGACCTATGCGCAAAATAATTTTGGAGTCATCACTATAGATTGGGCTAGTAAAAGCCTTAGTCTTGAAATCATTTCCCTCTCGGGTAATTCGGAAATTAAAAAAGAGTTATTATTCAGCGAACTCAAGATGTAATGAAACCGAATTTATTCGAACAAACCCCCAGGGGACTCTGAAAAATATCAGACTAATACATCACAGCCGAATCCCATAGGATTCGGTTCGAGGGTTAGAATAGATCCATAGAGGAAAAGTGCTGGCTGTTTAGGTTTTGAAGCGCCGCGACATGTCACTCTGGGGCAGATTCGTAAGGTTAGAATCTGATGGGCAGCTTGAATAGTTGTTATGAAGAGGTTTCCTCAATCTACCGAAACCCCTGCCCCATCCGGACCGTAACCCTTCCCTTGCACATAAAAACGACCTAAAGGATTCAGGATATAAAAACAAAATACGCCACCATTTCTGCTCTCGGCTACGTCGTCAGCATGATGACCGTAGCCGCTGCCAAGGGCTACCATGCATCCGTTCCAAAACCTACAGTAACAGATATCCGATATGGCGAGCACGAACGGCATCGTCTCGATTTCTGGAAGGGCCCGGCGGATACCCCGACCCCTCTTGTGTTTGTCATTCACGGCGGAGGGTGGAGGGAAGGGAGCAAAGAACGACTCCATAGGTTTGTCGATACCACGGCTTTACTGAAAGAAGGCATCTCTGTGGTCGCGATTAACTACCGATTGATAGCTCACAGCAAAGAGGTTGAGCCTCCTGTCAAAACACCGCTGCTTGATGCGGCCCGGGCTCTGCAGTTCGTCCGTAGCAAAGCGGATGAGGAACATCGATAAGACACTCATTGGCGCAGCAGGCGGCTCCGCAGGTGGTTGTTCGAGCCTCTGGTTGGCGTATCATGAAGACCTTGCCAATCCGACTAGCGAGGACCCCATCGCCCGAGAGTCCACCAAGCTCTGGTGCGTTGCTCCCTTCAACGCTCAGACCACCCTCGACCCTAAGCAAATGAAAGAGTGGACCCCGAATAGCCGCTACGGGGGGCATGCTTATTCTGCAGGAGCGCTCCGGCTATTGGCAAAGCCCAGAAAGACCCCACCCACACCGCAAACTTTGGCATTAAACTCCAAGAACGTTGTAGAGAACTCGGGGTTATATGTGAGGTTGTTTATCCTGGCGCTTCTGATGTGAGGTACCAGACCCCCACGGATTACCTTATCGCAACTCTTGAAGCCCCTGCCGGTGAATCCTAAAAATAAGTCTGGAATAGGAAAACGTACCCAGCTGTAACCTGACACATTTTTAAACGCTACTAAAATTTAATTTAAGCGATTCGGTTCTTACCAAGACAGTCTAAAGTAGCGTGTGTCATCCGGTTCGATGGGAAGCTCGACCGAACTGGTTCCATCATTGTAGTCAATCGTAGCTCCCATCACTTCCTGCCAGTCGGGCGGCAAGAGAAGATCGCCGTTGGATTCCAGCCTAGCTCCGGTCAGGGTGTTCCAGTTGAGTCGGATAGTAGTTCCAGTAATCGGGGTGATCTGCATGATAGGGATGGACTCGTCAGATAAGAGAGATTTGCTCATGTTCAAGCCCAGAGTCTGCACAACCACGCCATCGTATTCGCTGGGGAGGGCGATGTTATTGAAATAGTAATAATTACTCGGGGTGCTGCCGGCGAAGACGAGGGAGCCATCGGTAAGGCGAATATAGACCTCATAGCTATAATGCTCGCTGGTAGCATGATCCCACTTGATCCGACCGCTTAACGCCCCCCCCCAATTCACCACATCAAGTTCCTGAACATTCGTGGCTTTTTCGGGTGTGACGTCGGAGGTGTTATACACGACAAGTTGACCGATCCGTATTTCGTAGGAGGCAATAGTTGAAGGAGCATCAAATTTAAGAGAAATTGTCTGCAGGGTAGACCCCGCATGCACGCTTAGGTCGATGAGGCTTTCGTTCCAGCCATCCACCTCGCACAGACCGGCATCATAATACGTGTAGGCCTCAGGGTTGCTGGCTAAAGATACGCCGACCTGCATGAACGAATCGATAGTCGAGAGACCCTCACGCTTGTAAACGATTTTCAATTTCGTGTCGGCTTCGATGGGTAGGCTGGTCAAGTAGAGGCGCACAGTATTGGCCGCATCGAGTGTACCGGAGACGCGTAGGCAACTGCCGCCTTGATAGCTGTCAGCGGTGTAGAGTTCTGGGGCCAATTTCGTGCCTGCACTATCCACGATCCAGCGCCAGGTGGGGAGGATAGACTGTAAGGCGCGGTTATACCACGCGCTGTTTCGCACGACCACACCCTCCACATAATACGTGTCGCCCTTGCCAATATTGAAGTCGGTCGCAAAGGGGAGTGCATTAATCACCGAGCGCGCTGCAATGTTGTGGGCGACCCCCTTCCAGTTACCCGTTTCTACGGTTGCGGACGTATCACGAGGATCTCCACTGGCACCGGTCCAGAAAAGGTCTTGGTCGCCGATTTCTTTGGCATACTTTAGCGTCTGGTAGAATCCGAGAGAAGTGATGTGATCCTGACCATCAGGAAAGACATTGCTCATTCTGAGGCGCGGGGAGGTAGACGTCTTGAAATTATTGGCTTGGGCTTCCTGTCCGGTGAAGATGTCGTAGGGGTCCAATCCAAGGATCAAGGCATTGGAGCGCGAGAGATCCGTGAGCTGGGTCGGTTCGTTGGGATCAAAATAGTCGATAAAGTCGATAAACATCGCGTCTGCGATGAGTTCCCCGCTGGAGTTCTGAGTGTTAGTACTGTAGTTGTGACGCAGATACCAGTCGTTATTCGGGCTGAAATAATCTTGCCAGCGGATCACCCCGTCTTCTCGCATCGAGTCATACCAAAGAATCCTAATATCGCTGTTCGCTCGAATATAACGGATCAGGTCGCGCATTGCTACGGCGTCGGATGCAGTGCCCCCTTCGGTTTCTTGATTAAAAAACCAGCCGTCAAATCCGTAGTAGTCAGCTGTTTCGATCAGTTTGTCTGCAGCCGGGTACCGGTCGCCGTCTTTTTGAAGGAAGGTTTGCACCCACTCGTAGTTCCCTCCGTATACAAGGGGCGGAAAAAAAATAGTTCCGAGGATCGGGACCCCGTTGCGGTGAGAGTTGTCGATCATTTCACCGCTGGGGGGTACGAAATTGATCGCGCTGATACCGCCCCAGTAGACGGACTCTTCCAAATATTGCCAGTAGGTGAACGTATAGATATTTTGCCCGCCACTGCCACCTTGGGGTAGGTCGCCGCCATAGTCCTCCAGTGCTTGAATACCACCTTGCGCAGACCTTGCATTGGCATTAGCCTTGAGCGCGGCGGGTACGTCGATGCGGTCTTGCAGGGCAACCGTGCTGACATTGAAGGGCGCGTCTGCATCGGTTGCGGGGTCCCAGTTTAACAGCTGGTTAATCGTCCATACCGGCTTTGCGGGTAGCGACGGAAATTCCGGCCGGATGCCGACCCACTTTAGGGTCATCTGATCACGTGCGCTGTCGAAGTTAGCTGTACTTAATTTCTGGTCGAAGATTTTCAGCTCACCAATGGATCCTAAAATATACCGATTATTGTTTTCATTGCCGCCCAGCAGAAGGCGGTCATTTGCGAAATTAGTGGCCGCCACGTTCCATGTTTTCTCGCTGTAGTTTAGAGAATCCCAAAGCGTGACTGTGCCCGTGCTGGCGTCATAGGTAAGCGCCAGTACGATCGAGCTGCCCGCTGCGACCGTTAAATCGGCGGGGCCATTACGAAGTACGGCCACGCCTCCTAAGTAAACTTGGATCAGGCCATTCTGGTTGTAGCGGATGCCGAAACCATTGGCTGTGCCAACCGATGTGGTGCCGATGAGGTCACTCCACTCGTTTGGGCGAAGTGCATCGATGCGCAAGGAAAGTAGGACAGAGAAGCCGCTGTTGCCGGCAGCCACGCCGTCAAAATCAAGAAATTGGGCCACTTCGGAGGCATTCAAAAGTTCGAGCGTGTTCCTGTCGGAGCCAAAATTCACACCTGCACGATCGGTGGTGAAGCGCTGAAGGCTGGGAAACGCCACCGCACCCTCCGCCGGCGTCGCGTGATGGCTGTTGGACGATAGATCTGTCCATTGGGTCACTGGATCGTTACCTTGAACACTCGATGTGATCGATGCGTCGAGGTGTTGAAAGGGCGACGGGGGTGGAGGCGTGGTCCATGCACGTTTCGCATCGGTGATTGCGTTGGTAAACTCAGACGCGGAGAGTGAGCTATCGTATATTTTTACTTCGCCGATCGAAGCGATCGCATAGCGGTTGTTGAAGGAAGCTTCACCCAGTTTCAGCGTGCCATTACCGCCGATGCTGAAGTCGCCTGCAGGGATCGTCCATGATGCGATGGTGTTGTTGAGCGAATCCCATAAGTGATACTCGCCGGTCGCAACATTATAATTAACAGCGAGGACCACCGAGTCGCCTGTAGAGACGTTTCGGTCCCCAGAGGCACGCTGAAATACAGTGCCTCCCATGTACGATTGTATAAGTCCTGTATTCGAATAACGAAGCCCAAAACCACCGGTCCCGATTGTACTGGCAACCCCCATGACATCATTCCAATCAGAGTGTAAAGCATTCACCCGAACCGATACAATCATCGCAAAACCGCTGTTGCCCGAGGCCGCTCCGGTGAAATCAAGTAAGGCATCGGTTTTCGCCGCATCCAGTAGTTGGAGACTGTTAAGGGTTGTGCCCAAATCCAGACCGCTGACGCCCGAAGCAAATGGAGTACTCGCGGGATAGGTGACGTTGCCGGTTTCAGGGGATGCAGGGTTACCCTTACCCGACCCATCCGCCCAAGCCGTCACATTGCCTGATACGTCGGTTGTAATGGAGCTTGGGTCCAGTGCACTTAAATGCTGTAGGAGCGAGGCAGGGAGTGAGGGAGTGGCTGACGAAAGGAGGACGCCCAAACAGATACCTCGTTTAAGGAGTCTTGCAGCTAGGGGGCCAATTGAACGATTTTGGGGCATTAGTAGTATAGTTGTTTATGTGTAGGCTCATCCGCGTGAAGCTAAACTGAATGTTTAGCCGTAAAACGTCAGTAGCTTAGCCATTTTTACTGAACTGAGATCAATATAATTCCATATCGCAATAGCCTATATATTTTGGTTAAGAAATCACAGCAATTGGGAAGGATAACCAGATTAAATGTTAAACGAAATCTACTACTTAAGATATATTATTCAAGTTTTGTCCAATAATAATGACCTCGTTGGCCGTCTATACCCAAGATCTCATCCGTCTCAAGAGAGACGGAAAATAGCCCAGGTAACCATCGGTAGAAGAGTCCATCCGCTATCTCGTGGTTAAGAGTCACCTTAAGGTCACTAAACCAACCTATCGGGTGCATCCCACTCATAACATGTTGTCGAGGGGATTTTTTGGGTATTGACTCCTTTAGTCTCACACCTGAAATTTATCTCCAATCTCTATTAGAGTATTACGAAACGTATACCTCGTTGCCTCCTCATTCCTGGGGCACTTTTTATTAGGTCTGGTAGCACATGAATCTAGAACCACTAATGATCGTACTCATACAGATATCCAAGAGGGTTTTATCTATTTTCACATGAAGCGACTGGCCGTAATCGAACCTGCGGGACGATAAAGAATGGGGCACTCCGACGACTCACCCTCCCCCCGGACTCCATGAAGTCGACAACCTCATCTCGAAAGCCCTACCCTTCCGATCCCCAAGGGCGAAAGCTCCGCTACCCGCGGACTCGTCCTGAATATATACGCCAGTAAATTTGACCGCCCCCTCCAGATCCACTCCCAAACCCTGATCTTTAGGTTCAACATGCTCAGCAAAAGCTTTGTTATAGTCTCGACATTTGTCAGATATTTGTCTGATTAGTGTTTAGTGGCAACTAACATTAGGCGCCCGAGAAATATATGACGTACTTAACTCTATGAAAAACTTTCCTTACCTCTACCTGCTAGGACTCCTTGCTCTCGATAGCATCTCCATCCCTTCACATGCGGCCGAAACGAGACCCAATGTGGTCTTGATTATCTGCGATGATCTCAATGACTACATGTCAGGGATTCAGGAAAGCAACGGACACCCGCAGGCCATCATTCCTCATATGACCCGTTTGGCCGAAAGTGGCGTCGCCTTTCGGCGAGCTTATAGTAATACCCCGGTCTGCGCACCCTCACGTTCGAGTTTCCTTACAGGAATTTACCCCCATACCTCCGGAAATTTGTTCTGGGGAAAATGGTATGAAAACGAGGTATTAAAAAATTCGAACAGTCTGATGGAGCACTTCAAGGCAAATGGATATCAGGTAGTAGGCAGTGGTAAACTTATGCATCATCACCGCCGAAGCGACTGGAGTGAATTTAAATTCCCTGCGGATTATGGGCCTACCGCATTCGACGGGGAAAAGAAAGTTGCACATCCTTCGGTACCGAAACCCTTTTCAGAAATCGGTCCTATCGACGGTTCTTACGGATCGTTTGAGAGTTCCGCCTTTTTGACGGACGGAAACCCGAAAAGTGGTTGGGTGACAGGCGGCTGGGGTAAAAATAAGCTGATGAAATTTGATAGCGCGGGGGGACATGATCCCACCCCGGATGAACGCAATGCGGCTTGGGCGGCGAAGCGGATCCAACAGTTTGCGGAGGACGACTCGGATCAGCCCTTCTTTCTTGCGGTTGGCTTTATTCGTCCCCACACTCCTTGTGTGGCTCCGCAAAAATATTTCGACATGTATCCGTTGGATAAGCTAAGCCTACCCGAAATCAAAGAAGGCGATGCGGAGGACACCCACTACCGGAACCTCTTTGACGAAAACCAAAAAGGATTAAGGTATTTCCGGACATTAGTAGCCTCATATCCAACCTTTGAGATGGGGCTTAAAGCTTTCACCCAAGCCTACCTCGCCTGCGTCACCGCAGTAGATGATTGCGTGGGCCACGTAATAGATGCGATTGATCAGAGCTCTTTGAAGGAAAACACCATCGTGATTGTAACCAGCGATCATGGCTGGCAAATGGGTCAGAAAGACTACCTGTTTAAAAACTCCCCTTGGGAAGAAAGCACCCGAATTCCCATGATCATTCGCGCACCGGGAATCACCAAGCCGGGTACCGTAGCTGAACAACCGGTTTCTCTGATCGATCTGTATCCTACGCTGGTCGACCTCTGCGGACTGAGTACCGAAACCCGCAAAAATGAAAAGGGTGCCGCATTGGATGGTCATAGCATGCGGTCATTATTGGAAAACCCCTCCGCAGAAAGTTGGGAGGGTCCTGAAGGAGCTCTCTCGATGATTTTTGTCGGGGAGTCCAAAGTCAAGCTATCAGCAAAAGCCAAAAAAGATTTGGAAAACCAGCATTGGGCGCTGCGGACCCGGGACTGGCGCTACATCCGCTACAGCGACGGCATTGAAGAACTCTACGATCATCGGCGAGATCCCAAAGAGTGGATCAATTTGGTGGATAATCCCGAATTCGATAGCGTAATAGAGAAGTTCCGGAAGCAGTTGGAGCAACAGATCGGGCCACAAACAAAAAAAGTATCTAAAGTCATCCCTCCAGAAACTCCAGCCAAAAAACAAGCCTACAACTGGTTCGACGACATCGATAATGACGGGAATGGAAAAATCAAAGAAGCGGAATGGCTGAGATGGTCCAAGGCTTCTCAAGGACGCAAAAACAAACCCTATACTGCCGAGACCTTTAAAGGGTATTTTGAGCGAAGGGACCAAGACCAAAGCGGTCAGCTGACCCCAAATGAATTAACCCGATAAGCTCTTTATCATGCAAGGTACCTCCACAAAAACTCCTCTAAATGTAGCCGTTACCTTTCCCCGTTCCCGTCCTTAAATCTAGTAGGAAAAATCCCAGTCCCTTACTCCCCAGCTTTCGCTTATAGCCCTGTCGGTTCCCCCCGTTCTTACCACCTTTATTACAACCCAAAAAATACCTGTGACACCAAAACCTAAACCCCAAACCATTTTATCCAACAGCTCTCACATCCTGCACGGCGGAGATTACAACCCCGACCAATGGCTGGACCACCCAGATATTTTAGAGAGGGATCTCGGATTAATGAAAGCCTCCGGCTGCAATACCTTCTCCATCGGAATATTTTCGTGGACCTCCTACGAATCCGAGGAAGGGATGTATCACTTTGACTGGCTAGACACGATTATGGACCGGATGGCCGCAGAGGGTCATAAGGTCATTCTCGCCACCCCCAGTGGATCAAAACCTGCCTGGCTATCGGCAAAACATCCTGAGATCCGTAAGGTCGGAGCCAATGGAATTCGAGCCCCCCATCTAAGCCGGCACAACCACTGTTGGAGCTCCCCCGTATATCGTAAAAAAGTTCAGGCCATCAATGAACAGCTGGCCAAACGCTATAAAGATCATCCGGCTTTAGCTATGTGGCATATCTCCAACGAATACGGCACACCCTGTTTCTGTGATCTTTGTCTGAAGTCTTTCCATCAGTGGCTGGAAAAGAAATACGGAAATCTTGAGGAACTCAATCGGCGCTGGTATGCTTCTTTCTGGAACCACACCTTCACCGCTTGGGAGCAAATTGATCCACGGGACGATTCGATGGACGCGCTGCGCTGCGACTGGAACCGTTTCCATACCGATCAGGTTATTTCCTTTTATTTAGCAGAACATGCCCCCCTACAGACCCACAGTCCAGACATTCCGAAAACCACCAATCTGATGGGCTTGTTTAATCCCATCAACTACTGGGAACTCAGTAAGCACCTCGATGTCATCGGGAATGATTCGTATCCGGTATTGGATCGGAATGATCCGGAACTTTGGAAGAGAGTATCGGTAATTTCCATGACCCATTCCTTCCTTCGAGTGGCCGCTAAACGTACGGGTCGCCCCTGGTTCCTGATGGAATCTTCCCCTTCCATCATTCAATGGGCTCCGGCCAAATTGAAAGCCCCCGGACAGCACCAGGCCGAAAGCCTACAGGCGATTGCCAATGGAGCGGAAGGCGTGCTTTATTTCCAATGGAGGAAAGGCGCCGGGGGTTATGAAAAATTCCATGGCGCAGTGATAGATCATGAAGGAAGCGAGAACACCCGGGTATTCAAAGAAGTAGCGGCACTGGGAAAACAGCTCTCTCAGATGGGAGAGCTCATGGGCTCCGAGGTGCAAGCAAAGGCCGCGGTGATTTACGACTGGGAATCACGCTGGCAGCTTCAAAACAGTAGCGGGACCCTTAGCCATCGCTGTATTGAGGGAGGAGACTCCGGATATAATCCACAAGCCCATTACCGCGAACTATGGCGGCGATCCATTGCCACAGATGTGATTTCACCCGAACATGATTTCAGTCAATACGCCCTGATCGTTGCCCCGCAACTTTTTATGCTCAAACCGGGAATAGCCAAGAAAATAAAAGCCTATGTAGAATCTGGCGGAGTATTTGTAGGCACCTACTACATTGGCTATGTAAATGAAGACGGACGATGCTTTGAGGGAGGCTTTCCCGGAGACGGATTACGGGAGGTGTTTGGTGTCTGGAATGAGGAGTACGATCTGGTTCCCAAAGGCGAAAGCAAATCTCTACGATTCTCCAGTGGACAAAACGCTACCGGGAAAAAAATCTGCGAACTTCTGCATGCCGAAGGCGCCAGCACTCTCGCACACTACACCAGCGATTTTTATGCAGATACCCCTGCCCTCACCCAAAATACCTTCGGAAAAGGTCAGGCCTTTTATATGGGAACCGAACTTTCAGAGGAAGGCCTCCGCATTCTGTATGATAAGGTAGTGACCCGCTCAGGACTCGCCACCGGCCACGGCCTAGCGGACAAACCCGATCACGTGGACATCTGTGAAAGGAAACAGGCTGAAAGCGGAAGGCAGACTCTATTTATAACCAACTGGTCTCAGGAACCCACTCGTCTACATCTAGGAGACTTGGAGATTTTACCCTTCAATTCACCGAACTCCGTCCGAGGGTACGTGACCCTCCAAGCTTTTGAATGTCTTTGCGGAACTCTTCTATCTCCTGTTACGAAATAAATGATCTAGGTCCTCAGTAAAGAAACCGTAATGTCTCTGCTCAAACACGCCCATCAAAAGCTTTGTTATATCCTCGACTTTGTCAGATATTTGTCTGAAGGTTGTTTAGTGAATTCCTCCACATACATCCCTGGTTTCGTTTCCCCTCTCATGACTAAATTTCTTACGCTTAATCTAGCTCTAGCCTTACCCCAGACTGGGGGCCTATCCGCGTCTGATTCCGTTGCACAAACTTTGTCACGCGATCAGGATGCATTGATTGTCAACTCGGATTTTGAAACAGGTAATTTAAAGGGTTGGCAAGGCTGGCGAACGAAGCGCTCTCAAATCACCACGGATGCATATTCGGGTACATATGCTCTCGAAATGGGTCCAGGACGTGCACGGAGTGCTCAATTGGTAAAGATTCGGCCTAACAGTCGCTACCGTTTGTCATCGCATGTCCGAACGGAATCTGGCGCAGAAGAAGTTCAATTAATTATCAGTAATTATGGAGGAGCTAAGCTTTCGGTTTCCAGTGCACTAACTCAATACAATGAGCTTAGTCTGGAATTTATTTCAGCCTTCACTGCAGATGAAGTGCTCATTATGCTGTCGCATCCCTATGGGGCAGGACGGGGCTATGTGGATTCGGTTCGACTAACCTATTTGGGGGAAGCTCCTCCAATAGAGATTCAATCGTTTATCGAAGAATCTCCGAGAGACGTACTTACCGAGGGCGGTGCGGTTCAAAAAAGCGATGCCGAGATGTCTTGGTTTTTCGATGCAAAATTCGGTATGTTTATCCATTGGGGCGTGTATTCTGCGATGGATGAAGGCCATGAGTGGGTGATGCATAACGAAACGATCCCCCATGATCCGTATAAACTACGCGCTGAAAACCCTACGGAGGGCTTCACGGCACAGCAATATGATCCGGAAGAATGGGCCGCTTTGGCGAAGCAAGCCGGCATGCGCTACATGGTGCTCACCGCTCGGCATCATGATGGTTACGCATTGTTCAATAGCCAGCATCCGAATAGTTGGACCAGCGTCCGACATTTAGGAAGAGATCTTATCCGCGAATATACGGATGCGGTCCGCGCATCCGGATTACATGTTGGCTTATATTACTCTCCTATGAGTTGGCGGTATCCTGGATATTATGATGTGACTGGAGAAAAAGTTGAGGCTAATATTTGGGGGTACGAGACGGCGGCTTGGCACAAAGAGAATGCTCGTGTGATGAAGGAGGAGGTTTACGAACAGGTTGGTAAATTGTTATCGGAATATAGGCCTATTGATTATATGTTCTGGGACGGTGCTTGGTTAGGGCAAACCGTTGGTCCCGAGCTTGAAGATCGATTCTGGGATAGTGGACTTTACCAAAACCCAATGAATGAATGGCCCGTGGATGAAGCCTATATTGAGCGAGAGCCGGAAAGCAAAAAAGCGCTTGGGATAATGGGATTAGTCCGAAAATTCCAGCCGGATATGCTTGTAAACGAACGCTTTAGTTGGATTGGCGATGTGCATGCCGAGGAGGGCGGTTCTCCGTCAGCGGGTTTGATTCGCACGTCACCCAGAGAGAAGTGCATGTCCTTAATCAAAGGTGGCTGGGGATATGCGCCTAATAAACCCGTTTTTAGTTTCGAAGAAATCGCGATTCATTTATCTGGATGCGCAGTTCGAAACATCAACCTTTTGCTAAATGTGGCACCCGATAGAGAGGGGCGCATTCCAGAAAATCAAGCTGCGGTGCTGAAAAAGCTCGGCCTGTGGTTGGAGCGTACTGGCGAGGCCATCTATGAGACACGCGGAGGACCTTGGCAGCCCTTGTTTGGTGAATATGGGTTTACGTATAGAGACCATCTGATTTTTGCACATGTCTTTTCTGATTATCGCCATGCAGCTCAAAACACATTTACCACTCAATCCATTGGAAATAAACAAGTCTCAGGCGTTAGCGATTTAGCAACGGGCAACCCTTTGCCGTGGAAACGAAATAGGGATAATACGATAACCATTCAACATGTTGATTACACGATAAACCCTGCAGTGACCCTTTTACAAATTACCCTAACAGAGAAGATCTATTAGGATTCGACCCACCGACATAGATCAACAATAACAGCCAGCAAAGCTCAGAACCTATGGATGAACGATTCGTAATCCTCAAGGGTGGACATAATTGAAATCAAGGAAAATACTAGCATGATGACTCGTCGACAAGCCCTACTCGCTCTCGCCTCCTCTGTCACATGGCCCATTCTGGCCAAATCCGGTTCGGGCCAAAAATCGATTAAGAAAGGGTGGTGTGGTGGAGACTCGGATCTTCACAGGCTATTTGAAACTCACTGGTACTACACGTGGGGGCCGAAGAACCGCCCATCGTCGGTCTGTGAATTTGTTCCCATGATCAAAGGCGAAAGGGGGCTCAAACAGGGCCATGCTCTCGAAAAAATGGATGACATTTCCTACCTTCTAGGCTTCAATGAACCGGAGAGAGAGAAACAGGGAAATGTATCTTTGGAAGATGCAGTGGACCTGTGGCCGGAAATCGAGGCCCTCGCAAAGAAACAGAACCTCCGAATCGGTTCACCCGCACCCTCATCCGACAAAGGAGGAATGGAGTGGTTTCATTCCTTTATGGACGAAGCGAAACGTCGTGATCTGAAAGTGGATTTTGTGGCATTTCATTGGTATCGAAGTCGCGATGCGGATAAATTTGAAGATCAAATCAAAGATCTGTACCGGGAGTACAAACTCCCTATTTGGGTAACGGAATTTAATGGATGGAGCGGCTCTGAAAGGGAGAATTATACATTCCTCAAGGAAGCCCTACGTTTCCTCGAAAAGTATTCGAAAGTAGAGCGCTATGCCTACTTCAACCCTAAGCCAGAGAAAAAGCATAGTCTACTGAATGTAGATGGCTCCCTCACCCGGATGGGAGAATTATACCGGGATACCTAATTCTGACACCCAGAGAAGGAATGGTCTAGATCCTCAGCGAGGAAATCCCAAGCAGTGGCTGACCTAAAAAGTAAAAAGAATCAGTTCTCCCAAGAAATTTTAATACCTTACTATCTGGCATTTAGAGCAAATAAGTTGACGTGGGTAAGAAAAATATGAAAGGAATAATAAAATGAACTATCTATGTATAGCTACTCTACTCTCACTACTGTCCGCGTCATCCCTCAATGCAGAAGGAGTGGAGAAACATCTTTTCATCCTCTCCGGGCAATCGAACATGGCAGGACTTAATCCAAATCGGTCTTTCACGCCGACGGTGGAAACTGCATTTGGGAAAGAGAACGTAATCGTGGTCAAGGATGCGAGAGGTGGTATGCCGATTCGGCGTTGGTACAAAGAGTGGAAGCCAGCGAAGGGGGATCAACCCAAAGGAAATGGCGACCTCTATGATCGTCTTATGAGCAAGGTAACTACAGCCATCAAAGGTAAAAAAATCCAGACGGTGACCTTGGTCTGGATGCAAGGTGAGCGCGATGCCAAAGAGAAACATGGAACGGTTTACTCCGAGAGTCTGAAAGGGTTGGTTAAGCAACTTGCCGATGATCTGAACCGTGAGGATATACATGTCGTCATCGGCCGAATTAACGATTTTTCCATGAATAACAAATCACATCCGCACTGGACGAACGTGCGGGAGGCTCAAGTTGAAGTCGCTGAATCTCTTCCCAAGGGAGCCTGGGTTGACACGGATGATCTAAACGGTCCGACAAATGACATACATGCCACAAGGGAAGGCTACAAACTACTTGGAGAACGTTTTGCTAAACAAGCAATTGATCTGATTACGAATTAGCCCAGCAACGCAATGGACAGTGAAAAGAAGTAGCCGCTTGGGATCGGTTAGCCGCTTCAGTCGAAAGCAGAACGCCCGAAAAGAGGGGGAGACCGGCCGCTAGAGCTTTTTTTAGAAAGGGGGTAACCACAGAAAGCACAAAAGGTCACAAAATTTAGATGTACCTGCCTGGCTGATTGATTCAATCCACCCCATCCTATTGGGGGTTTAACATCGGGCCGAAGGTCCGCGAAGATCACCAACGGTTCTGGGTTTAGATACCGATTGCGATCCCGACCTGCACCCATTGTGCGATGCGCCCGCCAGCATCACAAAATCTAGGGGCTGGTTGACTCAAGCAGCCAAGTAGATGTATAACTAGTCTAAAAGCTCTAGCCATCTGGGATTTTGTGATTTCTCAATCACACCGGATATAGGTTTTCTTAAACGGCTCTAATTTGTGATCAACTGTACCTCGATCACAAAAAAACCCAGATCTTCTTCCATAACGGGTATCGATAGCACGACTTTTTGTCCTACCTCTCCAGGCGCAGTTATGTCGGAAAACACCTGTACTACCGGCCAAGAACTGCGGTTCGAAAGGTCACTCCCCTGTCGAATCCGCCACTGCAGTTCACCTTCACCTTGACGCCATGGGAACGATAATCTTATCTCGGAAGCCTCTTCTCTTCGGATATCAAACGGCGAAGATTCCGCTACCTGCGGATTCGTCCCGAATGCAAACTCCAGTAAATTTGGAATGTTATCTCCTTCCGGATCCGCTCCCACCCCTTGATCCTCTTTCGCAAACGATACTAACTCTTCCTGCGCCCAGCGCGCATAGTGCGTCTGTGCTATCAGTGGCTTGATAAACCGCCACTGCGTTTCCTGATTGTTGGTTCCGGCGGCAGCCATAATCACTTCACCCAGCGTATTGATCCGTAAACGTTGGTTCGTGAGATTATGCACAATAAAATAACGACCCTTTTGCTCCGGCTCAATTCTCCACTCCGTGGTCCCCGCGGTCAACCCCAGATTCCCTAAGCCCAAGGGACCATCGCTCCAATAGCGCAACGGACGCCCGTCCCGGCTAGAAAAGATCCGAAACGTATCCGTAGTATCCCCTGGCATCAAAAACCACTGACTCTCAATTGCCGGCCCTTCCGGTTCCGTAGTGCCCAAAGAATCGTCGCTGTTCGAAATCAACCGCGAGTAACTCCCATGATGATGCAGATGATACGCCTGCTCTGTCTGCACGGAGGTCTCCCCATCCCAAGTCGCATACAACTCCCCAAACGCGGTGAGCGTCCCATCCGCGCGCAGCGAATTCGATCGGGGTGCCTCCTCCGGATCGGGACCAGTATTATTGGGGGTGACGGTGGTTGCTTCCGTAAAGATAAACAGGGAGTAACGCTTCAACCAGGGGAGCGACTCCGCCCGCCAGAGAAATTCTGCTAAAAAATTGAAGTTGTCCGCCTTGGTCCATTGGGTATCTCCCTCCCAGCGCACCACCGAGAATTCCGTCAGCCAAATCGGCCGCCCCCAGATAGTATACGCCTGCTGCAAATGAGCAATCAGATTGTCCGCACTCGGCCCTGCGTACCAATGGATGGAGGTGGCATCCACCTGATAGCCCGCCGCATCGGCCTGAGTATAAAAATCGGCTAACCAGCCATTATATGTACTGGCCGGCCCCGGAGAAACCAGCGGCCTATCCATCGCCATTAACCGCGGCCAACGACTAATCGCCTCCGCCACACTCATATTAGCCTGATTTGATTTGTCGGGTTCATTGAAGCCCATCAGATGAACAGGATTCCCCGTAGATTGCAGATCGGAGTAAATCAAATCTAACGGATCCCGATTGGATCCATGCACCCAATTATAGTTTCCCCACTGCATAGGGTTGAAGCTGTGGTCAAAGGCTAGAAAAGGAAATTCATCTGAGGTTTGTCGACCCCAGGTGTAACTCCAAGCACTGGGAAAAAACTGATTTAAGTCCTCATTCACCGCCTGTGTAGCCGCCAAGCCCTTCTTGGGATGGTGAATCGGGGCGTTACGCCTCCAAAGTTGCAAGGTGTTTTCCGGATCCACCGCCCTCACCACTATCTCGGCGCCATAGGTCTCCGCATCGCCCGCCGCTTGCAAGGCATGTCCCGAATACACATTAATGAATCGAAAATCCAGCTCGTTCTCGTAAACTAACATCCAATCTTGATGAGGCAAGCCACTGTAAGGCTCCACGACTAACTCCACATCCTCCGCAGTCGAAATTTCTCCCAGTGCCAGACAACGTCCATTGGAGGGATGTAGCAGTCGAAACGATCCGTCACGATGATTCAACAACACCCGCCATTGAATAGCCTCTAACCCGTCAATCGCCCCATTACCAAAAATCACCTGCCCATTTACCAGCGCCAGTCTTAAATCAACTCCCTGATTTACAAACCGCCAAGTTGAATCCGAGAACTCTTCCCAGCTCGTTTCCGGCGGCGAAAGAACCTGCACATCCGTCCCCAATGGAAAGCCACCCGTACGCGGTGGAAACAGGGCCACTTCCCGCACCCGACCAAACGAACCATCCGTTACCACTAAGCGAATCAGGGTACTCTGTAACGTTTCCGTAAATACCATCTCCCGCTGCAACTGCGTATTTCCGGTAACCGTTGCTCCCGGGATGGCCAGCCATTGCCCCCCATCCCAATAGTCCAACCGAAACGACGAGAGCGGATTGCTGCTCAGTCCTTGCCCGGTATATACATGCGCACTTCCTATGGCCTCAGCTGAGAGCAAATCAATCTCCAGACTCTGCTCCGTGCCCCCCCCTTCGCACCACCAGCTTGATGCGTCATCCACATATCCATCCACCGCTAAGAATGCAAATTTATCAACTTTCTGCGTCGATGCCAGCGTCGGGCGCTGATGCGCTAGGTTCATCCGTACTTCCGTCCCCAGCGGCATCGATTGCTCCAGCCCATTCACCCGTTGCGGCGGAAATAAAGCCAGCTCTCGGAGCACCCGCACCCCCGAATTTTCAATCAACAGTCGTATCCGATCTACGGTAACCGTCTGATCAAAGATCACTTCCCGCTCCGCATCCGTATTCTGCTCAATCACGGACCCCGGAATATCCACCCACCCCATCCCGTCATGCCTTTGTAATCGAAAATCCACCAATCCATCCCCCGCTGACAAGCCACTCCCTCCATACACATGCGCACTTCCTAGCGGTACTGGTCGCGGAAACACCACCTCTACCCAATGAGGCCCCGCTGTATCAGCCGACTGCCAGGCATGATACAGCATGGCCCGACCATCCACCGCGAAGCTCGGATCGTAGGTTGAACTCTGCGAACTGGCACTGACCAGCTGAAATGCAGCGAAATTGGTCCGCTCCGCCTGTGTTTTAGATACCAACAGACAAAGACCCGCGAATCCCGCAAACCAACATAGCCGCAAGCTGTGTATACCTGAGTATCCCCTACTCATTTCTCAGCGCCCCACAGGGATGATCATCTCTTCGGGAATGGGGTAAGTCATCAGCGTTACATGCCCATCCAAAAAAACCGCTGGAGTCGCCTGACCGTTGCCATAAAAATAGAAGATCGGTTGACGGCCATTCGGGTCCTGCAAGAGAGCTTCATTTCCCACATGATTTACTTTTAATTGATAGCCCCCGCTGACCGCATAAATCGTCGTGGACGGGCTACTGAACTCCGTCAAGCTCCGCAAATTCCGCGCCCTCATCTCGGAAGCACCCCATTCATCTAGCCCCTGCGCGAAACGGCCGGTCCGAGTATTAAAAATTGCATTGATCGACCAGGTGTAGGGATATTCACCATAGGTTACCATTCCTTTCGGTACCATCGGATCCACAACCTGTTTGAGAGCAAGTACCATATCCTTCTCACTTGGATTCCGGCTACCATTGGTCAAATAAGAGGTAAAGTTCTCAAACAAAAACAATGTATCATTCCAACTATCGCCCTGCCCCAAAAGTTTACCCTTATGATCAACCGCGTACAACATGTTCACCGCACCGATCTGCTTGGCATTGCTTAACGCCTTGATTGACATAGCCTTGCGTCTCGCCCGCATCGTCCCGGTGGCAGTTAAAGATACGAGGATCGCAATGATCGCAATCACCACCAGCATTTCAATCAAAGTAAATGCCACGCTTTTAGCGCGCTTGGCTTGGGATAAATTCTTCATTAGTGGTCTCCTAGGTTAAAACAGTCTGCCTCGTATCCATAAAAAATCCAGAGGCACCTCCATAAAAACGTATGAAGTGAGTTTGGTTATTATGTATTTTGTCTGATAAGTGTCTGATAAGTGTCTGATTGTCAACTTCTTTTTATTTTTTCCATCTTTCACTTGTCATTTCAGGCTTTTTTTATAAATAGATTTGAGATTAACCTTATTATGACTTCAATTGTAAACATAGAACGCCCACTTCAAATTCATCCGCAAACAAACCGACACGACGCGGCCGCGGATCAAATCAAACATTTTATTCAGGCCAACCGCATGCAACCAGGTGATCGCATGCCAACCGTCCGAAAAATGTCCGATAGTTTTAACTTAACCCGAGATGCGGTGTGGCGGGCATTACGTACGCTGCAATCCGAGGGGTGGATCGACCTCCAGCCGAACAAACGCTACACCCTCTCCGAAAACCTCTACAAATCTATCCTCCGCTCTATCAGTGTGCGCGCCGTCTTCTCCGGCAATGGCTATATCCATTTTTCTGGCTTTCGCCGACTTGCGGACGCCTTGACCAAGGAGTGTCTATATCACAACATCGATTTAAAGATTGATCTCTTACCTCCCGGTAAAAAACCGCCAAAAAGCCTATGGAAAAACTGCGAGGTCCTGCTCATTGATAGCGACAGCTCCGGCCCCATGCTGGAGGCCTTCGACGAATTCTCCCTCCCCGCCATCGGCCTCGACGCCAACTACAGTGACCGTTACTGGTCTAACATCGTTACCGATCACCACCTCGGCGGACGCATCGCCGCCGAAGCCATGCTCAAACAACGTGAACAAAATGTCGTTGTCCTCTACTACAAAGGATCAGAAAGCAATCCCCGCGTCGGCCCCCGTATCGAAGGCTTCCGTCAGGCTTGGCTGGAGAGCGGTCGATCGGAGACCTACCTCACTCTGGTTCCTATCCCCTGGAGCCGCAGCAGCTTTGAGGTCGCCCTAAACGTACAGTCCTACCTCAAGAAAAATCCCGCACACGGAAATTACTTTATTACCGACGGGCGGCTGGCCACCAATTTTCTGGAAGTTCTCGCCTACCAGAAAGTCAATGTCCCTCGTGATGTCCGCGTCATCGGCTACGACGGCGCCCAACGCGGTGAACTCACCGACCCTCCCATGACCACCATCCACCAGGACATGGACCGCCTCGCCAAGTCCGCGGTACAATGCATAAGCCACATCGTTTCCGGAGAGGAAGCCCCGCACACCCTGAACCGTGTTTCTCCGCTATTAGCCCTAAGAGGATCGTTCTAAGTAGATTACTGGAAATCCTCCAGCGGGCGTATCTTGGGGTTCCTCCACTCCTTCATGTCCAATCCCGGAAAAGCGGGTGGGATCAATTCCTGGTTCCAATTTTCGTACTCTTTCTTCATCCGATCGAAGCGATATGTATTCCAGTCCGACACATTTTTTGATTCGGAAATATCTTTCTGCAAGTTAAAAAGTCGTGGCACCTTCAGCTTTTGGGGTTGGACAAGCTTAAAGATTCCCTCGCGCATGGCGAACACGTTTTTATCAAACATCCGCAAGTAAATCCGTTCGTGAGGCACGCCTTCTTTTTCTCCCGTCAAGAAGGGTATCAAATTTACCCCATCCCGGACCCGAGATGGATTCTCCGGTAGATCAAGAATTCCGGCCACCGTACCAAAAATATCTAACAAGGATACCGGCTCCGAATACCGTAGCCCGGCCGGAACAACTCCAGGCCATCGCATAGCGAACGGCACCCTAAACCCGCCTTCCCAAGGGTCACTTTTACCCCCGCGAAGCGGGGCATTGCTGGAGCCATTGGTCCGAAAGGGCCCCCCGTTATCCGAACAGAAAAAAATCAGAGTATCTTCGGTCAACTCTAGTTCGTCCAAGAGGTCAAACAGTTTTCCTATTCCTTGATCAACGACACTCACCATTGCCGCATAAACCTGACGTTTTTCATCTTCAATATGGGAAAACTTAGCCATTTCTTCGGCTGGAGCCTGTAGCGGGGCGTGGGGGGCATTGTAGGACAGAAAGAGGAAAAAGGGTTTTTCCTGGTGTTTACTGACGAAAGTCAACGCTTCCCGAGTGAATTCATAGGTCAAATAGTCTTGGGTGCGCACCGGCTCAAACCCTCTATGGATCCATGTCAGATAACTCTCCGGCTCATTGCGGGCCTGCTGTTCCTTTGGGATATACAATTCTTCCGGGAAGTAACGATGACCTCCTCCCAGATGCCCGTAGAATTCATCAAACCCACGTGAGAGGGGATGAACGTCTTTGTGCGATCCTAAATGCCATTTACCGATAACACCGGAGGTGTAGCCCAGCGGGCGCAGCGCCTCGGCCAAGGTTTGTTCCTCGCGGGGCAGGCCTACATCGGGGTTGGCAGGTCGCCAAGCCGGATTGCGTTCGAAGCCGAAGCGTTGCGGATATCTACCCGTAATAAAGCCCGCACGGCTGGGTCCGCAAACCGAGTAAGTTGCATAGCCATCGGTGAACACCACGCCCTCCTCCGCAATGCGATCCATATTCGGCGTAGGAATGTCGGTGCCACCATTGAATCCCACATCTGCATAGCCCTGATCATCCGTCATGATCACCACAATATTGGGCGGACGATCCGCAAACCCTATGAAAAATCGCGATAGCGTGACTAGCAGTAAACAGGCAAAAGACATTCTGAATCTATTCATAGGGAACTCTCAGGGGTAAACATAAATTAGGGGGCACCCAACCGAAGCGGCGGTGCCTGTTGACGATAAGGATACATGGCATCGGAAACCGACTGAAACGCCTCAAGTAGCGTCGGCAACGGACGATCCACCACACTCACTAGCCCCACCCCAAAATTTTCCCCATCCGAGCGACCCGTAACAATCTGATTCGACCACATAAACCAATGCGCTCCGACTAGATTCGGATGCTTCAACGCCTCTGACAGGTACACCTGCAGCAAATCCGCCTGATTACGCGCATCCGCCGCCCAGGTCAGTCCCACCCCCCAATTTCCATAGTCTCGCACCCCGAAATGAAATTCGGACACCATAAACGGACGGTCCGCATCCGTTTCCATTTTAAAACCTGCCACTCGATGCCGATAGACATTCGCACTCATCACATCGCAATAGCGCGACGCCGCCCGGGTGACCGAAGGATTCAACACATGAAAGCGGCATCCTAAATACAACTGATTGGGAAAATGTGTGTCCATCGCCTCCCGACACAGCGAAAAATATCGATCCGCAAAGGCTTCCAGAAAAGCCTGTAAATCCTCATCATACTGTTTACGTCCCTTCGGACCCGCCCCCGGCTTCATACTCCAGAAGGTATCATACTCGGTATGCCAGGCTTTATTTAATCCGGTCACATTCCCGTATTTTTTACGCAAAAAACTCATCAACGCCTGCCTCGCAGGAGTAGCGCCAGGACTCTTGATGATCTCCTTCACCAGATCCGTCTCCGCCCCCCAGTGTAGTTCGTTGTGGATAAACACCCCCAACAGCCATGGGCTCTGCGCATGCTCCGCAGCAAAATTCGCCAAACGTTCATTCAGGGCCTGCTTGAAAACGGCACCGTAGGGGTCCGGGATCTTACTGATCCCCCCCAATCTCTGCAAACGGGTGTGTACCATTAAGGTGTAAGGCACCCGGCGTGTTGCCGCCATCTCCGGAATCGACCACGCACCCACCGTGTTCAGTCCCCACTCCTGCATTCGACCCACCGTCACCCCCACATGCGCTTCCTTCCAACCCTCCTCCCCGTATTTTCGCTTTAGATTTTCCTCATAATATCGGATGGTTTTGCGCCCTCGATCTTCGACCGGGAATAATTCCTCCCGGCCCTTAATGAGAGTCTCCACCGAATTACCCGTCGTATTTACCCCTAAGGACCAAAACAACTTTCCCTCCGGATCCACAAACCACCAGCGCCCTTTCACCTTCTCCACCCGAAAAAATCCCGTAGCCTCCAACGTCGGCCCATTCGCCCAACCTCCAAATCGGGTCAAACCTTCCCCTGGCTTTGCGAAACGTTCCGCCTTCGCCAAATCCTTCACCGCATCCTCCCTCAGCTCGGCCTCCAACTTCAGTTTCCCGGACCATTCCTGACTTCGCAACTGACCAAAGCGATCCACCAAGGGAAAATCCAATGAATCTAATTTCGCGGGATCTACCGAATAACTTTCCACACCAAAGGGTTCTGTGACCGTAATCGTCGATCCTTTTTTCGCATTCTGCCAGTTCAGTTGCACGCGAACCCGCTTGACCGACGACACATCCATCGAGCGCCAATGTCGCTGATATCCCCAAGGAAAACTATACAAATTCCCCAGACGTTTTACATAGGGATGATCCGCCGGTAAGGGCTCACGTGTCATCAGCACCTGCAGGTCCAACTGCTCGCCAGCCCGCACCAAAAACCGCCCATCTGTTCCATAACGCCAGCCGAAATCCAAATCACTTACCCCTGACATCCACACATCCAGCTCTGCCGAACTCTTGTTATCTATCCTCACCGCCACATCGCGAAACCGGGACACATCCAACCCCCTTGTATAATCAAATCTCACCGTGGCCCGCCCCGTCTTCTCCTTCAACTCCAATTGGATTTCCCCTTTTCTGTTTCCCAGCAACGATGCCGCTCCAGTTACGGTAACTTCTGCCGCCTGCAGCAGCCCACTCAGAATCAAAGCCCCCAATCCGCCCTGCCACAAGGGGTTCAGCCATCGAAATTGTCCCTGCGTGATCGCTTCCATACCCGACTCCTTTAAAAGATAGTTATCCATATCTTGACTTTGTTACTCCTATATCAGACAAATTTCAAACATATTTAGGTGTCCTTTTCGTCCTTCCCCTATATCACCCAAGTCCTAGCTACCTCTATGAACAAAAAAAGGCCTTCTTTTCGCTGCCTGCACCGTCGAGCATACTCCACCCTTATTCTCCTTAGTCCCCTCTTGTTTTCCTCCTCCCCTTTAGCCGCTATGAACAAGCCAGCCTCCCTCGCTCCCAAACCCAATATTGTTTTAATCTATGCCGACGATCTAGGATTCGGCGATCTCGGTTGCTACGGTGCCAGCGGCATACCCACCCCGAATCTGGACAGCTTGGCCGACGAGGGCGTTCGCTTTACGCAGTTCTACGCCACTGCCGCCACCTGCACCCCATCCCGCTACAGCATCCTCACAGGTAACTACCCTTGGCGCAATCCCCGGGCCCGCATCCTCAGCGGCAACGCCCCTATGATTATAGCCCCCGACGAGCTGACCCTCCCCGCCGCCCTCAAACGCGTCGGGTATTCCAGCGCGGTCGTTGGCAAATGGCACATAGGCCTCGGGGACGGCGACATCGATTGGAATGCGGAAATTCGCCCAAGCCCTGTCGATGTCGGTTTCGACGAATCCTTTATCATGGCCGCCACCAATGACCGTGTTCCTTGTGTCTACGTCAAAGACCGCCACGTCTACAACCTCGATCCTAACGATCCCCTCGATGTCGTTTACAGCAAAAAAAATCCTTTCCCCGAGTTGCCCACCGGACGCAGTCATCCCGAAGCCCTATCTATGTCCCACAGCGATCAACAGCACTTCGACACCATCATTAATGGCGTGCCCCGCATCGGTTTTAGTCGCGGTGGTGCCTCCGCCACTTGGGACGACACCACCATGACCGAGGTCTTTCTGGAACGCGCCAAAGACTTTATCTCCCGTCAACAAAACGATGATAACCCCTTTTTCCTCTACCTGGCCATGCATCAACCGCACGTGCCCCGTATTCCCTCCCCCCGCTTTGCCGGCGCCTCTGACAAAGGCCCTCGCGGCGATGTCATTATGGAACTCGACTGGATGGTCGGTCAGGTCGTCGACCACCTCCGCGACCTCGGACTCGATCAAAACACCCTCGTGATTTTTTCTAGTGACAACGGTCCGATCCTCGACGATGGGTATCAGGATCAGTCCGTGGAACGCAATGGTGACCATCAGCCGACCGGCCCACTGCGCGGAGGCAAATATAGTCTCTTTGATGGAGGTACTCGCGTGCCTACGATCCTCTGGGGACCAGGATTTGCTCAGCCTGGGGAGTCCGATGCGCTCCTGAGTCAGGTGGATCTCCTCAGTAGCCTCAGCCATCTCGCCGGCGTCAATCTCGACCCCTCCGAAACCGCCGACAGTCAATCCCACCCCCAGGCCCTCTTGGGCCACACCTCGCAGGCCCGCAAAAACCTCGTGACCGAAGGCTTTGGTGCCAAGACCCTCATCCGTCAGGGCGACTGGGTCTTCATCCCCTCCTATCCAGGACCCCGGTTATTTGGAAATAAAGGCATCGAAACGGGAAACGCTAGCGAACCGCAACTGTATCAAATGTCAGAAGATATCGGTCAACGCGAAAACTTGGCCGACCGCCACCCCGAAAAAGTTGCCGAACTCCAAGCCTTGCTCCACTCTATCCAAGAGCAAGAAACACCCAAATCAAACGAGTAGTAAAAAGAACCTACTTGGCGGGTTGACTGAATCCACCCCCTCTATATCGGGGTTAAAAAATTGTGCCGACGATCCACGGAGATCCCATCCCGAATTGATTATCTACCGTAGGGTTCATCGGGACGTAGGCGTAAATCAACCGTTCCCTTTAGGTCCCACCTTCTACAAGTCATCGATAACAACTGGGATGCGCCTATCCGCATCTGCATTGCCTCTCCTTTAACCCACAAAAGGCGATAAAGCCCCTTGGGGGTTATCGCCTTTCGATAGCCGCTCTTCTCCTGAGCCAACCCGCACTACCTCACTTTTTGCGGTGCCGCAATGCCATCAATACCCCTAAAAATCCTCCAAAGAGTAAGAGGGGGGTAGATGGCTCTGGAATGGTGCTTACCGTAATATTGTCCATACGGGCAAAGTCGCCAGAGCCTCCACCATTTACACCGTACGCTTGAATGAAAAGTGTACGGCCTACAGCCCCGGTTAGATCACTAATGCTTCCCGTTACACTCTCCCATGTAACGGGTGTGGTAACTTTATCGGATACCCATTCCCGCCACAATTCAGAACCCGCGAGAGTATCACCACTATACGCAACGAGAGCCACTCTCACCTGATCGTTAGCTTCCCATCCACTTGCATCGCGCCAGTCAAATCCAACAGCAAAGATGTCGCCAGTCTGAATGGTATAGCCCGTTTTTGCTGAATGGAGAGTACCACCAGAAAGATTATTATCGCTTAGAACAGCGTTGTAGATGCTGCCAGCCAGATTAAGGCCGGTGCTAGCTGCAGTTGCAGTCTGATTACCCGTCCCGCCATTCCACCAAGAAGGCTGCTCGTTAAAGGTAGTTCCGGTTCCTGACTCAAAGTTCCCGTTCAGGGTTGTGCTATCCATAATAATACTTGCCTGAACCGCGGCTACTGCAACCAGCGCGATGGCCAGTACTATACTTAATTTTTTCATCACAATTCCTGGGTGGAGTTTTAACCAAAAGAGACAGATTCACTGTCAGAGCTCTAGCTACAATTTATAGGCTACTATCCAAAGACATCCTTCGTCAATAACTTATTTGATTTTTGTCTGATGGTAAATTATATTCAAACAACCCCTCGGTTATATTCGAGACGCTGTACTGAATGGGTACCCAAGGTTGGATTCGAACCCACACTCCCTTGCGGAGACCGGAGACTTTTGCCCAAGCGGCTTGATTCGTGAATACTTGCGACCCAACGCAGCCCAAAACACGTATCACACAAAAAGGCGACGCCCACCCTTAAGTGAATATCGCCTAGTGTTAACCGCTCCTCCACCGAGGAGCCGAGAGCTGTACTACATTACTTTTTACGACGCCGTAGTAGCCCAAAAAAACCTAAAGCGCCTCCAACTAATAAGAAGGTAGATGGCTCCGGGATCGACGTGACCGAAATATTGTCAACACGGGCGAAATCACCTTCAGTTCCAAATTCACCCGTTATGCCGTAAACTTGGATGTAGAGCAAACCACCATTAGCGGCTGCAAAGCTACCCACAGTTGGGGAAGTTCCGCTTTCACTCTCCCAAATTGCGGTCGAAGATCTAGTGTCGGAAAGAGCATAAGACCATGCGATTGTAGAGTTAAATGCGCCTTCAAAGGATACGAGTCGGACGACCGCCAGATCGCCATTCTGCCAACCGCCGGCATCACGCCAGTCGAACGACAGGTTAAAAGAGTCACCTTCCATAATTTGATAGCTAGTGGCAACCGTGTGCACTCTAATTCCGTCGAGGCCGTTATCGTCGATCGTCGCATTCCAAGCACCCGTGTCGATGACGCCTGTGGAACCTAAATTTTCCTGTACGGCGATTGTTTCGAAGTCGAATCCCGTGCCTTCGTTGACCCAATCGTCAACCGTATTGAAATTTCGAGAGGTGGAGCCCGTTCCATCTTCAAAATCTCCATTAAGGGTAACCGCGTCCATGATGACGGTGGCGGCATAAACGGCAGATACCTGCGCGAGAAGCAAAATACTGAATATATAGACTAACTTTTTCATTATAATTCCTGGGTGGAGATTTTAACTAAAAGAGACAGATCCACTAACCGATCTCCAGATATGATTTACATCCTATAGGCAAACGCCATCCTGGGTCAAGTTTTTATTTGATTTTTGTCTGATATTCAAATCTGATTATATCTCTATCCCCCCAACATCTTAGCTAATCCGTCTTCGCCCTGCGTTCTACGCCGAAACAAAAGCCCGGGTAAAAAGATTATCCGTGCCATTTTGATAACGAACCCCTTCCTTCCCCAGAGGATCAATATTCGGCGTATAGTCCGTCAGATTATCGGGCAGGATTTACCGCGTCGCTGAACTACGTTTAGTTAGCTGTTCCACTATGCATTGAGACACGGCATCCCCAATCCGTTCATACCCCATTTTCGTGTAGTGAACATCCCCGGGACAACTAAACATCTCAAGAGGAAACGCTTGGGTAATCTCATAGAGGTTATCGGTATGTATCCCGCGCGCGGTCATGATCTCGCTGGCCAGCGCATTGTAGCGTAGCTCATCGCCTTGGTGACGCCCAGCCTCGCCGCTAGGAATGGTTGTCGTCGATGCCCATACAAGTCGCTTAGTCTTTGGTTGCATTATCCGCACGAGCTTTTCGAGGTTCGCTTTGTAGTCAGCAGGTTGAACAGAAATTCTTCCCGCAACTTTATCGCGATTCCCGTAAACGGTGGACAGGGCATGGCGATAGCAGAGGTCATGAAGCCCCCAGTTGAAATGAATCAAATCCCAGGTTTGGGTACCCAACCATGAATGAATATTGATCAGGCCATTTTTTGTGTCTCCGCAGTTTTCATCTGGTCGACGTATATTGCAGCGTCCGGACAGTGTTTTGCGAACCGAGGCTGTATACCCTATCGAGATGGAATCTCCGATAAGCAATATATTCGGTAATCCCTCTCGGGCATGCCCGCTATCTTTCCCTGTCTCATCTTGTTTAGGCGTATAAAAAGTCATGTGTAATCTCCGTGGCTAACACCGCCATCATGGTCCGGGCTCTGTTCCGTATGGAACTATATTTTCGTCAAACACGATCGCAACTTCTGGTTCCTATCCGTCTAGCCGATTTTTGCCCGACTCGTATGTCTTAGGTATCGTAATGACCAATCCTCGAGTCGACGGACTTCCCGTGTTTAAGCGCCTCCTTCGCGGCCCCCGTGTCAATACGTCCTATCCTGGCAGCAGGGGATTGATTGGTCTTACCCCGAAACTGGGGAAGCCATTCCATTTGTGCCTCAAACATTTCATCCATCAGGTTTCGGATCTCATGCGGAGCCAATACCGCACTAGTTAGCGGGTCGAGCATACAGGCTTGTATGGCTGCCTCAAAATTACCATGAAGACCGGCCTTTACAGCTAGTTCTTGAAATCCAATATTGCTACGGCAGAGGGACGCACATAATTCAGGTAGCGGGTCGAGGTCTGAACCATGCAGACCATTTTGATCGGCAGACACTGGTACTTCGACGCAACAGTCAGGAGGTAGGTTGGGAATAAAACCTTTGTTTAGCACATTTCCAGCGAAGGTGAATGGCACTCCGGTGACCACTGCGTTCATGATATCAGCGGCATATTCAACAGACTTCTTGTCACCGTTGAATGGAATTTTTTCTTTACCGTTGGCCCAATTCTCCATTCGGTTATTGTATCCTTGCAAACCATCGAGACACATCTTGAGGTATGCCCCGGTTTCTCCAGAGAAACCGGGACCGCCGAACAGAGCCTGCAAATCCTTTCGCTTTCGGAAATAGGGCAGATACTCACTTAGGTGGCCGGAGCTCTCCGTCATGAAAAACCCAGCGGCTTTCATCATCTCAAATCGGTATTCCTCTCCCTTGACAGGACCTTCTTGTTCGAGTCTCTGCCACATGCCCGGATAGAGGTCTTCCCCATGGTGATCGAATTTCAGAAACCATGCCATGTGGTTGATACCCGCAGTGATCACATCAACATCACTAACCGCAATATCAAGCCATCGACAAAGCATCGCGATCGTATGCTGGACCCCATGGCAGAGCCCAACGGACTGAATGTGTGGGTAGGCCTTTTGTATTGCCCATGAGCATATAGCCATGGGATTAGCGTAGTTCATAAAGATGACATTTGGGCAGACCTTCTCCATGACGCGAAGTATTTCTACGAAGGCCGGAATATGACGTAAGCCTCGAAACAGGCCCCCCGGATTCATTGTATCTCCAACGCACTGGTCAACACCGTATTTTAAGGGAATTTCAATATCCAGCTTATAGGGTTCGAGCCCCCCAACCTGAATCATCGATATAGCGAAATCCGCACCAGTCAGTGCCTGAGTCAAATCGGTCGTTGCCGAAAACGAACAGGGCAGAGCTTCTTGATCCGCAAGGCGGGTCATAACACGATGAGTCAGCTCCAGGCGGGCGGCATCGACGTCCATCAAAACAATCTCTGCATTGCGCAGTGAATCAAAATGCAGGATATCTCGAACAAGCGTCATGCAAAATCCAGCGCTTCCAGCTCCAATCATAACAATCCGTCTCATAAACATTCCTCTCCTATTCCGAACGACTGGGGGCAGCTGTATCTGAGCGAAGCTCAGACATCTCGCGGAACCCCTCGTTAGGTTTGATTTATTATACGTAGTACATTCAATGATTTAAGTTTCGTCATGACTATAAGTGTTTTTTAGGGGGGCGTATCTGATTACGAACTAATCGTAGTAACCAACTGGAACTTTTACTCTGTCGAAGGTTAAGTTTATTCCCTAGTGTAGATTCGAACATTGTCTATAATGACTCCCTGACTACCCCATAGGGCGATCTCATTGAGGCCTTCGATCCAATCTGAATCTTCGACATCAACACGAACCTTCCCATCGAAGATGAACTGACAACGGGGCGGCACAAACTGGAACACCACATGATGCCACTGCTCTGGTTCTGCTACCGTCAACGCTCCGCCGCGGACGTTGAGCACTTCCATATTGCGGGCTAAGGCACAATTTCCAATGCCCAAACCAGAGAAGTAGTAGCCGTGTCGACGTTCGCGATCGAGCATGAAGCGTGTTTTGCCCTCCTCTCCCAATAACACACCGAAGCCCTGCCGGGGGCTGTCCATGCGCACATCAAACTCTACCCGGACAGGTGCCTCGATCTTCCGAGGCCACGTAATGATACCGGTGCCGCCTAAACTGCGCAAGCCACCTTCATCAATCGTCAAAGCTGTTGGGATGTAATTGGGGCGATTAAAATGCCCGGTCCAATGGGTGCCCACGCGCGTCCGATTAAAGTTGTCGGCGGTTACCAGCTTCCAGTCTACCCCCAGTGCGTGGGGAAATTCATCGCCCGTCGGGATTGCATTCTGCAGCTGGAGAATCGGCGACTCCTTAAGCTCTGTTGTCGAAAGCACCTGCAGGTCCCCCGGCTCGACGGGATCAATCACCGTCAGCGCCAACGGCAACTCCCAGTCACCTGAACCATGACTGGAGATGATGTGGAAGAGGTTCTCGCCGGTAACCAATTCCACGCAGGCGGGTCCCGGACGGCGCAGACTCGAACCGATTCGCTTCCCGTTTACCACACACAGGGTATTGAAATTTGAGCCATAATCGACATTGACCCGTACCGGCTTCGCGGCACGAACAATCGCCACCGCATGCGCCGTAGTGACATCGGTATTCTTGAATACCGAATTAAGATTCACCTTCCCCTTCGCATCGGCATCCACCGGAAGCCATGGACGTTTCCCGTCGAGGGTCTCATAGGAGTGCGTCACATCCAGATTGATTTCCGGAGGGTGTACCGCGGTATCCACCCGTGCTCCACTTGCATTCTTAAACGGTCCTGCAACCAGAAACTGTGTCACTTTCAAGACCTTTGGGGTAGACGGAGTAAGATCAGCCTCGCCATAGGGATCCGTCACATTCTCAAAGCGATTGCCTCGCAGCACCGACCCCTTTGATTTAATTACCATGCCCTTGTCCGCATGTTTCACTAGGTTATTCTCGACCAGTATATTCTCTACTTTGGGGCCCGCATACAGATACGCGTTATTGTGAAGCACATTGCGTCGCATAACTCCCACTCGCGCCAACGGATAGACGGGACGCAGCGACTTCATCCCGCGATCAAAGAAGCCCAAGTAGCTATCCGCCGCCGGTACCATAAACGACCAAGGGCCACGAACAGAGTTCCCCTCGAGAATTTCGTTACCGAGGAATTGAATGAACCAGCTAGGCTCCGGCACGCCCCCTTTTGTCATACCAAAAGCATGTAGTCCGCTGCAGCGTTGTAGCTGGTTGCCAGCCAACACCACATCCACCGCACCGCCGTAGAGCTGAAAAGGATTTCCGTCACGAACCTGGTTATCCAGGAACAACAGATGGCTCCGGAGAAGTCCTATTACCGTGTAGGATGTTTCGTCCGGCAGGATGTCCCATGGACGGTCTAGCGTTACCTTCCGATCGTCGATGGTCTCGACCAGACGCATTTGCCCGGCACCCTTACCGCCGATGATAGAAATGGCTTCTCCCACCCATCGTTCGGGGCTGTCGCGCCAGGCGCCCGGCTTCAGGGTCACGGTGTTCGGGGAGGCCGATATAATCAGATCCTTATAGGTAGCCCGACCACCATCGAAGGTCATGGTTTCGCGATCGCCATCTCCGTAGATCGCTCCGAGTTTATTGCCACGATAGTAGAAGCATCGAGTACCGTTAGAAATGCTACTACTTTCTCTCTCCAGATCGTTGTCCTCGAAAATAGTGAATCGACCACCTATCCACAATCCTTGGTTATTTCCCGATCCAGAGAAACGATTACCGCTGACCTGCATGTAGTCTCCGTGCAGCGATGAGATGCCCTTGGTAGCGGAAAAATCACAGTCGATCATACGAATAAACTCTCCCGAAATACGGAAGCCCGCCCCGCTCTGACTCCGCCGAATACTTTCCTCCCTCGGGATGGTATCCGTATGCAGAAACCGAGTGCGAACCCTACGCAGCAGAATGGACTCGTTCCGCCAAAGATCTCCCTCTTTCGGTAGAATGACATTGATGCCGGTGGCAATATTGCCTGCTGCGAGGAAGATTTCTTCCACCCCAAAATGATGCGTACCGCTGAGCAGCGCTCCCGTGGGATGGTCGCGGTCAGGCCAATAGATCTGACTGAGAGTCATCCCCGCGCCACGCAGCAGCGTATTCGGAGGAAGCGTTAACTCGTCCTCCAACCCAAAACGGCCCCGAGGAACATAAAGAATACCGCCACCGTTTTCGGTCACCACTGCCAAAGCTGCGCGGATCGCGGGGCTGTCGTCCAGCCGGTCATTTGGAATTGCACCATAGTCCACAATATTAACTACCAGCTCGGGCCAAGGCTCTTTGCGAGGCAAAATGGAAATGGATCCCGCAGGATAACCCGCCTCCCCCAACCCGTTGTAAATGAACACCTCATAGGCCCCGGGCGGAACATCCTCCGGCAGAGCGGTGCGCAAGGAGTAGAGATCATAAGACTCCGCAGGGATCCGAATGGTCTCGCCGTCCCCGCGCAGTTCAATCGCCGCTCGATCGCTATAGCCCATACTGCGCCCGAATGCCCGCAACCAACCGGCCGGAGAAGCTGTCTTTCCGCCGTCACCCTGCAACCACCAGACATCCGGAGCGTTCACCTCAAATTCCGCAACCCCAGCGGAGGTCTTGATCTCTGCCGAAAACACCATCTGGGGCCAGTCTTCAGGGTAGACAAACGTCACACAATCTTCGGTCACCTTCAGGGGAACCAAGGTTCGGGTGTCAGGACCCGTCACTTCAACCGAACTAGTGCTATCCCACGGACCACCAAACACCATCACGGCCTCGCCGGGCTCCACAGGCAACGAAGTCCAAATTGCGACTGGAGGTACGGCCTGCACCGACCCCACTAGAAGCGCGGAAAGCGCGGAGATACCTAGAAATTTTTGTAACATCATTTAATAATCCTCATGGGATGGTGGTGGGGATCTCTCGTCCCGATTCATTAAAAGTGGAGGCCACGGGTAGCTTAAAGTTAGCCAGCCCAAGGGGCGTCAAGGAAAACCAGAAATCATGGCGCGCAGGCAACAGGCGTAGGGTATTGGTTCCCGGTCGCAAATCCAGATGTCCATCACTGACCGGATCGCCATTAAGCCAGATCCCTTCCAAGCCGCGGGTCTGGAATTCAATCTTTTCCGAACCGATGCTTTCCAGTTCGGTCCACAACGCAATGCCGGGGCCGGGACATCTACCGCCATCGGGATGGCTCAATATCGCGGGTTCAAACCCGGCCTCCCCGTTCTTTAGTTCTCGTAGCACATGACCCAGCAAATGATCCTCCGGACCATCTGGGGTTTTAAAGGTCTCTTCGGTCAGAAAATAAACTCGCCCGAACTGGCCGTCCGATAAGCGAAAATCAATCTGAACAGCCAAGGAAAGTGGCCCTCCCATTTGACTATACCCTGTAGGTTTCGGAGTGAGAGCCACCTCTCCATTCCAGATTTCGCTTGGCTCCAAATCTCCAAGAGGACTCCACGCCTCACCGGAGGTAAAAGGTAGAGGCAAACGCCAAGTTACCCGAACGTCTCGAAGAGGTTCTACTCCGGTATTCTCCATCTGAAAAGTCAGTTCTTGTTGATCTCCAGACACAGATAGTTCGCCTCTCAACCACGGAAAATCCTCTGCGCCAATCAACGTAGGGATCCCTTCCTCCGCTGGCCAAGGTGCCGTAAACCGCCAGCCACCAGACGGAAGCGGGATTAACTCCACAGGATGGTCTCCAACTTTCACCACCGGAGTGGCTTGTCCCGGATGCCCGTCTAAACGGAGTTCTAAAGGCGTTTCAGCTCCCGCCAAAGCAGGGCCGGGGCGAAGCAGTGAAAAAGCCCCTGTCCCGACCGAGGACAAGCGTGCACGGGAGAACTGAATTCGATAGGCCGCATATTCGTCCTGGCGACAATACCAAGAATCCTCGAGCTTGGCGTGAGTCTCCAGTTGTTTTCCCAGAAGGTCCCAAGTTTTTTTTCTTGCGTGGGTATTGGAATGGTAAGCCCAGCTGATATTCGGCTCAAAAGCTCGGATCTCGGAATCCGTATACAGTTGCTGAAAAGCGTCGGCCACCGGAGCCCCGTCAGTGGGCAGAATATTTGCACCGGATATTTCCTGAGCCGCCTTATACCGCTTTACAGGAACATGATGATAACCAACACGCAGTAACATTTGGTACAATCGTTCTTTGGCATCGGGATCAAAGAAACTTGCCTGCGAATTACTAGGATAAGCAAAACAGGTTACTGGGCGGTCTAAACGGCATTCCAAATCAATCCTTGAACGTAACATTTCACGCCAGGTCTGGGCTGGGGACATACAGGACAGACGGCTATGCGTGATCGAGTGGGACTGCACGGTGTGGCCGCGCTCCAAAAGCTCCCGCTCGAAGTCATTCGGTTTTTTTCCAGTTACGACATAGAATGTTCCTTTGAAGCCATATTTTTCCAGTAAGTCCGCCATTTTGCTATCTGCGCGTGGCCCATCGTCCCAACGGGTGGAAATAGCCCAGTCGGCCCCCTCCGGCAATGGCAGCACTTCCAGCTCAGGTGACGCCATTCCTTCGATACGGATGACTTGGCGGCAGAAGCCCGGAGGCAGTGGATCGCTCGAACTTTTTGCCGTCAGAGCTGGGGAGATTTCCGCATGCGCAGAAGCCGATAACAGTCCGAAAAGTCCCCAGAGAATCGCGGTTGCTCTTTGGAAGATTTTCATGTCTCTTTTTTCTTTTTTCATTGCCTATGCTTTCACCAATCTCCATACTGTGCCTTATAATGCCCTAGTATAGGTTGCCATGTGCGACCTTTGCAAGGCTAAAGTATCGCCCCTCAACAAATAACTGAAAAGAGACACATGAAACAACTCGGAACCGTCACACCACGTCATGCGCGCGATATTGAAAGCTCTAAACTCAGCATAGGCTTTGAATGCCTGGACCGAGAGCTTTTCAATCCCGAACTTTGTTATGATCCGGTGGGCAAGCTTGGCGTCAAATACGCCCGTTGCCAAACGGGATGGAGCCGATGTGAAAAGACCCGAGGGGAATACGACTTTAGCTGGCTTGACCACGTGGTGGATCGACTCATCGACCAAGGGGTACAACCTTGGTTTAATGTGGGCTTTGGTAATCGACTCTATATGCCGGGCGTAGGACATGAATCGGCAGTAGGACATGTTCCAGTATACTACGGTGAAGAAGCGGTACAGGCATGGATAAATTACCTCAAGGCCCTCACCACCCATTTCTCCTCCAGAGTGACCCATTATGAAATCTGGAACGAACCAAACTTGAAAGGTTTCTGGGCTCCCATGCCGGAAGGAAAAACTACCGATCCTGAAAGTTATGTTAAGCTTATTCGAGTAAGCCACGACGCCATTAAGGCCGTTCAGGTTGATGCACAAATTCTTGCCTGCACCTCTTTTGTACCACTCCGTTTTATCCAGGACTGTCTAGTCGCCGGAATGGGCGACCTGATTGATATCCTCGCCCTGCATCCCTACGGTGGAGACAAGGATGTCCTCCAGATGGTTGAAAACACCCGGCGATTGCTTGATCGGTATTCCCCCCAAGTCAAACTCTGGCAGGGCGAACGGGGTATGGCTTCACGTCCTGGTGGACATGTGGACGTCAACCAAAAAGATGACACCGTCACGGAAGACAAACAGGCCAAGAGCATCATCAAACGAACCATCATCGACCTGACCACAGAGTTTGAGCTGAGTAGCTACTTTCATATGGTCGATTTCATGGAGAACCCCTACCGCCAGTCGGGGGGCGAGGCCATCAAGCAACCCCTCTTCGGCTTACTTAATGGCAACACCTACACGCCAAAAAAGTCGTACCATGCCTACCAAAACCTTTGTGCGATTTTTACGAATGAAACCGAACACGCCCCCCACCCTGTCACGGTGACCTATCGCGAGGAAGAAAAGGAAAACGCGTTGGTAAACGCCCTGATATGGAGCGACAGCTTCCGCTGTAATGGCTACCCGCTCTTCGCCTACCATGCGAGTCAACTCCCCGAAGAAAACAAAGACCTTCCCGGAACGTTGACCCTCGTCACCCTTGCAGACCAGACACAATCCATCGAAGAACCGGTTTTGATCGACCTCATGGACGGGGCGATTTACGCCCTTTCCTTTACCACCATGGAATGGTGGCAAGAGCAAATTTACCCCGGTGATCAGATGCTGACCGGCCTCCCCCTTAAAGATTACACCCTACTGATTACCGATCGACGGGCGATCAGGATTACCCCGCAATTCGCCTGACCTAGAATATTTGTGGCTCAATTTAATGTAGAATGACAGACCGTAACGGTTGTGGTGCGGGCAGGCATCGGCCCTCCCCATAAAGTAGATCCTCTAAAAGGATCACTCCATGGCACCACAAAGCAGACGCTCCACACGAGAAGGTCAAATTAATTAGAGTTTGCTCTAGTCCGCCGTATAAATCCGCACGTTGTCAAACGTGGTCGATCCGATCTGAAACAGACCGATGCGATCAAGTCCTGGAAGAAATTCTGGATCTTCATACGCCATCACAAGCTCGCCATCGATGTAGATCTCACAGCGCGGTGGGATGAACTGTGCGGTAATGCGATAGGTCTGACCCACGGTCAGCTGAGGGGATAGTTCATCCAGCAGAACCGTTTCGGTATCGCGCATAATGCGGTTGTTCTTGGCATCATGCCAGCCCAGCGAGAAGAGGTAACCCCGACCGACAAGTTTCCGCCAGAACGAGTAAAAGCCTAAACCCTTGGGGCATAAATACACCCCGGCCATGTTATCGCCAAACATCATATCAAACTCGATCCGCACCGGTGACGAAACCTCTCGGTCAAATGTAATAAATCCCCAACCCACTTGTGACCGCATCGCACCATCCTGAATCTCAGCCATCTGGGCTCTCCTGCCCTGCGACCGACCGACCCAGTCCGACCCAAGGCGCGGACGATCAAAACTGTCATGGTGAAACAGCTTCCAATCCACTCCTTGCGAATGGAGTAATTCTTGACCTTCCGGAACCTTACCACCCGGCGCCACCAACCGTGGCGACGTTTTGAGTTCAGAGGAAGAAACCACCTGTAGGTCATACGGCTTCAGCGTATCAATGACGTCTACTTCCAAGGGAAGCATCCATTTACCCGAGGAGTGACTACTGATGATGTGGAAGACGTTGTCTCCCGGTTGTAAGGCGACCGTGGCAGGTCCCGGTCGGCGGGCACTGGAACCGATCGGCTTTCCATTGACCATGCAGATCGTATAAAAATTCCGGCCATAGTTCACGTTTACGCGGATCGGTTTGGTGGCACGAAGAATCGCCACCGCATGCGCGGTGGTTACATCCGTAGTTTCGAACACGGTAGTCAGATCCACCCTCCCTTTTTCATCGGGTTCTGGAGCCACCCACGAACGGGTTCCGTCGAGGGTCTCATAAGAATGCGTCACATCCAGATTGATCTCTGGTGGATGTACTTCGGTGTCAATGTTCTTACCGCTACGATTCTTAAACGGCCCGGCCACGAGCAAATCCGAGATAGGCAGTTCCCGGTAACCATAGGTTTCGGTGAATCGAAACGTCCATCCGTCACCGGATAGTTCGTAGGCCACAGGTAACGTAAATACAGTCGGCTGGGTATCGGGACGCGAAAGAGCCAATTTGATGGTCGCTGACTCACCCGGCACCAACGATTTAGGGAGGAGTACACTTGAGGTCCAACCGCCTCCCAGATCACCTGCTTGCGCGATCAAAACCGCCGGCGGAGCCCAGGCCGCATAGCGTACTCCCAGCGGGAACTGCCCTTGCGTCAGGGTACCACTCGCGATGCGAACCAGGAACCCCGAAGAAGATTGAGAGAGGTCGAGTCCCGTGAGCGATGTAATCAAGGAACCCGGGACAGCGCCATCACCGACGGCAGCCGAAAGGCTAACCAGCGCGCGCGTAACAATTCCAGAAGTGGCCGCGACCGACTCGGCAGGAGGCAGAGACTGCTTTACGATGGCTTCGGCTTCCTCCATAAAGCCGTCCCATTCCTCAGGCACTTGATCGCCCAGGAGGGCCTTCGCCGCAACCAAACCTCCTACAATACGTTCGGCCGGATTAAGCACGGCATCCTCGGTTACGATATAAGGCTGTATGACATCATCAAATTGATTTCCGCGTACAATCGCTCCCTTTGACCTCACCTCCACGCCCTTATCTGAGCGGCTAATCTGATTATTCTCAACCAGCAGGTTCTCCACCTTTGGCCCTCCATAAAGGAAGGCGTTTCCGTCCAAGCGGTTTCGCCGCATGATGCCCACTCGCGCCAGCGGATAGATGGGACGCAGCGACTTCATCCCGCGATCAAAGAAACCGATATAACTATCGGCCGCCGGCACCATAAAGGACCAAGGCCCGCGGACCACATTACCATCCAAAATCTCATTACCCAGAAATTGGATAAACCAACTGGGTTCAGGGGAACCGCCTTTGACCATACCAAAGGCATGCATGCTGTTGGATTCAATGCGGTTTCCGGCCAATACCGCATCGGCAACGCTGCCGTAGAACTGAAACGGATTTCCGTCGCCTAAGTGGTTATCCACCATCAGTAGTTTTTCGCGCGCAAAACCGATCACGACTAAGGAGTTCGTGTCGGGCAACAGGTCCCAGGGGCGATCTAGTTCGACTACTCGCCCATCGATCTTGGTGATGGTGCGCATTTGGCCTGCCCCTTTGCCGCCAATCACCGTAACCGTTTCATCAATCCACGCCTCCGGGCTGTCACGCCAAGTGCCGGGAGGAAGAGTTAGCCCCTGATCTTGAACCGATGCCACGACCCCATTGTGAGTGGTCCGTCCCCCGTCAAAGGTGAGGGTTTCCCGGTCGCTATCCCCGCGAACATTTCCAAATATATTGCGGGCAAAATAATAGTTGCGGCTACCCGGTTTGAAACTGAAGCCCATACCGTCGCAATCATTGTCTTCCCAGATGGTTTGTCGTCCCCCAATATAACAGCTAATACCCCTAAAGCGGTTACCTCGAATCAAGCCATAATCTGGACGTATTATCGCCCCCCCCTTTTTTGACGTGTAAAAATCGCAGTCTAAAATCTGAACATTTTCGCCCGCCTCAATCTTCACCATAGGCACCTTAATCTGAAGGCGCCGTGCAGTCTCATCTTTGCTCCCGGCGTCCGAATCCAGAAAACGGGTACGTACTTTTCGAAGAATGATATTCTCGTTTTTCCATGTATCATCTGCTCCCGGCAGCGTGGCTTCGATACCGGCCAGAAAATTTCCAGAAACGAGGAAGATCTCCTCCACCCCAAAATTATGGGTACCACTGAGCAGCGGCGCCGTCGGGTAATCAACATCCGGCCAGTAGATCTGGCTGAGGGCCATGCCCGCACCTCGCAGGAGGGTGTGGGGTGGTAGGGCCAGCTCACCGATGTAGCCAAAGCGACCTCGTGGGAAATAGAGAATACCACCTCCGTTTAGCGTCAGCGCAGCGAGGGCGGCACGAATTTCTAGGGTATCATCCAACCGATCATTCGGGATAGCTCCATAGTCAACCACGTTGAATATCTGGTCCAGCCATGGAACTTTGTAGGGCGCCACCGTCACCTTGCCAGCGGCAAGGGATGTTTTGTCGAGACCGTTATTTACAAAAGCTTCATAGTCACCCGCCGGAAAATCAGCCGCCAGATCGACCCGCAGAGAGTAAAGATCATACTCGGTCACATAAACCTTGATCGGTTTTCCCTTACTCCGAAATTCCACAAAGGCCTCGTCGCTATATCCCATGCTGCGACCGAAGATCCGCAGCCATCCGCCGGGGGAAGACCCACGGCCGACATCGCCCTGTACCCACCAGTCGTCGGGAGCATTTACAGGTATACTTACGTTGCCTCCTTCGGTCACAATTTTCGCCGTAAACGCGGTCTGTGGCCAATCCTCGGGGTAGATAAATGTCAGGCAATCATCGGTCAGATTGAGGGGCGTGATCGTGCGCTCGTCGGGTCCTGAGAGCTGGACGGTGGCCTTCGTTCCCCAAGGACCGCCAAAAACCATCACCGCCTCGCCCGGTTCCACCGGTAGGGACGTCCATATTACAGCGGGGGTCACCCCAGCTGCAAATAATGTAAAAGCTCCTAAGAGACCGAGGATACGTACCAAAAACTTAAATAATTTCATTTTTTTCCTTTTTTCTAATTTCTATTCTGACCAAATATTCATACTGTGCCATATAATGCCCCAGTATAAGTTCCCCTGCAAGACCTTTGCAAGGATAAAGTGTCACCCCTCATCCATTACCTAAAAAGAGAATCACAATTCATCTGGAGGCGGGCTGTCGTGTCGTAACCACTGTTTTGCATTAGTGTCGTCCCGGAACAGCGGCAACGGTGGTGCAGCGTATGCGCTCACATGCCCATCGATGAATAGGACATTTGCCGTCCCGCCGACATGGCGCAACGGGATCGACCCTCCATTTTCTCTGGAGTAAAACTGCGTTACGGTAAAAATGGTGCCTCGCCGATCATCCATCATATGGATCTTTCGAGAAGGACTTTCAAATTCGTAGATTCTTCTAGGCGACCCAGGGTCCGTAGACATACTTCTATCCCTCAAGACCGCCGCGCTGACCGCAAAGGAGGGCCAGCCGATAAACCCTCCATCGAGCTGTTCTGGACACCGCCATACACGGCCCCGATCTTTATCCCCCCCAGAATATTCCTGAAGGTAGGGTACGATCCGGCTACCCCAAGTGCCGCTGAATCCAGGCGTCCCTCCGTTTCCATGCTGCTGGTAATTTAAAAAACCGTCATGTTCAGAGGCATACGAGAGATTCGCAATCCCAATCTGATGCAGATTGCTTTTGCATTTGGCCGATTTGGCCCTGCCCAAAACCTTGCCAACAACTGGCACCATCATGGCAATCAACAGAGAAAGAATTGCAATCACCACCAGTAGTTCGATTAAGGTAAATCCTCTAGGTTTCGGTCTACCCACTGCAGGACACTTTCTCCCTGCAGAGTTGAAGCGTTCGCCAAGTGCAACAACACTCCTTACATACCGCGATTTTTGCAGAAAACCGCTAAAACGCATTCCCAACTCCACCACTGAATAATTTGAACACTGTTCTCATAACACGAAACTCCTAGATGAACACGAAACTCCTGAATGAACACTACCATCAAACCATCAGTAAACGTATCTGTTTCAGATCATATACCATCATGTCTACCCGCTAGAGTCAAGTTCTTAAAATCTTACAATGCCCTTTTGTGCCTCTATGGGCATGGACATTCTTTACATATCCCAAAGCATAGAGGCCAAAAGCGCAGGTTAAAACAGAACATGAACCAGACGACCAGCCTTCCATTACGAGGATAAATTCATGGTTCAAACGATCAGGCCCAACTCCCAGGGAGCTAAATCAGGCAATTCCACTATAGTGTAGGGCCCGTCATGAGCCACAACCGTCAAGGTCGTTTGGCTTCCATCGAGGCGCAGCAAACGAAGGGAACGGGTTTCGGCGATGTGCACTCGCGCCCCCGACACTTGGTCGAATGAAGCATTGAGCAGAGGAATAACGAGCTGGCCTGTCGCATCTCGGCGACACCAGAGAGCTATTTTATGAAATGAGCTAAGGTACGCCGGGAGCGAATCGCGGGAGAGCCAGCGGCTGAGCGCCTTCATCTGAGTGGACTTGGCCACATTCATGATCAACGTCCAGGGGAAATACCCCAACACCGCAACCCGCCCACCCAGTCGATTTTCAAATACGCCCATGACCGGACCGATGACCTTATTACTGAAGTCACGCAGCTCCGCTAATATCCGAGCCTCATCGTTTAAAGCCCGAAGCACATAGATATCGCTTTCCCAGAAAGAAGGACGACAGTCCCGCGACCAGTAGGCATGCTTCCCGTTGATGGGATCATCCGTAAACCGTTCGACAACATCCTGATCACGAGTATCCGCCACCTCAAACCCGATCAAATCAGCAAGCCCCCGTTCTTGCAGATGACGCAGAGCGGCGCCATCTAGCAACACCGCCTCTGACAGTAATTCCTCCAGGGTCTCACGAGAAAAAGCCTGCACCGCATCCCCGCTCAAAAGATGTACCCGGGCCCCGTCTCGTGCATAGGCTGGGGGAAGACCGATTTCTGCAAGCTCCGTTAGGCAAGGGAGCGGGTCGGCAGAGCCGGGACCGATTTGGGCGGCCCAGACCTCGGGCGTGATGGCTGGCCAGATGCCTTCGGCCGAGCTTCGTCCTAAGCAAGTGACCAGTCGATCGAAGAAAGGCTTCGCTTCACATATGCGATCAAAATACGGCATGAATTCCTCAAAAGGATCTGGCGAGGTCCCCATCACATTAAGCGCCACACCAGTGCACCCGGCGGCCATAGCTGCCGCCGTCTCGGCGATAAATATCGTCTTACTCTTCTTAAGCATTTGGTAAGGAAAGTTTTCGTGCTCATACTGGATGTCCGTTGTATCGGACGGGATCGCGGCCGCTGTTCGACCCATGCGGTGGGCTTTGCGCAGAGCTTCCAGCGGCTCATCGTCTTTGTAAAACCCGCCACCGGGTCGCCATTTCACCGGTAGCCCATTCGATCCAGCCAAGGTCCGCCCCCACCCCGAACAATCCATTCCTTCGTACAAATTATTGGTCGGCATATAGCCGAGAACCAGCTTCGGATTGACTTCATCTACGGCCTCGCGAATGAGTGCAAACAGATCATTCAGAATACGACGATTATGGAAGACCCATTGGCGACGCACTTCGCGCGAAGCCGACTCCCCCTCATGATGAATCTCCTCGAGAGCGCGGGAGCGGGTCCAGGCCTCTCCGGTTTCTTCGCTGAACCGAGCCAGACAGAGTTCGCAGAAACAGGTGAAATCGGCCGGTGGGTGGTGGTGCATGCGCACGTCGTCGTCAATCCAGATAAAATCCGGTGCGGCTTCGGCTAGCGCCTGATAGCACTCTCGGGTGAAGGCCTGGAACCGCGGATCGAGCGGACAGTAACTGCCGCGGGCGACGGTGCCAGTGATGTCGGTGATCTTCTGCCAGGGTTCGTTCAGAGAATACTCAAGGTTCTCGTCGAGATGACCCATTGTACACAGGTGATTAATGCCAGTGCGAAGGCCGAGCGCCCTGAACTCTGGGATAATGGCCTTCAGCAACGCCGCCCGACATTCGATCTCGGAGTAAGGCAGCACGGAATGCGTGAAGGAGGTAAAGAAACAAACCTCTTCGATGCTATCGCGGCGGTCGCGTAACAGCTCAAGCAGTTCGGCTCGGCGCTGGTTATGCATCCAGAGATGTGAAGTGACTCGTAGGGAAATGATCGCTTGGGATTCAGGCATGGATGGCTCCTTGGTTATATCGAATACGGGGTCTGCGTAAGGTGGAAGATCTCGTCTGGGGTGTCGGGGAAATCGTCTCGACTCAGATACAGGCGCATGTTCTGGATGTCCTCGCTGACCAGCAAGGGATTGACACCACCGCCCCAGCCAATGCGGCCGGAGATCTCGAGCTGACGTTCGCGGGCATCGACCTCATCCTCGATCAGCTGACGCAGTTCTGCGGTATCGCTTGCTTTAAAGGCGATCGCAGCGGCAAAGGAACGACCGATACTAGCAATTAATTCGCCTGCCAGCTCAACGTTTCGCGCTTCGCGTCGAGCCAAGCTGGCGGTGTCGAGATCTGCTCTTTCAAGTGCCAATGCTAGCCGGTCGAATTGGCCTGCGGCAGCCACGAAAGCCTTGCTATCTTTCTGCTGAAAGCGGATAAACGCCTCCGTATCAATCCCAGTATTGCGCAGAGCTTTCATGCTCGTCCCTTGGTCAAAAGCACGGAGAAACTCAGGTATCAGGGGGCGGTAGCCGTAACCACGAGCCGCATCCCGTCCAATAGCGAAACTAAAACGCTGGTACCAAAAGTTGAGTGCCCAGTCGTCGACCACAACGTCAAAGGCAGCCCAAGCAGCCACGCCCTGCGCGGCGAGCACCTCGTCATCGGTCTGGTAATGTGCTTTGGCAGCCCGTATCAAGATCGTCTCAGGATCTGCATCGGGGGTGTCTAGCCACGCTCGCATGGCAGAGAGATTCGCATGGGGCACAAAGGGTCCGCGGTGACCCCAAAAATCAGCGATGGCACTGACACCCTCAATCTGATTAACGCCCGCTAACAGCTCGACGACTTTGTGGGCATTAGGCAGGTTGTGGCAGGTCGGATCCCAAATCTCTGCCTGGGCGATCTCTGCCAATCCCATGACGGCACGCCCCTGCTCACGGGCGAGATCAACAGCGGTCTTAAACTGATCGCCAGGGCGAGCAAAATTGACCCAGGGCTGATTATAGGTCATCCGGCCAGACTTGCGTTGTTCGGTGTAATTATCTGTAATCGACATACAGATACCGATTCCCGGATGTAGGTCGTCCAGCATCGCCCGTAACCTGGCCATGTTATTGCGGTGGTCAAAGTTCCAGATCGTGAAGTGAAACTTGAAGCCTGGACGCGTAGCATCAAGTGCAGAATACAACAGGTTTACATAGTCGACCATCCGATCCCATGGATCCTTGCCAGTCGCTTTGCAACGGGGGCAGGTATCGTCGCAAATCTCCGGACCATGATCACCAGGGAAATAGAAAATCCCTTCCAGGTCAGGATAAGTAGCCAGTAACCGAGGCATTAAGTCTCGGTAATAAGCCTGCACTGCGGGATGGCTAATACACAGAGGGCGGCTGCCTCGCCAGCTCAATTTCGTCGGTTCGCGATAGCCGAATAGATCGGGGGAGCGATCGACTTTTGCTTCAATCTCCAGCTTGGTAGAGCGGTTGAAGAAGCTATTCGACTCCGTGTAGATCGAGCCTTCAGACGCGTCGCCGCCCGGCACCCCCCACATGCACAGCCACGGACGAATCTCCGCCTGCTTCAGCAGGCGCAAACGCCGCTCGAGCTCTCGCTGATTACCTTTGATCGTCAATGGCATGAGATCAGGGATGACCTCGCTGGCGACCATGGATTCGGGCGTGATTTGATCAGGGCCGATGCCGGAACCGCCGTTGACAAAGACGCCGGTGAAGCCCGCTTTAGCGATGGCTGCCACCCCATCCGGTTGGAAATCACGGTGAACGCGCATGCCCCAGCGTTCGAGAGAGGTGATGCGATGCGTGATGTGAGTTGGGGTATGCGGAGGATTCATTTATATCTCTAGTTGCTAGTGCGTTAAGTTTAAGGAGTAAACCTTACCCATCAGGCACGCCATTTGGAGACGCTGGCATGGAAGGGTTGGGTGATCATTCGTTTCAAGCATCAAGTCGTACCTGGGTCCTGATAAGATGTTCTTGTATCCGGATGCGCAGTTTAACTACCGTCTTCACCGTTGAAGCTTCATCAACCTGATTCTTCTGTTCATCTGGATCTTTCTCCAGATCGAATAGAAGGCAGGGCGCGCCGTTGGCGTTCAACACAAACTTCCATTTGTGATCCATATACATGACTTCGCCATTAACTTCAGAGACGACATAATCTCTCGGCTCGGCCGCAGGATCTTCAAGCGCAGAACATAATGATTTGGCAAACTGTTGGTGACGTAATTCTCCTTTAGCCAATTCGACTAGGGTTGGACCGATATCAAACAGTTCAACAGGCGCGTGCGAGACGGTGCCTGCGACGGGCATGCGGAGGGTCTGAGGGGTACGGACAAGTAATGGCACGCGTACGGAACCATTCATAAAGCAGCTCTTGTAGATCAGTCCGTGGTCCCCGTTCATCTCCCCATGATCGGATGTGAACATGATCACAGTGTTATCCAGTTCACCCTTAGCCTCGATCGCCTGCAGAATCTCGCCAATTTGGTCATCAATGAGAGTAATATTCCCAGCATAGTTCGCACGCATGGAGGAGGTCTCATCGGGGGTCAACTCCGGCGCGGCCGCACGCTCAGTCCACCTTTCTTCAGGACTACAATGAATTCCGTGGGTTGAAGCAATCGGCTTCGGCATATCCGACGGGTTATACATGCTGGCGTACGGTTCAGGTGCGTCCCAGGGTTCGTGCGGACCGCCAAAGCTGACCCAACAGAACCAGGGCTCAGAACGATCGTAGTTCTTCAGATACTGCTTTGCCTGTTGTCCCACGTATACGTCTGCGTATTCTTCGAGAGGCAGTGGCGATGGACGGACCCTATGCGGTTTTATCGCAAATCGCTCCCGGTAGTCCTCCTGGTATGATTCCCAGAGCCCCGCTTTTTGCCAGCGCTCCGTCATATGGCTGAGTAATCGGGCGCTGGCCCGTGGTCCACCTATTTCGTCAACGTCATCCAGACCATAGGCATGTAGCAAATGCTCTCGTTCCCGAATATCCCCGTGGTGATGATGCAAATGCGTCTTGCCAAAAAGACTTGTTCTATATCCCGCAGTTCGGATTGCCTGCATCCACGTGGGGGTGTCTGCCGGCATGTCGTATTCGAGGTTGTCCCAGATTCCGGTGTTGTGAGGATAGAGCCCGGTAGCGAGCGAAACACGTGCCGGGATGCAGACGGGAGAATTCGTGACGCAATTCGAAAAGCGTACACCTTCTGTGGCGATCCGGTCTAGGTTTTGTGTTCGCACCCAGCCACCGCTGCAACCCATAGCATCCCACCGCTGTTGATCCGTCATGATAAATAAGATGTTTGGTTTCTTCATATTCCCTCTCTCATATCATGTCTAACGATTGCGGACCCGAGGTACGAGGGTTCGCAATCGTTTTTGGTTGGCTTTGTTTTTTTAACCGCAGATGAACACAGATTCACGCAGATGTTCTGGTTTTAATTCGTAGTAAATTTGGATGAGAAGTTATCCGTGTTCATCGCTATCCATCCGTGGTTTAAATTCTTCATATCATTGAGTGAGCCAAGGTTGGGGTTAACGCGTTGTTCGGCAACATCATGACTCTTATTTAAGGGCTGGGACTGCGTCCTTGAGCCACCGGGGCCACGTTTTGGTTCTGAATTGTTCCATGTCGTCCTTGTCGAGGTCGGCCCAACAACTGAGCCCTCGGGGTTCCACTGTCGGAACACTGTCTTGCGGCAGCAAAGATGAGAAGTAAGCTTTGACTTCCTCATGACCGCCGTCCGTCGCCAAGTTTACCCACTCATACGGATCCTTCTTGTGGTTGTACAGTTCTTCACCGCCGTCGAAATACTGAGTGTAGCGCCACTCTTCATCCCGAAGGCTGTAGTTCCCGCGTCCTTGAATAGTCAATTCCGGTAAGCACTGTTCTGGGGTATTCAATTCAGGATTCGCAAGAAGGGGGTCAAGAGACACCCCATCGAGACTTTCTGGAATTGGTAACCCGCAGAGGTCGACCAAGGTTGGGTAAATGTCGATTAGACCAACGGGACGGTTACACGTCTGTCCAAGCGACGTGGTGGATCGAGGGTCCGCAATAATCATGGGGGTGCGTGCCGATTCCTCCCAGAGGGAGAACTTGCGCCAACTTCGCTTCTCTCCGAGATGCCAGCCGTGATCCGAACAGAATACGACGATCGTATTGTCAGCGTAAGGGCTTCGTGCCAATTCAGTGAGCACCATCCCGATCATATCGTCAACAAATGATGCACAGGCGTAGTAGGCCTGAATCACCCGGGCGCGGCCCTGGGGGTCGGCTTTGCGGATGTTGATGTCGTCCTGCACATGTGCGTTGCGCCGTGCAACCCACGGTGAGTCAGCCAGATCATTCTCCTTTACCGGGTGAAGTTGAAGTGCCTCGAGAGGGTAATGCTCGAAGTACTGCCGCGGGGCGATGAAGGGAAGGTGTGGACGAACGAATCCGGTCGCAAGGAAGAAAGGTTTGTCATGCTTTTGCCTTAAAACATCCACGCCGAAAAGGGCTGTGACACCATCCTGACAATCCATCACAGGATCATCCGATGGTCCTGACACCAGTTTGACTGAGTTAGGAGGCCCTTCGCCATTGCCACCGCTCCACTCGATAGAGTCCGCCATGCAAGGCGTATGGTTGTAGTTTGCCTCACGGACGGCGGCGATATTGTTGATCGACCACTCGCGGTCTGCGCGTGGAACCAGCACAGCAGGGTCCGGCTCTGGAGACGCTTTATTGGTGTCGACCGCTTGTTGGGTATAGGAGTGAACACGAAGTGAATTATGGTGAATCTTACCCGATGAGAACGTCTTGTATCCGCAATTACGGAAGTGCTCAGGCAAGGTGGTAATAGATTCGAAGTTTTCACATCCTGCCCAGTCCTGAAAACCGTAAAGACCGGTTCTGGTCGGAAGTTGTCCCGTCAGCAGCGCGGCGCGTGACGGTCCGCAAGATGGTGCCGTACACATCGCGTTGGCGAACGTGACCCCTCGCTGGGCCAAGGAATCGATATGTGGTGTATGCGCATTCGCATCGCCATAGCAGCCAAGAAACGGCCGTAAATCATCTACTGCGATAAACAGAACATTAGGTTTTTTCTTTTCCATAGTCATCGTTCTCCTGCCGAACCTCCGAGTCACCCTAGGTCTGACCGAGGGCACGCTCCGGCGTTAGGCAACTTCAAGTCGACGAACTTATCCGCTGAGTGACAACGGCTGTACGTTGAATAATCCTTGATGAGTTTAGAATCCCTAAAGCTTACCAGTCGCACACGTACATGATAGGCGGCGCGGATGAACACTTCATGGTTGATTTTCACGCGCTTCGCATCCGTGGATAGGTAGTTGATGGGGGGGGCTTCTGTCGCGGGATAGCACCACAGAGTGGCGCTTTCATCCTTCTGAATGCGTGGATGGACTAGACGGATACGGTTCTCGGGCGGATCAGCGCGGGGTATTACCGGACATTGAGGTTGCATTCCTTCGCGAGAATCCACTTTTTTGAGTTTGTCTGCGAGAGCAAATTTGGACAGCGAGGCCCGTAAAGCGATGGAGAAGGTTTTCATGTGTACGTTAAGAGAGGAACATCATGTTTACTGGCTAGAGTCAAGGTTTTAAAGACTTACCATGCCTTTTTGTGTCTTATTTGTTATTCCGGTCTTGATTTCATAGAAATTTGGTATGTAATTTAATGTATTATGACGTTCGGCATGACACCCGTCGAACAACTTTGTTCCAAATCATAACCACTACCGATTAAGGACCACGATGAATATCCTCTATATCTTTGCCGATCAAATGTGCCATGATGCATTGAGTTGCATGGGCAACCCCTACGTAAAAACACCTGAGTTAGACAAACTGGCTGCGCGGGGGGTAGTCTTTGAGCAAGCGACCTGTGCCCAGCCGCTCTGCACTCCCTCTCGGGCCACCATGATCTCTGGGGTGATGCCCCATAACCATGGAGTAACAACCAACCGTTCCGATACGTTCGCTCCCGATTTTGTGGAAGGGATTAAAAGCGGGCGATGGAGTTCCATGGGGAAACTCTTCCACGAAGGGGGCTACCGAACAGGTTATTTTGGAAAGTGGCATACCCCTATTCCTCAGGACGATCAGGCTACCCACGGCTTTGATCGTTTAATGCATATTAGAGATCACCAAATCACGCGATGCTTCTCTCAGTGGTTGGATGAGAGTGAGGATGAATTCTTCGGCGTTCTCTCCTTTAACAATCCACATAATATTTGCGAGTTCGCCAACGGTACTCCCCTTCCTGATGCAGATCTTCCAAGCTTGCCATCGCTCGCGGAGTGTCCTCCACTGCCAGAAAACTTTGAAATCCCTGACGAGGAGCCGGGATGGATTCGTGAGTTTCAACGACGCCGTGCAGCCTTCTATATTGCGCCTGGATACGATAAAGACCAGTGGCGAATCTATCTTTGGGCCTACTACCGCCTCTGCGAAGCTATGGATGCTCAGGTAGGCCGCGTGATGGCCGCACTTCGGGTTCAGGGCGTAGTGGAGAATACGCTCATTGTCTTTGCAAGTGACCACGGTGAAGGTTTGGCCAGTCATCGATGGGCCCAAAAGCAAGTTTTTTACGAACGTTCCATCCGTGTGCCTTTCTTTGTCTGTCCACCAGAGAATGTTGGCAAATTTCAAGGGCGGCGTGAATCGCAGCTCGTCAATGCAGGTCTCGATATTCTGCCCACCTTGCTCGCCTATGCTGGAATTGATGCACCGGAATGCTTGGAGGGACGTGAGCTTCGGTCCGCGGTTGAAGGCGTGTCAACATCTGCTCCGCTCTTTGTCGTCTGTGAAACAGATTTCACCGGAGGCCAAGAAAGCTATGGTGCGGGTGGGCGCATGATTCGCACGGATCGTTACAAATATGTGGTTTATACTCCTCATGAGATGAGCGATATTCACGAGCAGTTCTTTGATCTTAAGGAAGATCCTGGTGAGATGAAAAATCTGATCAACTGCCCTTCTATGCAAGAAACAATAGAGGAGCATCGAGCCCATCTACAAGGCTGGCAGGAGATCCATCATGACAATTGGAATGCAGTGTGACGGCTCAAAGGTACACCATATGCCCAAAAAATGTGTAGAGGGATGCTGGTTCCATTATTCGTTTAACCATGGGGCACTGGAGTTTCTACTTGAATGGTTTTAGTGAAAACAAATGCTTTTGAACCTTATTCATTACAAGATCTCGGGAAATTTTTTAGAAATACATCAGGAGATATTTTGTAAATAGGGTCTGCATTACTTTTAAAAGGTAAAGTTAGATGAAGACCTCGAAACTGACCAGGTAATATAGTGCTTTGGGGAAGCTCCACTGCAAAGCGATTCAGCACGGCCGCCTCTTGGTTGGGTTTTGCTACTTCTATCGGTCAACGAAAAAAAACTTGCATTAAAAATATCCGTAACGTACCAAAAGTACAATGGGTTAGGCACAGTAAGACTTTTCAAGGGTCTTTTACCTTTTTTGAGGAGTAGATGTAAACGTCCTCTTTTGTGTCGGTAGCAGGTAAGAAAATAGTAATTTTTAATAAACAGGAGGTCCGCCATGAAAACGATGAACCACAAATTTAACCGCAGCCAAAACAAAAGTATGGCTCAATTACGCGCTCCATTTTTGGCAACGTGTACCGCCATAGTCCTCCTGTCAGCTAACTTGGCGAGCGCCGGCGTACTCCTCACCGAGGACTTTCTTTCCTCAGACGGCTACACCGATGGCGTTGCCCTTAAGGATCAGACCTTAACCGGTCCCTCCGGGCTTACGGGTAGTTGGACCGCAGGAACTAGCCTGCTGAAGTATGAGGATTCCGCCAACCTAGGTAACGCGGGCGGTGGGGCTATCATCAATCAGACAGCCGGAAATAATCGAGGATCAACCCGCGCACTCAGTCCAACTCTTCAATTTGACAATGACACATCTGCCTATTATTTGAGCTTCAACATGAGCTTTAGTACCGTGGATGCAACGGGCGGAGCGTTTACAGGCATAAGGCATGCGGATGGTACCGGCTTTGCCTTCGGATTAGCCGCCGGGGTAAAAGACGGAAACTTTGTGCTGTTCAACCGGAATTCCGCCACGAGCGCCCACGAGGTTGTTGATTTAGGAGTGGCGTACACGGCAGGCACCCACTCGTTTTTCATCAAGCTGGATAACGGGGGGACTGCTGATTGGAACGGAACCGAGAATATGACAATTTGGATCAACCCGTCGGACACCTCTTCAGAACTGGCAGCCACCTTATCCAGCACCGTTACTACCACCTTCACATCTACCAGCGGCGCTGGCAGCAACCCTTTGAACACCCTTACCCTATCGACAGATGATGAATACACAGCAGCATCTACTATCGGGTTTGACCAAATCATTCTGGCCACCGATTGGGACAGTGTGGTGGCGATTCCTGAACCCTCAACCGCCCTGCTGATGATGATGGTCGGGGGTGCGATGCTCCTTCTAGGTAAGAAGCGTAAGTCCTAAGTAATTACCGGTTCAACCAAGAAATTTGACCTTCGTATCCTCAATAGAGAATTTTGGGGAGCGCGATACACCTGACGCCGCTTTCCGTTCGATTCATTTCAAGGATCTTTTATCCTTTAGGAAATAAAAGGAACCTCCCGATTTTGTATCGGCTGCAGGTCAGCGAATCGTAAAGTTTGAATAAACAGGAGATCTACCATGAAAACGATGAACCACCCATTCCACCGCATAAGCAGCCAAGGCATGACCAACGCACGAGCCACTTTCATGGCGGCTTGCACCGTGGTATTTCTGCTATCGGCAAGCCTTTCAAGCGCCGATGCACTCCTTACGGAGGACTTTCTTTCCTCAGACGGATACGCCGATGGCGCGGCCCTTAAGAATCAAACGCTAACCGGCCCCTACGAATTTACCGGCAATTGGAGCGAAGGAACCCGTCTATTGAAATACCATGATTCCGCCAATCTGGGCCATGTAGGCGGCGGGGTTTCCATCGATTATACGGCAGGGGCCAGCCTCCGGAACTCGTCCCGTTCTCTCAGTCCGACATATCAATTTGACAGCAGCACATCCGCCTACTATGTGAGTTTCAAAATGCATTTCAGCACGGTGACTACTACAGGCGAAGCGTTTACAGGCATACGACATGCCGATGGTAGCGGCTTTGCCTTCGGATTAGTCGCTGGAGTAAAAGACGGAAACTATGCCTTGTTCAACCGGGATGCCTCAGGAACCCATGCGGTCGTGGATCTAGGAGTGGCGTATACGACAGGCACCCACTTGTTTGTAATCAAACTCGATGACGGCGGTGACGGCAATTGGGATACTGGAACTGATCAGATTTCCATCTGGATCGATCCAAGCGACTTTTCTTCGGAAGTGGCAGCCACCACTTCCAGTGCCTTTCACACCACCCTTGCATCTACCAGCGGTGCAGGCAGCGCTCCATTAGATACCCTCACTCTATCAACTAGGAATTTCCAAGCCAACGCTACCATCGGGTTTGACCACATCATTCTGGCTACCGATTGGGACAGTGTGGTGGTGATTCCTAAACCCTAAACGCCGCCCTGCCCCTTCCCTTGGGGAGCGCAACCGGCCTGCTCTACTGGAAACGCAAAGCTAAACCGCTCTGAGGCTTGACCTCGCCTTCCCGTCGATTCCGTATAATAAAAAACCATAGATATAATGTTGAAAAGTACACGATTCAGATTGACAACAAGTCGCTCTATCATAGAAAGGGCACAGTATGATACATTTAGACACAAAAACCCTAACCGAAATCGATAGAGAGGTAGAGATTCGATGAAAGATATGAAAAAAAGTCCGGTAAAGCTTGGAATTGTTGGTTGTGCTCACGCGTGCAAAGATTTACATCGCCCCTGGATTTCCGGCAACCCAAACTGGGACATATGCGGTCTTTTTGACTTAAATCTCGATCTGGCGGTCTCTGAAGCGGCAGCCTTTGGCGGAGAAGCTAAGGCCGAAGATAGCCTAGATGCTTTATTGGCACGGACAGATATTGAGGCCGTTCTGGTTCTGACCAAGCCCCCCACCACGCATCATAAAGTTGCCATGCAGATTATCGCGGCGGGTAAGGATTGCTGGATCGAAAAACCATTTGCCGAGACCACCGAAGAGTGCGATGAAATTATTCAAGCCGCTGAAGCCAAGGGAACCCGCCTGTTCGTTTACCAAAACCGACGTTGGGACGCTAATTTCAAATCGGCTCAGAAAATTATATCCGACGGACGACTGGGAGCGCTGGATTACATTCAGGTGAATTTTGCCGCATCCGGGTACGATTGGGGTATCCACATTATGGATCAGGCCGTACAACTTGGCCAAGGAGCTCTTCGTCAAATATACGGATGGAGTGCGAATCCCGAAGAGGATGCGGTCGCCAGCAGTGCCGACTTACTCTTCGAACGGGGCCCAACCATTCGGGTTCAATTCATGCCCTTTACCCCAGGAACCGCCGACATTCAAAAATTTGCCAGATTCTACATCGTCGGTAGCGGCAAAACCGAAGACGGCCGAAATTTTGAGCTAGTTCCTGGCGGCGAAGACTGGCCTCATCAGGCGGCCATGTATCGCGACCTTTACGCCTGGATGCGGGAAGACGCCCTCTGCCCGGTCAACCCCGTAGGCGCACGAAATGCGGTTTATGCGTATGAGTTGATGAAAGAGTCCGCCCGCCAAGGTAAGTCCCTGACCCCAGATCATTGGATCACGGAATCTCTTTAACTTTCCCCATATAGGAACTTCTACTCATGCAATTAGCCTTTCCTCTTGAGCTCAACCGTACTGGTTTCCAGGCACACCTGACGTTCTTAAAAGACTGCGGCGTCGAACAGGTACCATTGTACTTTATGATGTACAATGAAGACGTAACCCCCATGGCTCCCGGCACAACCTTGGACCGTATGCTGGGATTGCTGGCCGAACACATCGCCTCAATCCAAGAAACCGGGATGCGTAGTGAAGTTCTGTATATCGATTTTCGGCAAAAGCCGGCGGATCTGTGCGGATCCAACGAAGACGCTCAGAAATGGTTCAGCACCCTCTGCCACAAATCGGCCCAATTGGGTATAAAGCATATTGGTTTCTTTCCCAACAACCCAACTCGGGAAAGCGCTTCACCGGAATGGGATACGGAACAGGAAGCGGGGTACCGCTTCATGGCCCGGGCGGCAAACGAACACGATCAAGCTATTTCCGTCCACCTAAACATGATGGCTGGGTCCCGTTATGATACGGTAGCGGATATTGATCACCTTTTTCAATCCGTGAACGAAGACAATTTTGGGCTGTTGTTCTGTTTCGGCTGCGTGGCCCTGGCACAACTAGATCTTTCCGAAATGATTCACCATTGGCACGACCGCATTTTCATTGTTCATTTACGCGACTTGAATGGGTCTTGGGCAGAGGGATATACCGAAGAGCAGTTTGGGCATGGGCGTCTGAAGTTAAACGATCATATTCAAGCTCTTAAGGATATCGGTTATACAGGTATCCTTCATCCCGAACATTTCCCGGTGATGGACTGCGAGATCCCCATTAAGCAGCGGCCCCTTTTCGACCACGCTTGGGACCGGGGAACCATCACGACCGCTTGGTCTCTTGGATTTTGGCGGGGACGGCTAGGATAATTCGTATGGACCTACTTCCTCTATGGTTAAGACAAGGCGTAATCGCTGGATGCATGCTCCTTATGACGGAGTTATGCGCCTTCGGAAATCCGCCTAAGATCGGTCATGTACCCGATCAGGTCTACAGTTTTTCGGTGCAAAACTACAATCCAGAATTGGGCGATACCTGGGCCATGAATAGGATCTGCTGGGATCTAATGCGTGACCACCCGGAACTGAACCTGCAGTCCGTCGCGGGCATTCGCATCGAAAACGGAAAAGGGAACAGCGGAAAAGTCCTGTCATTTGCTGGTGAGACAGCACCCGACGTTCTCCTGACGCATTGGTGGGCTATTCAAACTGACATTCGAAATAACTTCCTCTGCCCCTTAAACGAATTCGTTGGGTACGACGGATTTTACGGTCTGGACCCGGAAACCGACCAACCTACCGAACGGACAGGAACAGTAAAGACCATCACTGACCCGGTCACCGGAGAGCAAAAACGGGATATGAACGGCATCATTGATGATGATGAAGCCCTGTGGCCGACCTGGCGCACTTATTCACGAATGTCCCGACTGGTATCTGGACAACTCGGCTCACTGGATCAAGGTCCCGACGGAAAACCCTATGAAGGCATGGTTGTTTACGGCATTCCCCAGGCCCTACCCACTTTCTATGGCATTGCCTACCGGCGCGACGTTTTTAGGAAAGCCGGAATTTCTGATCAAAATCTTCCGGCAACTTGGGAAGAATTCTGGAAGGTATGTCAAAAATTAACCAACCCCGGAGTTGAAGTCCCAGGAGCCAAATTTCAAATGGGACAGCGGGCTTTTCTTCTGCCCACTCCCGCTTGGCAGTGGATCCTATGGATGTATTCGGCGGGCGGCGAATGTATTCGACAAACCAAAGTCAATCCACAGACGGGCGTTGCCCACGAATTCCCGATGGAAGAAACGGAGTTCACCGATCCGGACACCGGTGAATCGCTCGGAACGGTTCCCTCCACCTGGAAAGCGGTGTTTGCTCAAAAGGGTGGCGTGGCTGCCATGCGTTATTATCAGAAGCTGGTTTGGGCGCCTTGGATTATCGACTCCGAAGGCACCACTATTGACCTGACCGACAGCGATATCGAACAGGGCTGGGTATTGAATCCTGCCACTGGGAATAAAGTCTCCTTCAGCCCGGATGACGTAATTAATGGCGTGGTACGCCACAGCGGGGAAGGCAGCGACGACGCCTACGAAATGTTCCGCCGGGGTGAAGTGGCCATGCTCATGGCCGGGGTAGACCGCTTAGAGAACATGAAAATCCCTGCCAACAACCTAGGTTTCATGCCTGTACCCGCCGGCCCCGGTGGTGAACAGCTGGTGGGCTATTACCGTCATTTCCATAGCCTGAACGCAATGCTTGGTGGCGAAAAAAACGCCGAACGCCGCCAGCATGCCTGGACCGTGCTCCGCACTATTACCGGCCCCAAAGCTCAGCGCGATTTCATCGATAATAAGGTCCTGCAGGGCTATGCCCGCTTCCTAACCCCTGGCTTACTGAAAATAGCTGGCCGTGAGGAATATATGGATCAGATCCTGCCCTACTGGCGCGAAAATTATGACCGGATTACCAAAAACTCCCGGACCGAACCCTTTATGGGAAACTGGGCGCCGGCCGCCGCACAAATCGAACGCAAAGTAATTTCCTTCCTGACGCTCCATCAAGATTTCGATGTCGAAGAAGCCTTGATCGACGTAGAACGTGAGGCGAATTCACGGGTGATGTTCGGCCTCCCCAAAGAAGTGATGGATCGCTACCGCCCCTGGATGCGAATTCTCGTATCGCTATCCTTCCTTCTGTTCTTAGGGGGCCTTGTTCAGGTCGTTCGCACGCAGCTGAAAGATCCCCCTGTGGCCCAGACGCGCGGTGTATTTGCCTGGTGGGCTCCGCCGCTCATGCTGGCACCCGCATTAGTCTCGGTCCTTATCTGGTCCTATTATCCTCTGATACGAGGCAGTCTGATGGCGTTTCAGGATTATCGCATTGGTGGCGACTCGACCTGGGTCGGGCTGGATAACTTCATTACGGTTTTCTGTACCAAAGATTTTTGGATTTATCTCACCAAAACCATCAAGTACAGCGTGATCGCCCTTTCGATGGGGTTTGTCACTCCAATCGTGACCGCCGTGCTCCTAAATGAAGTTCCACGCTGGAAAACGTTCTGGAGAACGCTCTATTTCCTTCCCCAAATCTCTAGCGCGCTGGTGATCATGCTGATCTGGAAGCTTCTCTACAACCCCACGGAGTATGGATTACTTAACCGGGGACTGATCGCCCTGAACTCCCTCCCCTTACCCGTAATCATTTTGTTCAAGGCCTTCCTGCTACTGGTCGTGGTTTCTTTGATTTGGTTGACTCGCAAAGTGATTCTGATTCTATGTGATCGAAACAATGATACGGGCTCTAAGGCTCGAAAGGTAATTTGGATATTGGGTGCGGGGGTACTGATTGATGCCTTGGTGCGGGGCTGGGGTCTAGAAACCGCACGCTGGCTAATCTCCCCGTTTGGATTTGAAGCGCAAAACTGGCTGGGAGATGCGCGTTGGGCCATGATAGCAGTGATTCTTCCCGGCGTCTGGGCCCAGGCAGGAATCGGCAGCCTAATCTATTTGGCCGCCTTAAAAAGCGTCGACGATGAATCCTACGAGGCGGCAGAAATCGACGGCTGTGGATTCTTTGAAAAGCTTATCCATATTACGCTGCCCTATTTGAAGCCTTTGATCATCATCAATTTTATCGGGGCGTTCATCGCAACATTCCAAAGCATGGGTAACATTTTTGCTATGACCGGCGGCGGACCGGGAGATGAAACCACGGTGCTTAGTTTGGCCATCTGGTACGAAGCCTTTGCATTTATGAATTTTGGTACGGCCACCGCCATGGCTTGGTTCCTCGGCTTGATGCTGATCGGGTTTACCGTCTACCAGTTAAAGATTTTGAAGAAGGTGGATTTCCGTCAGGCCTCCAGTGATTGATGGTCTTGCCGTCAGTATAACCCGTCCCCAACGAAAAAAAACTCATGCCATTATTACCTACAGTAGGAAGAAAATCACCAGCCCTTCGGCTAGCCATTGGGTGCATCTATTTCCTGCTGTCCCTAGGGGGCATCACGATGGCTTACCCCTATATGGTCACGCTCACCGGAGCGATGTCGAACTCCTACGACTATGAAATGTATTCCTTCTACCCGCGATACTGGTTCAATCCCATGGACCGATTTGCCAAGTATCTTGCCGAAAAATATGATGGGGCCTCGCGGTTCAATATTTTCCGAAGCGCGTACGGTACGCCTTCACATTGGGGAGCCTTCCGAGATCTCTCCCGAGAGGAATCCCTAGAGGAGTATTTCCCTCTCTTCGGCTCGGAAACCCAGCCAGAACAATGGCAACTTCTGGAAAAAATTACCCAAGATTACCATGAATTTCTGACCACCCAATCCGGAACTCGGAAAAAAGCCGAACTCCTTATGCCCTTGTTCCTTCGCAAGCAAACGCCAGAGTTTCGAGCTTTTATCCGAGAGCGTTATGAAACCGTCTATCTAAATTCTCAGTCTTCCGAGAACGAGGCGCCAGTCGTCAAAGATGACGATCTTCTGGAGGGCGCCCTGAGCGCCATGGCACAAATCCGCGGGGATCGATATAATAACTTTGAAGCCATCTCGTTTGCCATGTTCTCCAATTATCCATTTGAACTGCCAAAGTGGATTCCTAGGCTGTCCGGTCGGCACCTCGATTATGTGGACTGGCTCAAAGACCAGCCTCCGGAATTAATCGCGCCGGTTACACGGCGCTATCTGTGGTGGACCTTTCTAGTTAAGCAGGACATCGATGTCTCCCGCTACAACCAACTGGCCGGCACCGTCGGAACGGATCGGGCTCTGGACTACCTAGAACAAGTATCGTACCCAGTTGAGCAAGTCCTTTCTCCAGAACTCGACAACCTGCGCACCCGCTTCCTTCAAGAAGGATGGCCGGTTCGAATGTCCCGTATTCTTCATCTGGATCGCATCGAATATGAGGCCGTATTAAAGGAAATGTTTGGAACCATTAAGGCCATGAATACAACCGCTGGGACCACTTACGCCGCCTGGTCCGAGGTTCCCATGCAGGCTGACCTGCCGTCCATATCTGATCATGAAAGTTTTATGGAGGTGGATTATCGAAAATTGAACCTGCTCCGTTCCGCTTGGCAGCAGTATGCACTCACCAAGTTAGCTAAAGGGGAGGCCGAGCGCGTGTATCCTGAGTTGGCATATCAGGAATTCCTCCTTGCCAAATATGGTAGCCTGGTAGCGATCAACAACGCTTACCAACGATCCTACCCCTCACTCGAAGGGATTGAGTTACCGATCCGTGAAAGCGGATACCTTCATTATTTCAACAACCAAAAGACCTATTTTAATTATTATGTTACTAGCAATTTCACCAAGGTGTTCGGGTTCCTCGTCACCAAAGGCCGAGCTTTTTTCAACACCTTTGTTCTGGTCTCCCTCACCATTATTGCGACCCTAACCGTCAACCCCCTAGCGGCCTATGCCCTCAGTCGTTTTCGTCTTCGGAAAACCAACCAAATCTTAATTTTCCTATTGGCCACCATGGCCTTTCCTGCGGAAGTGGCGATGATCCCCTCTTTCCTTCTACTTCGTGATTTCAATATGCTCAATACCTATTGGGCGCTGGTGCTTCCCGGTCTAGCCAGTGGATTTTCGATCTTTCTCCTCAAAGGTTTTTTTGACAGCCTGCCCAAAGAATTATACGAAGCGGCGTCCATTGACGGAGCCAGCGAAGCGAGGATGTTCTTGAACATTTCCCTGCCCCTCTGCAAACCCATCCTTGCGGTGATCGCCCTGAATGCTTTTATTGCGGCATACGGTGGATTCATGTGGGCTTTTCTGTCTTGTCAGGACCCGAATATGTGGACCATTATGGTCTTCCTCTACCAATTCCAACAGACCATGCAGGATCACCCTAGCATGGTGATGGCTGCCTTGGTGATATCCAGCATTCCCACCTTGGTCATTTTCCTTTTCTGCCAGAAGATCATCCTGCGCGGCATCATTATTCCTACGATGAAATAACCTGGAGTCCCCCATGTCCGAAGCCCCCAACCCTCATGATGTCACCATCACCGCAGCCTCGTTGTATTTCCTGCCAGTGGAGACGCGTGTCGCCCTGAAATTCGGCGCCGAGACGCTCACCCATGTCACCTGCGCCAGAGTATCTGTGACCGTGCGCGATCGAAGCGGGCGTGAGGCCATCGGATGGGGAGAAACCCCTTTGAGCGTTCAATGGGTTTGGCCTTCTTCCGCCCCCTATGACCTGAGGCATTCCGCGCTGAAAGAATTCTGTAAAACCTTAACCCACCTAGTACCCGGTCAGGAACGATGGGGACACCCCATGGAACTCGGTGATGATTTTATTCAGCAGGAGCTACACACTCTGGCTGACAAACAAGACGAGAACGCTATTCCTTATTTAGCCGCCCTGGTTTGTTTCAGCGCCTTTGACATCGCCACCCATGATGCCTACGGCATGCTCCACACTATTGATGTCTATTCCACCTACACCGCAGAATACATGTCCCGCGATCTGTCCCATTTTCTGAAATCGGCACCGGGAACGGACCTGTCTTTTCAGGGACTATACCCAGCCGATTTCTTAAATCTCGCCCCGCCCTGCTCCCTTCCCGTATGGCATTTGGTCGGAGGTCTTGATCCCTTGGAGCCTGCGGACCTGCAGGGGAATGAACCGGATGACGGCTATCCCGTAACTTTGAAGGATTGGATCCAGCGCGACGGGTTGAACTGTTTAAAAATCAAACTGCGCGGCAATGATTTTGAATGGGACTATCAACGGATTTGCGCCGTCGGCATCATCAGTATAGAGGCGCAGGTCGATTGGTTAACCACCGACTTTAACTGCACCGTCACCGACCCGGCTTATGTCACCACCCTCCTCGACCGCTTACTACAGGAACACCCTAGGATCTACGGGATGATTCTGTATGTTGAACAGCCCTTCCCCTACGATATGGAAACGCACCAATTGGATGTGCACAGCGTGTCGGCACGGAAACCTCTGTTTATGGATGAAAGCGCCCACGATTGGAAATGCGTCGCTCTAGGCCGTAAACTGGGGTGGACAGGCGTGGCCCTCAAAACCTGTAAGACCCAGACCGGAGCCCTGCTTTCCTTATGCTGGGCCAAAGCCCATGGCATGACCCTGATGGTTCAAGATCTCACTAATCCGATGCTTGCACAAATCCCACATGTTCGACTGGCCGCGCATGCCGATACCATCATGGGCGTCGAAAGCAATGGAATGCAATTTTACCCGGAGGCCTCCTGCGCCGAAGCCGCGGTTCATCCCGGGCTGTATACTCGGAGGCAGGGACACCTAGATCTACGTTCCCTAAACGGCCCCGGATTTGGCTATCGAAACTCCGAAATCCAACGGAGGCTTCCAGCGCCCGAAATCTCGTTTCCAGCTACAACTTCATCTCCCAGCACCAGATAAGGAATCACATGAGTCACTTTTACAACTCGCTCTCACCCTCCAGAAAAGAATGGGTGGACCAAACCCTGTCCTCCCTGACCTTGGATGAAATGATTGGTCAGAAACTGGGACCGTTGATTAATATCCCATGGGATCCTTCACGGACAAAAGAGCAACTTACTGAGCGCGCCCTCAAGTATCAAGTGGGGACCGTTCATGCCTGCGGAAATCTCTCCCCGGCAGAGATGCGAAAGGATTTAGAAGAGCTTCAGGCTGGATTTAAAGTACCCGCGCTAGTTTCGACGGATATAGAAACCTTTGCCCGCTATCCCGGAGCGGTACCGGGTGGCACCGCCATGAATCTGGGAGCGATCTCAGATCTGGCACGTGCAGAAGACCTCGCCTTTGAATGCGGACGACTGGCCGCGAGACAGGGGCGATCCATGGGTATAACCTGGGCGTTTGGGCCAGTGATGGATATCTGGTACAATCTCGATAATCCCATTTGCACGACTCGCTCCTTTTCCTCCGATCCCGAACGGGTTGCGGTCTTGGGCGCGGCCTTGGTAAAGGGATTTCAAACTGGAGGTATGGCCGCCACATTAAAACACTTTCCTGGAGACGGCACAGATACGCACGATCAGCATGCGGTAACCTCTCACAACTTTCTCTCCTTAGATGAATGGAGATCTACCTACGGTAAAACCTTTGGACGGGGGATCAACGCCCATGCCTACTCGGTCATGATCGGCCATATCGCCATGCCCGCGTTGAGTTCCCGCGCAGCGGATACCGGCGACCTGTTGCCCGCGTCCCTCGACCCGCGCATCATGCAGGATTTGTTACGAGAGGAGATGGCATTTGAAGGGGTGATTGTTTCGGATGCTATTGCCATGGGTGGCGTAACGAATCATTGTAGCTCCATTGGCGATGCCGGGGTGAAGCATATTATTGCCGGCGGAGACGTCGTGCTGTTTGCAGAAGATCTGGACGAAGTGGTTACGGGCGTGAAACAAGCCCTCCAAGAGGGTCGATACAGTGAGGCACAGCTGAAAGATTCCGTGCGGAGAATTCTCACGCTTAAAGCCTCCCTCGGTTTGCATGTACCCAAAGCCCCGAATCTTTCATTGGAGGCCGCCGCGGCCGAACGCCCGGCCATTGAAAGCCTAGCCAAAGAGATTGCTAGATCATCAATTACGCTGATTAGAGATACCTCCGGAGTCCTGCCACTGAAGCTGGCCCCCGGCAAAAAAATCACCCTGTGTATGACGCCGGATGAACCCACTCGCTCTTCAGGAATTCAACTTCTCGATGAAGTCGATACGACCATCCCGCGTCCATCCTTGGCCGGCTTTTTGGAAGCACGCGGATATACGGTCACCCTAGTCTCCCACCAGACCGAACTCCTTCAGGAAATGAAGAGCAGCGATGCGATCATCATGGTGACCACCTGCCGTCCGATTGCCGGCCGAAATTCCATTCGCCTTTCGATGGACGCGGCACGGTGCTTTGGTCACCACCTCACCCATTGTGGAAAACCGGTGATTTATCTAAATATGGGGAACCCCGCCACCCTTCTAGAAGTGTCCGGAATGCGAACCTGTATTTCTACCTACGGCGCGGGCGAAATCATCGAAGAGGCGGTCGTACAAGCCATAGTTGGTGATGCGAAATTCCCGGGAAAATTACCGATAAGTATGCTTCCTGAAGCAATACCCTACTCGGTAAAAATGCGCCCCCTGCCCCGGGCATGAAAAATCTCATACCCGTGGCTGAGGGCAATAGGAAAGGACTGACCATAGAGGCAACCCGCAACCGCTGGTCAATTTGGTTGGATCAGCATACAGGAATCCATCCATCGTGAAATCGGTCACCGATTTTCACTGGCGGGCGGATCCGCACTGTCCTGCATTGGAACTATGGCCGGAGGAACTGGGAGGTGGCTCCCTAGGATTTCGTCCCTTTATAGAGTTGTACTTGTGCCCCGGAGAAATGGTTCGAAGCATGATCCTTATCGCCCCCGGCGGTGGCTATCAGCGCCTTCGCGATGCCATGATTATCGAAGGCCATGATGTGGCACTCAAAATGAACGAATACGGGTTTCATGCCGCCGTGCTCAAGTACCGAACCTTCCCCTCTGAATTTCCAGCACCGCTACGGGATATCGTACGAGCACTGAAGATCCTTCGCGGAAATGCTGCCCGCTGGAAAACTAACCCCGATCAACTAGCGGTCGCAGGGTTCTCCGCCGGTGGACATTTAGCCGCCTGTTCTGGGGTATTGTACGATACACTAAAGGTTTCGGCCGGTGATGAGTACGATTCCGTATCTGCGCGCCCCGATGCTTTGTTGCTGGGATATGCTGTACTGAACCAAACAGGCAAAATTTTAGAAAACATCGCCGGAACGATGCCTGAAATCAATGAACCAAACTTTTTGGCCAGAAATATCCCTCCCAGTATGCCACCAGTATTTCTTCACCATGCCCAAGACGACGACATCATCCCGGTATCTCAAAGTTTGGAATTTTCTGAGGCTCTGAAAGAAAAATCTATTCCCTGTGAATTACATACCTTTGAAACCGGAGGGCATGCCTATGGCATAGGCAGCCACCAACCCACTACCAGAAACTGGCATACCTTCGCAGAAACCTGGCTAAATTCGCTTGGTTTCACATCAAGCTCAAAAAGCCTGCAGGGTATGGCTCGGTGACGGATAGATAACATAAACAAAAAGTAGCACTTATGAAAATAACTGAAATCAAACCACTAATCTGCCACTGCTACCGCACCAACTGGGTGTTCGTAAAAGTGACCACTGACGAAGGAATCTATGGCTACGGAGAATCCACGCTCGAGTACCGTGAACCAGCTCTGGTTGCCGCCATTGAGCAGTTTGACCGCATCCTTAAAGGGCGCGATCCCTTTGCGATCGAATCCATCTGGCATGAGGGCTATCGCGACGCCTACTTTCGCGGGGGCCCTATCAATATGTCGGCACTCTCCGGCATAGAGATGGCGCTTTGGGATATCAAAGGCAAGGCATTGGGTGTTCCAACCTACGAACTGTTGGGCGGAAAAGTCCGCGACAAGGTCCCCTGTTATGCCAACGGATGGTTTTCTCCCGCCAAAGAGCCTGAAGAATTTGCCGAAAAAGCACGGGCCGCGGTGGAACGGGGGTTTACCGGGTTAAAGTGGGATCCTTTCGGCCAAGCCTACCTGAACATTTCCAAAGCCGAACTGAGAAAAGCACTTGCTTGCATTGAAGCCGTGGTCGCCGCGGTGGGAGATCAAGTGGAGATTCTGGTGGAGGCCCATGGCCGTTTCAACATTGCCACCGCCGTGCGCATTGGCCAAGCGCTGGAGGACTATGACATCACGTGGTTCGAGGAGCCTGTGCCACCCGAGAATCTTGAAGCCTTGGCCGAAGTGAAGCGGCGTGTGCGCGTCCCCATTGCCGCCGGCGAACGCATCTATAGCCGCTGGGAGTACCAGCGATTTTTCGAACTGCGTTGTGCAGACGTCATTCAGCCGGACCCCAGCCATATGGGTGGGATCGGGGAGGTTAAAAAAATTGCGGCGCAGGCGGAGGCTAATCATATTGCGCTCTGCCCGCATAATCCCAGCGGACCGGTCGCCAATGCGGCCAGCCTTCAACTCGCCGCCTGCATCCCTAACTTTCATTTACTGGAAACCATGGCGGTCGACGTACCCTGGCGGGCCGACATTTGCGACGAGGACATCGTCTTCGCAGATGGCTTCATGCAAATCCCTAATCGCCCCGGACTAGGTATCGAATTAGATGAAGAAGCCATTGCCAATCACCCTTATCAACCCAAAGACCTCCGCCACTACCGGGGTGATCTCACCGATATTCGCCCGGTCGATGCCGTGACGTGGTTCAGGAAATGATTTTACCAAAAAGGATCCGACAATGAATTTTGAGAACAAGGTGGTTTTAGTGACTGGAGCCGTGCGTAACACCGGTCTAGCTATTGCGGAAGAGTTTGCCAAGAACGGAGCCATCGTCGCTCTGAACGGTCGTAATCCTGAAGATGTGGCGAGAGAAGCCGCGCGCATCCGGGAAACCTACGGCTCCCGGGTGATTGAAGCCACAGCGGACGTGTCGAACCAGGATGAGGTCGACACCCTATTTGCGGTGATTGAAAAGGAATGCGGCCGGCTAGACGTGCTGGTCAACAATGCCATCCATCTGGGCATGGGTTACACCTTTGTGGATACCCCCCGGCAGATTCTTGAGGATATATTTCAGGTGAACGTTTTTGGCTGTTTCGCCTGCGCACAGGGCGCCGCTCGACTGATGCGGAAACAAAAAAGTGGAGTCATCATTCATATTGGATCCAATACCGCGCAACGGGCCATTCAGAAACGATCGGCCTACATTGCTAGTAAAGCTGCCATCGATGGTCTGACCCGTTCCATGGCCGGGGAACTGGGTTCTGAAGGAATTCGAGTGAACTGTGTCGTGGCCGGCTACATTCATACGGCCCGATGGGATGATTTACCCGAGGAACACGCCGAGCGACGACGCGCCAATCTCCCGCTAGGCAACGAGGCCACGGGCAAAGATATTGCCGATACGGTTCTTTTCTTGGCTTCCGATGCCGCAGCCAAAATCACCGGAACCGAAATCGTGGTAGACGCCGGTGGCATGTCTCAACTCGTTCCTCCTGACTGTGATGTGTGACCCCATGGCTCCGTTTGACGTCAGCAAAAAGGTCGGGTAAAGCTAAACGACTAAGCTAAAATTGAGTTCGATAGATTATCTCGATTTTTCTGGGCTAGGATAAACTAGAAACAAACAATCATCAGGTTCGTTACGTCTCTATAGAGGGGAAGCTTGTCGAAGTCCATCTATCCCAGATCAGTGGAATCTTAACTTATGCTCTCTCTAAAAATTTACGAAGAACCTTAACTTCTACGAAAAACCTGTTTGATTCATTTGGATTCATCTCCAGATGAATAAGTAAACGTTTGTAAAAAGCTTGTGAAATCAGGCACGGTATGACACAGTTTGATTGTGCATTAAAAACGCAATCTATAAGTACATTTTTAACATGAAACGGAGTCCAGACGATGGCAAGAGGGCCAAATTCTAAAAAATCTTCCTTCCGATACGAACACGCCAGACAATTGATCTTGGCGAGCATCGTGGATCAAAATATGTCTACGGGAGATCTGCTGCCCTCCTTGAGAGATATGGCGGATCTTTTTTGCGACGGAAGCCTAAAATCTCTTCGGACGGCGGTAAGCTTGCTAGTCGATGAGGGCGTACTCGAGGCCTACCGAGGCAAAGGCGTTTTCCTGAAGGATTCCACATTGGCCTGGGAACTGACCTCAGATTTTCAACGAGAGTCAAGCCCATCCGGTGAACCAACCGATCTTATTTCCCCCTTCTCCATCTCCTACGCGCCTCGAACCCTGCGCATTGCGCTCGTTTCCAAATCGGTGTGGGAAAACGTTATACAGGAATTTAATGAGTCCAGCTCAAAAATCAAAGTAAAACCGGTGTTCTACAGCCCGCATGACACCAGCGCTTCTCTCACAATGGACTCAGATCTGGTGCAAATTCAATCTCACCTTCGAGATCGACTCCCGACCGCATTTGAGGCCCTTAATCTAAACGGACTATTAGGTTCCGAGGTAGAAAAAAGTTTTTTCCCCACGCTCTTTCCAACCGATGCAGCACCGACACAGCCCGGTTTTACCGGACTTCCCATTACCGCAGTGGCCCATTGCATCGCGATAAATGATTGTGCCAATAAAAAGTTATTTCAGAATACGCCGAATGCATGGAACTCCTTTGATGAATATATCGATTTTATAAAAAGAGTAAAAGGCCAACGACCCAAGGCTGTAAAGTCGGTAATCCAAACGCCCCATAACGTTCTTTTTCCTTTCGTTTTATCCGGACTGCTTTCCTGCAATCGTATAGAGGGACTGCCTAATTTTAGTGATCCTGCAACTCGGTCCTTTCTTGAAAGGTTTGGAGAAATTTACTGCGATCCCGACTGCTACACCGGTGAATGGGTGTCACCCCCAATAAACTCTTCTACAGAAACCCTGCTCAGAGAAGTGCATACCTACGAATTACGGATGCCACCCCACTCCTTGAATGATCCCGCCGCCTTCATATCCCTGCCGACGGAAGGACAGGGGCATGTACCCATTATTTCTCACCTGATTTGTGTTAACGCACAGGGAAAGGCTCAGGAAGATGCGGTGGAGTTCTTAAAGCACCTTGCCTCCGATGCGGTCATGAAGTTGTTCAACCAAGCCGGACGTATTTCCGGACGGCAAGATGCCTCGAACTCTATGCATACACCCATCCGACACACCCTTGAAACCGGACAACTTCTTGAGCATGAATTCTCAAACGCATTGGCCTCCTTTGCTTCCCGGGTGACCCCAGACATCTCGAGCTGGCAGCGGGGCGAAAAAACACTGGAGGCTCTCATCGAGACTCTTGAAAAAGAGCGGCTGAAGGAGATAAATCTTCATCCCAGCCAAGCGTACGTGATTTCGACGGCTTCGTAAACTCTCGTAAGAAGCATGCAAAACGAGATCAAAGCGTCGCAGCTTTCGTGGTTAGAAGGTCACTTTCTAGGCAATGGAGATCTGGGAGCTGTAGTTTGGGGAAATAGTGATGCCATACGGGTAGGACTCTCCAAGCATGATGTTAACGATCACCGAACCGGGGGAATGAATGACGGAGCTCGCTGGGCTCAATCCTATCCCGAAATGCTGGACAAGATACGCAACGGGGAACGTGATTTTTTGGATCACCTGTCCAATGTCGAAAACATCAGCACGCATCCCTCAATGCTGGCCGCGGGTTGTTTGGTCTTCGAAGTTGGGCGAGGCATACCCACCGCAGGATATGAGCAATCGCTGGATGACGAAAGAGCCAGAGTGACCAGTGCCCTCCTCCCCACCGAAGCTGGTCGTACATGGAATCAGGACTTTTGCCCCATCACCTTGACCAGTATTATACCCGCGGAACACAATGCTCTCCAGGTCACTCTGTCCTCTCGGTTGGAACAACGAATCCTGTGGAATTTTTCCATCAATCCGGTTCAAGATCTCCCCCCCCCAGAGTATATCCTGCACGACACCGAAACCGCCCTCATGTGCCGATCTCTGCCCATGAATGCGCACTACACGATTGCGGTCCATACCCCAGGATTGATCTACGTGTCGCCGTTGGGGATGCAAGGAGAGCTTTCATTTGGCGGTGATCTGGGGGACGTCGAACTCCTGCTCACCATGAGTTCCAATTATGAAGGCGAGGAAGACAAAGAGCGAGCACTGCAGACGCTGGCTTCTCTTCGCCACTCTACTCCATCCGCCATTACCGCAGCGCACGAAGCTTGGTGGGAAAGCTTTTGGAGCAAATCCAGCATCTCGTACGAAGACAAGGAAATCGAAAAGGTATGGCGTCTGGGACTCTACACTCTGGGAGCGTCTACGCGTCCCCATACCTCCCCCCCCAATTTGCAAGGAATCTGGAATCAATACAACCACCCGCCCTGGAGCGCTGATTTCCACTTAAATACTAATGTTCAAGAGTGTCAGTGGCTGGCCTGCGTTTCCAATCACCCGGAATTGCAAGAAGCACTGGTTCAAAAACTAACCGTGGATTGGCTTGCCCCTTTGGAGTCGTTTACCAGAGAAAACTACAAAAGTGACGGAATTGCGGTTCCGCTTTGTGTGGATTGGCTGGGTCGGCCCATTGGATTCCTCCAACTCGATTTAGCCCTATCCATGTCTGCCTGGATGGCCGGGCATCTCTGGCAACAATGGGAATATACCCATGATGCGAAAATGCTTAAAGAGAAAATTTATCCATTTCTTAAACGTTCAGCCCACTTCTACATGGATGTGCTGCACAAGGGAGAAGATGGACTCTACCATACGGAGCTCACCCAATCGCCTGAACAGCTTCGAGTGAATCAGGAAGGCAAGAATGGCATCTCCTACGGCCGCGACGCGCTCATCGACATCGCCTTTATCAAGACATTGATGGCATCCGTCATTGAGGCCGCGGTGGTGATAAACGAACAAGATGAAGAGTGGGTCAACGCCTGTATGGACATTCTCAAGCATTTACCGAATTACCCGAAAAAAGACGGGGTGTGGATCGATTATGAAACGGGCTATTTCCATAGCGGTGATGCACCCGGACAATTCAAGCTCAGTCATCGGCATCCCAGCCGACTGGTCCCTATATTTCCCTGCGCCGAATTCGGTTTGCATTCCAGTCCCGAAGATTTTGCATTGGCTGAAGCGTCCTACCGTGAGTTCAGGAGTTATGGATCCGAAGGTTTCTCAGGATGGTCTATCGCCTGGCAATCGATCCTCGCTGCCCGACTGGGGCTGGGAGAAGAATTTGAAGATCGCATAGGTGAATTTTCCAGCCACTACCTCCTGCCAAACGGTATTTCGAGCCATAATCTCGTTACTACGGACTCCGTCATCTTCCAATTGGAAGCCCTGCTCGGAGCCGCAGCAGGAATCAATGAAGCCTTGGTTCACAACTCAGGCGATATCCTCTATGTCTTCCGTGGAATACCAAGGAACCGATCCGCCTCCTTTCAAGGGCTGCGCCCTTCCGGCGGGTTCTGCGTGTCTGCCGCGAAAACAAAAGATCACATTTCTTTTGTAGAGGTCGAGAGCCTGTTTGGAGGACCTCTGCAAATCGCCAATCCCTGGCCCAGCCAAGCGGTTATCATCAAGGGCCCCGAAGGGGTTGAAACTCAGCAGGGGAAAATTTTAACCATCAACACGTCTACAGGCAAATTCTACCGCCTAGAGAAAGGCTAAGACCATGCAGATCGTAAACAGAATCAGGTTATGAAATTTGGAATAATTGGAACCGGAACCATTGGACACCTTCATGCCGAGGCGATTAAGAATATGCACGGCAGCGAGCTTGTCGGCGTAGCCGGTCGTACTCCAGAGAACGCACAGATCTTTGCCCGGAAATTTGGGATCCAAGCCTTTGCCTCTGTGGATGACCTGCTAGCTCAGGATAAGGTGGATATTGTCACCATTAGCACCCCGTCCGGAGCTCACTTTGAACCCGCAATGGCGGCACTTAAAGCCGGTAAACATGCGGTGGTTGAAAAGCCGATGGAAATCCGGCCAGAACGTATCGACGCCCTGATGTCAGCCGCTGCCGAAAACGGCGTGACTCTAGCCGCCATTCTGAACCGTCGATTCCACGGTGCAATGGAACAATGCAAGCGTGCCGTCGATACGGGACGCTTAGGCCGCCTCACCTCTGCATCGGCGTACATTAAATGGTACCGGACTCAAGCGTATTACGATAAAGGTGGATGGCGGGGTACTTGGGCGCTGGACGGCGGGGGCGCATTGATGAATCAAGGCGTTCATATCGTAGACGGCCTCCTTTATCTCGCTGGTCCGGTAAAATCGGTACAGGCGAACACCGCTTGCCTGGCTCATGAGAATATTGAAGTGGAGGATATAGCAGTGGCCCTACTTGAATTTACCAGCGGTGCACGTGGCGTCATCGAAGCCTGCACCTGTGCCTGGTCCAAAACGGGACACCCCGCCCGCGTTCAACTTGCCGGCACGGAGGGATCGCTCTTCCTCGCCGATGAGACGATTGAAGTCTGGGATTTTATGGAGGAGCGGCCGGAGGATTCCGAGGTCCGGGAAACCTATATGCAAGCAGCCACACAAGGCTTGGGTGCCAACGATCCAAATGCAATTCACTCCCTGCAGCACCAAAAGAATTTTGAAGAAGTCGTGACCGCCATTCAAGAGGGACGCGAGCCGGCCACCTCCGCCCTGGATGCCCGGGAAGCCGTGGAACTCATCTGCGCCGTCTACGAATCCGCAAAAAATGGCGGAGAGAAAATCTATCTATCAGAACCCCGAGTGAAGCTCATATGAGCAATTCTCGCCATCGATTCGGCTTCCACGACCTGCCCGGGCATATGTCCCCCACCACCCTCAACCAATGAAAGGCGACGATCATGAGTAAAACTCCAAATATCCTAGTATTTTTCACCGATGACCAGCGCTTCGATACGATTCGCGCGCTCGGTAACCAACAGATTCATACACCTCATATAGATGCCTTGGTCGCGCGTGGCACCTCCTTCACCCATGCCCACATCCCCGGTGGTACCAGCGGCGCCGTCTGTATGCCGAGCCGCGGCATGCTACACTCCGGACGAACGCTTTTCCATCTAGACAGGGAGGGGCAAGAGATTCCACGCGAGCATACCACGCTAGGCGAATGCTTCCGCGCAGCCGGGTACGACACCTTTGGAACCGGCAAGTGGCACAGCGGTACAGATGCCTACGCACGTAGCTTCTCGACTGGCGATGAGATATTTTTTGGTGGTATGGAAGACCACTGGAACGTGCCTGCATGCCATTTCGATCCCACGGGAAACTACGCAAACCGCCGGGCACATGTCTCCAATCCAGGGTTCGCCAACCGGGTGGGCTACTGGAACGCCGACCATATTCACGTGGGCACCCACTCAACAGACTTGTTTACCGATACCTCGATTAAATTCATTGAGTCTCGCGAGACAGACCAGCCTTTCTTCCTCTACCTCTCCCTGATGGCCCCGCACGACCCTCGGAGCATGCCGGAGAAGTACCGCGAGATGTATGATCCAGACGCCATCGACCTACCCACAAATTTTCAGGAAGAGCATGCCATCGATACCGGCGCCCTGAAGATCCGCGATGAAATGTTGGCCGGGTTTCCCCGCAACCCTGAAGAAATCCGCCGACACATCGCGGAGTATTACGCGATGATCACACACTTGGACGACGCGCTCGGTCGCCTGACGGCCGCCTTGCAGGCGAGTGGTGAACTAGAAAACACCATTATCGTCTTCGCCGGCGATAATGGCCTCGCCCTAGGCCAGCACGGATTGATGGGCAAACAGAACCTATACGATCATAGTGTACGCGTTCCCCTCATCCTGGCCGGCCCGGGCATCCCTGTGGGCCAAGAAAGAGAGGCCCTCGTTTATCTGCTGGACATCTTCCCCACCCTTTGCGATCTCACGGGCCAGACCGTGCCCGCATCGGTCGAAGGTCAAAGCTTCGCCTCGTGTCTGCACGACGGCAACATACGAACGCGCGACGATTTGTACCTAGCCTACGTCGACAGTATCCGTGGCGTCTCGGACGGCAAACACAAGCTGATCGAATATGCTTGCGGTGAAACCCAGTTATTCGATCTCGTCAATGATCCAGCCGAGATACACTCACTCGCCGAAGACCCCTCTTCCAACGAGCTACTGGCCAGCCTGCGCAAGCGACTGGTGGCGTTTGCAGAGACATGGGACGACGCAGAACACCCAGCGGGTGCGACCTTCTGGGCCGCGCGGCCCGACCTTCCCACGCATTCAGCCCGTACTGAAAAATAGAAACCGCTGCGAAGGATTCGGGGCATTCACTTCTCGCAAAGTGGGGCCGGCAGAACCAGTCAGTCCTGCGAGATTTCAGGTGGTTTTTCATCCGAGTGCCCCATCATATTTGCGGTCTTTAGAAAATGGGAAGAAAGCTTGGGCGGTTGAAATCCGGCAGCTGAAGCTTGCCTTTTTAAGCCCCGTCAACGGGTGGACTCCTAACAAATTTTCTAAAGCCTCATGTAGAGAAATAGGTAGGAGTGCTGACGTTAGTCGGTTTTAAAAGGAGCGCCTTTAGGCTTCCGGATTTCAGACCCCGAGCTTGCCTGCCGTAGGTATGGTTCTGCGTAACTTGTACATTTCAGGTAGTGTAGTGTTTTGAAAATAGTGAAATGACGGTTAAAAGGATTACAAAGCTCTTCCAACTGGCTCCCGCCACGGAATGCCCTAGAAGATCATCATGGTTTCGAATGCCTAAGAGGGCATGAAGCAGACCACTGTCCCTTACATAAACCTTGGGTAATTTCACTAGTCGCATCTTCACATTGGCATGAAAGGGGGGACGTTTCCTCACGAGCAAGAGGTCTTTAAATAAATCGACATAGCTGGTGACCGTGAGGGCGGACGCTCCCATACTGCCCGCTAACTTAGCTGAAGTGACATAGGAGTCAACGGCCCAATCCGTTCCACAAAGTTCGATATAGAAATTACATACGATTTTTACGAATTGGGACTTCCTGGAAAACCTTTTGACCTTGTAAAAGGTCAACTGTACCCCCCCCAAAAAAAAAACTATTTTCAGGGATTTAATTTTAAAGCCAATGCTCAGAAGGTGATGGAAGGCTCCAACAGGTCCTACTGAACACGTTTCCCTCAACCCGTATGTCCATGGCCTAGATGCTACTCGCCTCGTAGGTATGATCCACAAAGGATGGGTATTCCCTTTAATTTTAGCAGGTAATTTGTTTAGTCAAAGGATGACTTCATCAACCTAGGATCCAACGTGACAGCAGAGCTAAGTACATTTCATAACAAAATAAATGCTGTTCGCTCCTCTATGGCGGAAGTAGTGGTAGGACAGGAGGCTTTGGTGGACCGCCTTCTCTTGGCTTTACTATGCAACGGGCATGTTTTGCTGGAAGGGGTTCCCGGGGTTGCGAAGACCTTGGTGGTAAAGAGTCTTGCCGGCGCTTTGGACGCCCATTTCAGTCGTATTCAGTTCACCCCAGATTTACTGCCGGGAGATTTGACGGGCACTCAGATTTTCCGACCGGATACCGGCCAATTTGAAACCCGAAAGGGACCAATCTTCGCGAATTTAATTTTGGCGGATGAAATCAATCGTTCACCCGCGAAAGTGCAAAGTGCCTTATTAGAAGCCATGCAGGAACACCAAGTAACCTTAGGACATGAAACCCATGCCCTCCCGGAACCTTTTATGGTCCTGGCCACTCAAAACCCGATAGAACAGGAAGGAACCTATGCGTTGCCAGAAGCGCAAGTGGACCGTTTCATGTTTAAGCTTCACGTCGGGTATCCGAGTATGGAAGAAGAGCATCAAATTATGAAGAGGATGGCCACCACCGCGCCCAAAACAGAGGTAACGCCAGTGGCTTCGCTTGAAGATATTAGTTCCATGCGGGGATTGGTGGATCAACTTCATATGGATGAGGCCATTGAACGTTATATTCTACGGTTGATTGCAGCCTCCCGTGATCCCGGCGCGTATGGGATGGAAAAGTTAAACCCTTTAATTCGCTTTGGCGGATCGCCAAGGGCTTCCATTTATTTATCTCTGGCCTCCCGGGGACATGCCTTGTTACAAGGAAAAGATTTTGTGGTGCCAGATGATGTGAAAGCGGTTTTGCATGATACGGTTCGCCACAGAATGGCCATCAGTTATCGTGCGGAGGCGGAAGGTCTTACTTCGGATGACCTCTTAGACCGTATCGTCGAAAAAGTCCCAGTGACCTGCGAGTAAAGGCATGTCGAAAGACGATCTGGATCAGCGCCTGCAACAGCTCAATCTCAAGACCCGTTTCCCGGTGGAGCATTTGCTTGCCGGCGAATACCGTAGCGTCTTTAAAGGTCGGGGCATGGATTTTGATGAGATTCGCGGGTACGTGCCAGGGGACGATGTTCAAACCATCGACTGGAATGTGACGGCGCGCACGGGTACCCCGCATATCAAAAGATATATAGAGGAACGGGAACTGGCGGTGTGGTTTTTGGTGGATACCTCCGCCTCCTGCCGACTTGCTCCGGGAGGTACGACTAACAAACAGAAATGGGATGTGATGCATGAAATCACCACCCTGCTCGCTTTGTCGGCCGTTCAAAATCATGATCGCTGTGGATTAATCCTATTTTCGGATCGGGTGGAACACATCGTGCCTTTGCGGCGCGGTCGCCCACACGTTTATCATTTATTAAGCGATATGCTGGACGTTAAAGCGGAAGGTCAAAAAACGGATTTGCAACCGGCATTGGCTGCGCTGAATCATTTGTCTCCCCGACGAGGATTGGTTTTCCTGCTTTCTGATTTTTTATGTGAGGCCAATCGTGAGGTTTTAGGCATGACCAGTTTTCGTCAGGATCTTGTTGCGATCGCGGTGAACGATCCTTGGGAAAAAGAACCCCCAAATTGCGGTTTGGTCGAAGTGGCGGATGCCGAAAGTGGAGAGACGCGGCTGTGGGACTTCCGGGCAAAACAAGCTAAAATTTGTCGTGAGGCCTTTAGCCGAAACCGCAGCGACCTCAAAACAGAACTTGAGGCGGTGGGGGCAGATTTAATGGAACTCGACACCCAACAGGACTGCGCGGAAACCTTAGCCTCATTTTTTAGGCAACGCCTGCGTCGCATTGCGGATGAGTCAGGCGGATGAAAAATATACACCGCTATTGGATATTACTTATGCTGGGGATCTGCCTGTCAGCCGGAGCAGACGAATCGGTTCGTTTGGACATGTCCTCGCAGAAATTGAGTGGACGGCCAGGCGAAGCGTTGGTGCTTGAATTAACGGTGGAGACGAAGCGAGTGCTCCCGGTAAAACTCAAGCTACCCGCGGTTTCGGCATTGGTGATACGCAAAGTGGAAACCCTACCTATTCGCCGAACGGAAAGGGGCGTTTATCGTCAGGGACGTCGGGTCATTTGGCAGGGCGTCACTTGCGGGTCCATCATCATACCCAACCTCACGGTTGACGTGGAAGGAAAGCTGTATGTTTTTCCCCCTGTCGAAATTGTGATTAAGGATGTACCCATGGCTTTACCTCCGAAGAAGGTCGCTCCATGAGTTTAGCCTTTCCTTGGATCTTGTGGTTTCTGCCGCTGGCCTTCTGGTTGCTTAGACCGGAACGTAGTAAACCCATTAGCTTATCGAGTCTAGGATTTTGGCGTGACTTGCCTGAGCCACCGCGGGTGCGCTGGCGTAAATATCTACGGGTGCTACGTTGCATGATTTTTGCATTGTTACTTTTGGCACTCGCGGGGCCCCGAAGTGAAAAACGGTTGGAAGAGGACGCACGTCAGGGTATCGCCATCGAATTGTTGGTCGATATTTCGAGCAGTATGGATCAATCGCTCAAAACCGAAAAAAAGGTTGATGAAACTCGGATGGAAACAGCGAAAGAAGTGGTGGAGGGGTTTATTGAAAGCCGACCGGATGACTTAATTGGTTTGGTGACCTTTGCCCGGTATGCCGACACCTTGAGCCCATTAACGTCCGGCCATCGTGCCCTGATTCAATTGGTGCGTGACCTGGAAATTCAAGATCGACCGAATGAAGACGGCACCGCTTATGGAGATGCCTTGATGCTGGCGGCCGCGCAATTGAAACAGATGGACGACTGGCAACCCGAAAGCACCTCTGGGGATCCAGTGGCCCCCATTGAAAGTAAAATACTAATTTTGCTCACCGACGGTGAAAATAATTGCGGATTGCATTTACCCATGGAAGCGGCGGCCTTAGCTCGTGAGTGGGGGATCCGAATCTACGCGATAAGTCTAAGCTCTTCGGAAGAAATGAATGAACTCTCGGATGCGGAAAAGGTCTTATCAAATGTTTGTGACGACAGCGGCGGGCTTTTCTCAAAAACGGCAGACCGTGAAGGCCTCTTGGAGGTCTACGAGATAATTAATGACCTTGAAAAAAGTGAAATGAAAACATTCAGCTTGGATGCGGTGACGTATGAGTCGCATTTCGCCTGGCTAGCCTTTCCGGCCCTTTGCTTACTGTTGATTGAGCATGGCTTACGATCAACCGTGCTGCGGGTGGCATCGGAGGAGGATGAATGATTCTTAAAAACCCGATGATGCTTATTCTCTGTTTTGTCCTACCGTTGGTGGTGGGGTGGACTCGTCGCGCAAGACGTTTACGGAAGGCTGCGCTTGAGCAACTCAGCGGAGAAGTGAACCCTTTATCTCTGTGGCGCATAAGTGATTCCCTGAAAATTGTAGCTTTGATTTCGCTGATTTTTGCACTGGCGCAACCCGCATGGCTTCCTCATCCAATATCCGTAAAGGGGCCTCAACGCGACGTGGTCCTGGCCTTGGACATCTCCCGAAGTATGCTAGCAACCGATGTGTTTCCCAGTCGTTTGGATGCTGCCCGCATCGCAGTCTTGGAAAACATAAACCAATTCAAGGGACAGCGTATTGGACTGATTACCTTTGCCGGTGCGGCCTCAGTGAGGGTGCCATTAACGCTGGATCATAATTTTGTCCGCTATATCCTCACTCGGGTAGCGCCCACAGATGCGGATGTCGGAAGTACGTCTCTGCAAGCCGCCATCGAAAAATCCTTGGATGTGGTTTTGGACGCCGATTCTGGGAATCCTCAGGATTTGATCCTCTTTACGGATGGCGAAGATCACATCAGTGATATTGAAGCCACCGCCATACAGTTACAGGAGAGCCAGGCACAGGTTTGGATCATCGGACTGGGTGATCCCTTGGTCGGCGCGCGTATTCCCTCATCCAAAGAATCCGAGGAGTGGATGCAATTTGAGGGAGGTGATGTTATGAGTCGTTTGGATGAAACCAAACTGAGACAACTAGCGGGTGTCAGTCCCCGAATTACCTATATTCCAGTAGGTACCCAACCCTTTGACTTACGAACGATTTATCAACCAAAAAAACTACCCTCCCCCGAAGGCACCACTAAATCCCTTGAGAAGGAATCTTCACTAACGGTATATCGGGAGGGCTACGCGATCTTTATAGGCTTGGCACTTATCTTGTGGATCTTATCGATACGTAAACAACTTTTTCCTGCAGTCGCCGCCCTCGCTCTTCTCAGCGCATGTAGTCCCACAGTTGATTTGGAAGGAGCAACCTATTCCCGTTACCTGGCAGAAGGGCATGAGTACTGGCAAGCCGCGCAAGCTTTCTGCGAAGAGGATCCGAAAGCGGCCTGGCCTCTTTTAAAGCAAGCGCAAGAAGCCTTCTTACTTGCGGCACTCTTGATCCCCGAAGAGGAGGTGGCACGTCAGATTGTAGGCGTGAGTACTCAATTAGCATCCGTTGAAAAAGCGATTGATCTTCTCAAACAGGAAGAAGCAGACTTGCAGGTGCAACTAGAAGAACTGATCGCTTTGTTACAAGGTCTGCACGAGCGTGAAAAGGGTTGGGTGGCAACCGGTCAAAAGCTTCTCCGCAAACGACCACCCGCTACCGCACAAGAAAAGGCTGCGGTAGCCGTCGACGCGTTGGAAGCGCAAAACGGAATTTTAACGGGAAGTCAGGAGGCACATAAGCAGTTGACGGGGATGCAAGGGCAAATACGGGACATCATGAAAGGGCTTCCCACGGAAGGCGCTACTGCCCCCCCACCCTCCACAGAATATGATGAAGCACTAAATGAATTGAGCGAAGCGTTGTTGGCTGAGGAACGTGTGCAAGGGTATTTACAGCCTGATGGATTAAACTGGGCTCGCGCACATTCAGAGATGCGGAGTTCGGAACGTCGCCTAAACACTACGATAACGTTATTGAGTCAGAGCAATCAATCCAATGCAGGTGAAGAAGGGGACGCAGGCGATGAAAGCGACGAGTGGGAATTCGATGAACAAGACATGGAGTGGTCGGAAAGTGATGCCAATAGCCAGCAATCCATGAACATGAATTCCAGTGCCTTCCGTAGTTCCTTGGAGAATAATTCTTTACCAGCCCCCGATTACAGCCCTCAAGAAATTTTAGAGGAAGAGGCCGTAAATCTGGAACAGCGGGCTAAACAAAAATCCCGGCAGTCGGGCGCGAACGTGGAGAAAAACTGGTGAAGGGCTTGTTGCTTTTTCAGATGATCTGCATGTTCACCAGCTTCACGGTTGCTGAACTGCATGTAACATTGACCCCCGAGGGGATAAGCCACTTTGTATACGAACCTGTCCGGGTGCTTGTGAATGTACAAGGAAGTGCGGATGCGGAGATCTCGGTGCCTCCCCTCGGGAAAGGCTTTTCGATTGTTGACATCCGCAAAGAGGTACCTGCTGACGCATCCGGCATCCGTTTTCAACTGGAACTTATTCCGGAAGAGACCGGGTGGTTGACCTTACCCTCGTTCACCATTGAGGCCGGGTCGGAACGTATTCAAACGACGGCCCTTCGCTTCTTGGTTTCAGAACCTCAACACGCCCCCAACATGTCGGTGACGATTGAATTTTCGGAACAGGAATTGCTGGTGGATCAGCCGGTGGAAATGACCGTCACCTGGCGGAGCCAAGCTCCTTTCACCCACTTTATGGCACTGGAGTTGGAGATCCCCATTTTGCGCGATGCCCGGTGGGAGGTTTATCCTCTGGTTCCCGATGTTGACGAATCCCAACGTATCGGTTTACCTGTTAATCAGCAACGCGCGATCGCCGAACAGGGCACCAAAGAGGGTAAAAACTTTCTCACATTCAGATATCAGTTGGTTCCCCGCATGGAGGGAACATATTCGTTTCCCGATGCACAGATGAAATTTGCCACCTATAAAAACTCCTACGCATCCAACCGCTATCCCAGTTATTTTGATAATCACTTTTTTCATCAGCCTCCATCGGATAAATCTTTTGAGCGCTCGTATTTTGGAGCGGAGATTCCGTCTCTCACCGTGCGAGCACTACCCGTTGAAGGGCAGAGTTCCCGATATATAGGGCTGGTGGGATCTTGTAAGATTTCCGCCAGTATTGAACCCCGCGAAGCCGTGGTTGGGCAACCCCTCTTATTGACGGTACAGTTGAGCGACCTTCAAAATGGCCCGATGCTTCGAGGCTTACCAAAGGCAGTTCTGCGGGGCTTGGGATCAGAATTTCGTATTACCCTGGAACCTTACGAAAAGAAACTTTCCGCCCATGCCTGTAGTTTCACCTACATTGTCCGGCCCCTACGTAGCGGAATCTCCATGGTTCCCGCCCTCGCGATCCAAATCTATGATCCTGAGAGTCAAAGCTATAAAATACTGCGAAGCTCGCCACTCCCTATTCAAATACTTCCCAATGGAACTCAGATGGTTTATGAGCCTGGGCCCTCCGAAGTCCCGATGCTCTTAAAAGCTCAATCCGGTATCCGTGCGAATCCTCCACCCAACACCTCCATCATGAACATCACCGACTTTTTATACTTCATCTCCAAAACGGCATGGATTTTCTGGTTGCTCCCCCCCTTAGCGGCTTGGTTGCTACAGCCTCTATTCCGTCGAAGGGACCGTTGCCGACAGGATCCGGCATTTGCGCGAGCGTTTCGGGCAGAACGACATTTCAGAAAACAACGTAAGGATGACGAAAAAGCGGCTTGGTTAATCTATCTGGCAGACCGGTTTAATCTCAATGCAGGGGTGATCACCTCCGGGAGTATTACCCGGGTCTTAGAATCGAAAGGGGCAGATGCGGATTTGATTCAGGATGTGAAAGCCGTTTTTATGGATCAAGATCTTGAAAAATATGCAGCAAAGACGGTTTTGCATCCCCAGCGGCCCTCGCTAAACGCCTTAGTTCGCCGGCTCGAGAAAAGTCTTCCACTCATGATCCTGGTTTTGGTTCTACTCCCTATGGCACTTCCAGCCGCGCCCTCTCCCGAAGCATTATTTGAAGAAGCCATGGCACTGCATCAGGAAAAGCCCGATGCCGCCCAGCCGCTTTTTGTAGAAGCGGCTTTAGGATTTGAAGAGCAGAAAGCCTACCCGAACGCGGGGAATGCATGGTTTTTTTCCGGCAAAACCGGACACGCTTTGGCCAACTATCTTGCTGCCGAACGGGAGAACCCCTTTGATGACAAAATTACAGAGAGTATTTTATTCATCAACAATCAGCGATTGGAACGCTTTCAAATAGAGGATGGCGGAGTGGCTCGTCTGGGGAATCTCTGGACCCGTTTCGGGGTTTGGCATCCCGCATTACGTTTCGCCCTCCTCACCCTTTTGTATACGATCCTTTGGAGCTATGTACTTATTTCCCTTGCGTACGGACGACCCTTTTCCCGAAAGATCGGAATCAGTTTTGGATTTTTTGGGGTCTTGATTGCGATCTCTCTACTCCAAACCGCTCTGCAACCAGACCTGGCAGTGGTTATTCAAAACACCGAAGCCCGCCTCGGACCTGGATATGCTTATGAACCTGCGTATCAATCGCCGCTGCATGAATCGATCACCTTCGACTATTTAGAAAATAGAAAAGGATGGGTCCACGCCCGTTTACCGGACGGAAGCGAAAGTTGGATACGAGAGAGCGATTGTGTTCGGGTTCCCTGAAGCCCTCTTCAGGGGCTGTTGATATATTGAGCTTCGATTAGTGAGCAAGATGCCCACGCTCCGTTATTTACAAAAAATGTCCTAAATTCATGACAAGACCTATTGCCATATCGTTAAGATCGGAGTGAGGGTGTTCTTCAGCCCCTATCCAAAACCTCTCTCACTTTTCGCGCAAGCTGGTCTCGCCCGAAGGGCTTGGTCATGAAGTCCATATCCTTTTCAAGTACGCCGCGCTGGGCGATGACGTCAGCGGTAAAACCAGACATGAAGAGGCATTTCACCTCCGGATGCTTTTCAAGTAATTTCTTTGCCAAATCTGGTCCACTCATGGTGGGCATGACCACATCAGTGAGTAACAAGTGAATCTTACCAGTATACTCCGCAATCCCTTCTAAGGCTACGGCCGGGTTCTCCGCAGTTAGCACAATATAGCCGAGCCCCTCGAGAACGACTTTACTCGTCTCGAGTATCGATTTTTCGTCCTCGGCAATCAGAATGGTTTCCGTGCCGAAGGGGGGAGCCGTCGGCAGGAGAGCGGGCGCTGGGGGAGTGTTAGTGACACCAACCCGCGGCATGTAGATCCTGAAGGTCGAGCCTTTACTCGGCTCGCTGTAGACATTCACGAAGCCCTTGTTCTGTTTGACGATGCCGTACACCGTGGCCAAGCCCAGACCCGAACCTTCGCCGACCCCTTTGGTAGTGAAGAACGGCTCGAACACATTCGCCAAGGTCTCTTTATCCATGCCATGACCGTTGTCACTCACCGTCAGCATGACATAGTCGCCAGGAAGAGCTACCTCATGGTCTGTGCAATACGTTTCGTCGATAAACACGGCCTCGGTCTCGATACTAAGCTTGCCCACTCCGCCGATGGCATCGCGGGCGTTGACCGTAAGATTCGCCAAAATCTGGTCGATCTGGGAGGGATCAATATTGAGCATCATCGCTCCGCTTCCAGGCGACCATTTTATCTCGATATCCTCGCCGAGCAACCGTCCAAGAAGCTTGAGAATACCTTCAATTGCTTCGTTCAGGTCGAGCTCTTTGGGCTGCACAATCTGTTTGCGAGCAAAGGCGAGAAGTTGATGGGTGATGGCGGCCGAGCGCTCGACACACTCGGTGATGGCATCAAGATACTCGAGAACGGTAGGGTTTAATTCAACCTGGTCACGGCAAAGGTCAACATACCCCATCATCCCCATGAGCAGGTTGTTAAAATCATGAGCCACGCCACCCGCGAGCCGGCCGATGGACTCCATCTTCTGTGACTGTTGCAACTGGGATTCCAGCGCAAGTTGTTCGGTGATGTCCTGAGCGATGCCCCACATCTTGACGGGTATCCCCGTGTTATCACAGATGACCTCACCTACGGCACGAATAACTCGGATTTGTCATTCTGCCGGATGATGCGGTGCTCCATTCGATATTCAGCCCTTCCTTTCAAGGCATCATGGAAAGAACGTTCAATTTTTGAGGCATCATCTGGATGGGCAAGTTCCATCAATTTCTCCCGTGAGATGCCCGAGAAAGAACAGCCGTGAATCCGAAGCCAGTTCTCAGAGAATGTCCATTGATCGCTGAGAACATCCCATTCCCAGGCCCCTTGATTTGACATCTCCTCTGCCTTCTGCAACAGGGAACTATTCTTCTTATTAGCCTCTTCAGATTGTTTGCGCTTGGTGATGTCAAGATTGGTGCCTACCATTCGCAGAGGCGTTCCGTCGTCAGCATAGAGAACCTGTGAAGAAGCTCTGACATACCGAATATCCCCGTCGGGACGGACAATCCGGAACTCGGTATCGAACGGTTTTATTCCACGTTCAGCGGCCTCAACTTCTGTGACACAGCGCTCCAGATCCTGAGGATGAACTCCCTGTTTCCACACTTCATGTGCCCCACCGAAACTCTCGGGTTTTACGCCATAGATTTCAAACATCCGCTTATCCCAAACCAAGGTATCCTTGACAATATCTCGATCCCAAACCCCAATCCCAGACGCATTCGTGGCAATAGAAGTCCGCGCCTCGCTCTCCCGCAATTTTTCTTCAGCCAGCTTGCGCTCGGTAATGTCGTTTATCATCGCGACAAAAACCGGGTGGTTACCAGTCATCAATTGAAGATGTACCTCAACAGGATAATCCGAGCCTTTTTTGCGACGATGAAAGGTTTGAAACTGGATTTTTTCTTTGACTCCTTTCCGCAGAGGTTCAAGTAGTTTTGTGAATGACGTCTCTGTCATTTCAGGTTTAATATCCAAAGGGGTCATGCCACGCAATTCTACGGCAGAGTATCCGATATTTTCCCGCCCCCCTCGATTGACCTGAACGAAACGAAGAGTCTGGGCATCGAATATAAAGATTTCATGGAGAGACTCCTCCAATACTCGGCCAAGTTGCGCGGCCTCCGCTTCTGTTCGACTCGCCGTGTGGCGCGAGGCCGACTCGGCGCGGTGAATACGTAAGGCCGCCTTGACGCGGGCGCACAACTCGGCAGTATCTATCGGCCGCGTAATAAAATCGTCTGCACCCAATGCCAGAGCTTTGGCTTTTATCTTTGGATCAGAGGCCTGAGAGGAAAACAGTATCACAGATACAAAGGATGTCGTGGCCTCATTTTTTATTAGCTTGCACAATTCCAGCCCGTCGTTGGTTGGCATATTCACATCAATCAGCGTCAAGGCAACTTCTGTCTCTTGCAACAAGGCCTGCGCCGTTTCCACGTGCTTACAGGTCAAAAGCTCTACGGAGGGCAGATTATCCTCCAGCCGCTTTCTCATAAGCGTCAGGTTAGGGCTATCGTTAACGACCAGAATCGTATCCGAAAACTCTGGGGATTGTTTAGCCATTTTCATAGGTCAGCTCCTCCATTCATCCACCTTCCGCCTATAATGATCAACGGATCTGGCTCACTAGGTTTAGACAGGTATTCATTATAACCGGCCACTTTAACCGGAAATATCGGGTAGGTGATTTTACGGGATGCCCACCTGCTAAAAAATGGTCGTGATCGTATTCCCGCCCAAAAAAATAAAAAAAGATTAATCATATATCGCCTTATACATAACGATTGTAGTGGTATCCGTCAGTTATGTCCATGAGAAACCCTATTTTATATTTTTGAGATCTCCAGGTAAAGAACCCACACCCCTCCAGCGCTATATGACCCTGAATCTCTTCCCATACGCCGGCGGACAGCCGAATTTCCATTCTATGATCCTACTCGTAGCGAATGGAATATCAATGTCCTTCTGGGTGATACTGAATATGCTGCCAACGATGCATGCATGCTCGGCGTCTCCCTCAATGAGGGAACCGTGGGGTAAATGTAGATCAGCAATCGATACCGAAATTGACCCTAATTTCGATCATGCCTGCCCAGAGTGAACTGCGCCGAACTGTGAACTAGACTTTTCTATTTAAGATTGCATAGTTCGTTTTTACTGGGGCATCGCTCCGGTTTCTTATACTTGAGGCAAAAAGGCACAAAAAGATGATTACTGGCGAAATGAAAAATAGTGTGGATCGCGTATGGGGGATTTTCTGGACCGGTGGGGTGACCAATCCGTTGACTGTCATCGAACAGTTTACCTACCTGCTGTTTATCAAAGGTCTGGATGATCGACAGAATGATCTGGAGGCCAATGCCCCTTTGCTGGGAATTAAGGCCGACCAGATTTACACGCCCGATCAACAGCATCTGCGCTGGGGACAATTTAAACAGATCCTGGCCGAAGCGATGTTTAAACTGTTCATCAGTGAACATGGGGTGTTTGCATTTATCAAAAATCTGCATGACGACAAGAACTCCGCCTTCTCGCGTTATATGAAAGACGCGCTGTTTCAGATTCCTACCCCCGCCATGCTGGAAAAGATTGTCACTGCCATTGATGTCCTGCCACTCAAAAAGGGTAGCGATCAGAAAGGCGACCTTTACGAGTACCTGCTGTCTAAAGTTTCTACCGCCGGCACCAACGGACAGTTTCGCACCCCGCGGCATATTATTCAGATGATGGTCGAACTGATGAAACCCTCGCCAGACGACATCATTGTCGATCCCGCCGCAGGTACCTCCGGTTTTCTGGTGGCCGCCGGAGAATATTTGCAAAAGCATCATCCAGACCTGTTCAGCAATCAAAAGCAAAAAGCCCACTACAACAGTGACATGTTTTATGGTTTCGAGATGGACAGTACCATGTTGCGCATTGGCGCCATGAACATGATGTTGCACGGGGTGGAACATCCCAACATCGCCTACCGCGATTCGCTTTCCGATCAAAATCCCGACCGCGACAAGTTCAGTTTGATTTTGGCCAATCCGCCCTTCAAAGGATCACTCGACTACGATACCGTCTCCGCCGATTTGCTGAAAATCACCAAAACCAAAAAAACCGAACTGCTGTTTGTCGCCCTGATGCTCGGCATGCTCAAAAAAGGCGGGCGCGCAGCCGTGATCGTACCGGACGGGGTGCTGTTCGGCAGCAGTAACGCACACAAAAAGCTGCGTCAGGAACTGGTGGAATCCCACAACCTCAAAGGCATCGTCTCTATGCCTTCTGGCGTATTTAAACCCTACGCCGGGGTGAGCACCGCGGTGTTGATTTTCGAAAAGACAGGTATCGGCGGAACAGACCAAGTTTGGTTCTACGACATGCAGGCCGACGGACTCAGCCTCGATGACAAACGACAGACCGTGGAAGCCAACGATATTCCGGATATCATCGCTCGCTGGGAACAACCCAGCGAAAGCAAACGCGCACGCACGGAAAAATCTTTCCTGGTGCCCAAAAAGGAAATCGTGGACAATGACTACGATCTCTCCATCAACCGCTATAAAGAAATCGTATACGAAGAGGTCAGCTACGATGCGCCAAGCGTGCTACTGGATCGGATATCAGAGCTAGAAAACGGTATCACGGCAGGGATTGATGAGCTGAAGGGGTTGTTGAAATGAATTCATCCGAGCTCGAATCCTTGATCCTGACTGGTGAAGGTCAGTTAATGGAATGCAAGCGTTCGGGAAGTTCCCATTTGGGACGCGAAATATGTGCGTTTGCCAATTCCTTAGGGGGACGGATCCTGATTGGAGTGTCCGATGACGGTCAGCGGATTCCCCTGAGCGATATGAATGCACTTAAATCGGAAGTGCAATCGATCGCCCGAAACCTTGATCCCGCCCTCCTGGTCCAGACCGAAGACGTAGACGGGGTTTTAGTGGTCGAGGTGCTATCCAGCCGTATGAAACCTCACAGCTCCGCCGGTAAATTTTATCTGCGGGAGGGCGCGACCTGTCAGCAAATGGGCCGAGATGAAATTAGGGAGTTTTTCTACCGCGAAGGCCTGATCTATTTTGACGAAAAGGAAAACCACCGCTTTGCCTGGCCTGCCGACGTGGATCAAGCGGCCTACGACAAAATGGTTGATGTTTCAGGTATTTCACCCTCGCTCCCGCCTGAGCAATTACTGAGCAACCTCGGTTTGCTGAAAAACACGCAAATGACCTATGCCGGATCCTTGCTGTTGGGTGACAACATGAATCGGCTGGTTCCAGGAGGCACCATCAATTGTTGCCTCTTTCAAGGAAGCAGCAAAGTGCGGATTTTGGATCAAAAAATCTATTCGGCGGATTTTTTAAGCAACTATCACTCGGCGGTAAACTATCTGATCGCCCACCTAAACACCGCCTATGAAATTGGCTTTAAGCGCATAGACCGATTAGAATTGCCCGAGGGCGCACTACGCGAAGCCCTGCTCAACGCCATGGGACACCGAGATTACCGAAATCCCGGTGATCTGCAGGTACACATTTTTCAAGATCGGGTCGAGATCTCTAATCCCGGCGGTTTAGTGGGCGGATTAACCCTAGAAACCCTCGGAACACGAAGCATACCCCGAAATCCACTCCTTTTCAGCATGATGCAACGCATGGACCTAGTGGAAAAAGTCGGATCTGGTCTCAAACGAATACGCAACATGTGCACAGACTACCCTTGCACCCCACCAAAAATCGAGGCCGACGAAGAGTGGTATCGCTTTATTTTAACCCGCCCTCAATCCGAAAAAAGTTCGGAGAAAGGTTCGGAGAAAATGTCAGTAGAAATGTCAGTAGAAACGTCGGGGAATAATTCGGTAGAAAACTCAAAAAAATTGAGTGATACCGCAGATACATCCAACAAACCTTCGGTAGAAATGTCAGTAAAACCTTCGGTAAAAACGTCGGTGAAAATACCAGTGAAAGGTTCGGAGAAAACGTCGGTGAAAAGTTCGGAGAAAATTTTACGAATATTACAGATGAACGGACAGGTAACGATTGCTGAATTGTCAGCAGAATTGAAAATCTCAACACGTGCGGTTGAGAAACATCTAAGGAATCTGCAACAAGCAGAAAAGCTCAAACGCGTTGGTCCCGATAAAGGCGGTCATTGGGCGGTGTTGCCATGAGTCGGTTAACTGAAATAATAGACTTGATACCTGCGGTTCTGCTGGAGCGGATTGCAGAGCTTGAAAGCGTGACTACAGCTTGGATTGTTGAGTTGAAGAGGGTTTTGAAGTGAATATTATTGTACGTCCTTTAGAAGATCACATGGTGAGGCGTGGCGGTTCGGTAAATCCGAGCAAATATGTCAATGAGACTTTTGATCTACTTAGTATTCCAGGATTTGATAAAGGTGCTCCCGAAGTTCTCGAAGGAAGGGGAATCGGTTCTAGTAAACAATGTGTTGAACCAAATGACGTTTTGTTGTCAAAAATAGTTCCTCATATTCGTAGGTGTTGGGTTGTTCCAGAGAATAGAGGCCTTCGTCAGATTGCTTCAGGGGAATGGATCATATTTAGAAATAGAGATTGGTGTCCCGAATATGCAAAACATTTCTTAACTTCGGATATTTTTCACCGGAAATTTATGAACACCGTTGCAGGTATTGGAGGGTCGCTTGTACGTGCACGTCCCGCATTTGTTGCAAAGATCCCCATCCCCCTCCCACCCTTGGAGGAGCAGCGGCGGATTGTGGAGATTCTGGATGCGGCGCAGGGTTTGATTGATCAACGCAAAGAACAAATCGCCCTGATGGACCAGCTAGTCCAAAGCCTGTTCTACGACATGTTCGGTGATCCCGTTTCCAATCCTATGGGGTGGGATGAGTATGAGTTAGAAACATTGGTAGCTCAACGTCCACAAAATGGAATGTATAAGCCTGCAAGCTTTTATGTTTCTGAACCAAATGGTACCCCCATATTGAGGATTGATGCTTTTTATGATGGAAAAATTGTAAATAAAAAGTTCAAGCGCCTAATATGCGATATTAAAGAACTTGAAAAATATGGGTTACGGGTAAATGACATTGTGATTAATCGCGTAAACAGCATCGAATATCTTGGGAAATGTGCGCTAATAGACAAACTCACTGAGCCAACCGTATATGAATCAAATATGATGCGGTTTAATGTGGATTCTGAAAGAGTGAATGCGTTTTATCTATCAAGGTTACTGAGCCAAAAATCAACTTATAAACAAATCCTGAACAGAGCAAAGAAGGCTGTTAATCAAGCCAGTGTTAATCAAAAAGATGTGAGTAGCTTGATTGTTCTTCTCCCCCCCATAACCCTCCAAACCGAATTCGCAAACCGAGTCCAAAAGATCGAAACCCAAAAGGCTGCCATGTGCGCCTCTCTTTCCGAACTCGAAAACACCTTTAATGCGCTGATGCAAAAGGCCTTCAAAGGAGAGCTTTCGCTTTAGAGAGGAAAAGCTGAACGATGGAATATAAAACGAGCATCTCACAAAAACTTCGCATGGACGGGCGGGATTATTCGCGGCCCGGCTGGTATTTTGTGACCCTATGCGCGGACTATCAAAAGATGCTGTTTGGCAGGATTGAGGGCGTATGCATGCGCCCGAATGCTTTGGGCGCGTTAGTGGAGCGTTGTTGGGCTGCCATCCCGGCGCATTATGGGCATGTGCCGTTGGGTGAATGGCAGCTGATGCCCAACCATTTTCATGGATTGCTGTGCATTCGTACGTCGGGTGGTAAGGGGCTAGGTGAAGTCTTAAATATGTTTAAGGGGAGCGTGACGCGGGAATGGCGAAAACAGCTGAGGACATCTCGCCTTGGCGAGAAAGGACGGGCTAGGGAAATACTGGGCGAGGAAGAGCGGGTTTGGCAACCGAACTATTGGGATGTGATTTGTTTTGAACCGGAACAGCTGGCGATACGGGAAGCGTATGTAAAGGCCAACCCGCGGCGATGGGGGTTGAAAAAGGTGCCGCAGGGAACCCACAAGCGGAGTCGTTTCAGAGGAAATCTGTCGCTATTAGAGGCTTTGCCTCGTCGGTCTTTGCGGGTTTCGCGTCGATGTACCGAAGCAGAGCTCGATACCCTAAAAGCAGAGTTGGAGGGTTTTGAGGGCGTGGTATTCAGCACCTTTTTTTCGCCGGGCGAGCGGGTCTGTCGGGATTTGCTACTGAAAGGAAATACCCAAATCGTGTGGGTACTTCCCATGGCCATGCCGAAGCGTATTCCGGTGGCGTGGACCGATGCCTTTTTACAGGGCCGTACGTTATGGCTTTCGGCCTTTGAAGAAACAGAGCCCACACGGACAAACTGTGAGCTGGCAAATGAGTGGGTAAAGAGATATTGCGCAGCAGTCGCTCGCCACGGCGAGCTGAAGCAGAACCAGAGCAAAAACGAGAGCAAGCATGAGCCAATTTGACTACCTAAAACCCTACCCCTACTTTAGCGAGATCATGCACGTCTGCGGCGAGGCGGAGGTGTCCATCTCGGTTTCAAACGCCACCTGCGCTTTACAGGCCCGACGCGCATTGGAAGTGGCGGTAAAGTGGATGTATCGCTATGACGATGCCTTGACGGTCCCCTATCAGGACAATCTATCTTCGTTGATTCACGATTACAAATTTAAGCAGTTGGTGGATTCGCGTTTGTTTCCGCGTATCAAGTTTGTGATCTCGCTGGGCAACAAGGCGGCGCATAGCTCGAAGGCGATGCGGCGAGATGAAACGGTGGAGTCCTTGCGCAACCTCTATGATTTTGTGCGCTGGCTGGCTTTTACTTACGCCAAGGCGAATCACCGGATCTTATTTGATGCCGCACAACTTCCCGATAGCGCGGCCTCGGAAAAACGTACGCAGGCCATGATGCAGGCCTTAGCCGCCAAAGAATCGGCTTGGGCGGAGGAGCGCACGAAGTTGAAGGATGCGTTGCAGTCGGCAGAGGAGCGCGTGAAATTTGCCGAGGCCCGCACGAAACCCACCCAGGCAGCGGACTTTAATTGCGATGAGATTTCTGAATTTAAAACCCGCAAAGTCTACATTGATTTGGCTTTGGAGCTCTCGGGCTGGGAGTTGGGTAGTAATTGTCTGGAAGAAGTTGAAGTGTCGGGGATGCCTAATCCCTCAGGCACGGGCTTTGTGGATTATGTGCTCTATGCCGACAATGGGCTGCCCTTGGCGGTGGTGGAGGCGAAAAAAACCTCGGTGGATCCGCAAGTAGGCAAGCAACAGGCAAAGTTGTATGCGGACTGTCTGGAAAAGAAACACGGCGTACGTCCGCTGATCTATTTTACCAACGGGTTCACGACTTATTTCTGGGATGATGAAAACGCCCACGAGCGGACGGTGTTTGGCTTCTTCACGCTGGAGGAGTTGGAGACCCACAAATTTCAGAATCAACATCGTCAACCCTTACACGGGGTGAGTCCAAATCTGGAGATTGCCGATCGGGTGTATCAGCTGAAGGCGATTCAGGCGGTTTGTAAAAACTTAACCCTGGGACAACGCAAGTCGTTGTTGGTGATGGCAACGGGTTCGGGCAAAACCCGTACCGCCGTTTCTTTGGTGGAAGTCTTGCAGCGTCAGGGTTGGATCAAAAATATTTTGTTCCTAGCGGATCGTCGGGAGTTGGTGAAACAGGCCAAAAAGAGTTTTGCCGCCCTCTTGCCTAATCTGAGCATGTGTAATCTGTTGGATGGCAAGGATGATCCCACCGCGCGTATGGTTTTCTCTACGTATCCCACCATGATGAATGCCATCGATAAAACGCGGCGGAAGGATGGATCTCCGCTGTTTACCTGCGGACATTTTGATCTGGTGATTGTGGATGAGTCGCATCGTTCAATTTACAAGAAGTACAAAGACATCTTCCGTTACTTTGACAGTTATCTGTTGGGGCTGACCGCGACGCCGAAGAGTGATATTGATCACAACACCTATTCGATTTTCGACATCGAAGATGGGGTGCCCACCTTTGCCTACGAGTTAGCGGAGGCGATTGATGAGAAGTACCTGGTGCCCTACCGGACGGTGGAGACCACCATGAAGTTTATGGAGGAAGGGATCCACTACGATAAACTTCCGCCGGAGGAGCAGGAGCAGTGGGAGGACACCTTTGACGAAGGGGTGAAGGATATTTCTTCGGAGGCGCTCAACAAGTTTCTCTTCAACGACAATACGGTAGATACGGTGCTGCAGGCGCTGATGGAATCTGGCATCAAAGTGCAAGGGGGCGACAAGACCGGGAAAACCATCGTGTTTGCGGCAAATACCAAGCACGCGGATTTTATTCTCCAGCGTTTCATTAAGTTGTATCCGGAACAGGTCAATCAGGCGGCATCGGTCTACAATGGCATCAAGTATGTGGATACGGTAATTGAGGATTTGGGGGAGAAAGACAAAGATCCGCGGATCGCGATCTCGGTGGATATGTTGGATACGGGTATCGACATTCCAGAGTTGGTGAACCTGGTCTTTTTCAAGCGGGTGCGGTCGAAGTCGAAATTTTGGCAGATGATCGGTCGGGGCACGCGTTTGTGTGAAAACCTGTTCGGCGGCGGGGAAAACAAAAAAGAGTTTGTGATTTTCGACTACTGTGGAAATTTTGACTACTTCCGGGCGGAGAAAAACGGCAAGGAAGCGAAGGCTGTGAAATCGCTGACCGAAAACCTGTTCACTATTCGCGCGCGCATTGCCCAGGAACTACAGCACACGGATCATCAGACGGCTGATCTACTCGCGCACCGCGGTCAGTTGGTCGATGAGTTGTTGGCCGCAGTAAAAGGTATTGATGAAACGTTGTTTTCCAGTCAGATGCGGATTCAATACATTCATCGCTACAACAAAGCGGAACCCTGGCAGACGATTTCGGATGAGATGCTACGTGAGTTGGAGAAAGAAATTGCCATCATTCTGCCTGCCATTGACGAAGAGGAGCTGGCAAAGCGCTTTGACTATTTGATGTATACGATTGAATACGCTGGGTTGCGCGGAGAACCATTCAGTAAACCCAAGTTTAAGGTACAAGTAACGGCGGAAAATCTGTCGAAAATTGGCAATCTCCCGCAGGTGAAGCAACATGCGGCCTTAATCGCGGAGGTGCAGAGTGAGGCGTTCTGGAAAGCGGCGGACACGTTTGACTATGAACGGGTGCGCCAAGCCTTGCGGGATCTGATTCAGTTGCTAGAAGACGAAAAGACCGGCATCTTTTACACGTCGTTCCAGGATGAAGTGAAAGCCGTTCATGAGCATCCGGGCGAATATGGTTCCGGTGAGTTCCATGATTACCGCAAAAAGGTGGAAGCTTACCTGAAGGATTACAGCAATGACCTGTCCGTACACAAACTCCGTTTTAATGAAGAGTTGACTGAACAGGATTTGAAACATCTGGAAAACATCCTCTGGGAGGAGCTGGGGAGTCAGGAAGACTATAAAAAAGCCTATGGCGAGATGCCCTTGCTCCATTTAGCTGCACGTTTGGTCGGGCTCGATCTAGCGGCGGCCAACGCGCTGTTTTCCGAGTTCATTAACGATCAGTCTCTGGATAGCGACCAACTGGAATTTGTGCAGTTGATTGTGAACCACGTGGTGGTGAATGGAATGCTTGATAAAAATGAACTAAATGATCATCCCTTTACCCGACACGGCAGTATCTTATCTTTATTCGACGGAAAAGGTGATGTGGCACAAAAGATCGTAAAACAAATCGACGCGTTTAATGCTCGGGTTGGGATGTAAGGAAGAGGGCTTCTCCGCGGCAAATAGGCTCTTTAAAGGTTAAGAAGATTTTGTCTCATCACCGACAAACAATCTCCTTCCGCGGGGGGGGTCCACAGGGATCGAATACGCTGACGTTAAGCCCTTTCGTTTCAACCAACTCCTGAATAGGTTGTTCAGGAACGCCTTCCCACAGCATAACTTTGGCCGGAAAGGGTTTAAGTAGCTCGTGTAGTCTGACGGTAGTGACTTGGGGTTTGATTTCTCACGTTTCGAAAACACCGGGTGAAATAATTACCGTCCGAAAATCCGCAGGCGAAGGCTATTTCGGTAATACTCAGTGAACTGTCGCGTAGTAGATCAGAGGCCTGTTGAATGCGGACCTGAAGAAGATGTTCAATGGGAGATCGATTTAAGCACTGCTGAAAGATTCTGCAAAATTGCCGCTCCGACAAGTGAGAGGTAGCGGCTAATTGTTTAAGCGTAATTTTTTCGGCATAGTTTGTTTCCAGAAATGCAATGGCTTTCCCAATCCGAAGTAAATCTGTGGATGGAGAGGCTTGCCCATTGTCCGAATACCACCTGGAAAGATGCACACAGAGTTGCATGAAGACGGCCCTTGCCATCACCCGATACCCTCCGCGGTGATCACGGGTTTCCGATTCAAGCTGCCGGATGAGCGGAAGCACGGTTTGTACTTGTTGGGGGGAGAGTTGGAGTCGACTTTCAAAATTATGTTGAGATCGATACGCCGGCTCCAGAAAGAACAAGGCATGAAAGCCCGGTAAGGCCCGAATGTCCCAGGAGGCCATGGAGAGGCCCTCTTTGTCAAAAAGGATATTCACTAAGGATAAATCACAGAGCTCTACATATTGATGGGCCTGTTGGGGAGAAATCACAAAGGCATCTCCACTTCGCACAGGATAGTTTTGCCCGTCGATGGCATGAACCGCGGTTCCGCCTAAAATGATTACTAACTCATAAAAATCGTGTCCGTGAAGTGGGAATTCAGGTTGTGGATCCCGAATCATCACCTGTAAGGGAAGGCTGGAGTCTTCAAAAAAGTCATTTTTATGTAGTTTTTCGGGACTAATATTCACTAAAGAACTCATGTCTGGATACTGCTATAAAATGTCTAAATCCTCAAGGTAAAGGATCCGCTATTATGATAGGCTATTTTTTTTAGCACCCACCCCAGGATACAAACCATGAGCCATTCTTCCTCTTATGACCTCGCAAAAGCGCGTTACGCCGAATTTGGTATTGATACAGATGCCGCCATCGAAAAGGCATTAAGCTTGCCCATTTCCCTACATTGTTGGCAATCTGATGATGTGGTGGGCTTTGAAACCAAACCGGAAGGCTTAACCGGCGGTGGCATTTTGGCTACTGGAAATTATCCGGGACGGGCACGTAACGGAGAAGAGGCCCGTGGAGATATTGCCAAAGCGATGTCGCTGATCCCTGGAAGCCAACGGGTAAATGTTCATGCCTCTTACTCTGAAACCGATCATTATGTGGACCGAGATGAAATGGACGCCTCCTGTTTTCAAAAGTGGATGGACTGGGCCAAAGAGCAAAAGGTTTGTTTAGATTTCAATCCCACCTTTTTTTCCCACCCGAAAGCGGAAGATGGCTTTACCTTGTCCCATCAAGATGAAGATATTCGCAACTTCTGGATCCGGCACGGCAAAGCCTGCCGTAAAATTGCGGAGGCTATGGCCGAGGCACAAGGCTCCCCCTGTAACGTTAACTGGTGGACGCCCGACGGATCAAAAGATTTGCCAGCCGACCGTTTTAGCCCGCGGGCGCGGATGGCCGCGTCTTACGACGAAATTCGGAACGATGATTCGGTAGATAACACAAAATGCGTCGACTTCATTGAAAGTAAACTCTTTGGTATTGGGTCCGAGGAGTACGTGGTTAGCTCCTCCGAATTCTGCGCGGATTATGCGCTCAGCCGAGGCATGGGACTTTGCATGGATATGGGACACTACCACCCCACCGAAACCATTCATGGAAAGATCTCCAGTCACCTTCAATTTATGGAGAAGTTGCTTCTGCATGTCAGCCGCCCCGTTCGCTGGGATTCCGATCACGTGGTACTCTTCAATGATGATCTGAAAAATGTCTTTCTCGAAATCCAACGAGGGAAAGCTTGGGACCGTGTAGTTCTGGCCTTGGATTTCTTTGATGCCTCCATCAACCGTATTGGCGCCTATGTGATCGGTACTCGCGCCGCCCGAGAAGGAATTTTGTACGCCCTCCTCGATCCAACTACACAACTTCAGGATTACGAAGCGAAGGGACAGAACACTCAACGTCTCGCCTTTATGGAAGCCTTCAAAACCATGCCTTTCGGCGCGGTCTGGGATCAACTCTGTGAGCAAGCAAATGTTCCCATAGGTTCGAGCTGGCTAAAAGAGATGGAAAGCTACGAGCGAGACGTACTTTCAACTCGAAGACCATGATTTCGAGCGTGGAAATCTAATCCCGCAAGCTCTCTGATTGAAGTCAAAAACCGTCACAGCATTGTCTCCTCTTTGCGGAGACATTTCCCGAGATGGAGATTTAGCAGTCACTGTCTGCCAAATTGAGCTGGTCCTAGTTATTTTATTGATAAAGGTCTATAATTCTCTCAAGCGTAATTTTCACATTCAGATGGCCGAACTAGATGGCTGGTCAACCCGCACCCTTCGTAAGCGAGTCGACTCCATGTTATTTGAACGGTCGGCTTTGTGCAAAGCTTTAAAAGCTAGAACAAATCGAGCGGCTAGAGTTGGAACCCGCCTGCATTCAGTTCGCGGAACATTTAACAAGCTTACCGCCCAAAGAGGTGCTTCAAGCCCACTTACAGTAAGCAATTGTGAGTGCCCGCCCTCGTTTGTCGGCTAAAGATGAACAAGCGAGTGATGATGAAGAGTGAGAACAAGCAGGCGCTACTGATTAACGGCCCTCAAGATGCTTCTCCTCTAAGACTAAATCCAGCATTTCTTCAAAGCCGAGGAAGAACCCCCTGACGAAGAAATTCACGGGTGGTCATGCCTGTGACCTGTTTGAAGGATCGAACAAAATTTGCGGGGGTAGAAAATCCAAGTCGGCTGGCTACCTCTTTTACTGTGAGGTGTTCCTCTAGTAACCACTGACAGGCCAGTAACATTTGTTTGCGGAGAATATATTGATAGGGAGAGTCCCCTGTCCTCTGTTTATAAAAGCGGCAGAGGTTTCCGCGACTCATGCCTACTTCCTCAGACAGCTCAATAAGATCGATTCGTCCGTCTGCTAGTTTTTGCTGAATGAGGGTTTGGATCTGCCTAATGATTTCATCTTCTTTGCTCGCTCCCTTTCCTTTACTCGAACCCGCGATGGCGCTTATCATATCCAGAACGATTCTGGCGGCATCCGCCTCATCCATAAACAGCACGGATGCCTCTTCGCGGGCCAGATGCAGAATTCGTTTAATCGCTGGGGTTTGAATGGAAAGGGATACCACCCTACCCCGTCGCTCTCCCAACTCGCGAACCAAAGCCGCCATAGGATCGGCATTAAAACCGAGGTACAAAAACTCCCAGGGCTCTTTAGCGCCAGGGGGTAATCGATAACCAATACGAGGATCATGTGACTCACAGATAAATCCCGTACCTGCCGGAAGGAGATGATCACCTAGATCATCCGTAAAGAGTCCGCATCCTGAGAGGGTGTATTGGAAAATACAACTTGCTTCATCTATGGTCCGAGTAGCTCCCTGTTGACCGTATCCTTCTTTGTAACGGGTCTCCAAGCCCATACGCAAGGGATAGGCTAAGCGCTGTGACTTGGAACCGCGGATCACCACATCACGAAAATGGACTTTTTCAGATTGAATCATTTTTTTAGTAAGCAGATATATTAATAATTGATAGTTTAGAATAAATAATGAATGCTTTTATTTCTTTATTCTTAATTAAAGGAATGGAAAAGAATAAAGAAATGAATCTTTGGGAGAAAAACTTATGATTAAAAGTATTACGTATTGGAGTATGCCAGGTGGGCTTGAAGGTACCTGCAGCATTGAAGAAGCGGCTGCATTGGCCAAAACCGCGAATTTTTCTGGTCTGGAATTGTGTGTAGCGGAAGAAGGGGTTTTGACCCCTTCTACGGATCAAGCAACCTGCGAACGCTACAAACAACTCGTAGCTGATGAGGGATTAGCTTTAGAGACCTTAGCCAGCGGAATGAGTTGGGCTTACTGCCCCACTCATCCGGATCCTACGGTTCGAAAAAAAGCCATCGACCTTCACAAAGGCGCTCTTCAACGTGCGGCATGGCTTGGATGTGATTCCATGCTTTTCGTTCCGGGTGCGGTGAAGATCCTCTGGGAACCCGAATTCGGTCCCATACCCTATGATCAGGCTGTGGAGTGGGCTCGCGAAGCCATAAACGAATTGCTCCCAGTTGCGGAAGCCGTCGGCGTGGATCTCTGTATCGAAAATGTCTGGAATGGCCTGTTCTACTCCCCTCTCGAATTTGCGGAATTTATTGATTCCTTTAACCATCCCCGCCTCGGTATTTACTTCGATGTGGGTAACGTTCTTGGCTACCATCAGCACCCCCCCCATTGGATTGAGTTGCTTGGTGACCGGATCCGCAGAGTGCATATCAAAGATTTCAAATGCGCGGTCGGGACGCTGGAGGGTTTCTGTGATCTGTTAGAGGGAGATGTTCCCTTTCCAGAGGTCATGTCGGCACTCAAAAAAATAGGCTACGACGGTACAATCGTGGCAGAAATGATGCCACCGGATGACAGCTTGCTCGAACGAACAAGTAAAGCGATGGACACGATCCTCGGCTAAATTTATAATCTGTCACTTTAAAAAAAGGAATTATTATGACAAAAGTTGGAATTATTGGAATGGGTATGATGGGTTCCACCCATCTGGACGTGTACAGCAAACTAGACGGGGTTAAGGTCGTAGCGGTCGCAGACCTCATCATAGAAAGGCGTGAAGGGCTGACGAAAGCTGCCGGTAATATCGAAGGACAATCTCAGGGAGGAGTCGATTTTTCTGCCTTTCGTAAATACGAAGAAGGTATGAACCTCATTGCGGACCCCGAAATTGATCTGGTTGACATCTGTCTGCCTACCCCTCTTCATACAGAGTATGTGAAAGCTGCACTTGCCGCGGGAAAACATGTGCTCAGCGAAAAGCCTTTTGCCATCAACACGCAGGAAGGGAACGAGCTTGCGGAAGCCGCCCGTAGTTCCAAAGGAATGTTGATGTGTGCGATGTGTATGCGCTTCTGGCCAGGATGGGACTGGCTCAAAGATCGGGTGGATGACCAAAGCTTTGGAAAAGTGTTAGGGGCCCAGTTCCGCCGGACAAGTTCTCATCCGGGAGGACCGTTCTACAGCGATGGCGATGCCTGTGGAGGCGCCATTCTGGATCTGCATATCCATGATACAGATTTCATTCAGTACTGCTTTGGTTTGCCCAAAGCGGTTTACAGTCGTGGCTATGCAAAAGAAACGACCCATATCGACCATGTGATCACCCACTATATCTACGATGATATTCCTTTGGTGGTTGCGGAAGGATCTTGGTGCTTTCAGCTGGGAGCACCCTTCCAAATGCAGTATAGCGTGAACTTTGAAAACGCGACCGCGGTTTTCGACCTAGCGGCTGCGTCTGTGCTTACCCTCATTCAAGATGGGGAAACCACGTCGGTCGACTTAGAAGAAGGCATGGGGTATGACCATGAAATTGCGTACTTCTTGGATTGCATTGCTAAGGGCGAAAATCCCACAATTGTCGACCCGGAAAGTGCCGTCACCTCGGTGCGGATTGTGGAAGCCGAAGTGGAAAGTATTCGAACGGGTCTGCCTGTTCAGATATGACAGAGCACTCCCCCAGTCCGAGGCTCGGCCTAATTCCACGGGATAATTCACCCGTGCGAATCGCGGTGGCAGGCCTCGGAAGTATGGGGGGGATTCATTTAAAAGCTGCCGCAATTTTACGGGCGGGTATTTCCGAAGATTATTATAAGGCCGATCTGCCCCAACAAATCAAACGACTTCAACTATGCGCGGTTTGTGATCCTGAACCTAGCAGGCAAGATGAATTTCCGGCCTATGCCTTTTATCAAAACTGGGGGGAAGTACTTCAAGATCAAAAACCCCATCTGGCCATCATTGCCTCCCCATCCGAGTCCCATTATAAGCTTGCCATGGAGACGCTCGAAGCCGGGGTACATGTCTTGGTCGAAAAGCCTATCACCTTGACTCTCAAAGAATGCGAAACCTTGATTAAAGTAGCAGATAAAAAAGGCTGTCGACTACAAGCTGGACATGTCGAACGCTATAATCCGGTAGCCATCAAATTACACTCTTTGATCTGTGAGGGAGAGCTGGAAATCAGCAACTACCACTTCGAACGCTCACAACCCCTGCCCTCACGAATCCCGGATGATATCATCACCGACAAACTGATTCACGATCTCGACCTTGCCCTTTATCTTTTTGGTCCAGTCACCAGAACCAAGACTCTTCGCTCCCGCGAAGTGGATGGAAGAGTGATGGAAATCAAGGTTCAACTCGAACACGCCAACGGGACCCAAGGAACCTTGTTCGTTTCTTGGTTGGTTTCGCCCGAGGAGAGTAAACATCGGCAGGTCCAGATGCAGGCCGTAGATGGGAAATCCGTTTCCGGAGACTTCATTGGCAAAACGCTCTTTATCGCAGGACTTGAGATATCTTGCGGCGTACAGGGGTTGATTTCACCGGTGAACAATCAAATTAAAGATCAACTTGCAGATTTCTTGGCTTATTGCCTCGAACCTATACCCGGCATTCCCCCGCCTCTGCTTTCCCGCGAAGAAATGCTGGAATCCACCAAAATAATTCAACACATTAGGAGTACCCTTCATCATGTTTAAAATCGGAGTCATGCTAGAATCGTTTCGTCTCGGACTGGCCGAGAGTATCCAAGCCGCGTCCGAACTCGGAGTGGACGGCATCCAACTTTATGCTACCGGAGGAGAAACCCATTTCTCGAAACTTTGCGGCCCGGTTCTAACTCAGTTACAGGACCGGCTGGCTGATGCCGGCCTAGAGGTTGCTGCGGTCTGTGGAGATTTTGGCGGACACGGGCTGGCGATAGCATCTGAAAATCCTCAACGGATTGAGGACACCCAACGGGTCATAGAGTTGGCTTCAGCTCTCAACAGTCAGGTGGTTACGACTCACATTGGAGTGATTCCCAAAGACCCGAATCATTTACGATACCAAATTATGAGTGCGGCCTGCAAAAAAATAGGCGCCTTTGCGAAAGAACATAACGTAACCCTAGCAATTGAAACTGGCCCCGAACCGGCGACGGTTCTGCGACGATTTTTGGATGACCTGGGTACCGAATCTGGAGTCGGGGTGAACTTCGATCCGGCAAATTTGGTCATGGTTTGCCGCGAAGACATTCCCAAAGCCGTAGAAACGCTTGCGCCCTACATCGTGCATACCCACGCGAAAGATGGGCGGAATTTAAAGCAGGTTGACCCAGAAGTTCTTTACGGCGTGTTTGCAGGAGATCCCAAGCCAGAGGGCTTTAACATAGGCGACTACATTCTAGAAACACCCCTCGGAGAAGGCGACGTTCCATTCATCTCGTATCTTAACGTATTGAAAGATCATGGATTTAGGGATGGCTATCTAACCATCGAACGAGAGGTCGGAGAAAAACCTCTAGAAGACATCACCACCGCAGTTCACTTTCTGAAAAAACAACGGGACCTCATCTAATTTAGGCAACTTGGGGGGTACGCGTCCAATCGACCTTCACGATTCCTGCGAGAAGTCATCTCCGCCAAACTCTCCACAACAGGAGTTACAGGCAAAATAGCAAGCTTCACAAAGAATACGATCGCCTAGTACGATTGCATTTTCTGAGCCACAGCGGTCACAATAAAGGGGAGCGAGATCGGTAGAGGATTCAGACATAGAGTAAAGATACCCTTCTCTGCCCAGAGGGTCAAGCCGCAGAAATAGACAAGGACGTTGAATAGCCTTTCAGGGGTCGTTATCGACTACGCTTCTGCGCGGGAGCCCGTTTGTGCATCTTTCCAAGAGATTTATCTCCTGAACGACGCTGGGCAATACTCGCCGCATTGAGCTCCTGTTCCCGAAGTAGCTTTCGGTAATTCGTTAATCTACGTTCGGTCAATTCTCCGCTTTCTAATGCCGCCTGCACCTTACATCCGGGTTCTTGTCCGTGACTACAGTCGCGGAAACGGCAGTGGGCCGCGAGATCTTCAATATCGGCAAAGGTTGCAGAAACCCCGGCCTCGCACCCTGCAAGTTGTAACTCGCGCATTCCTGGAGTGTCCAAAATCCAAGCACCGTTTTCTAAACATAACAGCGTACGGCGGGTGGTGGTGTGGCGACCTTTATCATCCCCTTCCCGAATTTCTCCGGTCTCCTGAAATTCTTCGCCCAGTAAGGTATTGGTTAAGGTTGATTTACCGGAACCCGAAGACCCCAACAGCACAATCGTGGATCCGGGTTTACACCAGTCCATCACCTTTTTCGAACTCGACTCCTCTAAGCAATTAATCGAAACAACGGCTAAATTGGCACCAAGGGTTTTTACCTCCTGAACCTTTTCCTCAAAGTCTTCACATAAATCTTCTTTGCTTAGTACCACCACGGGTTCAGCACCCGCTTCAAAAACTAAACTCAAATAGCGCTCAATACGGTTGAGGTTATAATCCTGATTTAAGGAACAGATAATAAATGCAACATCCACATTTGCGGCCAACCATTGCTCTTCATCTATCGGTCCCGAAGCTTTACGTTTGAATCCACTTTTCCGATCCAACGCTCGGACTAAGTCACCATCCTCATTTTGTAACACCCAGTCTCCAACCGTTAGATGTGGCATAGAGGAATCTAGGGGTAATAATTCCTCCTCATCATCCGACAGCAGGGTAATGAACCCTTTATGCTGCTCGATTACCCGGGCAGGATAGAGAGCAGAACTTTCCTCTAGGGAAAGTTGGTCCTGAAAAAAAGAATGCCAACCAGAGGCTTCAAATTGGAATTCGTTCATAGTGCCTTTATATGCAAAATGAAATTGAAAGGGTCGAGTTCAAACGGAAGTACTATAATGGAAACTATAACGGAGATTGGGCTTTCCAACCCGACATATGCCCTTGCGAGTATGTCGGGCTGGAAAGCCCAACCTCCGTTTTAATTCGTTTTAATACGTTTGCTATTACAACATCGGTGCAATTACCAGTGCGACTACGCTCATTAGCTTGATCAGAATGTTGAGCGAAGGGCCTGCAGTATCCTTGAAGGGATCTCCTACCGTATCGCCAATGACGGCTGCATGATGAGCATCGCTTCCCTTGCCTCCGTGCTGACCGCCTTCGATGTATTTTTTGGCGTTGTCCCAGGCTCCACCGGAGTTGGACATAAAGAGGGCGAGCATTACGCCAGAGACGGTTACACCTGCGAGCACCCCCCCCAGCATTTCCGGACCGCCGAGGAACCCCACCAAGACGGGTGTAAAAACACCCAACAGTGCAGGCATGACCATTTCTTTGATGGCGGCTTGGGTCGAGATATCTACACAGCGGGCATAATCAGGTTTGCCTGTGCCTTCCATAATTCCGGGAATGGTTTTGAATTGATGGCGAACTTCTTCGATCATGGCAAAAGCGGCTCTACCTACGGCCGCCATGGCAAAGGAACTAAACAGGTAAGGTAACATCGCTCCGATAAACAGCCCCACCATGACTATCGGATCGGTGATGGAAATCGTTTCCAAGCCCACTGTGGCGCGGAACGCAGCAAATAAGGCCAGAGCGGTGAGGGCTGCAGAACCAATGGCGAATCCTTTTCCGACAGCGGCCGTGGTGTTGCCAACGGCATCGAGTTTATCGGTACGCTCCCGAACCAAGGGATCCATCTTCGACATTTGAGCAATACCGCCCGCGTTATCGGCAATAGGTCCGTAGGCATCCACAGCGAGTTGGATTCCCGTGGTCACCAACATGCCCAAAGCTCCGATGGCAATTCCGTAGAGACCAGCAAAATAGTTAGCACAAATTATTCCGGTTACAATAAATATCACCGGAAGGGCCGTAGAGGCCATACCCACGCTGATACCAGAAATAATCGTAGTCGCGGCACCTGTTTTACAGGCTTCTGCGATGCCATGAACAGGCTTCTTCGCGTCCGAAGTATAATATTCCGTAACCATTCCGATAGCTACCCCTGCTAAAAGACCACCCGCAGTTGCCATAAATAAATTCAGCCATTCATCCGGAAGCAGCCAATAACAGATGGGGGCTGTAAGTAGCAACATTACCCCGCTGGTACCAAAGGTTCCGAGGTTTAAGGCATGCTGAGGGTTTCCGCCTTCGCGAGTACGAACCAAAAATGTTCCCGCCACAGACGTTAGTATTCCAACGGAAGCTAATAAGATGGGAAGGAGTACCCGGTTCATACTACCGGAGGCCGCACCCAACACCATCGCACCCAAAATACAACCGACATACGATTCAAAAAGGTCTGCACCCATACCGGCCACATCGCCGACATTATCCCCTACATTGTCTGCGATAGTCGCTGGGTTGCGCGGATCATCTTCTGGGATACCCGCCTCAACTTTTCCCACCAAATCCGCACCTACATCCGCAGCTTTAGTAAAAATACCTCCTCCAACCCTTGCAAATAAAGCAATACTACTGGCCCCTAAGGCAAAGCCATTTAAAACCGGAAGCACGGTCGTTCTCAGGTCGGATAGGTCACTCCCAAAACAGAAAGAATAGATCAGAAACAGAATCGAGATGCCCATGAGGCCCAAACCTACAACCGTAAGTCCCATTACCACTCCACCAGAAAAGGCGACCTGCAAGCCTTCGTTCAAACTCACGCTAGCACCTTGTGCCGTGCGGGTATTTGCGGCCGTGGCAATTCGCATACCCACGTATCCGGCCAATCCACTACAGAGAGCCCCCACTACAAATGAAACACCAACGAAGCGTAAGTTCCCCTGATTAGCAACGACCAAAAGCACGCAAACTAAAACCACAAAAATACTTAACACCCGATATTCCCGCTTCAAAAATGCCATGGCTCCTTCCTGAATCGCCCCTCCAATTTCCTGCATTTTTTCTGTGCCTGGATCCTGCTTCAAAATCCATCGGCTTTTCAAAAACGCAAAAAATAAAGCCAACACACTACAAACGATTGCCGTAAAGGGTAACCAAATATTCATATCTCTCCTGGGTGTAAAATCCTATAGGCAAGGGGTATTGCCCTAATCTCTACCAATCGTTTATTATAAGTATTACAACCCTAAACATTCAATCTTACCTCGCAAAACACTCAGAAAGTTAAAATAAAACCCCGCTTGCCATGTGAGTTTAGCCATAGGCATAGTCGATTAAAATAGAAGCCAAGGTCGCTCTATCCAAAGGAGCAGAACGTTCAGGCACCGGAATTTGTTCTGGAGAGGGAGGCATGCTTACTTAAAGAACAAACGAAGAATAGTCGCTGTCGCTACGAACAGGTATCCGCCCGATTTGGTTTCAGTATGGCGAAACGGAAAGAGGTTCAGGCCGTCCACTCCAAATGCGGCCAAGCGGACAAAACCGGAACTGGAGGGCATCTACCCGGCCCCAAGATTTAAGGAAAAATTACGAAAGTCCGAGGGCTAACACCCGGCGGATTTCGGGTTCCATCCGATTTCGCCGAAACCCTCGATTCAGGAACCTGGACCAAAAAATCCTTTAAAATCAAAGGCAGTTGGTCCATCGAAAATCTGGAAGATGGAAGTCGGGAACTTCGTTTAAGCGAAGACTTCAAAACCAAAAATGCGCCAGACCTAAAACTAATACTCCACCCCAAGGAATTGGTGGAGATTAACAAAATAAATGCGTTGGCGGATGCCACCGTACTTCATTTGCTGAAATCCAATAAAGGGGCACAGGTCTATGTGCTCCCCGAAGAAACCGATTTGAAAAGCTATAAAAGCCTCATAATCCACTGTGAAGAATACACAAAACTCTTGGGCGGCACATCGCATGGTAATGAGCGCCGGGATATTCATGTCGTATGGTTCATGGAATATGTCCCGGGTAATCGACCCAACGGGAAGCTGTCAATCACAAACTGCACATTGCACGACCTGACCCCCAGCTCCGAGTGACCATTTTGTCCGTTTTTGATTCTCAAAACGCCTCCATGAAGGCTAACCAAAAATAGAACATGAACAGGGCGAGAGCCAACATTACAATTCCGTGTACGACCTTTCCTTTCGTCATCACATAGATTCCAAATATACCGCCAATAAATGGCATAAAAAACGAGAAAAAATATCCTGCTGTGAGAGTTCCGGTACTCACTTCCGACGTCTTTTTGAAGTTGTCCGCTTTGTAATTGTCCGTACCAACTCCGCAATTCACGCAGACGACAGCATTATAGGGTATTTGACTCCCACAGTTTTTGCAGAACAATGCCCCGTAGAGGGGGGCGGGAGGACCTTGCATAGACGGAGATGGATGAACCATTTTTTTGACTTTTATTTTGGAAATATCTCCATGGCCCCTCAAATCGGAGACCTCGGATGCAGAGATCCAATCATCCATTCCAGCGGTCCAAACCAGATGCGATGGCACAAGTTGCTTACCATCTGCAAGTTGTTTTAGGACCTCAATACTGTAAGGACCCATTTCTTCACCGTCCATATTTACATACCAATCAGCCATCATATACCTCCAATCTTTGAGTGCGTTGCGGGGATTCTAGTTTCATTATTATTTTCAAAAAAGCGAAGAGTGTAGGTGTAGAAGAACAGCAATGACACCACGGCTATCCCTCCGGCCAGGGTTCCCTGCAATCCAATCAGCCAATTATATAAAGTATGGAGGATTCCCGCGCACGCGATTCCAAGTACACAGTAGAGCCATTGACTTTTATTGGCCAATTTTCCCGCCATAATGAAATATGCAGAAATTCCGGCCCATATCGCATGTAAAAAGCAGAGAGAAACCGAGCGTAACATTTGATTAATCAGTGAACTCACCATAGTGATAGCTGCGGCCTCCAGACCATTTTCACTTCCCGCAATCAAGGTTCTGTCCACTGCACTCCAGCTGTAGTCAATGTTTTCAAAGGCCGCAAATCCCAGACCGGAAAACAACCCAATCACAATCAATTGTTTATATGTGATTTTATCCATCAGAAAGCGGGCAGCGAGCAGTATCGGGATTGCCTTAATGGCCTCTTCCAAAAAAGCAAAATAGAGCAGCGAGAAAAAACGTATGGCATGATTGGATGACATTACTCCTTCATTTAGCAAAGAATGTAGGCTTTCAAACTGGAGGAACCACAGGGTATGAAAAAAAAGGCCCAATAACCCCGTAAAAAATAAAGCCCCCACGCCACCCAGCCAAAATGCGGATTCCCTAAGGAGCAAAACCTTCAACAGTGCCCCCCATAACATAGCGAAAAAAAGTGAAAACAAGGTGATCTGTACCCCCAACGATTCCACCGTCACAATTAACAATGGAACCACCCCAATGGCCAGAAAAGCCCAGAAGGTGGAGCTTATCAGCACCTTGTCCCGGAATTCCTCTCCCGTCGGTAAAATTGTTTTTAGAATAGCCGTAAACTGTTTAAGAAAGTCTCCTTTGGAATGATTTGACCTCCTGGGCAATACCGGAGGTCTTTCGTTGGGAAATTGCAAAAATCCTGTTTGAACGGCAGGAATCCAGTCGTCAAGTCCCTCCTCCCATACCAGCATATTCGGACGCAACTGTCCGTGTTCTATCAGACGTTGCAGTGTGTCTGGGGAATAGGGTCCCATTTGCTCATTGTCCATCAGTACATACCAATCGTTCACAAAAGTTTCCTCTTAAAAGTTTTCAAAATCGGATCCCTCCACGAATCGAATGGGTAACTCCCCAATATCAAAAAAGTACGGGTACCCTTTTTTCACTAACTGATCTTTCAGATAATTAAATTCTTTAAAGGATTCGGTATCTACAATCAGCTGTACCACTACTTGCCCAGGGGCAGTCTGATCAAAAAAGGATTTTAGTTTTCCACGCCTTTCCGAGCCTGTACCTAAAAACTGCCCACGTTCATGCAGAACTGTGACGGTTATCTGATCTGGTTCTTTCTCAAGGATTATAACCTCGGGGTAATACGCGCTTTCTCCATCTAGGGTGGAAATCAAATGCAGTCGCCCTTTTTGCACGACCATCCAATATTGACGTGCCCCAGGTGGTGAGGGTTGGCTAACCGGTAGCCTGCGGATTTCGGTATTCTCTTTGCGGCGACGTTCCATTTTGGCTGTGATCTTCTTCCTTTCCTTTTCAAGCTCCCTGATTTCTTGTTTCGCTTCCGCAATTTCTTTTTCCGTGCGGGAAATTTCCGTTGCTCCGCTTTGGGTCACCTGTTCAAGCGAAAGGACTTTTGCCCGCAAAGCCATAATTTCTTGATCCATCTCCGAAAGTGGATTCTGATTTTCCGGCTCATCTTGTTCACTCACCTGTTTTACAAGTCGCTCGGTCTCTTCTTCCAGCATCCGCAAATCACTACGTAATTTCAATACGGAAGGAGGAAATGACCCTTCGGTATATGTGCCGTCGGCTGCCTCAGGAATATTCTGGGTCAAGACCGCCAGTAATAGGGCAATAAACACGATCCCACCAAAGGCATTGCAGATCGTGTCTAGCAGCAGGTCCAAGCTGCCAAAAGTTGCTGTATCTCTACCTCTTCTCATCGAATCACCTCTGGTGCCACCACCAAGGCATCCTCCTCTAGGGTATCGTACCCAGCATTAAATCCAGCCCCTCTCAGGATATGATACATCGCCAACCCAATTTCAGCGGCGGAGGGTTTCAACAAAATTACAAAATACTCCTTAGTGTTATCCGCCTGCCTCATTAACCCAGCCAAGGAATCCGAATTGCTAGACACAGCCCATTCGCGATTACGTTCGGGCTCCCCCAATGAGATCAGCTTGACTTCAAGAGCATCCACTACCAATAAATGAGCCGTTTTCTCCACTCCTTTTCCGGGTAAAAAAGTTACCCAATTGGAGGCCGATGTCGCAACCTTTTCCCATTTTTCATCTTCATCCCTCAGAGCCTTCGAATCTTCTCGGAGTTGATGCAGTTCATTGAGGACAGGGATTTGCTGTTGACTCAGACGTTGCCGTGCAAGGCTTTGCTCCCGAACCTCACCTTCCAAAAAGGTGAGCCTTTGTCGCATCTCAATTACCTTCCTCACTCGATCGGCTGGACTAAGCTCAGGGTCCAGAGGCTCGCGTCGTACCAATTCCGCCAATAAGTCCTGCTTTTGTTTCTCAAGATTCTCTAGCCTCTTTTGCATAAAGACTACGTCAGGTATCTCGATATGTACTCCTGCAGCGCCTTCTTCAGGTACCAACATCGCCTCCAAGGCTAAAATTAGTACGATCAAAATCATGATCCCAGTTAGGCAGGTGATAATATCCTGCAATGAAAACAGAGACAGTGGCTCAGAAGACCGATTGCGCCTACCTCTCATTTTTGCATCTGGTTTTGATGTTCTAGGATCATTAGCGGTTTGTTTCCTGAGTTAGATGGCCCATCCTTACCCGACTTACAATGTGCTCCTGGCAAAATTCGTTGCAGTCATCCAAAAACATTTCTTCTTTTTTCTTTAGCACCGTCATAAGCAACTGAACAATTAATGCCGACACTAATGCTAAAAGGGTTGTATCAAAAGCCGTAGAGAGCCCACCAGTGACCGTTTGCAAGCCTATCTTGATATTCTCCATCGAATTATCCGCCCCCAACATCTCACCAAAACTACCAATGGCTTTGGATAACCCCAATACCGTGCCAATAAATCCTAAAATAGGAATACTCCAAACAAAGCCGCGGATCAGAGCATAACTTGATTCCATCTGTCCCTCATCAATTTCGGCCTGTGAACGCAACATCTCTGAAATATCCGAACGCGCACCGGTATTTTGGAAATTAGAAAGCACGAGCGATATTCGGTTGAGTAAAAGGAAATGACGTGGGTCGTCCACTTTGGATCGAAGTCGCTTTAGGAAATCAGAAGCCGAACCGGGGGAAATAGTGAAGTCAGGCCCCATATCGAATAATTTTTTATTTAGTGTTTTACGTTGAAAACGTAATTTTCGAGACTTGATCCATAAGATAGCCAGCGACCAAAAAAATAGGAACAACGTAAAATACGGAGTGGGACCACGTTGCATAAACATTTCTGTCCAATCCGGTAGACCCTCAGGGGGAAGCAGAAACAAGGGACCATAGGCGCATAGCCAAAGGACTGACGCCAATAGAAATGTAAGCAACGAATGCGTATCCGTGTATTTTCCTCCGGAAAATCCAAAACGCTGTTCGACATCCTGACGGCTCCAATTCAATTCTAAAGAAGGTGATTCTGTTGTCATAAGTAGTAGTTCCTTTAAAGTTCAGGGATATTGATAGGCCAATCAGGCATTTTTCGGAGTGCGGATGCAGAGATCGATTGCCCCCTTCTCGCTCTGGTCAACACGTCTCGGGTGCTGCGTCCATCTTTAGGAGTGAATACCGGTTCGCCAGGTAGTAGAGGCATATTTTGCACAAGCCCTCCCGAAGTCTTCAGGCTCTGAATGTAAAAGCGCGGTTGATCGTCGACCAAACGGACCACCCAAAATTCGGAGCTATCCACGCCATCATCTATCGAAAGAAATTCTTCCTCGTTCACGCTATGATGCCCAATAAAAACCGGTTGACGGTCCATTACAATCAGATCCAGTATTTTTTTTGACTCAGATGGAACATAACTTGCCAGTGCTAAGGCCGAACTAGAAACTATTTTTTTGGTGGCGTTTCGAGCACCGTCATATTGGGGATGACTAGAACAAAGCCAATGAATGGAGTTATCCACCCCTTGCATCCGATCCAGAACCAGTTGTAACCCAAACTTTTCTTGCTCAGGGGCGAGCTTGATCACCTGTTCCAAAAGAGATTTCCCCATGTCTAATTGAAAGATCCCATTTAAATTGCCGTCAGCTAATAAAAGCTGTGTCTCGGCCAGCAGAGTCTCATAGCCTTCATGAGCCTCTGTATAGCGTAACTTCGCAAAAAGCTCACTCACTTGGGTACATATCGGTAGTTGCTTTGCATTTTTAATGAGTCGAGAAGAAATTTCACGACTCGCAAATACCGGGCTTTTCTCATTACTCCCCGCTGGCAAATAAAAATCGACTTCCAACATCTCGTTATCCGCTATGCCTAAGGTGCTTGGAAGTGGACCAAGCATGAAAAACATCCGGTTAGCTCCATCCTCATATACCTGACCATAAAAAACATCCACCAACACTTTTTCAACATCCCAGCTCACGATTTCATCCCGAACCTCCTCCCACAAATTCTGATCAAGCTGGCGGGATTTTACGCGGCTTGAGGCCCCAGCCCAAAAGGGATTTCCCGCATCCGCACTCACAATTGAAGCCGTAAACGCTTCATATAGTTCACGTTTTTCGATAATTTCCTGCAACGCTGGCACTTGCTCATGTTCCGGATAGGCGAGCACAAAGGTCTCTACTTCTTTAAGATAGTCTGATAAATTTTCTGCGGTCGCGATTCGGGTTAATTGATCATTCAAACCTTCTTCTAGCGATGACCAGCGCTCCACTTTGTTTTGTAGTTGCTTAAACTCCGCCTCCGCTGAGGCATCCGGCCGCTCGGGTAAGCGTGTCAGCAATTGCTCGAACTCTTTCTGTTTTTTTACCAGAACTTGCGGCTCGGCTTCTAACGTACTTAATGCTTCAAAAGTAACCGAAGTTTCCGCGAACTTTGCTCTCCACAAACTCCGCCGATGTTCCTCGCGGTTCCGCAGAGCATCTCTCCAAGCTTGAGCAGCCTTCGACAAGGCAACCGTTTCATCTGCATTGCGTGCCAGTTCCCCTTCTGCTTGTGACAGCAAAGCCTCTACCCGCTCTTGAATTGAGGTAAACACTCCTGCCGGATAGGTCATCATCTCAGACTTACCAGCCTCAATTTTTACATTGGTCAATACACGTTCCAGCTCTTGTTGTCTTTTCGTACGAACCTTCACCACGTTAGGAATGGTACTGGAGAACATATCCTGTACCCCGGGATTTGTGAAAATGTCAGGTTCTTGTGTTTCTAAACGCTGCTTAAGAGCTAACAGTCCCTCCAAGTCCTCCGCTTCAGCTGATGACATATTTTCTAACTGTGTCAGCACCGCCACCACTCGCGAATTTTTCCGTAGAGAATAGGCATAAAATAACCCGCCGCCCGCCAACAGGGCCAACATCACAAGTAAAAGAACAGTATTGCGTTGTTTGGCTCTCGATTTTTCGGTGTCCGTATTCTGGATTTTTAATTCCGCCTGACGCGCCAGCTCCTCAGAAAAAGGCAATTCAAAAACCCTAACTTCCCGCAAGGCTCGATCCATCGCTTCCACATCCGCCTCTTTCACGGCCTCCTCTAGTTGCCTTACCACTGCATTAAACTGGCTCTGTTTATCCGCTTGAGCTTTTTCATTTTGAAACCACTCCAGATCATCTTCCCATTCCTGTTGCAGTTCATGGGGTAAGCTTAGTGACTGCGCTCGGAGTAAGCCTTCTACGTTTCCCACCAACGGGGCCGCTTTTTTCAAATCTCCTGCCGCGTAAGCCATCGAAACTTTATCAATCAAAGCCGAAAGCTCTGCTACTTTCTTGGACAAACGAATTTCCTCCGCCTTTGCCAACAATGGCCCTTTTAATTCTGGAGGTATCGTTATCACCCACTCTCCTTCCACTTCTGAGGCTAAATGAAGAATAGCTGTTTCATCTCCGCCGGCCAAAACCTGTGGGGTTTCATTTTTCAAGTGATCCAGCCGCGTGCGTTCAAACTCGGCTAAGTCCTGGCGCAACTCTGGTTTGTCCGGTCGTAAAACTCGCAACTGACGCAAGGTCTGCATGGCTACTAGATGGTCCTTCGCACGCACCGCCTTACGTAAAGTTTTGGTCAACGTTGCTTCGTCTAATTGCTGTGCTAATAAGATCTCCAGCCGCTTAATCTCTTCTGGATCGATATACGTTGGTACGGGCCATTGCTTGGACTCACAAACCTGAACCCACCGCTCAAAATCTTCTTTTGAGGCCGACTCACAGATCGAGAGTAAGGTCGGTGAACGCGAAGCGGACATGACCGCCTCACCCGGCTTCCCCGAATCAACCAAAGCCATGCATTCGCGCAAACGCTCCTGCACCAACATGGTTTCCCCAGCATAAGCGGTGGCTTCATCATGATTGAACGGAGGTTGATCTGCTATCGGAATAGTGGAACTTGTCTCGACGATGATCTTTTTCTTTTTGCTCATGAGATTCAGTCCAGTTTCAATTTCAATTTCAAGATTACGTCATCAGTGCCTCTGACAGTAAAGCGGATGATTTCAGAATCCTTCTCTAAACTAATGTCCCGAAGTTTTATAATCCGCTCTTTTTTCCCCGCCTCAATCGCTTCGATTGCGGCATTGATCCATAGTTCTCTTCCTATTTTTTCTACACTATCATTAAATAGGTAAACGATATTCGCTGCAAAATAAGGCTCTTTCTTTAATTGGTTTAAATGAGCTATAATATTTTGCTTATCGTTAACATCTCTAAGCTTGGCAATTAGTATAACTCTATCACTTTTCTGGTCTACTTCTATTCCCCTAAATGAAACAGCAGAAAGATTTTCTGTTTTCCCATCTTTAGTATCAAACGCGCTCAGAAAAATATTTTCAATAGCCTTATTTTTTTGGCACTATAGGATTTTTAGTGGGAACGGCTTGAAGAGGCTATGATATCGATAGTATAAAGTGATTCATGGAAATGAACAACTTTTACGAACAGATATTTCAGCTCGGCCATGATTGGACCG